>Ga0153915_10000573_pt1 | contig 34324 bp, 23 predicted proteins | sample Opewatmetagenome_2_FD_107003 | JGI IMG/M metagenome (GOLD analysis project Ga0153915, IMG submission 107003) | Freshwater wetland microbial communities from Ohio, USA - Open water 3 Core 3 Depth 3 metaG | ecosystem: Environmental > Aquatic > Freshwater > Wetlands | place: USA: Ohio, Lake Erie... | reverse complement strand
TCTGCTGAAGACATCATCGCGATGGGGGCGGCGGACCTCGCTGGCAGATTGAGATCTGGCGAGCTCTCCGCAGTCGAGGTCGTCGATGCGCACATCGCGCGGATCAGGAAGATCAACGACACGTTGAATGTCGTTGTCCATCGGCGATTTCAGGAGGCTCACATGGAAGCCGTCGCGGCGGACGAGGCCCGGGCAGCCGGCCGTCCGCTGGGTCCGCTGCACGGAGTGCCAATGACCGTCAAGGAGCAGTTCATGGTCGGCGGCACCCCGTCGGCGCTCGGATTCCGCTGGAGACGTGAACATCGGGCGTCACGCACGGGGCCACTCGTCTCCGCGCTTCGGGACGCAGGGGCCATCATTCTCGGGAAGACGAACCTGAGCCAGGGCATGTCGTTCATCGAATCCGACAATCCGCTGTACGGGCTCACCCGCAACCCCTGGGATGCGGCCAGAACGCCGGGCGGGAGCAGCGGGGGTGAGGCCGCCATCATCGTCGCGGGTGGCTCCCCGCTTGGCCTCGGGAGCGATCTCGGAGGAAGTATCAGGATTCCCGCGCACTTCTGCGGAATCGCGGGGCTGAAGCCCACGAACGGTCGGCTTACCATGGCCGATGCACCGGAGGATGTTCCGCTTCCTCCGGGAGAAATGTTCCAGCCAGGCCCGATGGCCCGGGATGTCGCGGACCTGCACCTGGCGATGTCCGTCCTGGGGCCGGCAAGCGCCGGGGCCGTGGACGCATCTGCGGACGCCCTCCCGTACCCGGCGAAGCTGCCAACCGTGCAGGGACTCCGGGTGGCCATCCAGTTGGATGAGTCGTTCGTCCGCTCGTCCCCCGCCGTCCGCCGCGCCCTGCGCGAGGCGGCAGCCGACCTCGCTGCCGCGGGGGCGCAGATCGTCGAGCTCGATCCGCCGCCCCTTGCGGATGCGGTCAGGTTGTTCTTCCGTGTCATGACTGCCGACGGCGCGGCGTGGCTTCGCGCCGGTTTCCATGGTGAAGCTCCCGATCGCAGGGCAGCGCTGATGCTCCTGGCCGCGGACCTCCCCAATGCGGCCCGACCGCTGGTGGCCGGCGCGTTGCGCCTCGCCGGCCAGCGCCACATGGCGTTTGCGATTACCGCGGCTCGGAAATCGGGCGGCGCCTCCCTGGAGACGGTATACGCGGATCTTGCCGCGTACCGCGTGGCCTACGCCCGCGCCCTGGACACCGCCCGGGTGGATCTCGTGCTGTCACCTGCGGTGGCTGTTCCCGCGCTTCGCCATGGAGCGAGCCTGTATCTCAGCATCGCCAATGTCGCGGCGTACACGCTTCTTCACAATGTGGTCGGTTCTCCAGCAGGAGTCGTGCCGGTCACGACGGTCATGCGCGGCGAGGAAAGCGATCGCCCGGCGAGTCCTGACCTGGTGGAGCGGGCAGCTCTGGAAACGGAACGCGGAAGCGCCGGTCTGCCCATCGGCGTCCAGATAGCGGCCCGACCGTGGCGCGAGGATCTCGTCCTTGCGGCCATGAGCGCAATCGAGCACGAGGTACGCGCACGTCTGGCCCTCCCGCTGCCGAGGTACATGACGGACGTTTCGGGCCGCGCCTCGTGAGGAGGTTCGGCGTATGCCGGGCTTGCGCCCGGGGCCCTTGGGCTGGCGATCATCCTGTATCTCTCTGACCGGCTCGCTTTTCAGCGATTGGTCGGCACGATCTGGCACATCGTATGGGGCAGCATTCGAGAGGGCGCGAAGTAACGAAGAGTTGACGAGGAGGTGACGCGCGCCCACCACACTTCCCCCCGTGACTACCCTGCGGAGACTGCGCATCGGGATTCCGGCCGTCGGGATCGGCAGCCGAAGAGAGGCGAGCGAGTGAACGCGCCGTCCTGCATCTCGATGCGAGGCATCGTCAAGAGATTCCCCGGAGTGCTCGCCAATGACGATGTCGATCTGGAGGTGACGTCGGGAGAGGTGCATTGCCTGCTGGGCGAGAATGGAGCCGGCAAGACGACCCTGATGAATGTCCTCTATGGCCTGTACTCCCGTGACCGCGGAGAGATCTGCGTGGATGGATCCCCGGTGGAGTTCAAAGGTCCATCCGACGCCATTCGGCATGGCATCGGGATGGTGCACCAGCACTTCATGCTGGTCCCGGTGTTTTCCGTCGTGGACAATATCGTGTTGGGATCAGAGCCGACCCGGGGGGGCTTCATCGACCGGGACAGGGCCCGGCGTGAGATCCTCGCGCTTTCAAGGGAATACAACCTCCCCGTGGATCTGGACGCCCAGGTGCGGGACATCTCCGTCGGAATGCAGCAGAGGGCGGAAATCCTGAAGCTCCTGTATCGGGGGGCCAGGATCATGATCCTCGATGAGCCGACCGCCGTTCTCACGCCCAAGGAAGTCGACGAGCTGTTCAAGATCATCTGCGCCTTGAAGAGCTCGGGGTGCACCATCGTCTTCATCACCCACAAGCTGCGGGAAGTCATGGAGTTCTCCGACCGGGTCAGCGTCCTGAGAAGGGGGCGCCGCGTCGCAACGCTCGAGACGGCGAACACGGATGCCGCTGAGCTGGTGAAGATGATGGTCGGCAGGGAGGTCGTTGCCCACGTCGAAAAATCCGACCGCGTTCCGGGCAGGGTCGTGGCGAGAGTCGATGAGGTCACAGCCAAGAATCAGCGGCAGCTGCCCGCATTGCGAGGGCTGAGCTTCCAGGTATCCGAGGGGGAGATCGTCGGCATCGCCGGAGTCGAAGGCAATGGCCAGAACGAGCTGGCGGAGATCCTGACGGGCCACAGGAAGCCGACCAGCGGAAAAGTCACCCTTCAAGGGCGTGACATGACGGGCCGGAGCCCAAAGGAGTTTCTCCGCGCCGGCGTGGCGTACATTCCCGCCGACCGGCTGAGGGATGGCCTGATCGCGGAATTCGCGCTCTTCGAGAACACGACGCTGGGATACCAGGACAGCCTGCCCTTCGCCAAAGGCGTGCGCCTCGACCAGGGGGAAGAAAGACTGTTCTGCGAGCAGATCGTCAAAGAGTTCGAGATCAAGGCGACAAGCACGTCGGTGCCCTCCGGGCTTCTTTCGGGAGGGAATCAGCAGAAGCTCATCATCGGGCGCGAGCTCCGAAGGGACCCCCGGCTCCTGGTGGCGGTCCAGCCCACCCGCGGCCTCGATGTGGGCGCCATCGAATACGTGCACTCCCAGCTGATCAGGGCTCGGGAAGAGGGCAAAGCGGTGATCCTGATCTCGCTTGAGCTCAACGAGATCCTCTCCCTGAGCGATCGGATACTGGTGATGTACGAGGGGCGGATCGCCGGTGAGTTCACCTCCGCGGAGGCTTCGAGGGAGGAGCTCGGTTTGTGCATGGCGGGGGGGAGGGCTTCGCAATGAAGACACAGAGTTCCTTCCAGCACAGACAGGGCATCGAGCTGGTTGTCGCGGTCCTGGAAGAGCCGATCGCCAGGTCCCTGCTCGCTCTTTTTCTGGCCCTCGCCGTCGTCTTCCTCGTGATGCCGGTCCTCGGTGCCAACCCGCTCGGCGCATATTCCAGCCTCTTCGCGGGCGCGTTCGGGAGCAAGCAGGCGATCGGGGAAACGTCATTGGCCATGACGCCGCTGCTGATCTCCAGCCTTGGATTCGCCCTGGCCTACAAGTGCGGGCTGTTCAACATCGGGCTGGAAGGGCAGATACAGGTCGGCGCCGTCGCGGCGGCCTTCGTTGGCTACAGCATCCATGGCCTGCCGTCCGCGGTTCATCTTCCCCTCGCGCTCGCAGCGAGTCTCGCCGCCGGGGCGATCTGGGGGCTGGGTCCGGCCATCCTGAAGGCTCGCTTTGGCATCCACGAAGTGATCAGCACCATCATGATGAACTACATCGCCTTCAAGCTCAGCGCGTACATGGTGTCGGTCCAGGGTCCAATGAAGGACCGCCTGGACCTGATGCCCGCTTCGCCAGTGATCGAGAGCTCGGCGAAGCTGGCGAGGATCATGGGCGGAACCCGGCTCACGTGGGGAATCGCCATCGCTCTCGTCGCCGCGTTTCTCGTGTGGTTCCTCCTCTCGAAGACCCGGCTGGGATACAAGCTCAGGGTCGTGGGCCAGAACCATTTTGCGGCCGAGGTAGGAGGGATTCGCGCCTCGCACTACTACGTGATCGCCATGATGCTCAGCGCGGGGCTCGGAGGATTGGCCGGCGGGGTGGAGACCCTGGGAGTCCACTATCGTCTGCTGGCGTCCTTCTCGCCCGGATACGGCTTTGACGCCATCGCGGTGTCGCTGCTGGGGGGGCTGCATCCTCTGTACATCATCGTCTCGTCGTTCATCTTCGGAGCGCTGCGCAGCGGCGCCATCCTGATGCAGGCCAAGGAAGGGATGAGCAAGGACATCGTGCAGGTGATTTCTACCGTGATCATCTTCGTCATGTCGATGGCCGACCCTCTCGGAAGGCTCATCAAGCGGAGAATAGGACTGAAGACGAATGCTTGAACACCTGGTGAACCTCTCCATCATCTCCTCGAGCCTTCGCATCGCGACTCCCATTCTCCTGGCGTCGCTGGCCGGGACCATCTCGGAACGGTCGGGAGTCATCAACATCGGGATCGAAGGCGTCATGCTGTTGAGCGCCTTCGCCGCGGCCTTCGGCTCCTTCTTCCTGGGCGCCTGGCCGGGCGTGCTGGTAGGGGTGATGGTCGGCGGAGCCCTTGGGCTTGTCCATGCCTTCATGAGCATCACCGTCCGGTCCGACCAGGTCGTTAATGCCACCGCAGTCAACATCCTCGCCATCGGCCTGCCCAATATCATCATCTCCCGGGTCTGGAAGGGGTACTACTCATCGACTCCGATCGTACCGGTGGTTCGCAATCTCCGCCTGGAATTGCTCGATCGCCTGCCCGTCGTCGGGAAGGTATTCGGCGACCTGAATCCCATTGTCTACGTGGCTTTCCTCCTCGTCCCGGCCATGCACGTGCTTCTCTTCAAGACGAGGGTGGGCTTGCGGATCCGGGCCGTGGGGGAGCTGCCGATCGCGGCGGACACGCTCGGCGTGAACGTGCCCAAGCTGCGCTACCTCAGCGTGATTGCCAGCGGGATGCTCGCCGGCCTGGGCGGCGCGTACCTGTCGATCTGCTACCAGTCGCAATTCAGCATGGGCATGACCGAAGGTCGCGGGTTCATCGGCCTGGCGGCGATGATATTCGGTCGCTGGACGCCCGTCGGCGCCATGGCCGCCAGCATCCTGTTCGGGTTGGCCGACGCCTTCCAGGCGAACGCCCAGTCAGCCGGACTGCCAATACCGGCCGAGATCATGCTCACCCTGCCCTACGTGCTCACGCTGCTGGCGTTGATCAAGGTGGCGGGAAAGCGGGTTCTCGGTCCCGCGGCGGCCGGCCAGCCCTATGTGAAGAACTAGGACCATGAGCCGGAGGACAACGTTGACGGAGGAAGGAACGCGATGAGCTCGCCGGAAGTCACCGGGCCAGGAGGATTTGTGCAGCTCTTGACGTACGACGTCGTGGTAGCCGGAGGGGGGACGGCCGGGACGGTCGCCGCAATCGCCGCGGCTCGATCCGGATCCAGGACGATGCTGGTGGAACGCGGCAACTGCCTCGGGGGAACGGCGGCGGCCGGCCTGATCGTCCAGTTCGGCGGAGGCGGATATCCCTTCATGTCCGGCATCATGAAAGAGATCCTGGACGAGCTGATCGCGCGGGGAGACGCGATCGATCTCGGGTTGCCGAATGTGAATTATCCCTACGATCCGGATGGCCTGAAGGACCTGGCCTTCGAGAAGCTCAGGGAGTCCGGCGCCGACCTGCTGCTGTACTCACAGGTGGTGGGCGTCATCCGCGAAGGGAAGACCGTCTGTGGCGTCACGGTGGAGACCAAGAGCGGAAGATTCGCAATCCGCGCGAAGGTCGTCATCGACGCCACCGGGGATGCCGACGTGGTTGCCCGCTCCGGCGCAGAGGTCCTCAAGCTCCCCGGGGGAGGGATCCTGGGCGCCATCGTGGGGAACGTCGACTTTGGGGCGCTGAGGCGCTACGTGAAAAAGCATCCGGACCAGATCTTCGAAAACGATCTCTCCCGGCCGCTCATCAGATTTGCAGGGTTCTCCGACGCGGTCGAAGAGGCGGTGGCGCGAGGAGATCTCGAAGAGGACATGATGAGAATCCCCGATCACATCCGGGAGATGGAGGGAACGATTGAGGGTGAGCGGCGGTATCTACGGGTCGACGCGGTCTTCCAGGACAAGGGGCTCGCCATGTTCGGGTATGGGGCCAGCGTCAGTTTCGACGCGACGGATGCGTTCGCCCTGACGAAGGCGGAAATGGAGGCGCGCAGGAAGAACCGGAAGTTGCTTGCCTTCTTCCGCAAGTATATTCCCGGCTTCCGCAGCGCCTACATCGTTCAGACCGCGTCCAGCATGGCCGTCTGGATGAGCCGAAAGATCGTCGGGGAGTACGTCCTGAGCGGCGAGGACATCCATGAAGGAAAACGCTTCGACGATGTCGTCGTGAACGCGCACACCAACCTGGATCACCGCTCGCTGTACATCAAGCGCCTCGAGTTCGACATCCCGTTCCGCTCGATGCTGCCGCGCGGCTACGACGGCATCATCGTGGCGGGCCGATGCATTTCCACCACCGGCAACGTGCGCCTGCCAGGGCTGAACATCCCGATCTGCATGCAGATGGGGGAGACGGCGGGAGTGGCGGCGGCAATGGCGGCGGCGGATGGCGTGCCGCCGAAAGCGCTGCCGATCAAGGCGCTGCAGGGGAGGCTGCTCAGGACGGGAGTGCTCCGGAGAACGTGATGAGAGGCTCACGCGGTCTCTGGACATCGTTCCTGGAATGCGGGAGGGAGTACCGGGACAGTTCCTAGCGCTTGGCGTCACGTGAGGTCAATCACGACGAGGGTAGAAGTCACGATTTGCAGATTCGGCGAAGAGGAGGTCATGCATGAAGGTCGAGAAGCGGTTGATGTCAGTGGTCGTTGCGCTGTGTGCGATGACGCTCGCGACGGCTGCCTGGGGCAACGGCAAGAAAGAGGCGGTGCCGTCGTCACAGAAGAAACTCACCGTCGCCATGGTAACCAACCAGTCGGGCCTGGGAGATCAGTCCTTCAACGACACGACGTGGGCGGGGATCCAAAGGGCGGAGAAAGAGCTCGGAATCGAGAAGAAGATCTCGGAAGCGCGGGAGCAGGCACAGTATGTTCCGAACCTGACTGCCTTTGCGGAACAGAAGAGCGATCTGGTGGTCGGCGTCGGGTTCATGATCAAGGACGCGCTCAAGGAGGCGGCCGGTCTCTATCCGAATACACGCTTCGCCCTGGTGGATGGCGTGGTGGACGCCCCGAATGTCGTCTGCCTCCTGTTCAAGGAGGAGGAAGCTTCGTTCCTTGTCGGCGCGATCGCCGGCTACATGACGAAGACGGGCACCGTCGGTTTCGTCGGCGGGATGTCGGGCGCGATCACGAACAAGATGGAAGTCGGATACAAGGCGGGAGTGTTGACCGCAAATCCGAACGCGAAAGTACTGGTCGCGTATGCGGGAACCTTCTCCGACCCGGGGAAGGGTGAAGAGACGGCGACGCCGCAGTTTCAGCAGGGCGCCGACATCGTCTTTCACGCCGCCGGCGGCACCGGCCTGGGTGTCATCAACGCGGCCAAGAAGCTGGGGAAATACGCGATCGGGGCGGACATCGATCAGGACTTCCTCGCCCCTGACAACGTGCTGACCTCGGCGATGAAGCGGGTGGATATCGCGGTGTACAACGCGATCAAGATGGTTCAGGACGGAAGCTTCAAGGGAGGCACTTACCGCTACGGTATCAAGGAAGGCGGGGTCGACTATGCGCCTTCCACGTCCAAGAAGGTGCCGGCGGCTGTCCTGCGGAAAGTGGAGCAGCTGAAGAAGATGATCGTGGATGGGCGGATCGTTCCGCCGACCACCTACGACGAGCTGTCGAAGTTCGTGGCGCCCGACGTGCAGTAGTCGGAATGAGGTCCCGCAGAAGCCGGGAACGTTCCCGAAAGGGAACCGGGCGCGTATAAGCACTCGAGGGGTCCCGCAGGGGATCCCTCGAGCCTGGTGAACACGGTCGAGCGTGGAGGCATCCAACGTTGCAGAGCGTCCGGTTTGTCGTCAACGGCACCGAGCACAGCGAGAAGCCTGCGGATTCCAGCATCACCGTGCTGCGGTACCTGCGGTCCGTTCTCGGCCTGACGGCCGTCAAGAACGGGTGCGGGGAGGGTCACTGCGGCGCCTGCACGGTTCTGGTCGACGGCGAACCCTCGTTGGCCTGTCGTGTCAAGCTGGCGGATATCGACGGGAAATCGGTGAGGACCCTGGAATCCCTGAGCTCAGGAACGACCATTCATGCTCTCCAGCACGCTTTCCTGGAGCAGGGCGCAGTGCAGTGCGGATACTGCACCCCGGGAATGGTGATGGCGGCGACCGCGCTGCTCGAGCGAAACCCGGATCCGAGTGAAAAGGAGATACGCGCGGCGCTGAGACGCAATCTGTGCAGGTGCACAGGGTACGTCAAGATCATCCAAGCGGTCACGACCGCGGCCCTGCGCCTTCGCCAGGGCAGAGTCGAGTGCAGCGCGACGGAGCTGTACGCCGCCGGCGTTGCGGAGATAGGCAAGTCCGTCGTTTCGATCGACGGCCTGGACAAGGTGACCGGCCGACTGAAGTTCGCCGACGACCTGGCTATGGAGGGCATGCTCTTCACCAGGGTGTTGCGCAGCCCCCAGGCCCACGCCTCCATCGAGAGGATCGATGTCTCGAATGCGTGCACGCTCAAGGGTGTGGCCGCAGTACTGACCGCCGCGGACGTGCCGGGCAGGAACGCGTTCGGAGTCGTCGTCGCGGACCAGCCCGTATTCGCACAGAGGAAGGTCCTCTGGGTCGGCGAGGCCCTGGCTGCCGTGTACGCGGAAAGCGAGGCCATCGCGGCAGCGGCCCTCGACCTGATCGACGTCACCTTCCGTCCGCTGGACGTGGTCGCGGATTGCCAGGCAGCGATGCGACCGACTTCCGTCCCGCTGCACCCGGAAAGAAACACGAACCAGCTCTGCGTATTTGAAGCCGGCAGGGGAAATGTGCAGGAGGGCTTCAGGGTCGCGGACTGCATCGTAGAAGATGACTACCAGACCCCCTTTGTCGAGCATGCCTATCTGGAACCGGAATCGTGCGTCGCGGTGCCGCGAGCGGACGGCGGCGTCCGATTGCACGTGGCCAGCCAGGGGCCCACGAGCGATGTACGCCAGGTCGCCGCTGCCCTCAACGTGGCCGAGACCATGGTCACCATCGCCTCGACTCCGATGGGAGGCGGCTTCGGGGGGAAGGAAGACATCACGGTCCAGATCATCGCGGCGTTGGGCGCGGTAAGGACGGGCCGACCCGTCAAGTTCACCTTGACGCGCAGGGAATCGATCCGGGTGAGCACGAAGCGGCACGCCTTCTCCATGAGGTACAAGACGGCGGCCCGGCGGGACGGCAGGCTGATCGCGGTGGACTGCGGGCTCGTCTCGGACAACGGCGCGTACGCCTCGGTCGGCGAGTCGGTGCTGGTGCGCGCCTCCACCTTCGCCTGCGGGCCGTACGCCGTGCCCAACGCGCGCGTCCGGGGCCAGTCCTACTTCACGAACAACAACCCGGCAGGGGCGATGCGGGGATACGGCGGGCCTCAGGTCGCGTTCGCCTCCGAGGTGCAGCTGAACCGCCTGGCCGAGAAGCTCGGCATCGATCCATTCGAGATCAGGCTTCGCAACGCCCTGGAGGTTGGGTCGAAGACCATTACCGGCGAGACCCTGCGGTCCAGCGTGGGGGTGAAGGAATGCCTGATCGCCGTCCGGGATGCGCTGTCAAGAAGCGAGCTCCCCAAGCCGAGGGAGGGATGGCGCATCGGAGTTGGAGTGGCCGCTTCCTACAAGAATGTCGGCATCGGAACGGGGTATGACGACTACGCGGAGGCCACGGGAGAAATCACGCGCGACGGGACCGTGATCGTCCACGTGGGCTCCGTGGACATGGGGCAGGGCGCCAACACGACCATGGCGCAAATCGCCGCCGCGCATTTGGGGTTGCCGCTCTCCCGGGTGGTGGTGCGTTCGGGCAGCACGGATGCGGATCCCTACGCAGGCATGACCACCGCCTCGAAGCAGACCTTCCTGTCCGGCAACGCCGTCTATCGGCTCGCCGACCGGCTGAAGAAGCGAATCTGCGAGTACGCCGCGGAGCTCTGGCGCCTGGACACGATGGCGCTGGAGGTGAGGGCCGGGCAGTTTGTGAAGCGCGGGTCTCGCCAGCCCCTCGGCTCGGTAGAGAGTCTGCTGAAGGCGCTGGGAGAAAAGAGCACACCTTTTCGGGAACAGTACGCGTATCATCCCGCGGCGACCCGCTTTCGCCTCAAGGATGCGGAGGATGACGGCGAGACTGAGGACCGCCGGCTTCACGTTGCGTACTGCTTCGGCGCGCAGGCGTTCGTCATCGAGGCCGAGAAACGCACCGGCAGGGTGAACGTGCTCAAGGTCATCGCGGCCAGTGACGTGGGCAAGGCGATCAATCCGATGGCGATTGAAGGCCAGATGCAGGGCGCGATCATGATGGGAATCGGCTATGCCCTTTCGGAGGAATACCGGCTCGAGCGCGGCCAGATCGTCACGGACACGCTCGCCAAGCTCGGTCTGCAGCGGATCGACAAGACGCCGGAGGTCCAGTGCCTGATCGTCGAAAATCCTCACGCGGAAGGGCCGTTCGGCGCCAAGGGAATGAGCGAGCTTCCCACCTCGATGGCAGGACCCGCGATCGTGTCGGCGATCCACGACGCCCTGGGGGTTTGGGTCACCTCACTTCCCGCCACGCCGGAGAAGGTGCGGGCGGCCCTGGAAGCGCGTCGGTCGGCTCGTGGAGGGCCTGAGGAGACATGAAGGAAAGTTCGACGATGGAGCAAGGTGTGGTCGACGGTTCCTTGAAGGCGAAGCTCAGGGCGCGGCAGACCCTGATCGGCGTCGGGCTTTCGATGGGTTGCCTGCGATCTGTGGAGCTGGTTTCCCGGACACAGTTCGACTTCGCGATGATCGATACCCAGCACGGGCATTTCGACAAGCCGGGCGCGACGGACGCCATTCGCAGCATCGCCTTTGCGCACGGACCTTGCCCACTGGCCCGCGTGTCGATGAACGAGGCGGGTCCGGTCAACGACCTCCTTGACGCGGGAGCCCTGGGGATCGTGATCCCCATGCTCGAATCCGCATCCGAGGCCGAGGCTGCAGTCCGTCATGTCTTCTACCCCCCGCTCGGCCGGCGATCGAAGGGGTCCCTGGCTCCGGCCGTGCACGGGCCGCGGTACGCGGGACAAGCCAATGCAAGCATCGCCCTGATCGTGATGATCGAGAGTCCGGAGGGGGTGAGCCGTGCATCCGAGATCCTCTCGGTGAAAGGCATCGACGCATGTCTGATCGGATCCAGTGACCTGGCCTTCGCCATGCAGACCACAAAAGGAAGCCCCGAGCTGCAGCGCTCGATTGACCGCGTGGTGGATGCGGCGACGGCAAGCGGAATCGCGGCAGGGATCAACGTGGGCTCCGCGGCAGAGGTGGAGCGCTGGGTCAGGCGCGGCCTGTCATTCTTTCTCGCCTCCCATGATCTGGCGCTGCTGAGCGAGAAGATCCAGGCGTTTGACGCCTCATTCGCCGGCCTCCGGACGGGGAGGTGAGATGGCAGAATCGTTCGTGCTGGGGATCGACCTCGGCACCGGCTCCTGCAAGACGTGCCTCGTTGACACGTCCGGCAGATTGCGCGGCCGGGGCTCCAGCGACTACCGCACGCATTTCCCGCGGGAGGGCTGGGCCGAACAGGATCCTGCAGACTGGCTGGTGGCGGCCGTAGGCTCGATCCGGTCGGTGTTGACGGCCGCCGAAGTGCAGCCGCATCAGATCATGGGTCTTTCACTGACGAGCGCGGCTCACATCGGGGTCCTCACCGACGGCCGGGGAGAACCCGTGCGCAGGGCGATCCTCTGGAGCGATCAGCGTTCCGCGGAACAGATCAAGCGAATCTCCAAGGAGGTGGAGGAGCTCATCTTCGCGAGCACCCGCAACAAGGTCTCCACCACCTGGACCCTGGCGCACCTCCTTTGGATACGCGACCAGGAGCCCCGTGAATGGGAGCGCGCGAAGCGGCTCCTGCTGTCCAAGGACTACCTGCTCAACCGCCTCACGGGTGAATCCTGCACGGATCGCGCGACCGCGGTGTCCTCCATGCTGTACGATACGGTGGCCGAGGCATGGTCGGAGCAGTTGTGCTCCCTGGCGGGGATCGATCCTCGTTCCCTGCCGGCCGTGCGGCCTGCCATCCACGTGGCGGGCGGGCTCTTGCCGGAGATAGCGGCTGAGACCGGGCTGGCCGCGGGGCTGCCCGTCGTCAACGGAACGCTGGACAGCGCAACGGAGACCTATTGCGCGGGGGCGGTCGCCAGCGGGGACATCGTGGTGCGGCTGGGGACCGCGGGCGGCATCCATCGGGTCTGGGATCAGGCGCGTCCATTCCGACAGCTGATTACCTATCCCTACTTCGTGTCGTCCCTCTGGTACGCCCAGGCCGGAACGAACAGCGCGGGCTCGGCCGTCGCCTGGTCCCTCCAGGCTTTGGGCGGACGCTCACCGCTTTCCAACGCGGAGTTGACGGCACTTGCCGCGGACGTTCCTCCGGGTTCCGAAGGTCTCCTGTTCCACCCGTATCTGGCCGGGGAGCGCTGCCCGCACTGGGATGAGCGCTTGCGGGGGAGCTTCACGGGATTCTCCATGCGCCACGGGCCGAGACACCTCGCGAGGGCCGTTCTGGAAGGCGTTTGTTTCTCACTGAAGGATGCGGCGTCCTTGTTCGGGGACCTGGGACCTGAACAGCGTACCGTCCGCGTCGTCGGCGGGGGGACCGCGAACCCCGTGTGGACCCGGATCCTCTGCGATGTGTTTTCCCGGCCCCTGGCCATTCTGCGAAATGCGAGCTCCGCGTACGGCACCGCCCTCCTGGGCCTTTCCGCCCTGGGCGCGGCGATAGATCCCGGCGCGGCGGCTGTTCGGGACTCGCTGGAGCACGATGATCTGAGGCCCGATCCTTCGAACGCCCGGATTTACGAGGCTGCGTTCAGCCGGTACCGACGCGTGTCTGCGCAACTGAGAGAGCTGTACCGCGGAAGCGGAACGGGGGCCACCCGGACCGGCGGCGGGGGGAAGGCATGAAGATGCGGAAATACGCCACGGACGTGCTCGTCATCGGCTTCGGAGGGGCCGGCCTTCGTGCAGCCCTGGAGGCAGCCAGGAGCGGCGCCAAGGTCCTGTTGATCGGGAAAGGCGGATTCGCCGAGGGGGGGGCGACCGGCTACGGCGCCAACGAGGTGGCCGGGTTCAACGTCGGAGATGGAATCGCGGATGCGAATGACAACCCGCAGGAGCACTACCGGGATATCATGGACGCAGCCCAGGGCATGGCGAATCCGGCCCTGGCCAGGATTCTCGCCGAGCAGGCCCCGGCAGCCTACGAGGAGCTGCAATCCTGGGGCCTCACCTGTTTGAAGAACAACGGCGTGCCGGTGGTCGTCCAGGGGTGTTTCGCCTCCCGGCCGCGCATGCACATGATCCCTGACCATGGGAAGCCGATCCTGTCGGCGCTGCGCTCACAGCTGTCCGAGCATGGATACGGGATGCTGGAGCGGCACCTGGTGACCGATCTGCTGATCGAAGACGGCGTCTGCGGGGGAGCCCTGGCGATCGACCCCCAGGAGCAGCCGGTTCTTGTCTCGGCCAGGGCAGTGGTTCTCGCCGCCGGTGGCGGGGGGCAGCTTTTCGCCCCGAATCTCTATCCGATGGACATCACGGGCGACGGATATGCGCTGGCGTACCGGGCCGGCGCGACGCTCCTGAACATGGAGTTCATGCAGGCCGGTCTGGGCGTGGCGGTTCCCGGGCAGCGTCCTCGATTGTTGAATGCCTGGATGTGGAGAATGCGTCCCGCAATGGTCGACAGGCAAGGCCGGGAGGTGTTGGGCAGATATGTTCCGCCCGGATTTGATCTGGAGCGATGCTACGCGGCGAAGACACATTTTCCATTCTCCTCGGTGGACGCTTCACGCTATATCGAGATTGCCGTGAGAAAGGCGAGCACGAACGACAGGATCTTCCTTGACTTCTCCCGACGCAAGGCGGACGCCTCGGTGGACCCCGGGCTGCAGGCGCTGTGGCAGACCGGCGTCGAATGGTACGCCAGGCACGGCGTCGACCTTCTCCACCGGCCCGTCGAAGTGGTCTGCGTGGGCCACGCGGTGAACGGCGGCGTTCAGATCGATGAAGGCGGACAAACGGACGTCCCGGGACTCTTCGCCGCCGGCGAATCCGCGGGCGGTCCGCACGGGGCGGATCGGCTCGGAGGCAACATGCTCCTGGCCTGTCAGGTCTTCGGGAGGATCGCCGGCCGCTCCGCGGCGCGTTTCGCCAGCGATGCGCCGGCGAAACGCGCGACGGGCGGTGAGGCCCTCGTGCGAAGCACGCGCCTTGCAGGGAACCCCGGGTTCAGGTGCGAGCGCATCGCGCAGCTTCGCGCGGGGCTGCAGGAAGCAGTCTCGGGGAACTATCTGATTGTGAAGGATCAACGCGCTCTTGACCACTGCGAATCGGTGATCGGCTCGATTGACGCGGAGATCGCGGAACGAGGGAAGGAAGCGTCCGATCCCGGTGCTTCCTGGGCTTTATTCGAACTGAGGAGCCTGCTGGATATCTCACGCTGCATGGTAGCCGCCGCCGGGACGCGCAGGGAGAGCAGGGGCGCACACTTCCGGGAGGACTTTCCGGAATGCAGTCCGGACTGGGAACGAGTCATTACCTGCCGCTCGAAAGGGGACGGCCAGGGAACAATGCTGTCGATGAAACGCCTCGTCGGCAACCGGAAAGGAGTCGCGAAATAGATGGCCTGGATGGAAAGGATTCGGATCGGTGACAAGTTTCGGGTGGAGAAGACGGTCTCCGAGAGTGACGTCTATCTCTACGCGGGAATTACCGGGGATTTCCACCCCAACCACGTCAACGATACCTACGCGTCAAACAAGTTCTTCGGACGCAGAGTTGTTCACGGGGCGCTTCTGGTGGGGTTCGTCTCCGCCGCGACGAGCCGGATAGACGGCTTGGAGCCGCCGGGCTACATGGCGCAGGAATACCATATCAAGTTCCTGGCGCCCGCCTATTTCGGGGACACGGTGGCGACCGAAGCCACCGTCACCGAGATCCTCACGGAGAGGAGGAAGATCCTGCTGGAGGTGAAGGTGACCAAGCAGGATGGAACGGCCGTCGCGGCGGGGTCAGCCGTGTTGAAGGTCATGAGGAGCGAATACCCATGAAGGTCGTGAATGCGGAAGAGGCCGTCGGACTCATCCAGGATGGAGATACGGTAGCAGTCTGCGGGTGCGAGAACATTCTCCTGCCCGAAAAAGTGCTCGGCGCACTGGAGGCGAAGTTCCTCGCCACCGGCCATCCCCGGCATCTCACCGAGATTCACCCGATCCTGCACGGGATGGATCGGGGAGTGGGTCTGGAGCACTTCGCCCACGACGAGATGACGGCCAGGGTCATCGGGAGCGGATACAGCTTTCTCAAGACTTCAAAGATGACCCAGATGCTGCTCGACAACCGCCTGGAAGGCTATGTCGTGCCCATGGGAACGGTGTTCGCTCTGTTCCAGGCCGCCGCGAGCGGGCGACCGTTCCACCTGACGGACGTGGGAATCAACACCTTTGTGGATCCGCGGCTCTGCGGGGGAAAAGTCAATCAGAAGACCGGGGCGAACATCGTTTCCCTCGAGCGCGTGCAGGAGAAGGAATACCTCCTTTATCCGACGATCCCCGTCAACGTGGCCATCATCCGGGGGACCACGGCAGACATGAACGGAAATGTCACACTCGAAGACGAGCCGGTGAGCCTGGGTGTCCGGATGCTGGCAATGGCCGCGCGCAACTGCGGAGGGAAGGTCATTGCCCAGGTTCGCCGCCTGGCGCAACGCGGCAGCCTCAAGCCCGCGCAGGTGGTCGTGCCCGGTATCCTCGTGGATGCCGTGGTCGTGGACCCGGAACAATCCGTGTCGGGAGGGACGGCGCTGAATCCCGCCCTTACGGGCGAGATCCGGCTGCCGCTCGAGGTCATTCCGCCCCTGCCCCTGGACGCGCGGAAGGTGATCCTGCGCCGGGCGGCTGAAGAGGTTCGGCCGGGGACGGTGGTCAACCTCGGGGTGGGGATTCCCGTGGACATTCCGCGAATCGCCCTGGAAGCCGGTGTCGTCGACGGCATGACCTTCTTCCCGGAACAGGGCTCCATAGGCGGCGTTCCAGGGGGACGGGCGATCTTCGGCACCAACATCAATCCGGAAGGACTCCTGGATTCCACCGATGTGTTCAACTACTTCCTGGGCGGAGGGCTGGATACCACCTTCCTCGGCTTCGGCCAGATCGATAGCTGCGGAAACGTGAACGTCAGCAAGTTCGGGAACATCATGCCCGGGTGCGGCGGCTTCATCGACATCACCCATCGCACGAAGAAGATCGTGTTTTGCGGGACCTTCACCTCCGGAGGATTGGCGATCGAAGTGCAGGGTGGGGGGTTGAACATCATCGGGGAAGGAAAGAACAGGAAACTGGTCCGGGAGGTAGAGCAAATCACGTTCAACGCCCAGAATGCGCACGCCCGGAATCAGGAAGTGACCTACGTGACGGAGCGGGCGGTGTTCCGGCTGGAGTCCAGTGGGCTCGTCCTGACGGAAATCGCGCCGGGAGTGCAGCTGGAAAAGGATGTTCTGAAGAACATGGATTTCCGAGTAGCCGTCAGCCGCGAGTTGAAGCAGATGAAGGATGGCTTCTTCCGGTAGAAGGGGACGCCCACAGTGAAAGCGGAGGATATCGTCACATGAGGCTGAAGGACAAGGCAGTTCTCATCGCGGGCGCCGGCCCTGGCATCGGCAGGGCGGTAGCGCGCCTTTTTGCGGCGGAGGGAGCCAGGGTTGCGCTGGCGGACCGGGACGAGGCATCGCTGAAAAAGACCGCGGAGCTCGTCAGACGGGAGGGCGTCGAGGTTGTCACGGTCCCGGGGGATGCGACGCGGATCGAGGACGTGCAGAGGATGGTCGAGTCCACTGTCCACAGTTTCGGCTCGCTCGACGTGCTCTACAACAACATCAGCGGCGGCTGGGTGGAGCTGGGGAAACCGATGCACGAAGTGTCCGCCGAGGCCCAGGAGCGGATCGTGAGCAACAATCTGGCCGGCATCGTCAACCTCTGCCGGGCGGGTGTCGAACAGATGCTGCGCCAGGGGCGCGGAGGCTCCATCATCAACGTGTCGGCATCAAGGAATGTGCGGAGGCAGAGCAACGCGATCTACGCCTATACCAAGGCAGGGATCATCGAGCTCACCATTCACATGGCCGCTGATTATGCGCGGAGCGGCATCCGGGTCAACTGCGTCATGCCCGGGCTGCTCATGACCCGGGAGGTCAACGAGGTGCGCCTCCAGCCGATCCGCAACCAGCTTGTGAGGGCCCAGCCCCTTACGGCGCGGCAGGGTGACCCCCTGGACGTCGCCTATGCCTGCGTATACCTGGCCAGCGACGAAGCCAGCTTCGTGACCGGCCAGTGCCTGGGCGTCGAGGGGGGAGACGACACGAAGCTGATGGATGTCGTCATCGATTCATCCTACCACCGCTCCTGACGATCGCCGCCGCCCGATACGCCTCCGCGAGACCGCCCGCCGGATCTTCAGTCGCCGTCCTTCTCCAGGACGAACGCTTCGAGCAGGCGCTCCACGTAGCGGCTCAGCTCCGGTGCCGCCCACAGGTTCGTCTCCTTCCCGATCCGAAGCAGCTCGGCGAGCGGGGCGCCGCTGTCGAGGAAGGTGCGCACGTGACCTTCCGGCTCCGCGCGCGTCAAGGCCTGGAGGAGCATTGCGAGCGCCTCCTGGTGCTGGCCCGCGAGATACGTGGCGACGGACTGCAGAGCGGTCTGTTGAATGAAGCGGTGGAATCGCTCACCGGACTTCGCGCGCTCCAGCCCGGTTTCCAGGATACTCCGGGCTTCCTGAAGGTAATGGCCTCCGGGCTCCTTCTCCGCGCATCGGACGAGTACCCGGCAGTATTCGATGGCCTCGAACTCCTGATTCAACGGCCCCTCGGCCCGTACGGAGAGAATATCCCGGGCCAGGCGCAGCGCCTCGCGGTGGTTCCCTGCCGAAAGCTCATAGTGCACCCGGCAGAACGAGATCCAGCGGGACAGATGGGCATGCAGGACGAGCTTGCCCCTTAGCTCCTCCGCCTTGACAAGCACGCTGCGGGCTCCGTGAAGATTGGCGGACGCCAGTCGGAGACGGACGAGCTGGATATAGCCGTAGGCCAGGTCGTTCGGATTGGTCCACCCGCGAATCGAGCTCAGGCCCAATGTAATGTGACGGTTCGCCTCAGCGAGCTTGTTCCTCTCGTAGAGGACGTCGGCGAAACGGAAATAGACGAGCGCGAAGGTTTCGTATCGCGGCTCACCGCTTCGGGGTATCTGCTGAAGGCAGCGTCGGCAGATCTCGGACGCCTCGGAGAGCTTCCCCTGAATCTGCTTGATGGATGCGGTGTCGCAGACGCCCGCCGCCTGCATCCAGAAGATGCCGGACGAGATGCCAAGCTCCGTGATCCTCGTGAACGCCTGCTCCGCCGCGGGAAGCTCCCCCGCCTTCCGGTACAGCCGGCCGAGAATGAACAGGATGATCCCGCGCGTGAGAAGATCCCCCTCCGGAAGGTGCTTGTAGCCCTCCAGGGCGAGCTCCACGCTCTTGGCGTCATTCCCTCTGCTCTCCGCGATATACGCGCTCAGGGCCGCGACATGGCTGCTGGCGTGGACGCGGGCCTCCTCCTCCTGGTCCACGGGAGACTTCTGTTGTGCGCGCAGGAGAAAGCCTTCGGCCTGCGTGACGAGGCCGGACAAGAGGAGAGCCCACGCCTTTGCGATGCACAGCTCATGGCTGTCGCTGACCACTTCCTCCGGCAGGGCCCCGATCCAGGACAGGAGCGTGCTCAGCTCACCGCGGGCCAGCTTGTTGGCGAAGCTCTGCGTGATGAGGCCTGACACGAGCGAGTAGTCCTTCGCCGCAAGGCCGTGCTGGATCGCGGAATCGAACAGGTTCCGCGAGGCGTACCAGTGGGCGGCCAGGGCGTGCAGCCGGGAGACGCCGCTGTCATCCATGCTCTGCTGCAGGCGCAGCCGCAGCACGTCCATGAACAGGTGGTGATAGCGATACCATTCGCGTCGGTCATCGAGAGATACGATGAACAGGTTCGAGCGTTCAAGCTTCTCGAGGATGCTTTGACACTCGTCGAGGCCGGTGAGCTCCCGACAGAGGGAGTCGGTCATGCGATCCAGGATGGAAGTCTTGAGCAGAAAGTCTTTCGTTGCACCGTCCTGCCGTTCGAGCACCTCCTCCATGAGGTAGTCCATGATCTGCCGGTGGTTTCCGCCAAAGGAGCGGATGGAGGAGAGGTCACGTTGTTTTCTGTCGAAAGAGTGCGTGGCGATCTGCAGGCCGACGACCCAACCCTCGGTCTTCGTTTCCAGGGTGGCCAGCTCTTCCCGCGTCAGACCGAGGCCCTTGAGCTTGTTGAGATAGGAGTCCACTTCTTGCCTACGGAAGCGCAGGTCATCAGTCCGCAGCTCCACGATGCGTTTTCGCAACCTCAGGCGTGACACGGCGAACAGCGGGTCCGATCGGGTCGAGAGGAACAGGTGAACTGTCGGCGGCAGATACTCGATCAGTGTCGCCATGCCATCATGAATCTGGGCGTTGGTGATGAAGTGGAAATCATCAACGATGATCACGGTCGGGATGCTTCTTTCCCGCAGGCCGAACGTCAGCTTCTCCATCATGGTATCGAAGGAAGGAGTGGGAATGGCCTGCAGCAGGGTGCTGGCCTTCTCCGCGACATCGGACAGCGTAGTATCCAGGGAAAGCCCGAGGTTGGTGAGGAACCGTACCGGGTCATTGTCGAGGTGATCAACGGAAAACCACGATACCGCAGTCTTCCGGTCCCGTTCGATCCGGTGCGCCCAATCCGCCAGCAGCGTCGTCTTTCCGAATCCTGCCGGAGCCGAGATCAACGCGAACGGCACCTGAAGCCCGCTGTCCAGTTTTGCCAGAAGCTGGGGTCGGGGAACAAACTCACCCTGCAGGACCGGGATCGATACCTTCTGCGTGCGCAGGGCCTCGGACGGCTTTGGCGGCGTGGCGGCCGTCGGTGTCGGCGCGGCGTCCTTCTTCAGTTCGTCGAAACAGCCGCGCCGGATCCTGTCGTGCAGCTCGGTGGTTCGCGGCTCGGGGGAAACGCCCAGGTCTTCCTTCAGGATCTTGACGCAATCCTGGTACTGACGGACCGCCGCACTCTTGCGCCCGGCGCGCGAATACAGCAGCATCAGGGTCCGGTGAGCGGACTCGTTGGACCGATCCGCCCAGAGCCATCGCAGGCAGTGCTGGATTCCCTTCTCCCACTCCTGGACGCTGGAGTAGCCTTCGATCAGCCGTTCGAGAATCTGGGACAGCTTCTGGTTTAGACCCTCCCGTTGAAACGTCTGCCACAGATCGAACTCCGGGCAATCGGAGAGGTTGAAGCCCTCCAGGAAATCGCCCCGGTAGACGTCCACGGCATGTTCCAGGGCGGCGATTCCTTCGCGATCCGGCGGACCATGGGCTCGAAGCAGCGAGTCCAGGGACGTCCTGCTCCGATTGAAGTCTTCCGTGTCGATCCACAGATCCGGGTTGTCTTCCAGACCGACGCTCCCGCGATGCACCTTGATGAACCCGTGTCCGAGTTTCCTCTTGATCTGCAGGATGCACTGGCGCAGGTTGGCGTGCGCCCGGCTCTGGTCGTAGTCCGGCCACAGGAGGGTGGAGAGGAACTCGCGGCTGTGGCTCTGCCGGGAAACGCTGAGATAGGCGACCAGAGCGATCGCCTTGCGTATCTCGAGTCTGGCGTCGTTTCCATCAATGACGATGCGCGGGCTTCCCAGCCAGTACAGCTTGATCGTTCTCCGCCGCGGCGGCCTCTTCCTCTGCGACTCTTCAGTTCGGGTGTGTGTCCTGGCCATCTCGAGATCGGTCCGATCTGCCGGGTGCGTTCAGGGTTCAGCCTGCCGATGAATGGGTGCTCCTCGGTGTGGGCGGCTACAGAGACCATGGAAGCACGGTCCGTGCATCGTGTCAACTCTTCCGCAACGACCTCGAGCAGCAGCCGCGGGGGCCGGGGGAGGGCGGGGCCGGGGGAGCGCGCCGAAGTGACGAAGCGTTGACGATCCTCTCACGGCATCGGCCTATCCTCCTGAGCATGTCGAAGGCCCACGGTGACATTCTCTTCCTGCGGCAGGCGATCACGCTGGCTTCTCAAGCCGAGAAAGACGGCAACCTCCCCATCGGTGCCGTCATCACCCTGGATGGCAGGGTGATCGCGTCCGGCAGGAACTCGATCTGGTCCCCGAAGCTTCGCCTGGACTGCCACGCCGAGATGGAGGCGTTGCGGAGCGTTCCAGTCGACGCGCGGGGACGATTCTCGGAGATGACGCTGTACACGACGCTCGAGCCCTGCCTGATGTGTGCCGGCGCGATTCTCCTGCACCGTATCGGGAGAGTGGTCTTCGGTGCCTCGGACGGCTACGGAGGAGCAACCACCACGTTCGGCCGGATGCCCCCGTTCTTCCAGGAAGCCCTCACGGGTACTCAATGGATTGGACCTTTGCTTCCCGACGAATGTGACCGCTTGGCTCGACGCGCAACCGAGCTGGAAGCCGGGCGGCACGGTCGCCAGGAAGAGCCGGCCCATCGGTAGGGGGACGGGCCGTGATGATACGAAAACGGAGGAAGTCATGCCGCTCGGCTATCATGGCAGAATCCTGCGCGTCGACCTGACGAGCCGCTCGTGGACCATGGAAACGCCGGAAGAGAGCTTCTACCGGCGATACATGGGAGGGAGTGCCCTGGGCACCTACTATGTCCTGAAGCTCGTCCCGCCCCACTGCGATCCGCTGGGTCCCGACAACGTGCTGGTACTCTCGTTGAGCGTCGTGACCGGGGCGCCCATTTCCGGGTTGAGCCGCATGACGGCGAATGCCAAGTCCCCCCTGACCGGGGCGATCGGAGATTCGCAGTGCGGCGGCGCATGGCCCGCGCGATGCAAGTTCGCGGGCGTCGATGCCGTGGTCATCCAGGGAAGGTCGCCGGGTCCGGTCTACCTCTGGATTCGAGACGGCGAGGTGGAAATCCGGGACGCGGGCCATCTATGGGGAAAGAAGACGGGCGAGGCGGAGCAGCTGCTGAAGGCAGACCATGGGGACCAGATCGAGGTGCTGCAGTGCGGGCCGGCCGGCGAGAAGCTCGTTCGATACGCCTCCCTCATCACCATGTGCAGCCGGGCCAACGGACGCACCGGCATGGGCGCCGTCATGGGCTCCAAGAACCTGAAGGCGGTCGTGGTGGCCGGCGACCAGCGCCCGGAGCTGGCGGACCGTGAAGCCCTGAAACGGCTGGCTAGATGGGGCGCGGACAAAGTGCGCGAAGCCGGCTCGGAAGCGTTCGGAAGGCTGGGAACCACCGGCGTCGTTGCCGGGCAGCAGGCGGTCGGCGGACTGCCGACCCGCAACTGGCAGAGCGGCGTGTTCGAGGACTGGAAGTCCCTGCACGGGCAGACCATGGCCGACACCATCCTGGTGGCACGCGAGAGCTGCTACGGCTGCGTGATCCGCTGCAAGCGGGTCGTGGAGAAGACGGAAGGCCCGTACGTCATCGACCGCCGCTACGGGGGACCGGAATACGAGACGATCGCTACCTTCGGAACCCTCTGCGGGATACGGGACCTGGCGGCCGTCGCTTACGCCAACCAGCTTTGCAACGAATACGGAATGGACACCATTTCCTGCGGTGCGGTCGTGGCCTGGGCGATGAACTGCTTCGAACAGGGCCTGTTTGCCCAGCAAGAAACCGATGACCTGCCGCTGAGCTTCGGGAACGCGGACGCCATGATCAAGCTGGTGGAGAAGATCGGCAAGCGGGAGGGTATTGGGGAGATCCTGGGGGAGGGGTCCGCGCGTGCAGCCAGCCATTTCGGACGCGGGTCCGAGCTGGTGGTAACGGTGAAGGGACAGGAAATGCCCGCGCACATGCCGCAGGTCAAGAGAAGCTGCGCCCTGATCTATGCGGTGAATCCCTTCGGAGCGGATCATCAGTCCCACGAGCACGATCCCGCCTACCGGGCGTTCCCCGCCAAGCTGGCATCCTTTGGTCTTCTCGACCCCCAGCCGGATGCGGCGATGAACGAGGAGAAGGTCCGATTTGCGCTGTACACGCAGTACTGCTTCAGCATTGCCGACACGCTGGATCTCTGCCAGTTCGCCTGGGGACCGACGTGGCAGCTGTACGACTTCGACCAGATGGTGGAGATGGTGAGGGCGGTGACCGGGTGGAACGTCAACGTTTGGGAGCTCATGAAGCTGGGCGAACGGCGGCTGAACCTCATGAGAGCGTTCAACGCGCGGGAGGGCATTGGAGCCGAGGCAGATGTGCTGCCCCCCAAGATGGCAGTTCCGCTGAAGGGCGGGCCGAGTGACGGCGTGTACGTACCGCCGCTCGAGTTCGAGCAAGCGAAGCGACTGTACTACGCGATGGCGGGCTGGGATGTGACGACGGGTTACCCGACCCAGGCCAAACTCGAGGAGTTGGGGATCGGCTGGGCGGCGAATGAGGCGCACGCGCCGTGACCATCTCTGTAAACGGGAAGCCGACACTGATCGAGACTCCCCGGACAACGGTCACGGACATCCTCGTGCTTCACAACGTCAGGTCGCCCGAGGTGGTCTCCGTACAGCTGAACGGCGATTTCCTCGAGCATCGCAATTTTGCCTCCACGTATCTCGACGACGGCGACGAGGTCGAGATTCTGTACTTCATGAGCGGGGGCGAGAGGGGATAGTCACGAAAGCCCGGTACGAGGCCCGCGGAAAACCCGCGGGACCAGCAGGGTGCGATGCCGGGCGAACGGTGCAGATGACAATGACGGAAGAGCAAACCGTGCGCTACAGTCGCCAGATTCTCCTTGAAGGAGTCGGCCGAGTCGGACAGGAGAAACTGCTCTCATCCCGCGTGCTCCTGATCGGCGCCGGCGGCCTGGGCGCTCCCCTCGCCCTGTATCTCGTCGCCGCTGGTGTCGGCACCCTCGGAATCGCGGACAGCGAGCGGTTGGATCTCAGCAACCTGCAGCGGCAGGTGCTCTTCACCACGGATGACATTGGACGGCCCAAGGCAGAGGCTGCCAGGGCGAAGCTGAAGAGGCTGAACCCCGACGTGGAAATCGAGATCCACTCGGAGCGGGTGACTGCGGAGAACGTGATGACAACGATCCGCGACTACCACTTCATCGTCGATGCCACGGACAACCTCTCGACGAAGTTCCTCATCAACGATGCCTGCGTCCTCTCGGCCAGGCCCTTCAGCCATGGAGGCTTGCTGCGCTTCGAAGGGCAGGCCATGACGTACGTACCGGGAGCCGCCTGCTATCGGTGCATCCACGGGTCGCCGCCTCCGAAAGCCGCCGTGCCCAGCTCCAGCGAGGTGGGAGTCCTTGGGGCTGTAGCCGGAATGCTGGGCAGCATACAGGCAGCCGAAGCCCTGAAGTACCTGCTGGGCATCGGAGACCTTCTCACGAACCGGGTGCTCACGCTCAACGCGCTCACCATGGAGCAGCGGATGGTGAGGACGAAGAGGAACCTGCACTGCGCGGTCTGCGGCAGCCATCGCTCGATCCGCAGCCCGGGGGAACGCGGGCAGGTGGGCAGACGATGGCCAGACACGCGCTCGACGTGACCGGGAACCACTTGATGCGAATCCCCCGTGCAATCGTCGCGGAAATCGCCGAACAGGCGAAACGGGAGGCTCCCAACGAAGCCTGCGGGTACCTGTTTGGCGTGGACGGTGACGTACGCAGTGTGGCTCCGCTGACGAACCTGTGCGGAAGCCCCGAACGCTTCTCCCTCGATCCGGCCGAGCAGTTCGCGGCTGCACGGGAGGGACGCGCGCACGGTTTGCAGTTGATGGCGGTCTATCACACCCACCCCCGGTCGACGGCATGCATGTCCACGGAGGACATCCGGCTGGCAAACGATCCGGACCTGGCATACGCCGTGTTCTCCCTGTCGGAAGGAGTACTGAGGGCCTTCCGGGTGAACGAAGAAAAGGTCGTGACCGAGGTCAAGACGGAAATCACGCGCTCGTGCGAACCGGCAGCGTCCGCCTACCTGCTGGACGTCTTCCGCAGCTTGCGCCAGCCCTTGGGGGGCGAAGGGCGAAGCCTCACGCTGCAGGTCCAACACCGGCAGCGACTCGAGAGCCTCGGCGTGCTGGCGGGTGGAATTGCCCACGATTTCAACAACCTGCTGATGGTCATACTGGGAAACGCGGAGGCCGCCCACCTGAGCCTGACCGCGGATTCCCCGGCGCGCCCAAGGGTCGACGAGATCGCCAAGGCGGCGCGCAAGGCCGTGGACCTGACGAGCCAGATGCTGGCCTATTCCGGCCGGGGAACGTTTCAGGTGAGAAGGATCGACCTGACCGAGTCCGTCGAAGAGATGGCGTGCCTGCTGCAGTCCTCGATTTCTGGAAACGTCCGCCTGGAGCGATACCTCGCGCAGGGACTTCCCGCGGTCGCGGCGGACGTGGTGCAGATTCAGCAGGTGGTGATGAACCTGATCATCAACGCCTCGGAGGCTGTTGGAGAGGACGCGGCAGGAGTGGTTGCCGTGGAGACGGGGGTCAAGGAGTGCACCGCCGAGTATCTGCGGCAGAGCCGGCTTCCCGAGAAATGCCCGGCAGGCAGCTACGTGTACCTGCAGGTGAGGGACAGCGGGTGCGGGATGGGAGAGCCGACGAAGGAGAAGCTCTTCTACCCCTTCTATACCACGAAGTTCACGGGTCGGGGGCTGGGGCTGGCGACGGTATGGGAGATCGTGCGGGGGCACAAGGGAGCGATCATGGTGGAATCGGAGGAAGGAATGGGGTCCACGTTCACGATCCTTTTCCCTGCCCTCTCCGAGAAGCGCCCGGCCGCCGAGGTCGAGCGGAAGCCCTCGCGGGAGGAGGGGTGGAAGGGCACGGGCACCATTCTTCTTGCCGAATCCGATGAGGCGGTGCGGGCGGTGGTGAGCCAGATGCTGCGCAAGATAGGATTCTCGGTGCTGGGTGCCGAGGACGGGCAGGAGGCAGTGGAAGCCTTTGCCGAGCACGCCGACGAGATCAGCGTGGTGCTCCTCGACCTGACCATGCCGCGCCTGAGCGCGGAGAGAGCCCTGGGGGAGATCCACAGGATCCGCGGCAATGTGCCGGTCGTCCTGTCCAGCGGGTTCGGCGCATCGGAGCTGAGGCAGCGCTTCGGCCAAAAGGGGGTTTCGGGCTTCGTTCAGAAGCCATACTGCTCCCAAAGCCTGGCGTCGGCGATCCGGAGTGCGGTCGAAGGGCTCGGTAGATGAACCCTTTCGCAAGGAAACGCGGCTCGCGGGCGGACCTACGGCAGGAACTTCGTGCCGGTGTCGCCCCGATTTCGCCGCATTCATACTTAGAATCATCAACCAGAATGATGCCGACGGAGGTAGTCAATGAATCTTGCGATTCGTTTTGACAAGCTTGGAACGGAGACGGCGTTCGCGGTAGCCGAGGAGGCTCGGGCCATTGCGCGAACGGGAATGAAGGTCTATCCGTTCCATCTCGGCGACATTGACATCAAGACACCCGCTCACATCATCGAGGCCGCGGTGAGGGCCATGAACGAAGGGAAAACGGGGTACTGCTCCAACTATGGGGTACAGGAGCTCCGCGAGGCCCTCGTGGGGGAGATCAATCGGAGCCATGGGACCGCCTACGCTGCGGAGAACGTGGCCATCCAGCCGGGGGGCAAGCCGGTGATCCAGAAGTACCTGCTGTCCTTGATGAACCCGGGCGACGGGGTACTGTATCCCAACCCCGGGTACCCCATCTATGAGTCTCTCATCGGCTTCTACGGCGGGAAGCCGATTCCCTACACCTACCGGGAGACTTCCGACGGGTTTCACCTGGACCTCGAGAAGCTGGAAGCATCGATCGAGCCCGGCACCCGATTTCTCATCTTCAACAACTACCACAATCCAACGGGAGCCGAGGCAGGCCCGGAGGAATTGCAGGCGCTGAGCGAGCTGGTACTTCGGCACGACCTGAGCGTCCTGTGCGACGAGGCCTACTTCGACGTGCGCTACGAAGGACAATCTACCTCGCTGGCATCTTTCCCCGGCATGATCGACCGATGCGTGATTCTCTACACTTTCTCCAAGAAGTTTGCGATGACCGGCTGGCGGCTAGGGGCGGCCGTCGGCCCTCGCACGGTCATCGATGCCATCGCGAAGCTGAACGTGAATGATGAGTCCTGCTCAAACCACTTCGTGCAATACGCGGGCCTGCACGCCCTTCAGAGCTCGCAGGAGCCTTCCCGGGAGCTGCTGACCATCCTTCGGGCCCGACGGGATCTCAGCCACGGGCTGCTGTCCGTCATCCCGGGAGTGCGCTGCTCCTTGCCCAACACGACGTTCTACCTGTTCCCGAACGTCACCGGGCTCATGGAGAGGCTCGGTTTCAGCGACTACGAGCCGTTTCGCCGTGCCGTGCTGCAGGCCACGGGAGTCTCGTTCTGCTCGCGGATTCACTTCGGGACGCCGCTTCCGGGCGAGAGGGAGCGCTACATCCGCCTGTCCTACTCCGGCATCAACCTGGACTCGATCGCGGAAGGGCTGAGGCGGCTGTGGGAGTTCACCGAAAGCCGCAGGTCCCGCGCGCCGGGCAGCGGGGGATGACCGTGCTCGAGTCGGAGTACTTCCCGCCGATCCCGGTCGGCGGGACTCCGTTCTTGTCGCCGCAGCGGTCGTGTTTCTCGCCACTGGATCAGGTCTGAAGGACGTCGCGTCCGCCGCGAGGGCGTGGGTGCGGAGCTCTGAACGCATGCAGGAAGGAGCACCATCGAATGATTGATCTATCGGTCCACGCGGCGCAGCGGAAGAAGAACATCCAGCTGTGCAGGGAGAAAGGCATCATTCTCCCCACCTTTGCGCAGATGCGCTCTCCCTGGGCAATTCCCCAGAGTATCCAGGAGGAGCTGCGGGGCATCGGCCTTTCCGACGTGCACAGCCGCAACCTCTTCCGGGTCACCTGGCATAATGAGCCCGAGGCGAGGGGCGGCGGTTTCGGGGACGTCAATTTCATCGAGCTCCCCAGCTCGATTACCGGCACGAGGGCGCGCATCATCGGGCTGAGCGGGAAATGGTTTCCCACGGGTGCGCACAAGGTCGGGGCCGCACTGTCTTGTCTTCTTCCCGAGCTCGTCACCGGCCGCTTCGACCCGACGACGAAGAAGGCGGTCTGGCCGAGCACCGGCAACTACTGCCGCGGCGGGGCGTACATCTCTCGCCTGCTCGCGTGCGGCAGCGTCGCCATACTCCCTGCGGGCATGTCCAAGGAGCGGTTCAGGTGGCTGAAGTCGATGGCGGACGAGGTCATCGCGACCCCGGGCTGCGAATCGAACGTCAAAGAGATCTTCGACAAATGCGTTGAGCTCCAGAGAGATCGGCCGGACGCGGTGATTTTCAACCAGTTCGACCAGCTTCCCAATCATCTCTGGCACTACGCGGTCACCGGCCCCGCCATGGAGGAGGTGTTCCGCAAGGCCCTCGGCTCTCGGGGTCATGTGGCCGGTGCGGTCCTCTCTTCCGGCTCGGCCGGGACCCTCGGTTCCGGTTCCTACCTCCGTGAAACGTTCCCCGGTGCCAGAGTCGCCGTGGCCGAGGCTCTCCAGTGCCCGACGATTCTCGAGAACGGCTTCGGGGATCACCGCATCGAGGGGATCGGGGACAAACACATCCCCTGGATCCACAATCTCCGGGACACGGACGTCGCCATCGGGGTGGACGATGAGCTGCCGATGCGGCTCATTCGCCTGTTCAACGAGGGCGTCGGGAGGAAGGTCCTCGCAGAATCGGGCGTCCCCAGGGAGACGCTGGAGAAGCTCGACGCCATTGGCATCTCCGGCGTCGGCAACCTGATCGGCGCCATCAAGTTTGCCAAGGCCCTCGAGCTGGACAAGGAGGAGATCGTCTTCACGGTTTTCACCGACTCCATGGAGATGTATCGCAGCCGCCTCCTCGAGCTCGATGCCGAACGAGGAAGGTACGATCAACGCCAGGCGGATCGCGACTACGAGCGTCTCCGCGGAGTTTCCGTCGACCACGTCCTGGAGCTGACCCAGGTCGACAGAAGGCGCATCCACCAGCTCAAGTACTTTACGTGGGTCGAGCAGCTCGGCAAGTCCGTCCATGAGCTGCGCGCCCAGTGGCAGGACTACCGCGCCTATTGGGGCGGCCTTCACTCCCAGGTGGGCTCGATCGACTCGATGATCGAAGAGTTCAACCGGGAGATAGGAGCTCCTGCAGGGCTTGCGCCGGCCGCGTCCAGCGGTGGTTCGCGCCAGCCAACCTGTCCATCGAGCCGCACCGGCAGGCGGCCCTGTGAAACCGCAATAACGGAGGAAAGAGAATGAGGAACAGGGAGATCGCGAGGCTCATCGAAGGCCTCGCCGCGAAGAAGATCGACATGTTCAACAAGGATTTTCTCCTTACGTGGGAGAAAGGCCGCGACGAGCTGGAGGCAACCTTTCTGGTAGCGGAAGCGCTCCGCGCTCTGCGCGAGGCCAACATTTCGCCGCGAATCTGGAGCTCCGGAATCGCTGTCTCCATCTTCAAGGACAATTCCACCCGCACCCGCTTTTCCTTCGCGAGCGCCTGCGATCTTCTGGGCCTCCATGTGCAGGATCTCGACGAAGGCAAGAGCCAGATCGCGCACGGGGAAACGGTGCGCGAGACGGCCACGATGATCAGCTTCCTGTCGGATGTGATCGGGATCCGTGACGACATGTACATCGGAGAGGGGGATCGCCACCAGCGCGAGGTTGGAAATGCGCTGGACGAGGGGGTCGCCGCCGGCATCCTTCCGGGCCGTCCCGCGATCGTCAACCTCCAGTCCGACCTCGACCATCCCACCCAATCGATGGCCGATTTCCTCCATCTATCGCGGCACTTCGGCGGTCTGGACAAGCTCGTGGGAAAGAAGCTCGTCGTGAGCTGGGCGTATTCTCCCTCCTATGGCAAACCTCTCTCGGTGCCGCAGGGGATCCTGGGGCTCGCCAGCCGCTTTGGAATGCACATCGTGCTGGCTCACCCAGAAGGCTACGATCTCATGCCGCAGATCGTCGCGCTCTCGAAGAAGCAGGCAGGCGAATCCGGCGGCTCGTTCCGGCAGGCTGGCTCCATGGAGGAAGCCTTCGCGGACGCCGACATCGTGTACCCGAAGAGCTGGGCGCCGTACTCCATCATGCTGGAGCGTCTTCCCCTCCTGAAGGCGGGCAATCACGCGGGTCTTCGAGAGCTCGAGAAGAAGTGCCTTGAGATCAACGCCCGCCACCGGAACTGGGAGTGCAACGACGAGAAGATGAGCCTCACGAAGGGAGGCAAGGCCCTCTACATGCACTGCCTCCCCGCCGACATCACCGACGTGTCCTGCTCCGCCGGTGAGGTCTCGGCGCGCGTTTTCGAGCGCTATCGCATGGCCACCTATCGCGAGGCGAGCTACAAGCCTTTCATCATCGCCGCCATGATCCTCCTGGGAAAGACGAAGAATCCCGCGGCAACGCTGCGCAGGTTCCTCGATCGCGGCGAGATCCGGGCCGAGGACGGGGACCGGTCAAGACGCGCGATCCGCGGGAATCCGGGCCGGGGATCGTCGCGCGCTGCAGAACGATGACCGACAGCCCGGCAACTGCTTCCGGCAATCCCTGAGTGCAAACCGTTGGGAGGAGAGGAATGTTCAAGAACCTGAAGTTCGGCGTGAAGATCGGGGGAGGGTTCGCCGTCCTCCTCGCCCTGGCCGGTTTCGTAGCGGCCATGGCCTTCCTCGGGCTCTCGCAGGTGCGAGGCTCCGTCGCCGGCATGGCCTCGGCAAAAGACATCACGATCGCGATCCTGGAGGCGCGCCGGGAGGAAAAGAACTTCATCATTCGCGGCGGTCAGGACTACGTCGACAAGGTCGCAGCGGCCGTAAAAAGCCTCAACGCGTTCATCGAAACGCTGCGCGTTTCTTCGTTGACCGCGCCTCAGAAGGACATGGTGCAAATCATCTCCCGGGCAGCCCGCGACTATGGATCTTCCTTCACAGCCTACGTCGCCGTCTGCGGCGCGGTGGACGAGAAATCCGCGCGGTGGGAGTCCCAGGGTGGGCAACTGGCCAGGGACATGGAGGCAGCCGGCACCGAGGCGTCCGCACACTTCCTGCCTCTGCGCGTTGCCGAGGCATATCTTCTCAAGGATCGTACGGAGGACCGGCTCAAGGAGTTCGAGGCCGCGGCCGCCTCCTGCATGCCCCTGGTGGAGCTCTGGGTACGGTCCAGACGCGGGGGCCGGACGGAAACCGCCCGGCAGTTTCACGATTACGTGGAAACCGGGGCGCAGATGTACGACCTCTTCCGCAGGCAGGCCGACCTGAACGCGAACCTCGTGAACGCGGGCAGGACCGTGATCGATGGCTCCTCGAAACTCGAGAAAGAGCTGGAGGCGGGCATGAACCGATCGGCCGCGCTCTCCCTGCTGCTCGTCCTGTTCTCCACGGGAGTCGTGTTCCTCCTGGGGGCGGTGGTCGCCGTTCTACTGACCCGCGCTATCACCGGGCCCGTCCACTCCGCGGTGGCCTTCGCGGGCGCGCTCGCCGCGGGGGACTTCAGCAGGAACCTGAGGCTGGTGCAGCGTGACGAGATGGGACAGCTGGCAGAGGCGCTGAGCGGCACGGCGGCGAAGCTGAGGGCCACCGTGGCGATCATCCAGGACAGCGCCGTGCAGGTGGCCTCTTCCAGCGAGCAGATCACCGCTGGCGCGCAGAAGCTGGCCGAAGGGGCGCAGAGCCAGGCCGCCACGCTGGAACAGACCAGCGCCTCGGTGGAGGAGCTCAGCGCTTCCGTGGACCAGGTGGCCGAGCACGCCCAGAGCCAGGCCGCCGCCGTGGAGCAGGGCTCCAGCTCCATGTCCCAGGTGCACCGGTCCATCGAGGAGGTCTCGCGCAACCTCGCGCGGATTGCGGAGCTGGCGGGTAAATCGGTGGAGAATGCGCTGCAGGGAGCCCGCTCGGTCTCCGAGGTGGTGGAAGGAATCACCCTCATCGCCGGAAGCTCGGAAAAGATCAACGGGATCGTGACCGTCATCTCCGACATCGCCGACCAGACCAACCTGCTTGCGCTGAACGCCTCCATCGAGGCAGCTCGAGCCGGCGAGCACGGCCGAGGGTTCGCGGTGGTGGCCGACGAGGTGAGCAAGCTGGCCGACCGCAGCTCGGCGTCCACGAAGGAGATCGAGAGCCTGATCCGCGAAAGCGTGAAGAACGTGGCCAAGGGAGTAGAAACGGCCCAGGGCTCGCAGGCCGCCATGGAGCAGATCCGCGAGGCCTCCCAGAAGGTGAAGGAGATGATCGCCGGTCTGGCGGAGTCCATGCAGCAGCAGGTGCAGGCGGTCAGGGAGCTGTCCGGGACGCTTTCCAGCATCAGCGAGATGAGCCAGAGCATCTCGGCGGCCACCGAGGAGCAAACGACCAACGCACGGCAGGTTTCGCGCGCGGTGGAGAACGTGAACGAGGTCACCCAGGGTGCGGCGTCCTCGGCGGAGGAGATGTCGGCAGCGACGGAACAGCTTTCCAGCATGGCGCGGGAGCTGCAGAAGCTGACCTCGCAGTTCACCATCCGCCAGGGCAGCCATGAGCCTACCCTCACCGCGGGGGACAGAGACGGGAGCCACGTCCATTCCGCGCTGCCGGGCGGCCTGGACACGGCGCACATCGACCGGGCCCTGGCTGCGCACGGCTCCTGGAAATCGCGCCTCAAGGAAGCGATCCGAACCGGTCAATGCCGCGCGGGCGCGGCTGAGGCCGGCGTCGACAACGCCTGCGAGTTCGGCAAGTGGTTCTACGGGCTGCAGCCCTCGGAGAGGGAAACGCAGAACGGCAGGGACGTGCGGGCGCTCCATGCCGAGTTCCACCGCGTCGCCGCGGAGGTCCTGGATCTCGCGCTCGCGGGGCGCCGGGAGGAAGCGGACCGGCTGCTGGAAGGCGGCGGGAAGTTCGCTCAGGCCACGGCGAAGCTCACCTTCGCTCTGATCGGCTGGAAGAGCCGTCTGCAGAGCGGCGTTGCCGCCGGCGCCTGAGATGCGTTCAGAGAATGCTCTTGACCACGGTGCGGAACCAGGAAATGGCTTCGGGATTGAGCTGGTAGCTGGTGGCGGGGCCTTCGATCTCTCCCGTTATCCAACCCGCCTCTCGCAGCACTTTCAGGTGCTGAGACACGGTGGACTGGGCAAGGGACAGGTAGTCGATGATGTTTCCCGTAATGCAGCCCGGATGAGTCACCAGGAACTTGAGAACCTCGAAGCGAAGAGGGTTCCCGGCTGCCTTGAGCATCCGCACGAAGCGCTTCTGATCCCCTCCATCGATGGCGAGCGAACAGCAGGCGGGGGGAGCTTCTTTCCGACGGGCGACAGCTCTCATATCGTAAATATAAGATTTAGGGAGGCGGAAGTCAAGAGCGCATGCGCATCGCCCGCTGCACGCGCTCTCGATGATCGTCGTCCGCAACAGGTGCGCAGGGCTGCCTCTGATAGGGCGCCGCCGAACCGGTCGCCACGCAGCCGTTCGGCGGCCGCCCATACGAGGTTCCTGCCCGAGAGCCGGGAGTTCAAGCCCCGGCCACGATCTTCTGCTCTGCCTCTGACTCGTGACCGAGGGTCTTCTTCAAGGGAAGCTGCGGCATGAAGAGCGTAGCGACGAACCCTGCCACGATCACGATCATGGCCCAGAAGTACACCTTGCGAATCGCGTCGGTGAAGGCCATCCTCAAGGCCAGCGTGACCTGCCCCGTGAGCCTTGCCGCAAAGGAATCCAACGCGGTCCTCACCTGAGCCAGCGTGGATTTCGCGGCCTTCTGGGCATCCGCGGACGCCTGGGGTGCGAGCCCCGCCTTCACCCGCGCGGCGAGCCCGCCGGACTGGATCATCGCCTTGTACTCGGCGGGGAGCAGCGGATCCTCCCTCCCGCTTTTCAGGGCGGCCGGGTCGTTGGTGGTGAGCGCACGCTCGACCCTGGCGTAGGTGTCGTTCGTGACAGCCTTGATCGTGTCTCCCACGGAGTCCAGATT
>Ga0153915_10000572_pt1 | contig 34326 bp, 34 predicted proteins | sample Opewatmetagenome_2_FD_107003 | JGI IMG/M metagenome (GOLD analysis project Ga0153915, IMG submission 107003) | Freshwater wetland microbial communities from Ohio, USA - Open water 3 Core 3 Depth 3 metaG | ecosystem: Environmental > Aquatic > Freshwater > Wetlands | place: USA: Ohio, Lake Erie... | reverse complement strand
GTGCCCGGCGCGGACGTGGCGGCCTACTATCGCCGCCGCGCGGAAAACGGCGTCGGCCTGATCGTCACCGAGGGCACGGTCATCGATCATCCCGCGTCAACCGACAGCACGCGGGTGCCGAGATTTTTCGGCGCCGCCGCGCTTGCCGGCTGGAGCGGCGTCGTCGCCGCCGTCCACGGCGCCGGCGGGCGCATCATGCCGCAGATCTGGCACGTCGGCATGCGCCGCGCGCCAGGCACCGGACCGCATCCGGAGGCGCCGTCGGTCGGCCCGTCGGGGCTGACCCATGCCGGCGAGCAGATCTCCGCGCCGCTCAGCGAAAGTGAAATCGTGGCGATCGTCGACGCGTACGGCCGCGCGGCCGGCGACGCACGGCGTCTCGGCTTCGACGGCGTCGAGATCCACGGCGCCCACGGCTATCTCATCGATCAGTTCTTCTGGTCGTTCACGAACAGACGCACGGACGCTTACGGCGGCGACCTCGTCGGCCGCACGCGTTTCGGCGCCGACGTCGTCCGCGCCTGCCGCCGCGCGACGTCGCCCGAGTTTCCGATCGTGTTTCGCTTCTCGCAGTGGAAGGGCAACCACTTTGACGCGAAGCTGGCGACGACGCCTGAAGAGCTGGCGCGGTTTCTGGCGCCGCTCGTGGACGCCGGCGTCGACGTCTTCCACTGTTCCACGCGCCGGTTCTGGGAGCCGGAGTTCGACGGCTCGAACCTCACGCTCGCCGGCTGGACGAAGAAGCTCGCGGGCAAGCCGACGATTGCCGTCGGATCGGTCGGGCTGACCGACGACTTCATTTCGTGGTTCGCCGGCGCCGCCACGCGGACGCGCGGCATCGACGATCTGCTCGCGAGACTCGACGCGGGGGAGTTCGATCTGGTCGCCGTCGGTCGCGCCCTGCTCGCCGACCCCGCATGGGCGGCGAAGATTCGCGACGGCCGCGCCGCCGAGATCACCACGTTCACGCGCGACCTGCTGCAGACGCTGGCGTGATGCGCGAACCGGTGCTCGAACTCGTCAACGCGACCGTCGTCAAGGGCGGCAACACGATTCTGCACGCCCTCAACCTGACCATTCACGACGGCGAGCACACAGCCATCATCGGCCCCAACGGCGCCGGCAAGTCCACGCTCGTGAAACTGCTGACGCATCACGACTACGCGTGGGCCGTGGAAGACGACGAGCCGTCGCCGGTGAAGGTGTACGGAAACGATCGCTGGGACGTCATGGAGCTGCGCGCGCAACTCGGCGTCATCTCCGCCGACATGCACCAGCGTTTCGTCGCCGGCAACAGCGCCGGAAATCTCCGCGCCGAGGACGTCGTGCTGTCGGGCCTTTTCGCGACGCACGGATTCCTGCGGCCCGAGCAGGTGACCGGCGAGACGCGCCGGCGCGCGGCCGCGTCGCTCGCGCGCGTCGAGGCCGGCCACCTGGCGCGGAAGATGATGGACGAGATGTCGACGGGCGAAGCGCGGCGTGTGCTGATTGCGCGCGCGCTCATCACGAACCCGCGCGCGCTCGTGCTCGACGAGCCGACCTCAGGCCTCGACGTCGTCTCCCGCCACCGGTTCCTCGAGCAGGTGGAGAACGTCGGGCGGGGCGGGACGACGCTGATCTTCGTCACGCATCATGTGGAGGAGATCGTCCCGTCGGTCGAACGTGTGGTCCTGCTCAAGGACGGGAGGGTCGCGTTCGACGGCCCGACGCGCGAGATGCTGACCGACGCGAAGATGACGGATGTGTTCGGCGCGCCCGTGTTCGTCACCGAGCGCGGCGGGCGCTACTACGCCCGCGCGTAATTGGCGGCCCTGAAAGGGCCGCCCTACGTACTTAGTGGTGCAGGCCTTCAGGCCTGCCCAAACGCATTCGCCAATAATTCGTACGACCGCCGGCGCGCGGCGTGGTCGTACGTGATCGTCACGATCATCACTTCCTCGGCGCCGTATTCCGCCGCGGCCTCTTCGATCCCAGGCTTGACGGTCGACGGCGACCCCACCAGCCACCGCCGTCTCCGGCCGAGCGCCTCCACCTCGGAGCCGTGCTCGCTGACGAACTTCAGCGCCACGTCCACCGGCGGCACCGGGATCAGCTGCCCCTGCAGGAACAGCGTGAACGCCATGCGGCTGCTCGCGGCAAGCCGGTTGGCTTCTTCGTCCGTGTCCGCGCACAGCGCCCAGACGGCGACGATGACGCGCGGTTCGGGGTGCTGTTTCGACGGGACGTAGTTCTGGCGGTAGCGCGTGGCGACGTCCGTGCCGCCGACCGGGTTGATGAAGTCGGCGAACGCGTATGGCAGCCCGAGCTCCGCGGCCCATACGCCGCTTTGTGGCGACGACCCGAGCAGCCAGACGTCAGGGCGGGCGGCGCCGCCGGGCAGCTTCGCCAGCCGCGCGAAGCGATGCGTGACTGGCATCGTGTCGTTGACGTACGCGAGGAGCTCGGCGAGTTGTTCGGGGAAGTCGTCGGGCCCGGCCATGCGCCGGTCGCGCTGCAGCGCATACGCCGTCACGGGATCGCTGCCCGGCGCGCGGCCGATGGCGAGATCGATGCGCTCGCCGTACAGGCCGCTCAGCATGCTGAAGTTCTCGGCGACTTTCAGCGGGCTGTAGTGCGGCAGCATGACGCCCCCGCTGCCGACGCGGATGCGCGAGGTCGCCGCGCCAATCGCGGAAATCAGCACCTCGGGGCTTGCGCACGCGAGCATCGGGGTCGCGTGGTGCTCGGCGCACCAGTAGCGTGTGTAGCCGAGCGCCTCAGCGTGCCGCGCGAGGTCCACCGAATGCCTGAGGGCGTCGCCGCCCGTCGCCCCCTGGGAGATCGGCGATTGATCGAGAACGCTCAATCGAAGAGGAGCCATGCCGCCTGCATGCTAATTCGGACTTTCACATCTGTGCGCATCTGGTTCGTCCTGAGACAGTGCTCATCGCACGCAGATGAGTTTGGCGGGAGATTCCACGCGGAACGTAATTTGCGAAACTGCTGCGCGATCATCGTGGCCAAATTACCTGCTTCGTCTCCGACCTGTCCAAAATGTAACAGTGAGCGGACGAAGATCATCGGTCAATCGCAGAAGCCCGTGCTGACGTACGCACGGTGCGATGCGTGCGGCCACGTCTTCGTGCCTCAGGACAGCCGCTCGTAAACCGCTTTCCGGTCGACAAAGAATTCGAGGCCGGTTTCACTGTTTTCCGGCAGGCCCGCGCCCGACTGCTTGATCCCGCCAAACGGCAGCGACGGCTCCTTATATCCCGTATGCACGTTGACGTGGGCGAGGCCGGCCTCGATGCCGTCGACGTACGCGGCGGCCGTCGCCGCGCTCGTCGTATAGAGCGCCGACGAGAGACCGTAGATCGAGTTGTTGGCGAGCGCGAGCGCTTCGTCGAGCGATCCGAACTCGCAGATCGCGAGCACGGGCCCGAAGATCTCGTCGCGAAACGCCGGCATCTGCGGCGTCACGCCGGTCAGGACGGTCGGGCGCACGAAATAGCCGCCTGAGGGGAGCGCCGACGTATCGGCGCCCGCCGCCAGCCGTGCGCCGTCGGCAATCGCCTGGCGAATCGCCGCCGAGACGTCTTTGTACTGCTCCGGCCCCGCCACAGGTCCCATATCCGTGGACTCGCTCAGGCCGTCGCCGACGACCATCGCGTCCGCCCGCGCGACGAGCGCGTCGAGAAACGGCGCCGCGATGTTCCGGTGGAGCAGCACGCGGCTGGTCGACGTGCACCATTGGCCGGCGTTCGAGAAGCCGGCCGTGATGGCCGCATCGAGCGCCAGCGCCAGATCCGCGTCGTCCATCACGATGAGCGCGTTCTTGCCGCCGAGCTCGAGCTGTGTACGCGTCAGATTCGCGGCCGCCTTCGCCTGAATCTTCTTGCCGACGGCCGTCGAGCCCGTGAACGACACCGCGCGGACGCGCGGATCGTTCACGATCGCATCGCCGATCGACGATCCGAGTCCGGTGACGCAGTTGAAGACCCCGGCTGGCAGTCCCGCGCGCTCGAAAAGGCGCGCCATGAAGATGCCCGACCACGGCGTGAACGTTGCCGGCTTGAAGACGACCGTGTTGCCCGTCAGCAGCGCCGGCAGCGTCTTCCGGCACATGACGTTCATCGGAAAATTCCACGGGCTGATGATGCCGGCGACGCCCACCGGTTCGAGCTTCACCCAGGTCGTCAGATTGCCGGTGAACTTCCGTTCGGCCTGATCAAAATAGCCAGCGACCTGCTCCAGGTGATAGCCGCCTTCGAGCAGTGCCGAATCAACTTCCGCGCGCGACTCCTTGATCGTCTTGCCGTTCTCGAGCGTGACGATGCGCGCGATTTCTTCGCGCGCTTCTCTGAGCAGGTTCAGGAACGCAGCGACGCAGTGCTGTCGATCGGCGACCGTCGTCCGGCGCCACGGGCGAAACGCGTCAGCCGCCGCGTCGATTGCATCGCGCACGTCGTCCACGGTCGACGACTGAAAGGCGCCAAGGTTGCTTCCGCGCTTTGCGGGGTTCTCGTCGCCGAACGTCGCGCCGTGGCGCGACGGCGTCCACTGTCCGCGTACGAAGTTGTTGAAGGTCTCGACCATCTACTTGATGGGCATGCGACTACTTCAACTCGACCGGGAGCACGGCCCGGGCGCGGCCGTTGCCAATCACGAGCTGATAGCTGCCCTCCCGCCAGTGTCTGTCGGGAGATTCGAAGAACAGCGTGACGGACGCCACGGGAAACTTCGTCCCGGCCGGCGTCACGATCGCGAACTGGTTGCGATGGAACGTCAGGCGTTCTGCGGCTGTGCCCAGCTTCTTGACGTTCGGATCACGCGGCCCTTCAGCGCGCGGGGCCGCACCGATCAGGAGAACAGCGGCTGCGAGTGCGATCGTGCTACGCAAGGGCTGCTTTCACGCGTTCGGGCGTCAGCGGAATCTGCCGGATGCGCACGCCGGTCGCGTCGAAGACCGCGTTGCCGATCGCGGCGGCCGTGGCGCGGCTCGAGGGCTCGCCGGCGCCGCCGGGCGGAAGATCCGGCCGGTTGATGAGGACGATGTCCACGACGGCGGGGACGTCCGAGGCGCGGGCGACCTTATAGGTATTCCAGTCGACGCTCGTGACGTTGCTCCGGTCGAACATCACTTCTTCCTTCGTCGTCCGGCCGAGCGACTGAATGAGGTTGGCCGCAATCGTCGACTTCAGCGCGTCGGGATTGATGATGAGGCCGCAGTCGTGCGAGCAGACGAGGCGCGTGACCTTCACGACGCCGGTCTTCCGGTTGACTTCGACTTCGGCGATGGTGCCGACGTACGTGCCGTTGCGCGTGCCGAGCGCGATGCCGCGCCCCGTCACGACGTCGCCGGCGATGTTCTTCTTCGGCGAGACGCGCTTGTCCCAGCCGAATTTTTCCGCCGCGACGGTCAACGCATTCTTCGCGCGCGGCTCGTCGATGTGCTTCAGCCGCAGCTCAAGCGGATCGACACCCGCGGCCGCCGCGAGCTCGTCGATGAACGACTCGACGGCAAACGTCGTCGCCGGACCTTCGGGATCGCGCAGGTGCGTCGATCGCAGCGGCGACGCGACGTCATGGAAGCCGGTGAGCACGTGCGACGACGCGTCGAGATTGGGGAAGCGATACGCGGGCGCCGCGCCGCCCCAGTCCGCGAACTCGTCCACGCCGGTCGTGTTCTTGATGCCCGTGAGCTGCGCGCCGAGGTAGTTTCCCGCTGCATCGGGCAGATACAGAATCTCGCCGCCTGAAAACGCGCGCGACACGAACCGCACGCCAATGACGTTGCCCTGCCGGTCGATGGCGCCCGCGAGGTCGTACACGCACGCCGGTCCTTTCGCGCCCCACGCCGTCATGTCCGCGCGCATCCACTGCACGCGCACCGGCTTACCGACCGCTTTCGACAGCAACACGGCGTCGGCCGCGGCGTCTTCAAAGCCAGGACGGCCGTACGATCCGGCGTCCTGCATCCAGACGACGCGAACGCGATCGGTGGGGACGCCGATAAGCTGCGCGAATCCCTTCTGCAGCGCGTGCGGCTTCTGTCCGCCCGACCACACCGTCGTGATGCCGTCCATCTTCACATCCGCCACCGCACATCCCGGTCCCATCGTCGCGTGCGACTGGAACGGAACGTCGTAGCGCACGTCGAGTTTCTTCGCCGCGCTCGCGAGCGCGGAGTCGACGTCGCCGGTCTTCGGGATCTGCCGTGTCGCCTTCGGCTTCGCCGCCCGCATGTACGAGTAGAGATCTTTCTGCTCCGGGAAGGCCTGAAGGGGCGCGGACCAGGCGACCTTGAGCGCCTTCGCGGCTTTCACCGCCGCCCACTCCGTTTCGCAGACGACGCCGACGAAGTCCTTGTTGACGATCGTCCTGACGTAGCCGGCGATGTGTTTCGCCGCCGATTCGTCGACGCTCACGAGCGACGCGCCGATGCCGGCGGGCCGGACGACGCGGCCGTGCAGCATGCCGGGCATGCGCACGTCGGTCACGTAGCGGTACGTGCCGAGAATCTTCGGCGCCATGTCCAGGCGCGGCACCGACGTGCCGACGACCGTGTATGTGGACGGATCCTTCGGTTTAGCGCCGCCGTCGACGTTCAGCGCGAATCCCGCGCCTGTCACTTTCAGATCGTTGTCGGCCGCGATCGCGGCGGCGAGATCACCGTAGGTGACGCTGGTCGCGCCGTTCGGGCGGGCCTGAAGGCCCGCACTACGAATGCTGACCACGCCGTCGCGCACCTGGAGCTGATCGGCTGGGACGCCGAGGCGCTGCGAGGCGCGTTGCACCAGGGCCGCGCGGGCCGCCGCCGCGACGTTGCGCAGCGGCTTCGATCCCTGGCTCACCGACGTGCTGCCGCCGACGCCGCCCTGATCGACCGTCATCGACGTGTCGCCGAAGACGAACTTCACGCGCGCAGGCGAGAGGTCGAGTTCTTCGGCGACGATCTGCGTCAGCGCGGTGTCGACGCCCATGCCGATCTCGAGCTTGCCGGTGAACACCTGCACGCCGCCGTCAGGCAGCACGTGCAGCCACGACTCGAGCTTGCTCGGCGACGGCGGAGCGGCGGTCGCGGCCGCCTGCGCGAGCAGACGGGGCGCCAGCGCCGAATCGAGCATGCTGAAGCCGACGACCAGGCCGCCGGCGTCCCGGACGAACTCGCGACGGGAGATCTTTCGTGTGCGCGGCTTCATGCTTTCACCGCCGTGTTCCCGATAAGTTGTGTTGCGCGCTGCACCGCCGAGAAGATGCGCGTGTGGCTGCCGCACCGGCACACGAGGCTTTCACACGCTCTGCGGACGTCGGTGTCGGTCGGTTTCGGATTCGTGTCGAGAAGCGCCTTCGCCGTCAGCACCCAGCCGTTGAGGCAGTAGCCGCACTGGAACGCCTGCTCGTCGATGAACGCCTGCTGCACCGGATGCGGACGACCCGCGGCGGCGAGGCCTTCGATCGTGATGATCTTCTTTCCGGCGACACGCGACACGGCCAGCGAACACGAGCGAACCGCGCGGTTGTCGACAAGGACCGTGCAGGCGCCGCACTGTCCGAGTCCGCAGCCGAACCGCGGGTTGTTGAGCTCGAGCGTGTCGCGCAGGACGTAGAGCAGCGGGCAGTCGGGGTCGACGTCGACGACGTGCGACCTTCCGTTGACGGTCAGTGTTGTGCGAGCCATAACGTGGAAATTATATGGCGGCAGCCGAGCGTAGTGCAGGTCTTTAGGCCTGCTAGAATCGCGCCGTGATTCGACGGATCTCGCTCGTGGCGGCCGCCGTCCTGGCCGCGGCTCTTCCACTGCAGGCGCAGTGGGTGAAGTATCCGACCGCGGGCGCGCCGCGGACGAAAAGCGGCGCGATCGACCGTGCCGCGCCGGCGCCGAGGACGCGTGACGGCAAGCCGGATTTCTCGGGCGTCTGGAAACCGGTGGAGAACCGCCCGTGTCCGCCCGCCGGCTGCAACGACATGATCGTCGCGCAGGAGTTCGTCGACATCGGCTGGGGCATCAAAGGCGGGCTGCCGTATCAGCCGTGGGCCGCGGCGCTGACCAAGGAGCGCATGGCGCTGAACCGGGCGACCGATCCCAACTCGCAGTGCCTGCCGACCGGCATCGTGCGCATGCACACGGCGCCGCTGTACCGAAAGGTCGTGCAGACGCCGGCGCTGCTTCTCATCCTCAACGAACGCAACGTCTGGTACCGGCAGATCTTCACCGACGGCCGCGCGCTCGAATCGGATCCGCAGCCGACATGGAACGGCTACTCGGTCGGCAAATGGGAAGGCGACACGCTCGTCGTGCAGTCGAATGGTTTTCGCGACGGCCTCTGGCTCGACAGCAACGGCAGCCCGATGACCGACGCGGCGAACATCACCGAACGCTTCCGCCGTCCGAACTACGGCACGCTCGAGATCACGCTGACCGTCGACGATCCGAAGGCGTACACCACGCCCTGGACGACGACGCTGACGCAGGAGTTCGTGGCTGATTCAGAGCTGCTGGACTACGTCTGCGTGGAAAACGAGAAGAGCGTCCGTCACTTCACCGGACAGTAACGCTCGTTATTTCGTCATCAGCCGCGCCACGTAGCCCCGGCCGGTGGCGTAGGCGGGCCACATCGGCTGTCCGCCATAGCGTCCGTACGCGATCTTGTTGCGGACGTTCTCGGCGACGAACTCACCAATCTTGATCGTGTCGAGATCGAGCACTTCTTTGGTGACCGGATTCTTGATCTCGCCCCTGATCTTGAGAATCTCGAAACGGTCTCCGCGCAGCACTCCGTCGTCGGCGCCCAGCGCGAGCACCGCGCCGTCCGGCGTGACGTCCGCGACGCGTCCCTCGATCTGGCGCGGCTTGACGGGAAGCGTCGGGAGCCGGTCGTCGAGAAACTCGACGATCTTGCCGACGGCGTTCGAGATCGCTTCGTCGATGGCCGTCTGCGCAACGCCGCCGCTCGCCTCGCCGCGCACCGGGGCAGTGGCGAACACCTCTCCGGTCTCTGCGTCCACGAGACGAAGGTTGATGCTCACGACGGTTTTGTCGTTCTTCACGGCGCGTTTGCCGGTGCGCCTGGCCGCGGTATCCCGCCCGAAGATCACGACGTCGCCGGAGAGCGTCAACTCGGGCTTCGTCGACAGCGCGACCGTCTCCGATCGTTTCAGCCGCGCCGTCAGCATCGTCACGATGCCTTCGCCGGCGTGCACCGGAGTCTTTGCGGCGGAGTCGTCGAAGGGCTTCACCGCCAGCCGGTGCTTGCAGGCCGCCGGCGCGTCAGGAAGGTCCGATGGGAACGGGGTGTCCTCCGCGGCCGCGGTCCCGGCGGTCAACAACACGAGAAGGGAAATGACGAACGGACGCATCGACACCCTGGCCCTTACATGAAATCGGCCTTCGGCGCCGGAGGTTCAGGCCGGGCAGTAGGAATTGAGGAAGCTGTTCGTCAGGCTCCAGGCCTGCGCGGCCGACGCCGCGTGGTAGCTTGGACGCGCGTCGCAGAAAAACCCGTGGTCCGCGTTCGAGAACACGACGTCGACGAATGTCTTGTTCGCGTCGCGCACGCCTGTGATCACCGCCTGACGCTGCTCGTCGGGAATGTGATGATCGCGCCCGCCCCAGAAAAACAGCATCGGTCCTGAGAGCTTCGGCGCGCGGCCGAGGACCGTGGGAATCCGCCCGCCGTAGTACGACACCGCGGCTTTCAGCGGCAGGCCGGAGTTGGCGACAAACGACACGCGTCCGCCGAGACAGTAACCGACTGCGGCGGTATTCGCGCCCACGCCGGCCCGTTCGAGCCAGGCGTGCGCGGCGCCCGCGTCCGCGTCGAGCCCCTGCTCGGTGATCGCTTCGAGTTGCGGCATTGCCTTCGCGAACTCGGAGTACGCGCAGTCGAACCCCGGCGCGGTGCGATGAAAGAGCTCGGGCGCGATGGCCAGGAACCCCCGTGCCGCGAATCGCTCCGCGACGTCGCGGATGTGCGCGTTGACGCCGAAGGCTTCCTGGAACACCAGCAGCCCGCGCCGCGGCGGGTCGATGGGTTTCGCGACGTACGCGCGCATGGACGTCCCGTCGCCGACCGACAGGTCGATCCACTCGCTCATTTACGTGTGGACGATTCTGATGGCGAAGTTGACCGTCGACTGGAGATTGCCGATGTCGTAGACGCGGGCACAGTAGGTGCCAGGCGTGAGGCTGTTCACGAGCTGCGACGTGAGGCCGGCCGAGGCCGGCAGCGAGTTCGTGATCGTGCAGTCTTCGCCGAGCGGCGTGCCGAGCGCGAGGCCGAGCACGACCGGCGATGACGTGCCGGGCGCCGTGGACGTCGTGACGCTCGCGAGCATCACGTTCGCCAGGCCCGTCGTCGTCACCGTGAAGGAGTAGAAGGCCGAGCCGCCGACGTCGAGCTGCCCTTCGAACAATGCCGTCGTGGGACCGGTGATGGCCGTCGGCGTCGTGGTCGTCGTCGTGGTGTCGCTGCCGCCGCACGCCGACAGCGCCAGCGCCAGCGCGACTGTCGAAATTCCCTTCATCGCCGACATCGCCGTCATGGGTGGGCCACCGAGTACGTCACAAGGACGCCGCGCGAGCTGAGGCCGCCGACATCGAAGGTGCCCGCGCAGAACGTGCCCGCCTCAACCGGCGCCGTGAGCTGCGCGGTCCCGCCGGGGCGCGTCTGAATGGTTTTCGTCATGTCGCAGGTGCCGACATTGCTGCCGGGAATTCCGATCCCGAGGCCGACCAGCGTCGACGGCGGATCGGTGGCCGTGAGCGTGACGCTGACCGTGCCGGCCGCCGACGCCGTGAACTGGTGCACCGCCGTGCCGCCGGGCGCCATCTGGCCGGTGAAGGTTTCCGTGCCGGCGGTCGGCGCGGCGGTCGTCGGCGCCGTCGGTGCCGTCGACGTGCCGTCGCTGCATGCGGCGACGGACAGCGCGAGGGCGCAGACGACAGCTAAGCTAACCTTTATGTGAAGAGGACGTGACACTGCTCAACGATTGTAGAATGAAACGCATGAGAGCGACGACCGCGGCGTTGTTGACCGTCCTGGTGCTGTGTGGAGCCTGCAGTCACAACTCGACGACCGAACCTTCTTCCACTTCGACAACGACTACGACGACCACCGTCGCGGCTCCGACCGTCAGCGAGGCCTTCAACGGGACGCTTCCGGTCGGCGGATTCAAATTCTACACGTTTAACATCGCCGCCAATGGCACCGTCAACGTGACGCTCAACAAAGTCAGCGGCGCCGGCGTGCCGGCGAGCGTGCAACTCGGGCTCGGCATCGGCCAGCCGTCGGGCACCGACTGCGCGACGACGGTTACCGCAACGGCGGGCTCGACCTTCGCCGCGCCTCAGGCCACCGGGACGTTCGGGCCTGGATTGTTCTGCGTCAGGGTGTTCGACGTCGGGAATCTCTTCGCGCCAGCCACCTTCGCCATCACGATCGCGCATCCGTAGGTTAGACGCCGGACGTTTACGTATGGGCGACGGTCACGCTGTACGTGACCGGCTGCAGAATATTTCCGGTGTCAAAAACGCTGACGCAATAAGTACCCATGCCGATTGCGCCGCTTAATTGCGCGGTCGTGCCGGCGGCGGTTTCGACGAAATTGCCGGTCGACATCGAGCATGTGCCATTCGCGCCAGGGTTGCCGACGCCAAGGCCCACCTTAATCGTCGGCGGCGGTCCGGCAGCGGTCAGAGTGACGCTGAGTGTGCCATCGACCGACACGGTGAAGTTGTGAATGTCCTGCTGGCCGACGCCCACGACCGGAGGGTTCACGGTACCCGTGAACGTCTCTGTGACAACCGTGGCTGACGGTGCCGTGACGACCTGCGGGTCGTTCGAACCGCCGCAGGACACGACGACTATCGCGGCCGCAATCAGCGCCAGGCGTTTCATACGCTAGTCTCGCTCAGATTCGACCAGCTTATACCCGACGCCGCGCACGGTCCTCAGATAGCGTGAAGCCGTGTCGTCGCTGCCGGCGGTGGGTTCGATGCGCCGGCGCAGCCGGCTGACGAGCGTGTCGACGCTGCGCGCGGTGACGAATCGATTCGTGCCCCAGATTTCCGTCAGCAGCCCCTCGCGGCTGAAGACCACGCCGGGGTTCGTGACGAGCAGATAGAGCAGGCGGAATTCCTGTTCGGTGAGCCTGGCCGTGCGATCGTTCACCGTGACGTGACGCCGTGAGGGGTCGATATGGATGCCGCCGTAGGTCACCGGCGGCGGCGAGAACGATAGATCGGTCGCGACCGCCGGCCGGGCGCGTGCGGCTCGCGCGCGGCGGATGGCGGCGCGGGCACGGGCGGCAAGCTCGCCAGGGCCGAACGGCTTGACGAGAAAATCGTCCGCGCCGTCCTCGAGCTCCGTCAACGCCGCCTGTTCCGCGTTGCGCGACGCGATGATGACGATCGGCGCGCGGCGGTTCATCGGCTGGTGCCGGAGCGCGCGGCTGATCTGCAGCCCCGCGACGTTGGGCGCCGCGAGATCCACGACGATCAGGTCGAATGGTGTTTCCTTCGCCTGCCGCAGCGCCGCTTCGCCGTCGGCGACGGTGTCGCAGCGATACCGATCGAGCGCGAGATGCGCGCGGATGGACTCGCGCAGGCGGGCTTCATGTTCGACGAGGAGAACGCGTTCGGGAGACGTGGTGGTATCGATCACGGCGGCCGGGGCTGCAAGGGGCAAGCCATAAAAACCGCATGAATATTCGCGTTTTTCGGCCTGGGCAGGGGACAGCGCAGACACAAAATGGTGACACGCCTGCCGCGGCCGGACATCGACATCTACCGCACGTTTTCCGATCGTGGATATGCGATTCGCTGCGAGTGTGGCGGCCACGAGCCGTAGCCGCGCGGTCACGCGGGCAGAGTATCATCAGTGCCCGACGGAGGCGTTGACGTGCGCATCGTAGTGCCCCGGGAGACCGCGCCAGGCGAACGGCGGGTGGCCCTGGTCCCGGAGTCGTGTAAGAAGCTGATACAAGCCGGTTACGAGATCGCGATTGAGGCCGGCGCCGGCGAGGCGGCCGGTTTTCCGGATCAGAGCTACGGTGACGTCAATGCCTCGCTCTGGGGCGATCCGGTCTCGCTTCTCGGGTCCGGCGACCTCGTGCTGAAAGTCACGGCGCCGACGGCCGCCGAAACAGCGGCCATGAAGCCGGGCGCCATCTACATCGGCTCGCTGATGCCGCTCCGCAACCTCGAGGCGGTCCGCTCGCTTGCGGCCCGCAAGGTCACCGCGTTCGCGACCGACGCGATTCCACGCACGACGCGCGCGCAGTCGATGGACACGCTGTCGTCGATGGCCAACCTCGGCGGCTACAAGGGCGTCCTGCTCGCGGCCGTGGAGCTCAATCGTTACTTTCCGATGCTGACCACTGCTGCGGGAATGGTCTTTCCCGCGAAGGTCTTCGTCATCGGCGCCGGCGTCGCGGGACTGCAGGCGATTGCGACGGCGCGCCGGCTCGGCGCGAACGTCGTCGCCACCGACGTGCGGCCCGAGGTGAAGGAGCAGATCGAAAGCGTCGGCGCCAAGTACGTCGGCATCGAGCTGAAGGAAAGCGCGGCCGCGGGCGGCGGCTACGCGAAGGAGCTGTCAGACGAGGACCGGAAGCGGCAGGCGGAACTGCTCGCCGCTGAATGCGCGAACTCGGACGTCGTCATCACGACGGCGCTCATCGGCGGCGTGTTCGCCCCGCGGCTGATTTCCGCCGACGTCGTCCGGAAGATGAAGCCAGGCTCCGTCATCGTCGATCTCGGCGCGGATGGCGGAGGGAACTGCGAGCTCAGCACGCCGGGAGAAACGGTGCATGTGGGCGGAGTGACGATTGTCGCGCCGCTGAACCTGCCGTCGACGATGCCGTATCACGCGAGCCTGCTGTTTTCCCGCAACCTGACATCCTTCATTACGGCGTTCACCAAAGACAAGCAGTTCAATCTCGACTTCACCGACGACATCCAGCAGGGCGCCGTCATCACGCACGACGGCGAGGTGAAGAACGCCCGCACGCGCGATGCATTGGACAAGGAGAAACGGTGACCAGCGATTTCTGGCCCACGCTTTACGTGTTCGTGCTGGCGTCGTTCATCGGCATGGGCGTCATCCGCAAGGTCTCGCGGCTGCTGCACACGCCGCTGATGTCGCTGACCAATGCGATCTCGGCGATTGCCGTCGTCGGCGCCATTCTCGTCACCGGCGGCGACTATCCGCTGCGCATCCGCATCCTTGGCGCCGTGGCGCTCTTCGCGTCGATGGCCAACATCGTCAGCGGCTTCCTGATCACGGATCGCATGCTGAAGATGTTCAAGACCGACACGAAGCCGGGCGGGAGCGGTCACTGATGCTCTACGGTTTCAGCCAGCTCTCCTACATCGTCGCGTCCGCGCTCTTCATTTTCGCGCTCCACTGGATGAACACGCCGGCGACGGCCCGCAAGGGCGTCTATGCCGGTGTCGCCGGCACGGCCATCGCGGTGCTCATCACGTGGGCCGATCCGTCCGTCATTCATCACGTCTGGATCATCGGCGCGATCGTGCTGGGGTTCGTCGTCGGCGTCCCGCTGTCGCGCGTGCCGCTGACGGCGGTTCCGCAGCGGACGGCGTTGTCGCACGCGTTCGGCGGCATCGCGGCGGGTCTGGTCGGCACGGCGGAGTACTACCTGCGGCTCGGCGAAGGGCCCGAATGGCTGACGCCGTTCCGCATGGTCGCGCTGATTGCGGAAATCATCCTCGGCTATCTCACGTTCACCGGGTCGCTCATGGCGGCGGGGAAACTGCAGGAAGTGAAGTGGGTGCCCCAGCGTCCTGTCACGTACCCGGGGCAGAACTTCGTGAACGGACTGCTGTTCGTTGCCGCGATCGTTCTCGCGGGCGCGATCGCCGTGCATCCGACGGCGTCGTGGGCGCCGCTGCTGTTCCCGGTGATCATTCTTCTCGCGCTGACGTTCGGCGTGCTGCTGATCATTCCGATCGGCGGCGCGGACATGCCGACCGTCATCGCGATTCTGAATTCGTACGCCGGCCTGTCGGCGGTCGCGATGGGCTTCGTCCTCGACAGCAAGCTGCTCATCACGGCCGGCGCGCTCGACGGCTCGTCGGGCCTGATTCTCGCCATCATCATGTGCAAGGCGATGAATCGATCGTTTACCAACGTGCTCTTCGGCGCGTTCGGCCAGGTGCAGCAGGTGAAGGCGGGCGGCGAGCAGAAGCAGTACAAGTCGGAGACCGCGGAAGGCGCCGCCCAGGTGCTCGAGCAGTCGAGTTTCGTCGTCATCATCCCCGGCTACGGCATGGCCGTCGCGCAGGCGCAGCATAAGGTGCGCGAGCTGTACGATCAGCTGAAGAAGCGCGGCATCACGGTGAAGTTCGCGATTCACCCCGTGGCGGGACGCATGCCGGGCCACATGAACGTGCTGCTCGCCGAGGCGGACATTCCGTACACGGATCTCGTGGAGATGGACGACATCAACCACGACATGCCGCAGGCCGACGTCGCGCTCGTCGTCGGCGCGAACGACGTCGTCAATCCGGCGGCGCACACCGACAAGTCGAGCCCGATCTACGGCATGCCGATCATCGAGGCCAATAAAGCGCGGACGATCTTCGCCATCAAGCGCAGCAAGAACCCCGGCTTCGCCGGCATCGACAACGAGCTCTACTTCTCCGACCGCACCTGGATGCTCTTCGGCGACGCGAAAGCCGTTATCGGGGATCTTGTGAAGGAACTGAGCGGCGGCTCAGGGATGCACTGACGCCTGCGTGTCCTTCGTGGCTTTCGTGACTTCGTGAAACACAGGCTTTCGACTATCGACCTGACCCGGCGGTCCAGCCGTTGCCCAATCCGTACGGAATTGTCACGAACGGCGCGGCCTCGACGTGGTGAATCTGACCCCTACGCACTGAGAACGTCTCCATCGTCACGAGGTTCTGCAGCATTCCCGGAGGCGTGTCGGCCGGCGCGCCGCGGCGCGTGCCGTCGTGCACGAAGAGCGGGAACGTCGCGACGATCTGCTTCTGCTCGTCGATGATGTCCGCGCGGCGCGGGCGGATGTGTTTCATGTAGGCGAAGATCTTCGAGTCGATCTGCTGCGAGCAGGTGAGCATGCTGAAGGCGAGCTGCGACTTGCCCTGCTCGGTTTTCGGATCGGGAAGTCCCGGCCCCGGCATCATGCGTCCGCCGGGCGGCGGATTGTTCACCGTCTGGTAGCCGTTCTCGTGGCGGACACAGTCGTCGGCGAACGCGCCGATCTTGCCGCTGTCGCCTTCGAGCGCATCGAAATAGGAATTGGCGACGCGGAACATCATCTCGCGCGACACGCGCTGGTTGACCGGGACGTCCTCGGTCAGCAGCCTGCTCGGCGTCGTGAGCAGCTCGATCGCCTGCGGCGCGATGCCGCCGGCCCAGAGCTGTTCGATCTCCGAGATCTTTCCGCGGTCGACTTTCAAACGCACCGAGATCAGATTGTCCCGTCCCTGGACCTTGACGCGTCCCTGCAGCGCGACCTGCCGGTTGACCGGATCGGCGATGTAGATCTTGAAGGGCGTCTCTTCGACCTTCGACCGCCACAGCACGCCTTCGCCGACGTCCATCTGGCCCGTGTTTTCCGTCATGCGCACGTCGATTGACAGCGGCGGCACTGCCTTCGGGTTGTGCGCGAAGAGCGCGCTCATGTAGCCGTCCATGACGCCGACCAGGCACGCGCGATCGCATTCCTTGATCGCATTGGCGTTCCACGCCGGCTCCTGAGCGGCGAGTGTCATCGCTCCCACGCACAGCAGCAGCCCGGCCATCACCTTGAGCGTTTTCATGCGCTTCTCCTCTTTTCTTCCAGGCTGCGAAGCTTACTCCAGGTGTAAGCTTTCGTCCCATGAATGTCTCGCTCACGGTCAACGGGCAGGCGCATGTCGTCGATGTCGATCCGACGACGCCCCTCCTTTATGTACTCAGTGACGATCTCGCCCTGCGCGGGCCGAAGTTCGGCTGCGGACTCGGACAGTGCGGCTGCTGCACCGTGATCGTACGCAGGGCGACTCCTTCAGGGTCGCCGGCAACGCCCGTGCGCTCCTGCGTGACGCCCGTCCAGACGATGGACGGCGCGGAGATTACGACGCTTGAAGGGCTCGGGACCATCGAGAAGCCGCATCCGATTCAGAAGGCGTTCATCGACGAGCAGGCGATGCAGTGCGGCTTCTGCCTGAGCGGCGTGATGCTGACGGCAAAGGTCGCGCTCGACAGGAACCCGAAAGCGACGGACGCACAGCTGCAGCAGGCGCTGTCGAACGTGCTGTGCCGCTGCGGCGCGCACACGCGGATGATGAAGGCGATCAGGAAGTACCAGCAGGAGGTGCGCGCATGAAACGCCGCGACTTCCTGAAGTCATCGGGCGCGCTCGTCGTGTCGTTCTCGGCGATCGGACGCGCGAGCGATCTGTTCGCGCAGGGCCCGCAGCCCGGCCGCTTCGACGGTCCCGGCACGCCGCAGCTCGATTCGTGGATCGCGATCGGCGCCGACGGCAACGTCACCGCGTACACGGGCAAGGTGGAGCTCGGCCATGGCCTCTACACGTCGCAGACGCAGCTTGTCGCCGAGGAACTGTGCGTCCCGCTCTCGCGCGTGAAGCTGATTCAGGGCGACACCGGCGTCGCGCCCGATCAGGGGACGACCTCAGGCAGCCAGTCGCATCCGGTGAATTTCAACGAAAGCGGCCTCGCGCAGGCTGGCGCGACCGCGCGCGAAGCGCTGATGCAGATGGCGTCGACGCGCCTTGGCGTTCCTGTGGCGCAGTTGCAGGTGAAAGACGGCGTCGTCTCTGCCAGAAGTAGTGCGGGCCTTCAGGCCCGCCAGAGCAGCGTCACCTACGCGGAACTGATCGGCGGAAAGAAATTCAACCTCACGCTCAATCCGAACGCGAAGCGCAAGCCCGCCAGCGAGTGGACGATCCTCGGCACGCCGGTCCCGCGCCTCGACATCCCGGCGCTCGCGACCGGACAGTTCGAGTTCGTCCACAACGTCCGCGTTCCCGGCATGCTGCACGGCCGCGTCGTCCGTCCGCCGGAAGTCGGCGCGACACTCGTGCGCGCGGACGAATCGTCCGTCAACACGATGCCCGGCTTCGTGAAGGTGGTCGTGAAGAACGACTTCGTCGGCGTCGTCGCCGAGAAGCCGTGGCAGGCGATGCAGATCGCGGGGAAGCTCAAGGCCGAGTGGACGAAGGGCGCCGGCCTGCCTGCGCAGCCGACGTTCTACGACTACCTGCGCGAGCAGCAGGCGTCGCGCGACGTCATGACGGTCAACTCGAAGGACGTCGAGACGAAGGTCGCGAAGGCCGGCAGAGTGATCAAGGCGACGTATCGCCATGCGTATCAGATGCACGGATCGGTCGGGACGTCATGCGCGGTCGCGGACGTGCAGAACGGCAAGGCGACGATCTGGTCCGCGACGCAGTCGGTGTACCCGACGCGCAACACCGCCGCGATGCTGATGGGCATGAAGCCGGAGGACGTGCACGTCGTCTTCACGATGGGCGCGGGCTGCTACGGCCTGAACGGCGCGGACACGGTGTCCTATGACGCCGCGCTGATGTCACAGGCGGTCGGGCGTCCTGTCCGCGTGCAGTTGTCGCGCAAAGACGAGATGGCGTGGGAGAACTACGGCACGTCGTACGTCATCGATCAGCGCGTGGCTGTTGACGGCACCGGCGCGAACGCGACGATCGTCGCGTGGGACTACGAAGCATGGACGCCGGGACGTGGCGGCCGCCCCGGATACAACAACCCGGGCAACGTGATCACGGGATTCCTTGCCGGCGCCGAGCCGCAGCCTTTTACCGCCAGGCCCGCGACGGATCCGGCCAACTATGCGAACAATCTCAACATCGCGCCGTCGTACGTCGCCGGCAGCGTCAACGGCCGGAAAGGCGGCACCGGCATCATCGCGGGCGAGCGCGTGCTGACGCACAACCTGCGATCGCATTTCTGGACCGGCCCGCTGCGTTCCCCCGAGCGGCTGCAGAACACGTTCGCGCACGAGTCGATCATGGACGAGGTCGCGTCGGCCGTCGGCGCCGATCCAGTCGCATTCCGCCTCAAGCACCTGAGCGATCCGCGTCTTGTCGCCGTCGTGAAAGCCGCGGCAGACGCGGCGAAGTGGGACGCGCGCCCGTCGCCGAAGCGCGGCATCAGGAAGACCGGTGTCGCGCGTGGCCGCGGCGTCTCGTGCGTGCTGTACGAAGGAAACAACGGCTACTGCGCGCTCGTGGCAGACGTCGAAGTCGATCAGGACTCGGGAAAAGTCATCGTCAAGCGGTTCGTCGCCGCGCAGGACTGCGGGCCGATCAGCAATCCCGACGGCCTGAAGAATCAGCTCGAGGGCGGAATTCTGCAGGGGATGAGCCGCGCGCTGAACGAAGAAGTCACGTGGGACGCGACGAAGATCACGTCGGTCGACTGGCGCACGTACAGGCCGCTGTATCTCGGCGCCGATCTGCCCGCGATCGAGAGCGTGTTGATCAACAACGTCGGGGCGCGCGCGGACGGCGCAGGCGAGACGGCCATCACCGTCGTCGGCGGCGCCATCGGCAATGCGATCTTCGACGCGACCGGCGCCCGCATCCGCGAAGCGCCCTTCACGCCCGCGCGGGTGAAAGCGGCGTTGGCGGCGCGTACGTAGGGCGGCCTTACTGTTTGAGCAGACTGATCCCGCCGTTGACGGTGGAGATGTCCAGCTTCTGGCCGCCGCTGCCGAGAGTGCCGTCGAGGTGCTGTGGCCCGAACGAGCCCTGGACCGACAGCGGGAACTCCGTCTGAATGCGGCCACTGACGGTTGTCAGGTGCACATCGGCGTTCACCATCGCCGGCAGCCGCAGCGTGATCGCGCCGTTGACCGTGTTGAACTTCGCGCCGTTCGGCCAGATGGCGCGTCCCATCGTCGCGTTGATCGATCCGTTCACCGTGTTCGCCAGCGCGGCGCCGGTGGTGGTGAGGTTGACGGACCCGTTGACGGTGTGGCCTTCCGCTTCGCCCTGAAGTCCATCGGCGTCAATCGATCCGTTGACCGTGCGCCCGATGAAGCCGATCCCCGCGGGCACGCGTACCGTGAAGTCGACCACCGTGTCGTTGTCGCGGGTGCTCGACCGTCCGCGTCCGCCAGGCCTGCACTCATTCGCCGGCTCGCCCGCCGGTGCCGGATAGACCGCGCAGACGGTCACGCCGCCCGCATGCGCGACGGTTTCGAACCGCACCTCCGCCGGGTTGCTCCTGCGCGCGGATTTGACGGCGGTGACGACGATGTTGCCGCCGGACGCCGCGGACGCCCGGATCTGGCCGTTGATGCCTTTGATCTCGATGCGCTGTCCCGGCGCGAGCTGGCCGGTCCATTCGAAATCGGTTTGCGCCGCAGTGTAAGCCGCCGCGCCAAGCCACACGGCCGCGACGAGGACGATGGGATTGAGCAGTGTGCGCATGGACGCCTCCCTCGTGCCGGTTAGACGGGGAGGCGTCCGGTCGCGTTGCCTCAGCTTTTTGCCACAGCGCCCACGCGCGCACGCGGGATGCGCTCGACGACCTGACCGAGATCCGCGACCTTCCTGTCCTTCACGAACACGCCCTCCGGACCGATGCGCAGGTTGTTGTCCCTGTATGTTGTCTTCGATGTCCCCGCGATGGCACACCATGACGACGATCGAGCTTACGAGTTTGCGCATACGCCTCCTGTTGTCCGGTTGGACGCGGAGACGTGTCGCGGCGTTTGGAGGACGCTACTTTGCGCTTTCCTTTTCCGCCTGCGCGCGTTCGGCGCGCGAGGTGCTGATGTAGTCCGGAATCGCGCGGTTGCCTTCGTGGCACGCGTACTCCCACCACACGTAGCCGTTGTCCAGCTTCAGCGGGAAGCGCGCGGTCCACGGACGCGTGATGACGACGGGATCTTCGGTCGTGATCTCGTAGACCATCATCTGGTCGTTGAGCCGCGTCATCCGCTCGGTGATCTTCATCTTCTCGCTGGTGGGGAATCGGTTGCCCTGCGGCGATCCGGCCACGCCGATGTTGGTGGCCGACGCGCCGGCCTTGAAGTTCGTCGTCTCGATGACGAGCGTGTTGCCTTCCCACCGTCCGCGCGACTCGCCGAGCCACTGCTTGATCTTCGGCGACAGCGAGGGCGTCGACTTGCCCACCGGGATGATCCGCGCTTCATGGATCATTTCCATGTTGAGGATCACATAGCCCGGCGTCTGGATGATCTGCACGCCGTTGTTGTAACGGAATGGGAACATCGACGAGGGCATGCCGCGCGTGATGCAGCGATCCCACGTGTCGAAGTCGAGCTCCGAGTCGTAGGTCGGCGTCTCGCCCGGCAGCGCCCAGCTGCTGCGCATCAACGACGACAGCCGCTTGCCTTCCTCGGTCATCTCGGGCAGCTTGCCGTTCGGCGGGTCGACAATCAGCGACGTCTGCCGCTGAATCACGGTCGGGTCGGTCACGCCAGCCTGAAACGCGCGCCCGCGGTCGCCGGCTTTCATCGCATCGGCGTAGCGATCGGCCCTTCCCGCTGCCGCATCCAGGCGCGCCTTGAACTCCTCTTCGGTGAGAAACGCCTTGTTCGGATCGCACGGCGGCTGCGGAGGCCCGCCGGCACGCGCGAACCCGCCGGCGCACCGCTCGAGCGGCACGCTGCCGACGTAGGAGATCGGCCAGGTCCCCTGCAGATCCGGATCGCCCCAGGCCGTTTTCGGCGCCTTCCAGCCCGCGGGCGTCTCGACGAACATGTTTTTCTCGCTCGGCGCCTGTCCGAAGGCGACGACGACGAACGTGGCGGCGGTGAGGCCGCCGATGACCAGGCGAGCGACGGTGCGACTCAATGCATGCATCGAGGTAATCATAACGTAGGCGATTCTGCCATGTCGGTATTGCCTGCGCATGAGATTTCTGCAGTGCGTTAGCATCACAAGACGTCTGTTGCCCCTTCGTGTCCATCAATCGAGCGGGCATCGAACATGCTCCCCGACGACGCTACAATGAGCCGATGCCCGGGAGCGAACGCGTGAATCCGGCCAGCCCTGGCCTGAAGCTCACCTACGACGACTTACTGCTGTTTCCGGAAAACGACGGGAAGCGGCACGAGTTGATTGACGGAGAGCACTACGTGACTGCGTCTCCCAACCTTCGGCATCAGCGGATTGTGGGCAATCTCTTTTCCTTCATTGATTCATGGCTGCAGGAGCACCCCATCGGTCGCGTCTACCTCGCGCCCGTGGACGTCGTGTTCTCGAATGTCGACGTCGTGGTGCCGGATATCCTGTATCTCTCGAATGAGCGCATGGCCACGATCGGCACCGCGAAGAACATGCAAGGTGCGCCCGAACTGGTGATCGAAATCGGTTCCCCGGGTACGCGCCAGCGAGACGAGACGATCAAGCGGAGATTGTACGAGCGCTCAGGTGTCGACGAGTACTGGATCGTCGATCCCGAGACAGACGTTGTGCGCATCTATCGTCGCGAAGCCCGGGGATTTGCTCGAGTGAGTGAGTTGTCACACGAGCCGGGCGACGTGCTGACGACGCCGCTCCTGCCGGGGCTGGAACTCCCGCTGTCGCGTATCTTCCGCGAGTAGTGTCCGCGGGCCACAAATAGGTTTGGGGGCTCGAAGAATTCCAGAGGTGCGAGAGGTGTAAATGAAGAACGTGACCCGGAGAAAATTCGTGAAGAGTGCGGTTGCGGGCGCCGCGGCGGCGGCCGCCGGGGCATCCCCGCAGGCTCAGCAGGCGGGCAATCGCGTCAGCGGCTACGACCACGTCGCGCTGCCGATGCGCAACACCGACGCGATGGTCGCCTTCTATAAGAAGCTCGGCTTCGAGATGCGCGAGAGCGCGGCGGCGGTGTCGGTGTACGTCGGCCGCAGCATGATCAACTTTCATCGTCCCGCGCGCTGGCAGGATCCGGCGTTCACGCTCCGCGCGCCGGCGGCCAGCCCGCCGTGCGGCGATCTCTGTTTCGTGTGGGACGGCACGCCCGCGCAGCTCAAGGCGTGGCTCGATGCGTCAGGCGCGCGCGTCGAGGAAGGACCAGTCGCGCGGCCCGGCGGACGCCAGGCGCAGGGGACGAGCACCTACATCCGCGACCCTGATGGAAACCTGCTGGAATTCATGATCTACTGATTTGAGAATGTGAGAATCTGAGGATGTGAGGATGTGATGGCGTACCCTGTTACGGTCACGATCGAGCCGGCGCTCACGAACCGGAACCGGGTCACGACCTTGTTCCGGATCATCCTCGCGATTCCTCACATCATCCTCGTCGGCGGCGCGACGTTTGGCGTCACGGCAGGCTCAAGGGAAGGCGGCGGACCGTCGATCGGCGGCGAAGGCGGGCTGCTCGGCGCCGTCGCGTATTTCCTCGCGATCGTCAGCTGGTTCACCATCCTCATCTCTGGCGTCCACATCGCCGGGATCCGGCAGTTCACGATGTTCTTCATGCGCTGGCGCGTGCGCGCGATCGCGTACCTGATGCTGCTCGAAGACGTGTACCCGCCGTTCGGCGACGCGCCGTATCCGGCGTCCATCGAGGTCGCCGAGCCCGCGGCTCCGCGCGACCGCGTGAGCGTGGCGTTTCGTCTCATCCTCGCGATCCCTCACTTCGTCGTGCTGTTCTTCGTGCTGATCGCGTGGTGCGTGACGACGATCATCGCGTGGTTTGCGATCGTGCTCACCGGCGAGTATCCGCAGGGCTTGTACGGATTCGGCGCCGGCACGCTGCGCTGGCTGCTTCGTCTGCAGGCGTATCTGCTGCTGCTCGTCGACGAATATCCGCCGTTCTCGTTCGAGTGACGTTCGATCTCGATCGCTTCACGCATGCGCAGGACGGCGCGGCCGGCTTTGCGCGGGCGCTGGCCGAGCTCGACGCCGGCGCGAAACGCAGCCACTGGATCTGGTACATCTTCCCGCAGCTTGCCGGCCTCGGCAGTTCGCCGATGGCGGAGATGTACGGCCTGCGCGGCGCTGACGAAGCGGCCGCGTATCTCGGTCATCCCGTCCTGCGCGATCGGTTGCTCTCGGCGATGAATGCCGTGCGCAGGCAGCCGGTCCCGCTGCGCACCCTGATGGGTTCGGACATCGACGTCCTGAAATTGATTTCCTCGATGACGCTGTTTCGCGCAGTCGCGCGTCGCGCGAAGGACGACGACGTCGCGACGGCGGCCGATGCGATTGTGCAGGCTGCGAAGCGCCAGGGCTTCGACGAGTGTCAGTTCACGCTGCGGCAACTGTAGGGCGGGCGGGTCGCCCTACGAAGATCTTCGCGCACGTCCGTAGGCAACGTATGCCGCCATGAATCCGAGGATCGCGGTAGGGATCGCCACCGACGCCATGCCGTTGATGGCGTTGATGATGGTCGCGCCGATCATGATGACGACGAGGCCGGCCGCCCCGAGCGGCGTGAGGCCAGGGCGGATGCCGGTGAGCCCGGGGAGGATCATGCCGATCGCTCCCAGGACTTCGCAGACGCCGATGAAGCGGATGAAGAGCACAGGCAGCTGCACCGGCCCCGGCGCCGTCATCTGTTCCGCGGACATGACCAGCTTCGCGCCGCCGGCGAACAGAAACGTCGCCGCGAGCAGTCCCTGCACAATCCACAGTGGGATGTTCCTGACTCGCATCGTTTTATGTCCTCCTGATGACACGGCGAATGAGTCACGGCCAGATCGACATACGGAACGTCTCTCGTGAAAGAATTGAAGAATATGACGAAGCACATCCTTTATAGCCTTTTTGCCCTCGGGCTCATGATCCGCCCGGCCCCGGCCGACGCGCAGGCCGCTCAGCAGCCGCCGGCGCCTGCCGCCACGCCCGCTCCCGCCGAAACGCCGGTGCCGGTCATCGCCATCGTCGGGGAAGACTACCGCTTCGAGGTCCAGGTGGGCGGTCTGGTGACCATGCCGTCCACGGTGAGGTTGTCGGACACCGAAACCGTCGGAAGCGGCGCGACCGCGACGACGCTGAACGGGACGAACATCGACTTCAAGAAGGATCTCGGCCTGAAGAACCAGGTGTTCCCGGAAGTGCATCTGACGATCCGCGTCGCGCCGAAGCACAAGCTTCGCGGCGAATACACGCCGCTCTACTACAAGCAGACGACGACGCTGGCCGCGGACATCGCGTTCAACGGACAGCGCTATCTCGCGGGGCAGACGGTGGAGTCGACGCTGCACTGGAACGAGTGGAACGCCGCGTACGAATTCGATCCAATCGTCGTGGACCGCGGCTACATCGGCGGCATAGCCGGCGTGAGCAGCCTCAACGTGAGCGGCGCGACGGCGAATACGGCGCAGTCGGGAACGGCCAGCGTGAATATCGTGATGCCGGGGCTGGGCGTCACGGGCCGCTTCTATGCGCTCGGCAAGCTGTCGGTGACGGGAGATTTTCTGGTGTTCGATCTGCCGGGCGGCGCCGCGAGCACGCACGGCCACATTATTCAAGCCAGCGGATACGCCACGTACAACTTCACGAAGCACATCGGCGCGCACATCGGGTATCGGTACTTCGACACCGATCACTACTGGAGTTCGCCGGTGAATACGGGCTCAATGAGGATCGGCGGCCCGTACGTCGGGGGCACGGCGCACTTCTAGCCCGCGCTGATACACCGCGGAAATCTTCCGCGAGCTGGTGATGTCGGCGAGCGGGTCGGCGTCGAGGACGAGGAAGTCGGCGGCCTTGCCGGCGGTAATCGTCCCGAGCTGGCCAAGCTTCAGCGCGTCGGCTGATCCTTTCGTCGCCGCGCTGATCGCGGCCAAAGGCGTCATGCCCGCAGCGACCATGTTCTCGAGCTCGATGTGCTCGGTCCAGCCGAGCAGCAGGCCGCCGGTGTTGCCGCCGACGTCGGTGCCGAGAATCAGCTTCACGCCCGCCTTGCCGAGCGTCGCGACGTTCTTCTGCAGGGTGTTCCACTCTTCGCGCGCGCCGGCGACCGACTGCGGCGTCCGGTTCGCGAACGCCTCGCCGAACTGGCGAATCTGATCGGCTGACGCCGTTTCACGCAGCCGCGGATCGTCCAGCCATGCCGGACGCTCCGTCATCGCCGCGAGCCTGGGCGCCCACAGCGTCAGCATGAAGAAGACGTTGGGCCGCGCCTTGAGCAGGCCCAGCAGCTCGGCGTCGGCTTCGTGATCGCGGAACATGTGCGCGAAGCCGTCGATGTCCGCGCGCAGCAGATCCTTGACGTCGGCCATCGTCACGACGTGCGCGATGACGCGCAGGTTGTGCTTGTGCGCTTCGTCGATCACGGCTTTGTAGATCGTGGGACTGAGCTTTGACAGCGTGCCGTTGCGGTCGTCCACCCAGACCTTCACGAAATCGACTCTCCGCGCGGCCAGCTCGCGGACGTCCGCACGGGCTTCTTCTTCAGTCTTCACGCCGAACGGCGCGGCGCGCATCGGAGGAAATGGACCGGCGTCTGGAGGCGCGATGCCGCGCCACGCCGTGCGGATGAGCGCTCCGCGATAGTTGCGAGCCTGCGTGGCGCTCCGCATCTGGAAGATCAGGTCGCCGACGTCCGTGCCGGTGCTGAGCACGGCGGACACGCCCCAGTAGGCAAACTGGTTCAACTGGTCCTGGAGGTTGTCGCGCGTGAAGTTGTCGGCGGTGAACGTCGTGCCTTTCCGGTACCCGAGATGCGCGTGCGCGTCGACGAGCCCTGGAATCACGGTCCTGCCCGTGAGGTCCACGCGCGCCGCATCCGAGGGCGCCCGCAGTCCGCCTTTGCGTCCGACCTGCGTGAAGCGGCCGTCCGCGACGACAAATGCGGAATTCTCGATGGCGGCTCCGCCGCTGCCGTCGATGAGGCGCGCGCCTTCAAAGAGCGTGGCGCGCGATGTCCGTTGCGCCTCGAGGTGGCCCTGAAAGGGCCGCCCCACGAAGAGCGCAAATGCCAACAGTACGTAGGCCGGCCCTTTCAGGGCCGGCAAAATGTTCTTCATGCCTTTTGAATCAGCGGGCGCAGTTCGCGGACGCTGCGCAGGCGTTCGAGATCGAAGATGCGCGCGACGAGCTTCTCGAACGTCTGCGCGCCCAGCACGGGCGTGATGAGATCGCGCGCCTTCGCGATGACTTCGTCGCGCGTCATCGGATTCTCCGCCGTCCCTCGCACGTCGTCCACACGCTCGGTGACGGTCTTGCCGTCGTTGGTCGTGACTTCGACGATCCCCGCGCGGCGCGGCAAAAACTTTTCGAGCGCTTCGTCGGGCGTCAGCTGGACCTTCGCGCGATGCTTGAGGACCGTCGCGTCGTTCATCCGTGCCGTGTCGTGGGCCGACTTGAACGTCACCGTCTTGTCCACGAGCATCACCGCGATCAGGTGCTGCAGGCAGATGTCCGGGATCTCGCGGTTGTTGACGATGGTCGCCTCGTTCGTCGCGACGCGGACGACGATGCGCCGGACCTGGTCGGGATCGAAGTTGTGCTTCTTGATCAGGATCTCGAGCGCGTCGAGCGGCGCCTGAATCGGCGCGCCGACGGTCCACTTCTTGATGTTCGTGCGCGAGATCTCGTAACGCTCGCCGAGCTTGTCGATGAGCATCGCCGGATCGTTCTTCGGCACGAACGCCGCGAAGAAGTTGTCGGCGCCAGACAGGATGTCATCGACGGCCGTCCCGCCGGCTTCGACGAGCAGGGCGGCGGTGACGCCGTTTTTCGCCGGCATCCCGCCGAAGTCGAACGCTTTCTCGACATGCTCGGTGTCGCGCTGCCACGCGGCGAGCCCGGACGCGAGCTGCGCCGTGTACGACAGCACCCACCGCATCTGCTGCGCGTTGAGACCGGCGGCGCACGCGGCCGCTGCGGCCGAGCCGAACGTCCCGGACAGCGTGTGCGTGCTGCGGTGGCTCTCGACCATGTACTGCAGCTTGCCGAGCGTGGCCGTGAACCGGGGGCCGATGTCGTAGCCGAGCGCGACCGCGCGCAGGTACCGCTGTCCGTCGATGCCCCATTTCTCGCCGACCGCCAGCGCCGACGGCACGACCGAGCATCCGGGATGCGACTGCGACGGCGGGTGCGTGTCGTCGGTCTCGTCGGAGTGCGCGAGCATCCCGTTGGCGAGCGCCGCCTCGATCGGTCCGCAGACGACGTTGCTGCCCGCGACGGTCGCGATCTTCTCGCCGCCGTACGTCCGCGCGAAAGTGATGGCGAACTTTCCCGGCGGCAGTTCGGAGCCGGAGATCGCGGCCGCCCACGTGTCGAGAATCATGTGCTTGGTCTTCTCGATGACGGCGTCGGGCAGAGGACGCCGCGCCGCTTCGGCCATGTAGGTCGAGAGCGTGGTCATCAGCGGGCTGATGACGGCCGGCGCGGCCGCAAGTTCTCGCGGGATCATGGAGGCGACGAACGCGCCGCCCGCTGTCTTCAGAAGATCGCGTCGGTTCATGGAATCATCTCCCGCTCTCCGCTGATTCTGTTGAGCGTCACTTCGGTCCGAATCTCCTCGCCCTGCTGGTTGCGCGCGGGCGGAAACTTCAGCGTCAGCGTGTCGCCAGTGATCGTGTAGAAGCGCTTGAGGGTATCACCGGGGGCGGTGCCCAGAATGATCAATCGATGATGGAAGACGATGCCTGGCGACAGGGTATACGCGCCGTAGTAGCTGACGACACCCGCAATCGCGGCGCGTGCTTCGTCGGCCGTCGGCAGCGCGCCGGCGAAACGCGGACGGCCCATCGGCGGAAAGTGGACGCCGACGTACCCTGACGGCGTGTAGACGATCACGCTCGGCGCGCGCTCGGCCTCCGACGCCGTCGCGCCGGTCGTCACGTTGATCCGCTTCTCGACGACATGACGCCAGAAGCCGAGGACCTGGCGATTGGCGGCGGTGAGATTCTCGAGGGGCGGCACGCGATCCCAGGTCCAGCGCGTCCCGCCCAAGCCATCAGGTTCATCGGCAGCGGCGGTGACGACGAGATGATCGCCGGTCAGTTCGAAGGTGCGGACGACGTTCTGTCCCATCGCATTCGGGCTGACGGCGCCTTCCGGCCGGTAGGTGATCTTGTTCTGCGGTGCGTCGACCGCGTAGCTGCCCCAGAAGCCGGAGTAGTTGCCGTAGACCGTCAGCGCTTCCGCCGGCGTCGGCTGGTTCGCCGCGTACGGCACGCGCCGTCCGGTTTCGGCGAGCTCGAATGCATGGCCCGCGCGATCGAAGATCAGCAGCCCGCGGGGAAAAATCTGCGCGCTCCACTTGCCGTCAGCGCCCATGCGTTCCACTGCCGACAGCGTCCACGTGCCGACGAGGCTCTGCGGCGCGGTCTGGGCCCGCATCGCGCCGTGCGCGAGCACCACGAGAACCAGAACCTGCACCACTCGAACCTCTCGAACGACTGCTATTGTTTCTTCGGCTCCGGAAGCTGCGGCAGGGCAGTCCCGGTGCCGAGCAGTCCGGTCCTCGCGTATGTATTCAACTTCTCGCGTGTGTCCGCGATGTCCAGATTCCGCATCGTCAACTGGCCGATGCGGTCCTGCGGCGTGAAGAATGCCTCGCCCTTTTCCATCGTCAGGCGCTCGGGCTTGTACGTCAGGTTGGGGCTCGTCGTGTCGAGCAGCGAGTAATCGTTGCCGCGGCGCAGCTCGACCGTCACTTCGCCGGTGATCGCGCGCGCGACCCACCGCTGCGCCGACTCGCGCAGCATCAGCGACTGGCTGTCGAACCAGCGGCCCTGGTAGAGCAGGCGTCCGAGCTTGCGGCCGTTCTCGCGATACTGCTCGATCGTGTCCTCGTTGTGGATGCCCGTCACGAGCCGTTCGTAGGCGATGAAGAGCAGAGCCATGCCCGGCGCTTCGTAGATGCCCCGGCTCTTCGCCTCGATGATCCGGTTTTCGATCTGATCGCTCATGCCGAGGCCGTGGCGTCCGCCGATGCGGTTCGCTTCGAGCATCAGCTCGACCATGTCGTCGAACATCTTTCCGTTCAGCGCCACCGGCCGGCCTTCGTCGAAGCGGATCGTCACCGTTTCCGCCTTCACCGCCACGTCGTCGCGCCATGACGCGACGCCCATGATCGGCTCGACGATCTTGATTCCCTTGTTCAGGAACTCGAGGTCTTTGGCTTCGTGCGTCGCGCCGAGGATGTTCGAGTCGGTCGAGTAGGCCTTCTCGGTGCTCATCTTGTACGCGAGCCCGGCTTTGGCCATGTACTCCGACATCTCTTTGCGCCCGCCGAGCTCGTCGATGAACTGCTGATCGAGCCACGGCTTGTAGATCTTCAGGCTCGGGTTCGCGAGCAGGCCGTAGCGGTAGAAGCGTTCGATGTCGTTGCCCTTGAACGTGCTCCCGTCGCCCCACACGTTGACGTCGTCTTTCTTCATCTCGACGACGAGTATCGTGCCGGTGACGGCACGGCCGATGGGCGTCGTGTTGAAGTAGGGGACGCCGGCCGTCGAGATGTGGAACGCGCCGCACTGCAGCGCCGCGAGGCCTTCGGCGACGAGCTGCGCGCGGCAGTCGACGAGCCGCGCTTTCTCCGCGCCGTAGGCGAGCGCCTTGCGGGGAATGTCGTCGTAGTCGGGCTCGTCGGGCTGGCCGAGGTTCGCCGTGTATGCGTACGGAATCGCGCCCTTGCCGCGCATCCAGTGGAGCGCCGCGCTCGTGTCGAGGCCCCCGGAAAACGCGATGCCGACTTTCTGTCCCTTGGGAATGCTCTGAAGAATCGTCGCCATGAGCGATAGAGTGTGGCAGAAGGCCGCATGAAATCCAAGACATCCTGGTGGCTCATCGCGCTGGTCGCGACGCTCGTCCGCCTGCCCGCGTTCATCGACCGCTTCTATTCGAACGACGAAGCCACCTATTCGGCGCTCGCCGCCAGGCTGCTTGCGGGCGGCCGGATGTACGTCGATGCGATCGATCACAAACCGCCGGGGATTGCGATGCTGTACGCCGCGATCTTTCGATTCGCCGGCCCGTATCACATGCTCCCGGTGCGACTGGTGCTCATCGCGGCGGTCGCCGCGACGGGAATCGTCCTGGGCGAGCTGGCCGTCAGGCTCACGGGCGATCGCCGCCTGCGTCTTGCGGGCCTCTTGTACGTGGCGGCGTCGGCGACGGGACTGCCCGATAACGTGCAAGCCGCCAACACCGAGCTCTTTCTCAATCTCCCGCTCAGTCTCGCGGCGCTTGCCGCCGTACGCATGCCGGCCGCGGGCGGCGCGCTTGCCGCGGGCCTCCTCGGCGTTGCCGCGGGCGCGCTCACCGGGGCGGCCGCGTTGTTCAAGTACCAAGCGGCGCTGGCCGGTCTCGCGTGGCTGTCGCCGCTTGCGAGGATGCGCGGACGTTACCGCACGGCGCTGTTGGCGGCTGCCGGCCTTGCCGCCGGATTCGGGCTCGTCGCGGCGGCGGTGCCGGGATACTTTGCGGTTCGCGGGGATTTCGACGCGTTTCTCTTCTGGGGCTGGCGCTACAACTTCAGTTACATCGCCGCGGTGCCGATCGGCCGGCAGGTGGTCCGCGCGATCGGGCAGACGAGTGTCATCGCGATCTTCTGGCTGCCGATCGTCGTGGCCGCGCCCATGGCCGGCGCCGGGCTGGCGCTGGTCTGGTCGTGGGCGGCGGCGATGGCCGTGGCGGTGTCAATTGGAGGCCGGTTCTTCGGGAACTACTACCTCATGCTGCTGCCGCCGCTGGCCGTGCTCGCCGCGTCCGGCTGTGCGGCGCTGGTCGATCGAGGATCGCCGGCTCGATGTCGAGCGATCGGCCTGGCGTCAGCGGCGCTGGCCGTCCTCAGCGTTGCGGCCGCCGTGTTCTGGTACAGCTATCGCCCGTCGGTGCGCGACGAGGACATGCGGTATCGCGCCGTCGGCGAATGGATTCGGACCGAAGCACGGCCCGACGATCGTCTCCTTGTCTGGGGCGACTCCGCGCAGATCTACGTGTACTCGCGTCGCCTGATGGGGACGCGATTTGCGTTCGTCAACTACCACACGGGGAAAATCTGGGGGACCGGCGCAGATCTCCCGAACGCTGCGATCGACCCGGCGCGCATCGTGCCGCGGGCGTGGCAGGAGCTCTTCGACGATCTCCAGCGGGTGCCGCCGACGTTCATTGCCGACGCGGCAGCGGGAAAGCTCCACGGCTTCGATGGCTGCGCGCTCGATCGCTATCCGGATCTCTGGCGGCTGGTGCAGGCGAAGTACCGGCTCAAAGCGGTTGTGGCCGGCGTGCCGCTTTACGAACGCGTCAGCTGATGCCAATACAGCGTCGCGATCTGGCGCAGGTAGCGGCCGCCTTCGCGCGGGCCCATCTTGCTCTGGCCCGCGGTGCGGCCCACGAACACATATGGCACTTCGCGGACGACGCAGGGCGCAGTGCGGACGATCAACTCGAGCCCGATCTTGAATCCGCGCGTGCCGATGGACATGCCCTGCACGCGTTCGCGCCGCGCGGCCAGGAATCCTGACGTCGCGTCGCGAATCGGCGTCAGCGGACGCGCGAGCCAGCAGGCAAGACGAGACAGCAGCCATCGCCACCGCGACCAGTCCGCCGTTCCGCCGCCAGGCACGTAGCGGCTGGCGATGCAGACGTCCGCGCCCGTCCGCTGCAGCGTCTGATAGAGCTCGACGAGCAGCGGGGGCGGATGGCTCAGGTCGGCGTCCATGATCGCGATGATTTCGCCGTCCGCGGCCGCGGCGCCGTCGAGCACGGCCGTGGCCAGCCCCAGCCGCCCGGACCGGTGAATAACGCGCATCCGGCCATTGCGAGCCAGCGCGTCGGCGAGCACGCCCGTTCCGTCGGGAGAGTCGTCGTCGACGACGATGACTTCGATCGGACCGAGGGCCGGGTCCGCCGTGCTGTCCCAGGCGCTGAAGATCGCGTGTACAAGTTCCGCGAGACCATCGCGCTCGTTGTAGGTCGGCACGATCACGGACAGACCCGCGCGTTGGATGGGCAGGGCGTTCAGATCGCCACTCTACTTGCCGGGCTCCAGATGGTCAATGAACCTGTCTGTGAAAGTTGCGTGTCAGAACCGGTCCGCTGTGCCGAGATGTGCCAGCCGTGCGGCCCTGGAACGTCGAATGTCGACGAAGGGATCCGTCAGAACGTAAGCGTCGTGCCGAAGTGGACGCGCGTGCCGCCCCCGGTACCGTTGTCGCCGTGGGCGACGACGAGGTTGAGGTGGATGATGGTGGCCGCGAACCAGACGCCGCCGCCGAAGCCGCGCGAGAAGTGCTGGTCCTCGAGCTGTTCGCCCTTGTTGTAAATCGTCCCGACGTCCACAAACGCGCTGATGCCCGCCTTGCCGATGCTGAGCGGTGAGGTGAGCGGCGCGCGGATTTCCGCGGCGCCGGCAACGAGCGTGTCGCCGATCGCCGAGCCGGCCCTGAAGCCGCGCAGGTTCGCCATCCCGCCGAGCATCGGCTGCAAGTAAGGAGGCAGCGGGACGTCGGAGTCCTGTCGGAGTGCGCGCAGGACGAGGATGTTCTGGCCGAAAAGACCGAGGTAGCCGCGTCCGTCGAGTTCCGTGCGTGTTGCGGCGGCGGCGTGCAGGAAGTCGAAGTGCTCGATCGACGCCCGCGCATAGACGGCGTTCCGCGCCAGCATCGGATCGAGCCGCGTGTCGAACGTGGCGTCGGCGCCGACGTGCGTGAAGCGATCGGTCGCGTCGGTGAACGACACGTGCTGCCAGCCGGCAGTCGCGCCCACGCGGAGCGGCGAGCCGATGGCCCGTTCGGCCCGCACCCACAGGCGATCCCGCGTGTCGTCCTCGTCTAAGAACGGATTCGTGCGGCTGGAAAGTGCCGCGCCCGTTTCGACGCGCGTCAGCGGACCGCGATCGAAGATCTTCTCGAGCTGCGCGCCGGCTTGCTTCTGGCCGCCCCACGTCAGCGGAAACGACAGCCGGCTGTTGGCGCCGGCCACATTCGTGCGCGCGAGCTGAACGCCGTAAGAAAACCCGTAGCCGTCTTCGAAGTCGAGCAGCGGCAGCCAGAGCAGCCCCACTCCGTGGCGCCGCACAACGCGCGATATTTCCTGTCCCGCGCTTGGCGGGCCGTCGGGCACGTCCTTGAACATCTCGAGCTTCACGGCGCCTTCATTGACGATCACGATCAGGAGGATCTTCGATTCGTCTTCGATCGACGCGTAGCGTTTGAGGACGTCGACGCTTTCGAACTTGTGTGTGGCCTTGAGGCGCGCAGCCACGGTTCCAGGCATGTCCGCCGTAAACGGCGCGCCGACTTCGACGCCCGTCAGCCGTTGCATCTCGTCGTCTGGAGTGAGGACGTTTCCCTGGATGCGGATGTCGGTGACGGTTTCGCGCGATTGCGCCGTCTGGCTGAAGCCAGACGCTACGCCTGTCGTGTTCGTAGCTACGCCTGTCGTGTTCGTAGC
>Ga0153915_10000571_pt1 | contig 34327 bp, 27 predicted proteins | sample Opewatmetagenome_2_FD_107003 | JGI IMG/M metagenome (GOLD analysis project Ga0153915, IMG submission 107003) | Freshwater wetland microbial communities from Ohio, USA - Open water 3 Core 3 Depth 3 metaG | ecosystem: Environmental > Aquatic > Freshwater > Wetlands | place: USA: Ohio, Lake Erie... | reverse complement strand
TACTCTACTCGTAAATCGGGTAATTTATACTACGAAGTGATCTCCCGGGGAAGAGTCGTGTTCTCCAGCTTTGTACAGGGTAATGAGATCAATCTGACGGCTACTCCGGCCATGGCGCCGTCAGCTAAACTCCTGGTTTATCAGATTCTGCCTAACAGTGAAATAGCGGCTGATTACCTTCCTTTCCAGGTCACCCCCCAATACCCCCAAAACGTAAACCTGGACATTGACACCGAGCAAGCTCAACCTGGCCAGGAAGTTGAGATTATAATTCAGACCGAGGGAGAAGCTGAAGTAGGACTGGCAGCCGTGGATAAATCGGTTTTCATCCTGGCCGAAAACCGGATGAATCTCCAGCAGGTCTTTGATGAACTTGAAAAGCTATATATGGACCCTCAGGCGGAACTGCATGAGGTCACTATCTATGATGATATCGACACTCCGGGAGCCCAGGATGTCTTCAAAGAGGCCGGGGTAGTCGTACTGCGCAATCAGACCATTCCTGAAGGGAAGAAGTATGAATCACCGTTTAGCCAGGTCGGGATGATGAGAGAGTTTAATCTGATGGACGGGAAGGGTATTTTTCCCCCTGCATTGGCAGGAGCCGTTCCGATACAAAATGCGGTTCCGGCACCTGCAGCCGTTGATACATCGGGGCTGGCTGAGGTGCAGAGAATCCGCCAGTTTTTCCCTGAAACCTGGATCTGGGATACGATTAAGACCGGAAGTAACGGGAAAGCTACGCTTAATCTGACCGTGCCCGATACGATCACTACCTGGATGCTGAGAGCCGTATCCATCTCAAAAAGCGCTGGACTGGGCATTGCTGAAAACCAGCTTCAGGTCTTTCAACCTTTCTTCCTGAGCGCCGATCTGCCCTACTCTGCCATCCGGAATGAAGAGTTCCCGGTCAGTGTCGCCGTCTACAACTATCTGGACCAGCCCCAGGATATCGTGGTCAATATTGAAGAGAGTGCCTGGTTCGAATTGCTGGACCAGGCCCAAAAGACCATCAACGTTCAGTCCAACGATATCGAAGGTGTGAAATTCCAGATCAAACCAACCCAACTGGGGACCAACGAAGTTAAAATCACGGCCCGCAGTTCTCAAGCGGCCGATGCAGTAGTTAAAACACTGATTGTGGAGGCCGAGGGAGCGGCCCGGGAAAATGTGAACAACATCAGTCTTTCCAGTGGACAGAACTTTGAAATTTCCACCGCCGTTCCGGATGATATCGTGGAAGGCTCCGCCAGGGCTTACTTTGCCGTTACTTCCAATTATCTCACGCAAACATTAGATGGGCTGGATTCGCTGATTCAGATGCCCTTCGGCTGCGGAGAGCAAAATATGATCATCTTTGCTCCCGACGTCTATATTACTAAATATTTGAAAGAAAGCGGACAGCTTAAACCGGAGATCCTGGCCAAAGCTGAAAAATTGATGCTGACCGGCTACCAGAGAGAGCTGACCTACCGCCGCACTGACGGCAGTTTCTCAGCTTTCGGACAAAGCGATGCTGAAGGCAGCCTCTGGCTAACCGCTTTTGTGCTTAAATGTTTTTCCGAAGCGAAAGGGTTAATCTATATTGATGATGAAGTACTGGGTGAAGCCAAAGCCTGGATTCTGGACCACCGCAACGCTGATGGCTCATATGCTGCAGTAGGCTTTATTCATCATCAAGATATGCTGGGCGGGCTCAAAGGACAAACCGCACTCTCGGCCTATGTAGCGATCGCTTTGTTGCAAGCCGGAGACCAGAATGCGGCGCAAAAAACCATCACTTACCTGGAAAAACAGTTGTCCGAGAGTGACGATTCTTACACTGTTGCCTTAATTGCTTATGCTCTAGAGCTGGCTGGCAGCGAAAAAAGTGAGGAAGCCCACACTAAATTAATGGAGTTGGCTAAGGAGGATGAAAACGGCTTATATTGGGGCGATGAGATACTACCCCCTTTGAGAGAAAATAACTTTAAAGAAGTGCTTATCGATAATCTTTCTCAAACTTCTACCATCGAAACCACCGCTTATGCCGCTCTGGCCTTAATCGGCCATGGGGATAACCTGAATGCCTCCCGGTCTGCGAAATGGCTGGTCTCGCAAAGAAACTCTTCCGGTGGCTTTGGTTCTACCCAGGATACCGTCATGGCGCTGCAAGCCTTAATCGAATACTCTGCTGAAGCGACCGCCGATGTTAATCTAAAGGTGAGCATCACGACCAGTAGCTCCAGCCGGCAGATCCGCATCAATCAGGATAATTTCGATATCCTGCAAATCGTAGAAGTCCCGGTCAATTCCGTCGTGACGATCAGCGCTGAAGGAGAGGGTGAAGCGATCGGACAAATCGTGCAAAGGTTCAATATCCCGGATCCAGGCCAGGAAGATGATGATATTCTGAAAGTCAACGTAGACTACGATGCAGATGAGGTCGCGGTGAATGATGAAGTCGCCGTCTCGGTCTCGCTGTCTTTTAACCCGCCGGAGCCTATGGAGGCCGGAATGACGGTTGTGGACGTAGCCGTACCTACCGGATTTACCGCCGTTAAGGAATCCATCGATCAAGCTGTCTCCAGCGAGACAAAAATCAAAAGATATGATATCTCTGGCAGAAAAGTCATTTTCTACATTGAGAACCTGTATCAGGGTGACAGTCTGGCTTTCAGCTTCAAAGTCCAGGCCTTGTATCCGGTAAAAGCCCAGGGAGTGACTTCCCGGGCCTATTCCTATTATCAGCCTGAAATCACCGCCGAATCTCAAAGCCAGCCGATCACGATTGTAGACCGTTAAGATAGACTGAAATAGCCTGCTGTTAAAAATAAGTATCACCTTTAAAATCAAGGTGATACTTATTTTAAGATCTGGCTGCTCATACTTCATGAAAATCAGACCAGCACAATCGATACTTGACAAGTATGATTAAACTCATTAAAGTATACAAATATTTATCGTTATGATAGTCCTGATTTTTTATATTTATGGTCCGTGAAATCCCCAAAAACTGGTATAATGAAAAGATAATATTCTCCACCCCCTGGTTTGTAAAATAATAGAATGATAGCAATACTCTGAATCAGAGTCGAATAAGGAAAATAATAATGGCAAAAATATTTAATGAAGTCTCCAGAACCTTTGATGAGTATCTTTTAATTCCCAATTTGACCACTCGAAAGTGCTCGCCGCAGAATATTGATCTTTCTACGTCCCTGTCTAAACATAAAAATGGGGACGTGAAACCTTTAAGGATGAATATCCCGGTAGTCTCAGCCATTATGCAGGCTGTATCCAACCATACCCTGGCTATTGAACTGGCCAGATGCGGGGGTCTCTCATTCATCTTTGCTTCCCAGCCGATCGATAAACAATGTGAAATGATCCGCAAAGTCAAGACCTTTAAAGCCGGCTTTATTGTCAGCGATTCCAATTTAAGGCCGGATAATACCATTGCCGATCTATTGAAGCTTAAAGAGAAGACCGGCCATTCTACGGTCGCCATTACAGATGATGGCAGCCCGAACGGGAAACTGCTGGGACTGGTAGCCTCTCGCGATTATCGTGTCAGCAAGGATCCTCCGGATAAAAAGATCGCTACATTCATGACACCCTTTAGCGAGCTTATCTGCGGACAGACCGGAATCTCACTTTCGGAAGCCAACGATTTAATCTGGAAAAACAAACTCAATGTCTTGCCGATTATTGATGATAAGCAAAATCTGATGTACATGGTTTTTCGTAAAGATTATGTCGAGCATAAAGAAAACTTATATGAATTGCTGGATGCCAACAAAGGCCTTATGGTTGGTGCCGGTATCAATACCAAAGACTATGCCGAAAGAGTACCGGCTTTAATCGAAGCGGGCGCCGATATTCTCTGCATTGATTCGTCACACGGATTTACGGAATATCAGAGCGATGCACTTAAATATATTAAAGACCACTATGGCGATGCGGTTAAGGTAGGTGCCGGGAATGTCGTCGATCAGGAGGGTTTTAAATATCTGGTCAATGCCGGAGCTGATTTTATTAAGGTTGGGATTGGCGGAGGCTCGATCTGCATTACCCGCCAACAGCGGGCTGTCGGACGGGGGCAGGCCACCGCTTTGCTGGATATCGCCGAGGCCCGGAATGAATACTTTAAGGAAACGGGTACCTACATTCCTCTTTGCTCGGACGGCGGCATTAATCACGATCACCAGATCGTGCTGGCGCTGGCCATGGGCGCGGACTTTGTTATGCTCGGCAGATATTTTGCGAGATTTGATGAAAGCCCTTCGAAAAAGATCGTGGAGGGAAACAAATACCTTAAAGAGTACTGGGGAGAAGGTACTAATAGGGCTCAAAACTGGCAAAGATATGATACCGGAGAAGATAACAATGCGCTGGTCTTCGAAGAAGGCGTGGATGGCTATGTTCCCTATGCCGGTAAATTGAAAGATAACTTGCAAATTACTCTGTCTAAGATCAGAGCGACCATGAGCACCTGCGGAGCTATCAGTATTAAGGATTTCCAGGATAACGCTAGATTAACCGTAGTCTCACCCCGGACAATCGTGGAAGGCGGAGTTCACGATATCATCACCAAGAATATTGAACCGGAGTAGTTCAGTTTCTCAATTCATCTTACATTTAATTAAAATAGATCTCCTGGATTTAATCAGGAGATCTATTTTTTGAGGCAAGCTGACTTATCTTTGATACTTTTTATGAGTATTTAAAAGCTAATAACTGTCCCTTTCTCCTCTTTATACTCTATACTTTGTACTTAATGCTCCTCTTTTCCACTTTGGTTCTTGGTTATTGATTATTCCTGATAGGGTTATTTCTTCTTAGGAGGGTTGGGATCCCCGGCAGTCTGCACAAAACCATACTCTTCGGTCCGGAAGACTTCCTCTTTCAAATCTTCCTGGGTGCATTTATAAACCTTGCATAGCAGACAGGTCAAATCGGGAGATCCGTACATGGGGTCCAGATGGCTATTATTGGTCAACACATTCGGGTTAGAGATAAAGAGACCGTGATAACCCTTGGCAGGCTCCTCAGGATAAAAACAGTTCGCAGTAGCCATAATCATGCCCTTCAAGATGCCGGGCGTTACCCTGGCTTTTTGCCTGACTCTGCCACGGGGTGACTCCAGCCATATCCAGTCTCCATCCTCAATGCCATATTTAGCGGCAGTCTCAGGATGAATTTGCACCGTGGGATACTCCATAAAGCTCCTTAGCCACGGAATATTCCGGTATTGAGACAAGAAGTAAAACGGCTGGCGGTAACCGGAAGACATGACCACCGGATATTCTTTGTATAATTCCGGTGTAGAATAAGGACTTTCGCCGGGTTCGTTATATTGTGGCAAAGGATCGTATCCCAGAGCCTCTAGGGCTTTGGAATAAAACTCAAATTTGCCGGTCGGAGTAGGAAAACCACCGCCCTTGCGCCAGTAATCGGTCTTATATTTGTAATAGACCTGGTCTTTTCCCCAGCACCCGCTGACCAATCTCTGACTGAAATCTTTCCAGGTCAAGTCTCCTTTCTTCAGTTCATCATTAAGACAGGCTTCCTCATTTTCAAACCAGTACTTGGGAGCCACGCGTTTACCGATTTCATTAAAGATCCAGAGGTCTGATTTGGCCTCTCCGGGAGGTTCCACCACCTTATTATGGGCTTCGATCATGAACCTGGGGTGCATATCGTAGAGATCATCCATCTCCAGCCAGTGGGCCGCCGGAAGTACGATATCCGAGGCTTCCGCCATCGGTCCCATGAAAAGGTCAACATGGACCATGAAGTCAACCTTTCGGATCGCTTCCACCACTTCTTTCGTATTGGCCATATGCACAATTTGCTGTCCGCCGACGCTGAACCAGATTTTGATGGGTGTATCTCCGGCAATAATCTTTTTGACCAGCGTATCCGGGTTGCAGGTCCGGGCGGCGCCCAGCTTAAATTTGTCTCCCCCAATAATTTTCTTTTTGGACTCCTCCGGAATCGGAATTTGCAGAAAGAAATCTTCGATCAGTCCGGTAGCCGGCAAGACCCAGCTGATCATACTTCCCGGTCGCTCGATATTGCCGCAAAGGCCCATCAGGCAGGTAATCGCCCTTAAGGTGTAACCGCAGTTGGCCTGTCTTTCCAGGGAACTCCCTACCTGAATGCATCCGGGGGTATCGATCGCAAACATCCGGGCGGCTTGAATGATTTTCTCTTTAGGTACCCAGGTTATTGCTTCGACTTTCTCCGGAGTAAAGTCCTTGACCCTGGCTTTCAGTTCCTCGAACCCGAAAGTCCACTTTTCCAAAAATTCCTTATCGTAAATTCCTTCATTGATAATCACATTCATCATACCCATGGCCAGGGCGCTGTCCGAGCCGGGACGGGGCTGCAGCCATAAAGTCGCCCTCGTAGCATAGGCGCTGGCACGCGGATCGATTATGATTAGATTTTTAGCATAGTTCAGGGAATTCATAAACCAGTAGGCCATTTCAGAGTCAGCGCTGCTGATCTCCAATTGCTTGGCCCACATAATCTGGGTCTTGGGGAACTCCCCTCCCCAGCCATGATAGTCACAGTAAAGCCGTCCGTAACCCGTCACCAGGGCATAAAGACCTAGCCTGGGGCTATGGCAAACATAACCCGGGGTAATAATATTGCCGGTCCCGATGGAGCGGGCCAACCGGTGGGTATAACGGTTGTAACCCCGCCCCGTACCCTGTGAAATCGCAATGGAGAAAGGACCATATTTCTCTATAGCTTCCTTCATTTTACCGGCAATGGTTTCCAAAGCCTCGTCCCAGGAGATGCGCTTCCACTTGCCTTCCCCTTTCTCCCCGGCTCTTTTCAGGGGATATTTAAGCCGGTAAGGATTATCAACATGCTGAATGCTGGAGAGACCTTTGGAGCACATTGTACCTTTAGTTAATGAATTAGGGTTTCCTTCAATATGGACGATTACTCCATCCTCAGTGGTTACTTTTACCCCGCAGCCGCCATGACAGCTTTTACAGGTTGAATAGACTACTTTTCTTTCTCCCACGTGATTCCCTCTATTATTCATTCAACTTTTATTTATCAAATATCGGATTGTACATTCCGGACTTAAGAACGCAATACCGCAGCATCATACCGCCGATGATTTCACAAACCGTTCCGATTATTAGAACCAGTGACACTGCTTCACCGCCGGAAAGGCTAAAGATTGCAATGGCTGCCGGAATGATGATTCCCAATATCACCACGCAGACCCAGAAGATTGGGGAGATGCCCCCGGTCAATTGAAACAACACAGACTGCTTACCGGTATTCTCCTTTTTAGCCGCAGCTAAAACCAGGTAGGAAGCGATCAGCAATACATTGATTATCAGCATAATGCGGCTACCCATCTCGGCAGCCTCCAGGTTGATCCCGGAAGAAAATTGCGCAATGGCGACCGTCATACCAAACCCGCCCAGAATACCGCAGGCTACAAAAAGCAGTGGTAAAAGAGGTAGTTCCCAGAAGGGGACGCCTTTGACATTGTTGAGAACAAAACCGGTATAGGTAGCCACGCACAGAGCAAAAATTCCCGCCAGGATTTTTAACGCCAGGATAACACCGATCTGCTCCGGCAGGAAATAAGAAAACAACAATTGGAGCAGCCCTAATCCGGCAAATCCAAAAACAAAAAACAGGCCACGGGAAAGCCACGAAGTTTGGGGATGCGTTAATAAACGCCAGAACCGGGCGGGTTTACCCAGGTACAGCAAATGGAATGGTCCCTTGAGAACAGTGACGATAAACCAGCCCAGGAACAATCCCCAGGCGCTGTTAAAGAAAAGAGAGACCAGATAAAGCCCTCCTCCCAGACCACCGGTATAGAAAGCCAGCCAGAGCAGGATGCCTCTTTTCTCAATCCATTCAGTCTGGCGGTTTCCTTTGACCATCCATTCATGAGTGACCATCCACTGGCGTGCTGTCTGCATGTTATTTTGCGCCCTCCTTCATTGCGGCAAATATTTGCCGGGCTTTAGCTTCCTGAGTGCTTAAACCAGGCATATGACTTCCGGTCTGCGCTGAGAAAGGAGCTGTATTGGAAGGAGCATTTCCCAGCCCCGGATCAATATAATAGACGGAGGGATCAGTGCCATATTCGGGATGAAGTTGAAAGCCGTTTTCCCCTTTGATTAACTTGGAAACTTCACTTTCAGGATCTTCCAGGTCTCCGAACGTTAAAGCTCTCGCCTGGCAGGTATTCACACAAGCAGGAGTGGCATCTCTGTCGATGCCGGGCTTCAATCCTTTTGCCAATCCCGCATCAATCCTTTCCATACAAAAATTGCATTTTTCTGTGGTGCCCATCTGATGCGGATAAAGTTTATTTCCCTTTTTCTCAAACCCGGTCCGGGCATAACCGGGGAAATAGCCCGGATCTTTGTCTTTAGAAAGGAAAGTGCGATTTTGATAAGGGCAGGCAATAACACAGTAGCGGCAGCCAACGCATTTATTCTGGTCTACCTGTACTATGCCGTCCGGACGTTTAATACTGGCTTTGGCAGGACAGACCTCCACACAGGGAGCTTCTTTACACTGGTTGCAGCGTACCGGAACTGTAGTTACCTCGACACCCTGAGTACCTTCCCGTTCCCAGGCAATTAATCTTGGCCAGGTAATCCGCAAGGGCAAAAAATGCTCTATGCGGCACGCTGCCACGCAGGCGTGGCAGCGAGTACATTTGGAAAGATTGATTACCATTCCCCATCGCATGATTGTCACTCGCTCCAAACTATATTCTTTTCTTTATGTAATAGTCTTATTACGACATAACTTGACTAAATTCATTTTAAAGCGAAGTGATTGGAGAAATATATGACGACTATCACAGTGTGATATTCATCATAACCATATTCGCCCATCCCATTTTTTTATTAAAAATAGCGGGAATATATATTTCGGCAGCCGCAGATTTGACAGTCCTTTTATCCCGGTCCATCTCACCGAATTCAATACCCGCAAAGATTGGATTTGACATTGTGAACTGGCAAGAGTCTATAATTAAACAAAATTCAAATATGGGAAGAGAAAGACCGATGCCACGCATAGAAATTATCTTACCCGATAAATTTGTCTTTACGACCACGATTCCCATCCGCATTGGAGATATCAACCGAGGATCTCATGTGAGCAACGTGAATTTGATGGCTATCATTGAAGAGGCAAGAGCGCAATTTCTCTGCGGTTGCGGCTATGCGGATGTTGTCAACGTTAAAGCGGGTCTCGGCTTCATTATGGGAGACGTGGGGATAATTTATAAGAACCAGATCACCTATGGTAAGCAGGTCATCACCCAAATTGCCGCCGCTGATTTCAAAAATAAAAGCTTCGACCTGGTCTTCGAACTGACTGATAATGTCACCGGAGAAGAGGTCGCCAGGGCGAAGACCGGCATGCTGCTTTTCGACTACCGGCAGCAGGAAGTAATTCCCCTTCCGGAAGAAATGAAAAACAGATTAGCCAACGGCCTTCTCTTCACTAATACTTGAGCATTTTCAGCATATTCGGATTGAGCTTGCCGCGTAACCCCATTTTCATCAGCTTCTGCATTTGCTGGAACTGGTTAATGAGCTGATTGATATCCTGAATCTGCGTACCGCTGCCTTTCGCAATTCGCCGCCGCCGGCTGCCGTCAAGGATATGTGGATTATGGCGTTCGTCGGGCGTCATCGAGAGAATGATAGCCTCTACTTTCTTGAGCTGCTTTTCCTGTTCATCTTCATTAATTTTGCTGGCTATTTTCGACAGACCCGGGACCATGGATGTAAGCTGAGCGATGGAGCCCATCTTTTTCACTTCTTTTAAATTCCCCAGGAAGTCTTCCAAATCATAGGTGGCTTTCTCCATTTTTTTCTTGAGTTCTTCAGTCTTTTTCTGATCGAAAGCTTGCTCCGCCTTTTCAATGAAGGTCAGCATATCCCCCATTCCCAGGATGCGCGAAGACAGCCTGTCCGGGTAAAAAGGTTCCAGCTGGTCCGTCTTCTCTCCAACACCGATATATTTAATAGGAACGTGCGCCACCCAGCGGATCGAAAGAGCCGCGCCGCCCCTGGCATCGCCGTCCAGCTTGGTCAGGATCAGGCCGGTCAAATTGACCTTGGCATTGAATTCCTCGGCAACTCTCACGGCATCCTGGCCGGTCATAGAATCCACCACCAGCAAAATTTCATTAGGTTGGACCGCCTCTTTAATCTGAGACAACTCTCCCATGAGATCATTATCGATATGCAGGCGGCCGGCCGTATCCAGGATCACCCAGTTTATAGCAGTCTGTTTGGCTTTAGCTACGGCATGAACGCAAATATCTTTGACCGGGACAGAAGGGTCCTCATTGAAGACCTGGATATCCAGTTGTTTTCCCAGCGTGATTAGCTGCTGGATGGCAGCCGGTCTCCGGGTATCCGCCGCTACCAGCAAAGGGACTTGTCCAGAACGTTTTAAATTCAAGGCCAGCTTCGCCGCCGTAGTAGTTTTACCGGAACCCTGCAAACCCACCAACATGATAATGGAAGGAGGATGTCCGGCAGGGTTGAGTTTGCTCTGGCCGCCGCCCAGTATATTAATCAATTCCTCGTTGACAATTTTAATAATTTGCTGGCCCGGCGTCAGGCTTTCCAGAACGGCACTCCCCACCGCACGTTCCCTGACTTTGCTTACAAAATCTTTCACCACCTTAAAATTAACATCAGCTTCCAGCAAGGCCAAGCGGACCTCGCGCATCGCTTCATCGACATCTTTTTCGGTCAGCTTGCCCTTGTTGCCCAACTTGCTGAAAATCTTACCTAATTTCTCAGTTAATGATTCAAACATGCTTCACCTACCAAATCGATCCCTTATATCACCCCAAAATAAATGTATTTATTTCAATTATTCTACACCTTTATAAATATGACCGGCAGTATATCCCTTGCGCAGACGGCGGTCAGGGACCGTCTGCTTCACCATATTCCGGTAAAGAAGCACGAAATAGGCGCTCTCATCCTGCTGATCGATATAAAACTGGTTGAACCCGATGGTGCGCAGCTTCCGGATATCGTTAAACATACCGAAAGGACGGCCGTTTAGTATCTGCCAGTAATTGTTTTCCTTACGCACCGGGAAGACCAGCCCTTTTTCATCCACCAGTCTAGCATCCTTGATTTCAATCTTGGTATTGACCAGCACAATATCGCCATGGCAAAAGATCACGACCTCTCGATCCTTAAAAGCGGTCAACTCCACCATCGACAACTCCGGAGATAAGATTGGAATGACATTATACTGGCGGCAAAAAAAGGCGTCGATGTCATTAAAAATATTCAATGAATAGTCCATATAGACCGGAACATCGAAGGCTGAACGCCGGGACAGAAATCCCAAGTTGCCGGTGAGAATCGCCGCCGGCCGCTTCCGCCCCAGCAAAGCAATCGCCCGGTTAAGATCAGCATCGTTCAGAATACGCGGTAAATAAGCCCCCAGTGCGGTTCGCTCCTGCCATTGTCCGGCTTCCGGGAAGTCCGCGGCAAAGATATCATAAAAAACAATATCGGCTTCCGACTTGGCAATCTCTCGGGCTTCTGCCAGAGAATAAGCCTTCGCCAGAAAACGCTGTAAAAACGGGGCTTTTTGTTTGACAATCCGGGGTAAAATCACCCTGACTGGCCGCCGGGGAGACGCTTTTAGCGGCTTTCGATTGATTTTGAAATCCGGCTCAATTTTGATGTGCGGCGAAGAGGTCAAATAAATCCGGGAGCCGTCTTTAGCGCCGATACCCAGATTGACTTTATCTCCCGCCTGTGCGGTTTCCACTTTTTGGCCGTTATGGACTATTTCCTGGATAATGGCCCCGGTTACATTCTCCTTGTTCCAGATGCCCAGGCCATCCCCCACTGACACCGGGCGCTGAAGGATGATTTCGCCATTCTCCATTACTCCTAATGGCGCCCCCCGGTTCATCGGCTTCTCCGGTGAAATCAGGTCCTTGTCTCCGGAAATCAGACCTTCCGTAAACTCCCGGTTGAAAACAATTTCAATTTCCTCCAACTCTTTCTGCGGGACCTGGAATTCCCCGGCCAGAAAAGAATCGATCGCTTTGCGGTATAAACGAGTCGCCACGGCGACATATAGCGGAGAGCGCATCCGGCCTTCGATTTTGAAAGCTGTTATACCGGCTTTAATAAATTCGGGTATCTGACGGACCAGGCAGAGTTCTTTGGTGCTTAATGGATACTGATTATTAAATTTCTGGCGGCAAAGCTGGGCGCAGCAACCCCGGTTGCCGCTCCGGCCGCTGACAAAACTGGAAAAGAGGCATAAGCCGCTATAGCTGAAACATAAGGCTCCGTGAATAAAGATTTCCACTTTGATGCCGGTATTGACTATCTTTTTGATCTCGGCTAAAGGCATCTCCCGGGGTAAGATTATTCGGTCCGCTGCTTTTAATAGGGAAGCACTGGCGGTATTCCCGATGGCGCCTTGAGTTGAGACAAAAACTGCCAGTTCCGGATAATTCTTCTTAATCAAGTCTATAAAACTAAGGTGCTGAACTATCACACCGTCGATGCCTGCCAGATAAGCTTTCGAGAGCGTCTCAAAAAAGCGTGGAATTTCGCTATTTTTCACCAGGGTGTTCAAAGTCAAATACACCCTCACCCCCTGGTTATGACAATAATTGACAGTTTTCTGCAAATCTTCCAGAGAAAAATTTTTTGCGTGGACCCTGGCATTAAATTCACGAGTACCTAAATAGACTGCATCTGCCCCATTCATCACCGCAGCCTGTAAACTATCCCAATCACCCGCGGGCGATAGCAGCTCGGGTTTCAAAGAATAAGTGATACCTTCCCTTTTATCCATCATAGTTATGTCAACAATCCCTTTTCCAATAAGGCCGGCAATATTTTATTCCGGGTTACCGGAGCCAGTTTACTGGAATCATCTTCTTTACTAAACCAGATCAATTTTTTCACTTCTGAACAGGGCCGTAAATCCCCCCGGAACGTCGCTTGATACAAATCGATACGGACCCGGGCATCAGGCCTGCCGGCCGCTTCATCCTCAAATTGCCCCAGATAGACCAGCGTCGAAAGTTCTAATTCAATCCCCAGCTCTTCCTTGACCTCACGGCAGAGAGTCTGAACCGCTCCCTCTCCATCTTCAGACCTGCCTCCGGGCAACAGGTAATATGATTCCCCTTCCTCTTCCTGCACCAGTAAACAATTGTTCCGAATAATACAGAGGGCATATTTATTATATATCTTCAATCTTATTTTCCTTGGCTAGAGCAGGTCACAGTTTTTAAGATAACAGAGTTGGAAATATTAAGCAACCGGGGTTTTGTCCCTAAGTACTATTTCTTCCATTACTATCTACCTATTTACACTAATTGGCTATCCAGTAGAATAAAAATTGAGCTAGTTTAAAATTAGTATAGATAGACACTGCCTTCATGATCTATACCCTGTTTACAGGTTCTAAGCAATTATTTTACAGATCTGGAAATAGTAGTGAATAGTTTTTTCAAAATTGATTATCGGTCCTGGACTTACTAACAAAGATTACCGATCCCATTAAGGAATAGCAAAGTATGGTTATCGCACCGGAAAAATTCAACACTAAATTGAGCGAAGCGGAACTGGTTATTGAAGAGTTCCGGGACAAGTTTTTTAACGCAGTTCAAAAAGAAAGAGACCACATTCTGGAAACTGCTGAGAAAGAAGCCAAGCAAATACTGGCCAGGGCTTACCAGGATTCGACCAATCTCATTGCCAAAGCTCAAGAGGAGTCCCGGCAAGTCATCAATCAATCTAAAGCACAGGCCACCCGAGACTATGATGCTGCGGTCTCTCAAGCCCAACTAAAAGTCGAACAAATTGTGAAAAATGCCGAGGAAATAACCCGCAAAGAAGCCAAAGAGCGCACCAGGAAAGAAATTGATTCCCTGATGCAAAATGCCAGAGAAGAAGCTGCCAAAATTAAAACCAGGACGCTGCAAACGGCCAAAGAGGAAGCTGAAACTATTCTTAAAGAAACGAAAAAGGAGTCCGAAGCTTTAGCCCGCCAGACCATTAATAATGCGGAACAATCAGCCGAGCAGATCTCGCTTACCGCAATTAGTCTCAAAGAAAAAGCCGCTCAGGAACTGGCCGAAGCCCAAAAGAAAACCGCAGAGGCGATTGAGAAGGCCGTCGCCGGTATCCGTCAGAGTGCTGTCGAGAAAGCAGAAAAAGAAGGGGCGGAAATTATCGCCCAGACCAAAGTCAGAGCCCAGAAAGAAAGAGAAGCGCTTCTGTCCAGTGCTCTGGCTGAGGCTAAGAAAATCTCTGAAGCGGAAGCTGAGCAGATCCGCCAGCAAGCCCGGGAAGAGGCTGAAGTAATCATCGATGAGGCCAAAAATAAAATGCGTGTCCAGATTGAAGAGTCCAGCCGTATTATGCTCGAAATCCAGCAAAAAATGCAGCAGGTTATTGGAACAGCCGGCCTGGATATTAAAACTGGGACTCAAAAGACTTATCAGAATCCTGAACCGGAAGTTCTCATCCAGAAACCGATTAGGATTTCAGGAAAACCTGCCGCTTCCGCTATCCCCGCCGTTGCTCCTGAGCCAGAAAGAAAAACTACTATTGTAAAGGAAACTCAGAGCAAAGGATTGGCCCCAACTGGAGATGATAAATTTCAGGCCTATTCCGGAAAATTCAAGATCGATATCGCCCCTCCCGCGGACGATGCCCAGCTTAAAGCTCTTGAAGAATATCTAAGTGAAAATGAAAACATCCTCGTAGGAGCAAAATATATCGCGACCGACGGCAGCGCCTGGATCGAGTTAAATATCGATAAACCTGTACCCCTGCTGGACTATCTGCGCAAGATTCCTGTTATTAAGGACGTAGTCGGTGCCAAGAGCTATATTATTGTGGCCCTGAGAACAGTTTCGGTTTAAAAAGTTACGGAAGAAAACCCTGAAAGGAAATATCACGCAAGGGGGCGGGTTCGAACCCGCCCCACATTGAATAATGTCCTTAAGGTAGTCTTTTCAGGATAATTCTGATCAAGGCTGACATGCCCTCTTTATCAGCTTCCAGAAAATCAACCTCATCTTTCCAGAAATCCAGCTCTTTTTGCTTCTCTGTCGGCGGTGTGCCGTCGGCATCCCGCAAAATCCGCTTGGTCTCGTACATTGCTCTCGCGGAAGCCATCCAGACATCCTTGCCATGATCCAGGTATTCGCATCTCTCGACTTTTACCAACCCGCACCGTTCGAAAAAGTCCTGCCACCAATCAGCCGTATGGAATACAACTAATTCATTGTCGGGCATTCTTGCAGGCCAGAAAGGCTGGTGTCCCTTGAAATCTCGTGCCCAGCCCGGGACTACGATACCGATCTGCCCCCCAGGTTTTACCAGCTTGGAAAAATATGACAGGTACAACTCATCAGTACCAAAATAAATGTAAGCGTCAACGCAGGTAATGGCATCGAAAAATTTTTGGGCATAAGGCAAGGCGTGGGCTTCGGCATGCAGAGGGAACACCTTCCGGCTCAAGCCCATCTCCTCGATACGCTTTAAATTTTCCTCTGCAGGAATCCATAAATCGTTCGCAAAAACCGTGCAGCCAAATTCCCGCGCCAGAAAAATGCTGGTCACTGCTTTTCCGCAGCCCATATCCAGGACCAGCATCTTCTCGTTGAGAAGCATATCCCTGGTCAACCATTCCACCAACCATAAGGGATTCGGCCCCATGGAATGATCCAACATCCATCCCTGGTCATATTTTGCCGAACGAATATAACCGAGTTGCGCGGATAACGAAGTAATATGTTGAGGTAGGTTAATCATCTTTAATAAACTCCCTATTTTTATGTAAATTTATCTGAAAACAGCATTAATTTTTACTTTGACCGTTTCTCTGGGAGTCCGCCTTTCTTGTTCACCGGCCGGTGACCGGCCAGGGCTAGCAGTTCGTTGATTGACTCGACATTCAGTCGCAAGACTTGACCGATAATAATCGCTAAATCCCGGCTGCAGCCGCGAAAACCGTTTTCCAAACGCCAGATATGCTCCTGGGAAACCTGAACTCGGTCAGCCAGTTCAACCCGGCTGATGGCGGCAGCTTGCCGGTAAACCGTTAATCTCTTGCCAAAATTCTGTAAATTCCGGGCAGAGTACTGCTGAAGATAAGCCATAGCGTTCCTCCTTTGTTGAATGATTTAAAGGAGGACTCTTCAGAGAAATTAATCACTCTGAAATCCACGTGAGGTTCCCTTTTAGAAGGGAAGTTTTATCCCACGTGGAATATGGCCGAAGCTAATACCTTAGAACTAAACATGCAGTTTTAGACTAGCATATTATTCATCGGTATTCAATAGTTTTTGCCTGCCAGGCTCGGACAGGCAAATGGGGTTCTCTTAATCAGGATTGTTAAATCTTTAGTATCGGCACATCATAACGTTGTGAACTCTCATCAAGCCATCTGTTACCGCATCCAGCACGCATGAAGATTGGCCAATTATTCCTTCTCTACCCACTCATCAAACAGCAGGCCGGAGGCAGTATCATAAGTCCGGTTAAAGGCCTCGGGATACCTGGCTTTTAACTCATCCAGGGCTACTTTTTCGATTTCCACCAAAAAGCTGCTGGTAACCAACCCGGAACAGTTCCGAGAGACCTTGCCGTGAGGAGACAGCTGGTTATTGGAGCCACCGCGGTCATAGTCCGAGCTTAACAGGTCCAGCCTGGCGCCGTGGTCCTGCGACACCGCTCCCGGCAGAATGCGCTCCAAGACACGGGCTCCTCCCAGTACCGCCCCCCGTTCATTGTAAATCTTGACGATGTCTCCATCCCGGATGCCCCTCGCAGCAGCATCCCGCGGATTGATCCAGACCGGCTCATATAAATAGCCCTCCGGGCCTTTCACTTTGCACATCGGGATCTCCCGGATCCAGGGGATATCATCATGCTCGGCATGCACCCGCCACTTACCGTGATTGGAGACCAACAGCAGCGGATATTTTTGCGCTCTAGGGTGCTGGCGGCTCTCCTGCTGGGATTCTCCAAAAGATATCCAGTGGGGTACTGGGGGCCGTTCAACGTCATCCGGGAAAAGGCGGGCCAGGTCCGTGGACTTGAATTCTATTTTACCGGTAGGGGTTCCCAGCGGATTAGCCGCAGGATCCTGCACGAATTTAGAAATGCCTACCGGATCCTGTTCCCAATCTAAAGCTGTCGGTACTACAAAGTAGCCACTTTCGTTGAACTTTTCCCAACTGATCATCCCGGCCACGCCGGAATGATCGAAACCCGCCCGGATCCATTCCGCATCGGTCTTACCTTCGCTGACCTGCTCAGATACGCCCAGGCGTTTGGCAACCTCTAAAACGGCCTCAAAATCGCTTTTCGATTCACCCAGAGGCTCGATGCATTGTTTCTCCTTAAATATCAGGCAATATTGGCCGTTCTGGGTATCGGTACCGATATCTTCTTCCTCCAGTTTGGTATTGGTAGGGAGAATAATATCCGCAAAGAGACAGCCGTTCTCCATCCAGGGATGCTGAGTAATTACGCACTCTATTTTAGGATTCCGGATAGCCTCAATATTCTTGTTTCCTTCACCCCAGCAACCCAACCAGCAGGGAGCATCTGACCAGAGGAGATGTACTTCCGGACAGCCATCAGCGGGATAGGTATATTTGACAAACTGATCGGTCACCGGCGCCCAGGGATGCGAAGCAAAGTACCAGCTAACGGGATTCCCGGAACAAATACCTTCATAAAAAAATTCAGCCGGCAGAGATTGCGTCACTGGGGCATGCAAGCTGCCGCGCACCGCTTGGCCGATATTCGGTATTACCGCCGGCCGGGGTAGAGGATTGGTAGAGCGACTGTAGTCCTTATGGTTCCATTCAATCATCTTCACCTGATGTCGGCCCGGCTTACCGACTCCCTGCATGGCTAAATTCAAGACCTCGAGGCGGGCGGGTTCATGGGCGTAAGGGCCGCGGATGTAAGAACCCCCGTTCCCGTGAGCGATCGAGGTCACCCGGTTGGCCCAGTTCCGGGCTAAAGCTTTGATAGTCCATTCCGGGACTCCGCAGAGAGGAGCCGCCCAGGCCGGGGTTTTCGGAATACCATCCTCTTTTCCCAGAACATAGGCGGCATAATCCTCAAATCCATGGGTGTGAGAAGCCATATATCCCTTATCATAAGTGCCTTCGGTCAACCAGACCCAGGATATTGCCAGATGCAAAGCGGCATCTGTATTCGGCCAGATCGGAATCCATTTATCGGCATGGATTGCGGCACCATAGTTCAAGTCCGGGCAGATATAAACAGACTTAATCCCCAAATCAGTCCACCAGTAGCAAATCCGGCTGGCCTGCTGTCCGTCCCAGCCGTGAGGAGTCGTCTCCGGATCGCAGCCCCAGAACAAGACCATCTCCGTATTTTCAGCCATATCTTTAAAACAATTGGACAAAGGCGCCATTTCACCGACGTTCGGAGTCATCCCCCAAACATGTTCGGCTCCCCAGAACCAGCCTTCCCAGCTATCCGGGCCGCCGCCTTCCATCACGCTGTAGTCCCCTAAATAATGATGAAAAAGCCGGGTATGCGCTCCATGGGCATAATGCAAAGCTTTAGTTTCACCATGTACTCCGCGTGACATCGCGAGCACCGCGCAGGGCCCATATTGGGCCTTGACCCGCTGGATCTCTTCCGCAATTAGGGTAGAAGCTTCCTCCCAGGAGATCCTTTTAAACTTGCTCTTGCCCCGGTTCCGGGGATTTCTGTCACCGTGCGGGTCCCAGTCTACTCTCTTGAGCGGATATAAAATCCGGTTCGGAGAATAAACGCGCTTCTTGTAAGCCAGGGAGAAGGGTGGCAGTAAGGTCTTCATACCTGGTTCAAAGACTTTGCCGCGCGCCCTGATTTTCCACGGATTCATCGCTTCCGCCTGGTATTTCCAATCGAAATGCAGCGGTCGAATCCGGATAATCCGGCCATCCTTTACATCCACCACGGAAGCCAGCGATCCGGCCAGCGGCTCATTACCGCAAAATCCCAGGCCTTTGATAAACGTTTTCTCTTTAGACATGAGCGGTGTTCTCCTGTCAGGATAATCGATATGGTGCCATTATAATACTGGGATACGAGAGAAGGGAAATGTTGATATCTATCAGCACCCCATCCGGCTTTCCATACGGAAGCTTTACCAACTCTGTTTGAACGGTACTTGTAACAATACTACCAGGCTTTGTGCCAGATACTGCGGACATCCTCTATGCTCATGCGCCTATTTTACTATATTTGCCGCAAGCGGCGGGGAATTAAACCCTAAAAGAGATTAAGTATAGCATAGCTAAACAGTAATAAATAAGATAACGAAAAAGCGGTAGTTATTACCACAACCACCGCTTTGAATTCAATTCAAAATTTAGAACCTGATCAATGATTTAAAGAACCTGGGAATCTTCCTTATCAGACTTATCAAATCTACTGACCGCTACTCTTTCCAGTTCCCTCTCGTAACCACATTGGAGACACTTCTCAAAACATCTATCCGGATCCTCCTCAATATAGACGTCTCCTCGAGAGCGAGAACATTTTTTAAAGTTCCACATCTCGGCACCTCCTTTTACCTCAATGCTTGCTATCACTGCTACTGCCGGCATAAGTGAACTCGTCCGTATGCCCCAGCACCGAGTCCAACACCATCAGACTTTCGTCCAATGACTTTAACAATTGCTTTCTCCGGTTAGTACTGAGGTCAGTCGATGCCAATTGCTTACGGATCTTTAAAACCGTATCTTGAATTTGTAAAGCCACACGAACTCCAGCTAGATTCAAACCAATATCATCCACCAGATGTTTTATAGTTCTTAACCGGGCAATATCCTCATCTGAATACATGCGCAGCTTTTTGCATCTGGAAGGCTCCAAAAGGCCAGCTCTCTCATACTTGCGTAAAGTCTGCGGATGCATTCCAGTAAGCATCGATGCTACACGCATAATATAAACTCCATTAGATTGTTCCCTATCCTGTCCCATCTCTTTCCACCTCGAGACTATTATAGTATATGATATATTTCATGTCAAATTAACTGCAAATTATTAATAATATAATTTACTCAATTCAGCATTATTATTCAGCAAATTAATAAAGATTATTGACACCTTAACCTATTAATGCTATAAAATAGAAGGTTTAACTTATATCTATATAGCAACCAGATTTAGCATCAATCAGGAGGATAATCAATTGAATACCCCACTAAATACTGTTGTGAAGCTAGGTGATAAAGAATTGGCGAAATATACCATGGCGGTAACGGTAATGATGACAGGGGTAGCGGCATATAAAATCAGAAAATTTGAAGAGTGTGGTCTCTGCAATCCGACGAGAACCGATAGCCGGCAACGGTTATTTGCGGATGAAGACATCGAAAAGATCCGGCAGATTGCCCTCTTGGAGAAAGAAGGAGTCAATCTGCCCGGCATAAAGATAATTCTGGAAATGCAAAAATCCGTGAAGAAAGATAATAAAGAGGTAAGGGAATGACTCCATTTGGTGAAGCCCCCCAGGCGTGGAAAGCCGGCACATATTGTTATTGTGGCACGGATTTAACCCTGGAACTGGCCAAGAAAATGCTGGCTGCAGGTGAAAAGGAGGCTCTGAAGCAAGGAGTTCCCATGGCAATGGCGATCGATGACTCCGGAGGCAACTTGCTGGCTTTTCACAGGATGGACAATACCATGCTGGCCGGCAGCCAGATAGCCCTGGACAAGGCTTATACTGCCGTTTACGGCAAACAACCCACTTCTAACTATGGACCTCTATATAATTCAGGTGAATTGGTGCCTTTATTTTTTCATGAACGCTGGGTAACTTTTCCGGGCGGATATCCAATTGTTAAAAAGGGAGTTATCCTGGGTGGATTGGGAGTCAGTGGTGGAATCGTAGAAGATCTCTATGTAGCGAAAGCTATGCTTCAAGCCGGCGGGTTCGAAACCAAGGCAATCGATGAGTTTCTTGCTGCTAATGAAGCTGAAATACAAAAGTCAAAACTTAAAGATCAAAAGTCAAAACCGAACAGTAAAAGTTAAAAATGGAAGAGAAGGGAATTCGCTTCAAGTTTTAAATTTGAAATGGGGTACAGCTTATCCCGCTTTTCGTATTCAGATTACCTCTATTTTTCATCCCAGCGAATAATCCGGCAAGACCAGGCTTCCCGGACAGCTTCTTCTAGACCGGACTGTTTCGGTTCACGAATATCCAGGAGGCGGTCCAGAGTCACTTTATCAAACTGCTGCATGAAATGCACCTGTTTGCGAAACTCCAGGATGGTTTCTCGAGCACCGCCGTAAATAAGATAGTCAAACTGCCTGGAATACGGCTCCAATTGCTCCCTGGCGTGAACCCCCACCCGGGTAAAAAAAGTCTCCATTTGCTTATAACGATGTCTCTCAAAACGATGAGAGGAAGAACCACCCTGCCGGTGACGGGCGTGCACCAACCCGGTACCGACTTTGCTGGAAATCAGTTTTTCTCCCTGGCAGACCCCTATCCCATAAGCCCCCAGTCTGACCAGAACCAGCGCCAGCAGAAAATCCTGCCGCAGCAGAGAGTAAAGAGGCTCGATCTCACAAGTAGCAGAAACCTTCTCCTGGGCAATTGGGAAAGGAGGAATTACCAGATAGCGATGTTGGTCTCCCCAGAACAGAATCCCTCCGGTAGCTGATTCTACGAAATATTTAACCAGGTCCTCCGGTAAATTAGATAAACCCACCAGCGTTTCTAGAAGGCCTTCCACATTGGCTTTGGAGGACCCCGGCGGAACGCACAATGAACTAACTTCACTAGAATCGGCTTTTAATTCTTCCAGGAAATGCAGCATTCGAGCCCGGCTCATTTTGTAGCGAGTAGCTGACAACATCATCTTATCCAATGCGAATTAGAGTATAACAATAGTCGCACCTTCGCCGCCCTCTTCCCGTTTGGCAGAATGGAAAGAACTCACCAGAGGATGCGAAGCCAGGAACTGTCTCACGATCTGTTTGACGGTACCGGTGCCGATACCGTGGATAATCCTGACTTCGGGTAAATTAGCCAGGCTGGCGTCATTAAGATAAGCATCCAATTCTACTTCCACCTCACCCGCCCTCTTCCCGCGTAGGTCCAGTTCCATGGAGGTAGGACGTCTGGGGACTAAGCTTTTAGCGGCAGAGACGTCCCAGGCAGGTTTTACCGGCTGGTCCGCTTTGTGCAGATTTTCCGGAGCCATCTTAAGCCGGGTGTTCCCCACTTGTATCTCCAATTGGCCATTACTATCCTCAAGAGAGATGATAGTGCCCTGGATATTCATCTCCGCCAACCAGACTTTATCTCCCATCGTAAAAGCCGGTTCAAACTGCTGGTCTGGGCTGGTGACAGCAGGCTGCCAGGTTTCGGTCTTTAGCTGATCGCGCATTGCGGATAAGGCTTTTTGCGCTTGCTCCAATTTTTCACGAGACTTGTTTTTCTTTAACTCGACCATGGCATCCCGGATTTCTTTTTGGAGCTCATCGCCTTCTCGAATCAATCTGGCGCGCGTTTCGCGCAATAGATTTTGTTCCTGCTCCCGGAGTGTCTGTCTCTCTTCCTGAAGCTGGCGACGTATCTTTTCAGCCTCTTCTTTTTCTTTCTGAATAGCAGATTGCAACGCTTCCAGTTTTAACTTTTCCGTCATTAAGTCCGACAGCAAAGTCTCAATCTCAACAGAGCCCTTGCTGAGTCTTTCCTTAGCCCTACGAATGATTTCCTCCGGCAAACCTAGCTGTGAAGCGATAGAGAGGGCATTACTGCCTCCAGGAATGCCTATAGTGAGATGATAGGTCGGCGCCAGGGTAACCGGATCAAAGTCCAGGGAGGCATTGCGCAGGGAGGGGGTGGCATGAGCAAAAGCCTTTAGCTCACTGAAATGGGTAGTAGCAATAACCATAGTACCGCAACTTAAGAAGTGCGACAAGATGGACTGTGCCAAAGCAGCGCCTTCACTGGGATCAGTAGCCGTACCCAGTTCATCCAATAAAACCAGGCTTTTACCGGTAGATGCCTTCATAATATGCACGATATTGCCCATATGCCAGCTAAAAGTAGACAGAGTCTGCTCAATACTCTGCTCATCACCGATGTCCGTATAGATATTATCGAAAATGGGCAAGCAACTCTCACTAGCGGCAGGAATCGGCAGACCGGACTGAGCCATCAAAGCCAATAAGCCGATGGTCTTTAAAGCTACTGTTTTACCGCCAGTATTGGGGCCAGTGATTATCAATCCCTGGAAATCCCGGCCGATCTCGATATTCAAAGGCACCGGTTTGCCTTTTAGTAAAGGATGCCTGGCATTGATTAAACGCACTATACGAGAATCAGTCCCGGCAGCATTTTCTTCAGTCTTGATTCTATTAATTATCGGCTCTGCAGCCTGGTATCGTTCGGCAAATCTGGCTTTAGCCAGAGATAGATCGATTTCAGCCACCTGTTTTAAGCTCAAGGTGATAGTCACCTCTTCAGACCCGATTCCGGAGCTTAAGGCGCCCAGAATTCTCTCGATCTCATGCTGTTCCTCGATAACCAACTCTCGCAACTCATTTCCCAGATCAATCGTCGCCATAGGCTCCACAAAGGCTGTAGCGCCGGTATTAGAGATATCATGGACAATGCCTTTAAACTCTTTTCTTAATTCAACTTTGACCGGAATCACATAACGTCCGTCTCTCTCGGTAATTAGCGGCTCCTGGATATACTTCTCAGTATTGGGTGACTTGATCATGGAGTCCAGGCGCACCATAATCTGCTGCCGCTTGTCTTTGAGCAACTGACGAATTTCCGCCAACCTATCCGAAGCAGTATCCATAAGCTCAGCGCCGGGAGAGATACAGCGGGCAATTTCTTTTTCCAATTGAGGTAAAGGAGTAATTTTACTATTAATATTGGCCAGCAAAGGGGCTTCATCCGCCAGACGGCTGATCTTATTATGTAAAAACCGGATTGCAGTTAAAGTCCTTTGGACATCTAACAGCGTAGGCAACTCTAAGACCTTGCCCCGAGCGGCCCAACCTACGGCTTCCCGGATATCATAAATACCGCCAATGGAAATATCCGGCTCGACGGATAGTAAGTGCCGCGCTTCTGCCGACAGCTTGAGTAACTGAGTCACCTGTTCAGTCTCAGCCGAAGGTTTCAGGGCCAGAGCCATTTCCCGGCTAACCGCAAAACCTGTATATCCCGCCAAAATTTCCTTGACCCGGGGAAATTCCAGCATTTCTAAACTTTTATCTTGCACGATCATTCCCTCTCTTTTAGATTAGCATTACAGAGACCGATTGTCATCTTCTTGATCCAAAAAAGTTTACAGGATAAATAAAACAGGCTAAGATTAATCTGAGAAATAAATATTACCAGTAATTGATTGGTAAAATACAAGCGACATATCATTCTGACCAATACAAGCGACATATCATGCTGACCATAGGTATACCCAGAGCATTACATTACTATAAATACTATCCATTATGGTATTCCTTTTTTAATGATTTAGGCTTTCAGGTAATCACATCACCTCCAACCTGTAAAACCTGTCTTGATGAGGGATCTATCAGGCTGATTTCAGATACCTGTTTACCGGTAAAAGCCTATGTCGGACACGTATTATCTCTCAAAGATAAATGCGATCTGGTCTTTGTGCCGGTAATACGGAGTCTGGAAAAGAAGGTCCATAACTGCTCTCGTTTTCTGGGTTTACCGGACTTGGTAAAATCCGTAGTTCCCGAGATGTCAAACCTCCTGGAGATTGAAATTGACGTCAATAAAGGCGATAAATTTTTAAAAAAGCAAATGCAACACCTCCGCCTCGCCCTGAATGTCGACTCCGGCAATTTCGAGCGATCCAGCCAGAAAGCTATACAGACCTATTTGAAATTTCTAGCTGTTTTACGAAAACGACAGCTTACTTACCAGGAAGGGATTAATCTGCTATATGATCAGAAAGAGCCGCCTCACCGCATTGCTCAACCACCTGAATTTAAGATCGGTATCACCGGGCATCCTTATGTCACTAACGATGAGTATATTAACCATAACCTAATCCAGCGTATTAGAAAGTTCAAAGTCGAGGTAATTACTCCGGAAATGATTTCCCGGAGATCATTGCAAAAAGGGATCCAGACAATCTCTGAACATAGCTATTGGACTTCTGAATCCGAGGTAATCGGAGCTGTCGGAAGCTACCTGGAAAATAAATTGGACGGCATAATCGGAGTCACTGCTTTCTCCTGCGGACCGGACTCGCTGATGATGCACCTGGCCGAACGCAAGGCTGATGCCAACGGATTAACGCCTTTCTTAGCGCTAACCCTGGAAGAACACAGCTCGGAGACCGGTCTGGTGACACGGCTGGAAGCATTTTTAGAGATGGTATCCAGACGCAAAAGGAATGTCCGATTATGAAAGTGACCTTTCCACATTTAGGGCAGGTTTATATTGCGATGAAAGCCATGTTCAAAACAGTGGGAGTAGAAACGATCGTTCCACCAGCCAGTACACGGCGCACTATGTCACTGGCCACACAATATTCACCGGAAGGCGTATGTATTCCCTTCAAATTAACTCTCGGGAATATGATCGAGGCTTTGGAACAGGGAGCGGATACCATCATCACTGTAGGTGGGAGCAACACCTGCCGGATGGGATATTACTATAAACTCCAGGAACAGATTCTGAGGGATATGGGATACCGCTTTGAGATCATTCCCATCGGACTGTCCAGCCACAAATTCGGTGGGTTTATGGATATGCTGAAATATATTTCCAATAATGCCTCAATGCCGAAGATACTCTACGCTTTTAGTTTTGGGCTATCCAAGATGACAGTATTGGATGATCTGGAAATTCTGGCCAACGAAATCAGACCGGTTGAACGCATTCCCGGAACGACTACCCAAATCTACCGGCAAGGTTTGATGGCAGTGGACCAGGCTCAAGATTACATCTCTCTGCAAAGAGCCGCGCACGAGTATAAGAAACAGTTGCGCAGAATCAGCATCAATAAGCAATTACGTCCGATAAGAATTTTGGTAGTAGGTGAAATTTATGTCGTTTTGGACCCTTTTACCAATCTGGATGTTGAGCTTGAGCTATGTAAACTAGGCGTGATCAGCAAACGTAGTTTATATGTTTCCCGCTGGGCTAAATGGAGCTTGTTCCTCAACCCTCTGGGAATAGACCAGTGGCATAAGGTGCATCAAGCCGCCCGGCCCTACTTAAAAAGGGATATCGGAGGCGATGGCTGGGAGACCGTAGGAGAAAAATTGACCGGAGCACATAAATTTGACGGGATGATACAACTCTCCCCTTTTACCTGCATGCCGGAAACAATGGCCCAAAATATTATGTCACATATCAAAGAGGGATTGCCGGTTCTGTCAATTTCTCTGGATGAACAAACCTCTAAAGCCGGACTAATTACCCGGCTGGAGGCTTTTGCTGATATGATCAAACGTAAAAAATTAAATCGCTCAAGGATATCAGGATGAAGGTATTTGTAGGAATCGATATCGGTTCAGTTTCCACCAAGATGGCCGTCCTGGAAGAAAATGGAAATTTGATTACCTCCCACTATTTACCCACTCAGGGCAAGCCGGTAGAACAAATTTGCAACCTTATTAAACTACTGGAAAAGAGTATCCCCCCCGCAGCTTCAATAGCCGGGATTGGGACTACTGGCAGCGCCCGCTATCTGGCTGGAGGTATCGTTGGAGCGGATATTATAAAAAATGAGATTACCTCTCATGCCGTAGCCGCCCAGTATATCTGCCCGGAGGTGCAAACTGTAATCGAAATCGGTGGACAGGACAGCAAGCTGATTATTATTCGAAACGGCATTGTTACTGATTTTGCGATGAATACTGTTTGCGCTGCCGGTACGGGAAGTTTTCTGGATCATCAAGCTTTAAGGTTAGGCATTAATATTAACGATTTCGGCAATCTGGCCTTGACCAGCAGGAACCCAGTCAGGATTGCCGGACGCTGCACGGTCTTCGCTGAATCGGATATGATCCATAAACAACAAATCGGCCATACCATTCCGGATATACTTTACGGGCTATGCCAGGCGCTGGTCAGGAATTATCTCAGCAACGTTGGGCTGGGAAAGGAGATTAAATCGCCCGTACTTTTTCAAGGCGGAGTCGCCTTTAATAAAGCTATCGCCAGGGCGTTCGAGGAAGAATTGAAGGTTAATCTGACCATTCCAACGCATAATGCAGTCATGGGCGCTATTGGAATAGCTTTGCTGACGATTGAAGAAATGCGGGATAATCCTAAATCAACCAGATTTAAGGGTTACGGTATCGCGGATTTAGAATACCAGACATCATCCTTTATTTGCCAGGGCTGTGCTAATCAATGTGAAATCATCCAGGTGAAAGCCCAGGAAAGCATCGCCTTGAGATGGGGAGGCCGCTGTGAGCGCTGGCAGGTCGACGCTATAGATGAAGAAAAATCAATAAGTACAGTTACTTAGAAAAAGTGGGCTACTAAATTTTTCTATTCCAGGAATTGGGATCCTGAAACTTGACAAATCTTTTCCTGGAGCAATATACTTAAAACAATCCATTTGATAAAAGCTGTGAAAGAGACGAGTAGATCTCCAGCGAAGCCCAGAGAGCCGGGTTAGGTGTGAGCCGGCGCTAACGCAGAGATTGAATGGACTCTAGAGTTGCCCGCCGAAAGGGAAACTGATTAGGCCGGGCCGGAGAGAGCACCGTTAATGAAGCTCAGGGTATAACCCCGATTATATCGGGACGTACCTGATAGAGATGATCGGTCTTCTTCTAAACTATGTGATCGGTCAATTAGGGTGGTACCGCGAAGGAAACCTCTCGCCCCTATGGGCGAGAGGTTTTTTGTTTAGATTACAGGAGGAAATAGATGTACTACCCGAGTTTAGAAGAAATTAAAAAGCGCCAAACAGAAGGCAATTTGATTCCGGTTTATCGCGAAATTGTGGCAGACCTGGAAACCCCGGTCTCAGCATTTCTCAAAATTAACCGTGGTGGTGATTCCTTCCTGTTGGAAAGCGTGGAAGGCGGTCAGAGATTAGCCCGATACAGCTTCATTGGCACTGAGCCCTACAAAGTACTGGCAGTAACCAAAGAAGCCCGAATTGATCCTCTATCCCTTATTGCCCAAGAATTGAACCAATTCAAAATAGTACCGGTAGACGGTTTACCCCGCTTTTGTGGAGGAGCAGTGGGCTACCTGGGATACGAAACCGCCACTCATTTCGAAAATCTGCCTACCCCGGATACAGATACTCTGAAATTGCCCGAAGCTCAGTTCATGCTGGCAGATACATTGCTGGTTTTCGATCATGTGACACATAAGATCAAGGTTTTAAGCCATGTCAGGCTTAATGAAGACTTAGACCAGAACTATCAGGAAGCCATTCAAAAAATAGATGACCTGGTCGACCGGCTGAATCAACCGCTTCCAGCGATAAATGAGGATAAATTAAAACCGGTTGCGGCGGTTGGGTTCTCCTCTAATTTCACTAAAACCGAATTCGAGGAAAGCGTCCGGAAAGTCAAGCAATATATCAATGCCGGCGAAGCGATACAGGTCGTGCTTTCTCAGCGTTTAGCACGGTCTACTCAAGCTCCGCCATTCGCGATATATCGTTCGCTGCGTTCTATCAATCCCTCACCTTACATGTATTATCTGGATTTTAAGGAATTTCAGATCATCGGCACTTCTCCGGAAATTCTGGTACGCGTTGAAGATGGGACAGTCATGACGCGTCCTCTGGCCGGTACCAGGCCTAGGGGTTCAACTCCTGCTGAAGACCTGCGACTGGAGCAGGAATTACGCCAGGATATCAAAGAGCAGGCCGAACATATCATGTTGGTAGACCTGGGACGTAATGATATCGGCAGAGTGAGCGAACCTGGCAGTGTGAAAGTCAGCGAACTCATGGGTATCGAACGCTATTCCCATGTAATGCACATGATGACTCATGTTCAGGGGAAATTACGGCAAGATCTGACATCTTTTGATGCCCTGCGCTCCTGCTTTCCAGCTGGCACAGTATCCGGTGCGCCCAAGATCCGGGCCATGGAAATCATTGCTCAATTTGAACCCGATCAGAGAGGTCCGTATGCCGGAGCCTGCGGTTATTTTTCTTTCTCCGGCAATATGGATATGGCCATCGCAATTCGGACTATCGTAAATATCCGGGGCACTGCTTTCGTGCAAGCCGGCTGCGGTATTGTCTATGATAGCATTCCAGAAAAAGAATATGAAGAGACTTTAAATAAAGCTAAAGCCATGATCAAAGCTATAGATCAGGCAGAAGGGGGCAAATAAGGAGACCACGATGTTATTGTTGATCGATAATTATGACAGTTTTACCTATAACCTCTATCAGTACTTTTGTGAACTGGGTCAGGAAGTCAAAGTCGTTCGCAACAACAAGACCACGATTGAAGAGATCGAAAAGATGTCGCCGGAGCGAATCGTGATTTCCCCGGGTCCTTCCACTCCTCTTCAAGCAGGTATTTCGAATGACGTGATCCGGCATTTTGGCTGCCGTGTGCCTATATTGGGAGTTTGCCTGGGACATCAGTGCATCGGCTACAGCTATGGAGGATTTATCTGGCAAGCTAAACAAATCATGCATGGCAAATCCTCACTAATACACCATAACAATCAGGGCGTTTTTAGCGGGTTGCCTAATCCCTTTTCCGCGATCCGCTATCATTCCTTAGTCGTCAAGCGGGACAGTCTTCCGGAATGTCTGGATATTACAGCCTGGACTGAGGATGGAACCATAATGGGGTTAAAACACCGTGAGTATCCGGTAGAAGGAATTCAATTTCATCCGGAATCATTTATGACACAGGGTGGGAAAGAAATATTAAAAAATTATCTCGCCGGGAGAAAATAAGAATGATCAAAGAAGCTATTGGAACGTTGGCTAAAGGGAAGGCCCTTACCCGGGATGAAGCTTCCCTGGTAATGGAAGAAATCATGGATGGAAAAGCTACCCAAGCTCAATTGGGAGCCTTTCTAACTGCGCTAAGTATTAAGGGAGAGACTTCGGACGAGATTGCCGGACTGGCTAAAGTAATGCGAGATAAAGCAGTCAGAGTAAATATAGAAGGACCGGTGCTGGATATTGTCGGTACCGGAGGAGATGGGCTGAATACGATCAATATCTCCACCGCCGCAGCTTTCGTGATAGCCGGCGCAGGTGTTAAAGTCGCAAAACATGGCAACCGGGCGGCCACCGGTAAATGCGGCAGTGCCGATGTTCTGGAAAAACTGGGGATAGTCTTGAGCTTGACCAGCGATCAGGTCGCTCAATGCATCCGGGAAATCGGCATCAGCTTTATGTTTGCTCCAGCTTTTCACCCAGCCATGAAGCACGCGAGTGGGCCACGGCGTGAGATTGGAATTCGTACGGTATTTAATATTCTGGGGCCCTTAACTAACCCGGCTTATGCCGAACATATCGTGCTGGGAGTCCCCACTCAGGCCCTGGCGGAAAAAATCGTCCCGGCTTTACTGCACCTGGATATCCGTCATGCCCTGGTGGTCTGCGGTCTAAACGGCATGGATGAGCTCTCAATCTCCGGAAAATCTCTGTATTGGGAGGTAAAAAATGGCACCATCATAACCTCTGCAAAATCGATTTCACCCGGGGATTTCGGTTTAAGCGTGGCCTCGGAAGAGAGTATCCGTGGAGGAATGGCTGAAGATAATGCCGCTATCCTGAAAAATATATTAGCAGGTCAGCCTGGCCCTCAGCGAGACATTATTGTCTTAAATGCTGCCGCAGCCCTGTTAGCAGCTGATCGTGCGGATTCCTGGCAGCAGGGTATGCGTTTGTCCCAGGAATCAATTGATACCGGGAAAGCCCAACAAAAATTAAGTGACTTGATCTTATTGACACAAAAACTTACAGGGATAAAAAATGATTCTACATCAAATAGTGCAAAATAGTCGTCTGGAACTGGAAGAGCGGAAACACCGCCTGCCCCTGGAAAAAATCCAGGAGATGGCATTGGAGCGGCCCCGGCCTCGGGACCTGGTTCCGGCTCTGAAAGGCAGCGAAATTAAGATTATTGCCGAGGTTAAAAAGGCTTCGCCATCTAAAGGTATAATCTGTCAGGACTTTTATCCCGTGGAAATCGCCCGAGAATACGCTGCCAATAATGCCGCCGCAATCTCGATTCTGACCGAGAATAAGTTCTTTCAGGGCAGCCTGAAGACTTTAAGCGATATTAACAGCGTCCTGGGGGAGACGCGGCCTCCATTGCTAAGAAAAGATTTTATTTTTGATCCGTATCAGATTTATGAGTCGCGGGCATTCGGAGCCGATGCGCTCCTGCTGATCGTCGCTATTCTGGACTTCGACATTTTAAAAGAATTATTGGAACTCAGCCACCGCCTCCATATGAGATGCCTGGTGGAATCCCACAATGAAAATGAGCTGCAGGCCGCTCTGCGTAGCGGAGCGGAGATTATCGGAATTAATAACCGCGATTTAAACACTTTTAAAGTGGATCTGAGCACTACCGGCCGGCTCCGACACCTTATCCCGCAGGAAAAAATTGTGGTCAGCGAAAGCGGAATCCGGACTCATCAAGATATCCAGAAACTCCGGGAATGGAATATCAACGCCGCCCTGATTGGAGAGACCCTGGTAACGTCTAATAATATCTCTTTAAAAATGAAGGAATTGCTGTGACGATTATTAAAATCTGCGGACTGATTGAAATTAATCAAGCCCGGGCAGCCGAGGCTGCGGGAGCGGACTTTCTGGGTATGGTCTTTGCTCCCAGCCGGCGGCAAATAATCCCGCACCAGGCTGCGGAAATGATTCAAGCAGTCCACCATATGAAAACTCTCCCTTTCATCGCAGGAGTCTTCGTAAATACTCCGGCACAGGAAGTAAACTTTATCGCCGAAACCTGCCGGTTGGACTGGGTGCAGTTAAGCGGCAACGAAAACTGGGACTATTGCCGGCAGATAAACCGTCCGATAATTAAAGCCCTCCATATCTCTCCGACCTGTTCGATAGAGACAGTTATAAACACTATTGTCGCCGGTTATAAGATTTTCCCCCAGGATAAACTTAAAATACTTCTGGATACACACAGTAAAAGCGCCTTCGGAGGTACCGGACAGACCTTCGATTGGGAAATCGCCAGAGAAGTCTCTGCCCGATTCCCGGTATTTATCGCAGGGGGGTTAACACCGGAAAATGTAGGTCAATTGGTCGCAGAGATAAATCCCTATGGGGTTGATGTTTCTTCAGGGGTAGAAACCAACGGTCGGAAAGATCCCGAAAAGATCAAAAGGTTTATACAGGCTGTTAGAAATTTAGAAATAAAAAATTAGAATATTTTTCCAGCATCCGGTATTTCCGGATCAGGGGGTATCAATGCTAGTAATCATGAAAAATAACGCGACTGAAGAACAGGTGCAGTCGGTCATCAGCCATGTTGAAGGCCTGGGCTACCGTGGGATTCCGATTCCCGGAGCTCTACGGACTGCGGTCTGCATTGTCGGCAATCAGGGTTTCATCGAGGACTCTCAACTGCTCTCCCTGGAGGGGGTGAAAGAAACCCTCAGGGTAACCAAACCCTATAAATTGGTGAGCCGGGAGACGCATCCCCAACCCACAGTAATCACCCTGGGTGAAGTCACCATCGGCGGCAAAGAGCCTGTTATCATGGCAGGTCCTTGCGCCGTAGAAAACGAAGAGCAATGTCTGACTATTGCCCGCATCGTTAAGCAATATGGAGCCAAAATCTTCCGCGGCGGAGCCTATAAACCGCGCACCTCGCCTTATAGCTTTCAGGGACTGGGAGAAGAAGGATTGAAAATCCTGGCTAAAGTACGCCATAATACCGGGCTATTAATCGTGACCGAAGCGACCGACCAGGAAAATATCAATCTGGTTGAGGAATATGCGGATATTATCCAGATAGGAGCCAGAAACATGCAGAATTACGCTCTCCTGAAACGGGCGGGACATACTTCGAAGCCAATTTTGTTAAAGAGGGGATTTGCCGCCACTATTGAAGAGCTCCTGATGTCGGCCGAATATATTATGTCGGAGGGGAACAGCCGCGTCATCCTTTGTGAGCGGGGCATCCGCACCTTCACCGATAATACCCGGAATACATTGGATATAAGCGCTATTCCGTCTATTAAAGAGGTCAGCCATCTGCCAGTAATGGTCGACCCCAGTCACGCGGCCGGCAGAAGAGAATATGTTATTCCTCTTTCCAAAGGAGCGATCGCAGTAGGAGCAGATGGTCTAATTGTCGAAGTTCATCATGATCCTCCACGCTCCGTATCCGACGGGCGGCAATCGATCTACCCTGATCAATTCGCTACTCTAATGAGGGAAATCCAGCGTCTGACTGTATTAAATTAAAATCAATACTGCTAAATTACTGAATAAAATGAGAGGTTTATTATGTTGCCTGATGAGAGAGGTTATTTTGGAGAGTTTGGCGGGTGTTTTGCCCCGGAAACCCTGATACCGGCAGTGAATGAGCTGATTTCCGCTTATCAGGATATCCAATCAGATCAAGCCTTCTGGTCAGAATTTGAGGCTTTATGCCGGGATTATGTTGGTAGGCCTACTCCTCTATATTATGCAGAAGGACTTACTCGCTACTGCGGTGGAGCAGCTATTTATTTAAAACGTGAAGACCTGGCCCATACCGGAGCTCATAAGATCAACAATGCCCTCGGACAAGGACTGCTGGCGAAAAAAATGGGCAAACATAGAATTATTGCAGAAACCGGTGCCGGGCAGCACGGTGTGGCCACAGCGGCGGTCTGTGCCAAGCTGGGCCTGGACTGTACGATCTACATGGGCGAAGAAGATATGCTCCGCCAGTCACCCAACGTCTCCCGTATGAAGCTTCTGGGAGCCAAAGTAGTCCCCGTCACCAGTGGAAGTAAAACGCTGAAAGATGCAGTCAACGAAGCTTTGCGGGATTGGATTGCGAATTGCAGCGATACCTATTATATCCTGGGTTCAGTAGTTGGACTGCACCCCTATCCTGCCATGGTGAGAGATTTCCAATCGGTAATCGGCAAAGAGGCCAGAGAGCAAATCCTGAAAAAAACCGGGCAGTTACCAGACTACCTGGTAGCCTGTGTGGGTGGCGGCAGTAATTCGATGGGCTTATTCAAAGCTTTTCTGGAGGATAAAGAAGTCAAGCTGATCGGTGTTCAAGCTGCTGGAAAAGGAATCGAAACCGGAGAACATTCCGCG
>Ga0153915_10000570_pt1 | contig 34404 bp, 27 predicted proteins | sample Opewatmetagenome_2_FD_107003 | JGI IMG/M metagenome (GOLD analysis project Ga0153915, IMG submission 107003) | Freshwater wetland microbial communities from Ohio, USA - Open water 3 Core 3 Depth 3 metaG | ecosystem: Environmental > Aquatic > Freshwater > Wetlands | place: USA: Ohio, Lake Erie... | reverse complement strand
GGCCCCTCCGGGCTTCTTCGCCTTCTCAAGGACGATCACCTTCTTGCCGCTGACATCCGCCGCCTTAACGGCGGCAACCAGGCCGGACCCTGCCGCGCCCAGCACCAGTATATCGCAGTCCATTACTTTCGTTGCCATTTTATCTTCTCCTTATTGAAAGGTTTAAGCTGTCAGGTTCATAACTCCGTCTCGGAAACCGCGCAGATAGGGCACTCCTTGTAACAGGTGCCGCAATGCAAACACTTTTTCTGATCTATCTCATTCTGGCAGTCGCCGAAACGAATGGCCTTTCCGGGACAGAACATCCTGCAAACCTGGCAGCCTATGCATGTCCTGGTGATAAAGTAGATCTTGCCTGTCGCGGCGGCCTTTTGTTCGGTTGTCTTTGATTCGGCGGTCTTTGCTGCGGCCATTGAACCGGCCACGTCTAAAAGCAACGGCGATGCGATTGCCGCGGAACTCATGAGCATGAACTTTCTTCTGGTTAAATTCAAATTTGCCTCTGTCATAAAAATTCCTCCTGTTTATAGATTTTGTCAAAGAATAAGGTAACCCCATGATTAGAGGTTAATGAAAAGAAAGGGTAATTTATTACACGAAATGATACCCAATATACATATATATTTCAAGATAAATAACCTTGAAAGGACAGATTTTAAGGCGTGTATATTAAGAGAGGGCCGTCATGCGTTATGAGACGGCCCTCTCTTGTGATTGCCTCAGCTGATATCTTGCCGGCTGCTCGCCAGCAGTTTAAGATTTAGCGACTGTAAGCGTTATCTTGCCGGAGTATTTGCCCGGCTTAATTGATCGAAGCGACAGGCCGGCGCTTCTAACCGGCTATCTTGTGGGCCGCAGTCCTGCCTTGCAGGACGAAGGCCGAGCATCCCTGTGGCAGGCCACAGGGCATCCCGGCGGAGGCGAATAACCTGGGGGCGGGCCTCGTCCCCAGGAGAATTACAGGACCGCCAGCCTCTCCCCGAGCATATAGCCTTCGGTCATTGCCATGCCGATGCTTATGCCTGCGAGCGGACTCTGATACACGGTGACGTAGCGGCCTCCGGCATTGTTTCCCGCCGCATACAAGCCCTTGATGGGTTTAAAATCGGAGTTAAGCACGCGTCCGTCCGCATCCGTGTCAAGGCCGGTGGTTGAACACATGCCGGGGCCTATGCCCCCGAACATGCCCGGGCCATTGTAATTGCTTATGATGCCATAGAACGGCGGATCTTTGATGCCGGTCGCCTTCATGATACGCGGGTCTTTGCCGAAGTCCTCATCGACGCCTCTTTCGCACATCTTCTTATATCCTGCGATCGCAGCCAGGGCCTTATTCCTGGTATCTCCCTTCCAGCAATCCATGTAGTCGATAAGTTCCTCAATCGTATTGCCGCAGCACGGGGTGCCGCTCACGCCGGGCAAACCGTTTGGTCCTCCCCCCGGTTGGTTGCTTTGTCGGCTTTTGGATATTGGACCGGGTTTTATGTTGTCCAGGTAACTGAGCCTTCCCGAGAGGTCGCCTGAATCGGAAGTGTCCGGCGCCATATGACGGGGCGGCATCATCTCCAGGACCTTTTTCCAATTCGCATCCAGGAATGTGACGGTAAAGCTGTCCTTAGACCGGGAAAGCATAGTCCCGGCGGCCTCATCGCAGAAGCGTTCGCCGTTATCGTCGAGCTGCAGAAACCAGGCGCCGGTGCCGGGATCGCCGCTGCCCATTGTGGAACGCGGACCTATCTCTATATGGCCTCCTGCCCAGATGCCCAGCTTGATCCCGGAACCGTCGCGGGTAAGGCCCATCCCTCTACCTGCCTGCACAAGGTTCATATCCCCCTGCGCCTCGGCCTGATGACGAAGATCATCCAGGATATCGATGACCATCTCGCGGTTTGCAGAGAAATCGCCGGCGCAGAGCGCAACGCCTTTTTTGGCCTTGAAACGGACGTATTTCCCGTCCTTACTTTTAGCAACAACACCCGTTACAGCCCCTGAACCGTCAAGATCGCATATCTCGGCATGGTGCTCGAAGAACCATTTTGCGCCGTCAGCCATGGCCTTCTCTTTATGCATCTTTAAAAGAACCGGCCACATTTCTTTCCCTGCATTTTGCTTTTTACCAAGGAAAATGGCGGTTCCATAAAAGAATCTCCATCCTGACACCTCCAATAGAACCGTCGGTTTTGGTGGGCAGCTCATAACATGGCAGTTGTCGGACATCCATTCCTTGTCGACTATACTGATAACCCAGTCAAGGATCTTCCCGCTGTTCTTCACGAAATAGCTTGCCCGCTTGGGGTTGTGGCGGATTAAATGGCGGCGGGCATACTCCCTGAGAAATTCATCCTCATTGATTCTAGGCGCCCCCTGACCCATTGCATACTGAGAATTGACATGCCCGACCTCTTTGCCGGAGCCTGGGACGTAGGCCTTCTCGGTCTGGTTTTCGATCACGGCAACGGAAGCGCCCTTCATGGAAGCGGCCCTGGCGCAAATCAGGCCGGCGTTGCCGCCGCCTACAACAACAACGTCATAGGTTCCGCCATCGCTAATGAGCGTCTCGTCGATGGGGTCGGGCTTGTCTTTCCATGATTTTGCGGCAGCCGTATTCTCGCTTGCCAGCTGTGCTGCGGTTGCGGGATGCGCTGTGGCAATGGCGCCCATTGCGCCGGTTGCGGCAACGCCTTTAAGAAAGGTGCGACGGTTAATGTGTGCTCCGGACTTTTTTTCATTTTTAGACATATCTTTCCTCCTGTGTTAGAATTATTCAGATCTTTTTCAGATAATTGCCTGCGTTGATTCCACCCGCATAACCGCTGCAGATTCCACTGGGAAGCCCGCCTTGATTAGAGACCCTGCCGAATCTCATGCTTATTGGGTAAAAGTGCCATTGCTGCTGATAATTTTACTCAACGAATTTGGAGAAGAGCCTTAAATTTAGACTTTATATTGATACCCCTTTGCTTCCGCAGGGGAGCCTTATTTGTTAGTCCCGAAATCATCTGGAGGCGTTGCCTTGTTATTCTCAAGCGGATCCGGCGGCCTTGCCGTGTCAGCATTCAGGGGACCATCCGGAACATTTGCTTTATTAGTGTTCAGGACAGACGGATCGTTCGGCAACTTCGATTTGTTTTTTTCTAGCGGATCAACCGGCATTGCTTTATTTGTACCAAGAGAATCGTCCGGTAACTTTGCTTTGCTTTTATCGAGCGAATCAGCCGGCAGCTTCGCCTTCCCGATTTTAATCCAGGCTCCTCCTTTTTCGACGCATTCGTCCTTTGACTTAACAGCCCCCAGTGTCTCACCATCCTTTACACACTGTTCAGCGGATTTCTTCAGTTCGGTTGATTTTTGCCCTGCAAAGGCCATGCCCGAAAACAGGATTGCGCCAAGCACGCACGAGTAAACTGCAAGTCTGATTGAAAAGCACATGGTATCCTCCTATCTTTTGATACTCTATTATTTTAATCTCATATCATATTCTGTAAAGATTACAACGGTTATAAGCCCTTCTCTTTTGAGGACATCTGGTGCCTGCCGCCTTTATGCCGGCAGTTGCAGGCTGCTCGGCTGCCGTTGCGGCATGCGTTTGGAAACCAGCGAGCTTTTTACCAGTCAGCTCACAAGTGGACGCCACACCGGCGGCAATCGGAAATTGCCGTCTTCCCATAAGCGTTTTAATTAGATTCATGACACCCTCCTGTCTATATTTATTCCGGCTGTGCCTAAAGGGGCCTTCCATGCCTTATCCATATCCACTTTCCGATCTGTTATACATCTGCCGCAGCCTTCAGCCCGGCATAGCGGCCATGGGTGAAGGCCAGGCCATTGCTGATGCCGGGGCATGTCGTGGGATAGCTGACCGCAAAACGGCGGCCCACCGTGTTCCCCGCCAGGTAAAGTCCTCTGATGACATTGAAGTCCGCATCATAGGCCTGCAGATCGGCATTGCAGAGCAGGCCGCCCATCACAACCAGCATGCCTGCAGTCTCGGCCTTCCCTGCATAGAAAGGCGGTGCGTCAACGGGAAACAGCCTGTGGGAAGGTTTGGCAAAGTCCGTGTCAATCCCGGCGTTTACCATCTTGTTATATCGCTTAACCGTGGCCTTGAAGGTATCGACAGGGACGCTCATCTTAACAGCAAGTTCTTCAATGGTGTCTGCTTTTATGGCGTTATTAAGCATAAATGACGATCCGTCATCCACGCTGAATATGCTTCCGTGCCCTATGGACATATAAGGCAGCCTCGTTTTCCAGTTGGAGTCAATGACCTGCCAGGAGAACTTGCCCGGCTGCTCTTCAACCTGATCGTTCCACGCCTGTCCGGAGACGTCCTCGTTCTGAAACCTCTCTCCAAACCTGTTAACATGCAGGAATGCCGTATTTCCCAGAAGCCCGAAACCCATGGCATGGGTCATAGGCGCATGGGGAGTGGGTTCCATCTGAGCCCCTATCCACATGGCCATCTGGTGCCCTTCGCCCATGGATGTCGATTTCATCGAATGTTTCCGAAATGCCGCATGGGGCACGTACTTCTCCAGCATCTCCGTGTTGTAACCGTAATCCCCTGTGCACAGGATGACCCCTTTTTTGGCGTCGAACCGGGTGTAGTTTCCATCCTTATCCAGGGCGATGACGCCGGTGACCCTGTTGCCGGTTTTCACCAGCTGCTTTGCTGTGGCGCCGAAATGGAGTGAGGCGCCAAGCCCCCTGGCCTTGTCTGCCATAATATTAAGCACCCTGGCAAAATTACTCATACTGATATGAGCAGCGGTTGGATATTGCCTGTAATTCTCCCTGCTGTTGTCCCATGGTTCAGGCGGCGGCCAGTTGTTCGGCTGCCACTTTATGCCTGCCGGATCAGTCATGGCAGTCAGCCAATCCCAGTATTCAGAGCCGTGATTGACCCAGATCCTGAGCAACCTCTGGTCGATCCTGTTGGACCCCCATTTCATAAGCTCACGGATTGCATCATTAATGATCTCAGGAGTCCAGGTCATTCCCTGGTCCTTCTGCCATTTGGTGCCCATCATCCCGAGGTCCATAACGCCCGTGACATTAATTTTGTCCTGTTTCTCCAGCGCCGCGACCTTGACCCCTGCCTCGACTGCCGAAAGGGTTGCAGGAATCCCTGCCATCCCCAGTCCCAATACAACTACATCAGCAGTTACTGTCTGCTTGATGTCGCTTGAAGGTATCGCGGCGGGCGGGATCTCGAAAGAATATTTGTCCGGCTGGTTTCCTGCATGGGCATTATCAGGTCCCTTCCCGATGATAGCGCTTCCTGCCGCTGCAATGATGCCTGCCCCGGCGGCCGCGCCCTTGATGAATTTCCTCCTGCTGAGCCCCTCTTTCAATCTTTCACTCATATGCCCTCCATAAATGGTGTGATTGATAAATGGTGACAGGTTTTTAGTTGATTCACCTTTGATCCTTGTCCAGCAAACCTGTGTTTAAGGGGGAATAAGAGACATGAAAATATGGATTTGAGGATACATGTTTTCATGTGCGTTCCCTTATTCCCATGGTGCATTTATTGATTTATGAAGACCCAATTTTTTCATACTTAATAATATTGTAGGAGTTTTTCAATAGTGGAAATTAGTGCAGGAATATCCTTTTTCACTGTATCCCATACAATAACCATATCGATGTCATCATATTCATGAATTATGGCATTGCGCGTGCCTATCATCTCATGCCACGCCACATCTGGATAAGCGGATTTCATTTCATCGGATATTCGTCGAGAGGCTTCTCAAATAACGGAAAATCTGCGGATAACGGCATCCTGACATTGTGTATCTTTAAGGAAAGCTTCTTTATCCTTGTCGCCGATATATTCAAGCACAAGTTTGGCAGCTTCCAGGATGTCAAGGAGATATGCATTATCACGCTGCATATAAAAGCTCTGCTGAATTTAAAATAGCATCCCTGCGAATACTGTTCCTGCTGTGTTCCAGACCACGCCTGCTTACCAGATCAACATCACATCCGAACAGCTTTTCTAATTCAGTTTCCATATGGACAAGATCAAAGAGCGTATGTCGCGAATCCTCGCCAAAACTGACCAGGATATCTATATCGCTATCTTTATTAAAATTGTCCATGAGTGCGGAGCCGAATAAAGAGAGTTCTTTAACATTCCATTTTTTGCAGAATTCTCTAATTTTATTTTCAGGGATTTTTAATTTTGCCTTGTTCATAATTAAACCTCTTGGATCCAAAAGAGCTTTTTATTAGTTTGCAATTATACCCTGTTATTACAGCATGTCAAATCTAAGGTTTTTCAACGTCACCCTTATTAAGGCCAAAGGCAAAGTTCCAGTATGTGGAACCGGGGACTATTATCTGATTCAGAAAAAAGAAATTGTTGATCGCATGGAATGTGCCGGAGGCGCCTCCTCTCCTGACGGCAACCACTGCCTCGCCGACTTTTCGCCTTAGCATGCCCCCGTTTGCAAATAAGGTTGTATAGGCACGGCACGTTAACATGAAGTGTTCAATTGATAATAAGTTATTATTAACGGATAGGAAGACGGATCGAAAGCAGATCGGCATTCGCGACTTTTAATCAATCTTTTATAATTAATAACATAAACCCTACACAATTTATTGGTATTAATAAAATATACGGATTTGATTTTTATGGATATTGCCGATTGGCTCTTATGAATATCAATCATCAAAAGATGATTTGGATCGTGGCCAACAACGGAAGAATTCTCATACCTGAAAAGTTATTATCAATAAAAGTTATAGGATCAAAATTGGGGGATATTCTATAAACCTGTTTTCCGAGGTTTAATAGACCGCTGTCTCCATAACACGGCTGCATTAAGCCGCTGCTTTTCAGACGTGTATGTTATGAGATCTATGGTATTAATTTTAATATTCCTATAAGAGGTTATAAGATGCATTTTATAAAAACCAAATTAATTTTTATAATCATTATGGCATTCTTCCCTGCCATCGGGTTTGCGGCAATCAATGTGGATGGTCGTCTTGATGAAACGGAGTGGGTTGACGCCCAAACCTTCCGGGATTTTGTTGTTATCGATCCCCTTACGCTCGATACCCCGCGTTTTCCGACTGAAGCCAGGCTCTTGTCTTTGCCCGAGGGTATCGCGGTTGCCTTTATCTGCGAACAACCAAGCGCTGAAACCCGTACCCGTACCATTACGCCGCTGGACACCGACAGCTTCGACGCCGACTCTGTTACACTGATGATAGATTTCGACGGAACCGGCAAGATAGCCTATGAATTCAGCATTTCTATTACCAATTCATATCGTGACGGCATTGTCACAAGTGAAAATATGATGAGCTATGAATGGGACGGCGTTTGGCAGCACGCGGTTGCCGAGGAACCTGAACGCTGGACGGTGGAGGTGCTCATCCCATGGTCCATCGCGGCCATGCGTGAAGGCTCAGGCGATACCAGTCTCATGGGCATCTTTTTCCAGCGCCAGATGCATGAAAGGAATGAAAAGTTCGCCTTTCCCGATGCCAGTACGGAGCGGGCCCGCTTCGTATCGGATTTCGCCAAGATTGAGATAAAGAGCTATACCGCCCATGAATTCATTTTTGTGCCTTACGTGACCGTCCTCAGCGACCTGTTGAATGACAGGACAACCGGAAAGACCGGTATGGATCTTTTCTGGAGATCGGGCGGAAAATTTCAGGTCGCTGCCACGATAAATCCCGATTTTGGCCAGGTCGAGAGCGATGATCTGGTCATCAACTTTTCTGCGTCGGAAACACAGTACGGAGAAAAGCGGCCATTCTTTACTGAAAACCAGGGGATATTCAACACCTTCTTGCCCAATGGCAGTATATTTTATACGCGCCGAATCGGCGGGCCTAACGACAATGACGGCGGTGCAAGCGACATAGATGGAGCGTTGAAAATTATCGGTTCAACCGATGCAATAAACTACGGATTTTTCGCCGCACAGGAGGCTGAAGATATCGGGCGCAGTTTTTATGCCGGCCGCGTGGTTTTTCCGTCCGGCAAATGGTCTCTCGGGGCAACCACCACATACACGGAGAGGCCGTTCCTGGAACGAACCGCACTCGTAAACTCGATCGATTATACTTTGAACCTTGGCAAGTCATTTATGATGAGGGGGCAATTCTTCGGCAGCAACATCGACGCTGATGCCGGCGACAGTAATGGTTCAGGTTCTTTTAACGATATTCTTTATTCGATCGACGACCGCTGGTTTTATGAAGCCAGTCTCCTCTATTTCAATGACACGCTGGACCTGAATGATATGGGATATAACCAGCGCAAGAGTCTTATAGAACCTTTATTAAGGGTTGAATATCAGCAGACGGACTTTTCTGAAAACTCGCGCGCGGCATCTGTTTCGTGGTCATGGTCCACTTTGATAGATAAAAATACCGAAGGAGACAGATTGCCTTCCAGCATTATGTTAAGCCGCAGAGAAAAGATGAAAAGCGGCGCTGAAATGGACATTCGCATTGGGCTTAATACGAGCGGCTATGATGATCTTAGTTCCAGAGGAAACGGACTGTTTTGGCTCAATAAGCGCTGGGAAAACAGTATATCCTACTCTACGCCGCGCCGGGACGCGTGGCGCAAGTCGCTCACGCTTAACCTGTTTCAGGAAGGTTATGAAGGGTGGGCCGCAGGGCTTGAAGGAAATGTCACATGGTATCCACAAGAAAAATTCAACCTTGACTTCAGTCTGAAACCCGAGTGGAGCCGAGACTGGCTGATCTGGATACAAGGCAACCAGCTTGGGACATTCTCCCGGCATCAGGTCACAGGAGAGATCAATGCAAACTGGTTTCCTGCCGAACGCCATGAGATACGCCTGCGCTCTCAATGGATCACAATAAATGCAGATGCAATGCAATCCTATCGTATAGGCGATAACAGCAGGCTTGCGCGCAGCAATGATCCTCTTAACAGTTTTGCGAAGATAAACTTCGCTCTGCAATTGCGTTATCGTTATGAGATAGCACCACTGTCCTACCTTTATCTGGTCTATAGCAGGGGAGGACTGGAAGATATCGAGAGCCCGAGCCGGAGCACCCTCGGCCTTATAGGCGAGAGCATGGGCATAAGAAAGTCTGATCAGATAATGATGAAGTTGAGTTATAGATTCTGAGAGACCTGATGTCTCTCTAACTTGCGAGCAACCGGATTTGAAATATCTTGGTCGGGGTTATGCTGCGGACATTATCGCGAAATTTAAAAAACAGCAAAATACGGATTAAAACCAACTTGATCCTTGGCTGATATTAATAGGGCTGTTAACTTAACAGCGTTATTCACCGATGCCGTGGAAACTTTAATCTTTCTGCCCCTTAAATCCTCTTCATGAAATTCTTTACTGCTATTGTTTTTGGTGTTACGCTGTTTTTGCTTTTTACCACGGATTCAGGTTACAACTGTCTTAGAAAATTTACAGAAAGGGGATGATTATGGAAATAACATTAAAAAGAGAGTCAGATACGGGAAAACAGCATAGTTTACAAGAAACCTTTTCAAGAGGGTATCATTTAACCGGAGAACAGTTTTACATGTCCGGTATCCTGAATCGACTATTGTTGGCGCTGGTAATTATTCTCTCCTCTTTAAATTGGGCGCAGGCGAAGGAATTAAATCCTGTTCAGTCCAATGCGTCTGATAAAGAGCAAGGCAAGACCCTTTCCAGAGAATTAACCGACAGCGAGAAGCTTCAGCGGGCGCTGGATTATATGGAGATTCAGAATGTAATGGCTAAACATGTGTATTACTTTAACGCACAGAAGCAGTGGGAAGAGCTGGACACCATCTGGGCACAGAATGCTCCGGATATTGCTTACGGCCATAACGACGGGTTCAAAGTCGGCAGAGAAGCAGTTCGAGAATATTACGGCGGCATGAATGAACGTCAGCGCAAGAAAAAACTCGAAATAATGAGCAGCCTGTACCCTGATATTAAAAATATCAAAGCGAATGAAGGTATCGGCGATCTCGTTATGATGCCCGTTTCAACACCATGTATTGAAATAGCGGCTGACGGCAAGACGGCCAAGGGAGTATGGTTCTCAAACGGAATGAATACCGAAGTAGGGCCTGACGGTAAGCCGGTAGTTTTTGTTTTCTGGGGTAAATTCGGTGTGGATTTTATCAAAGAAGATGGAAAATGGAAGATCTGGCATTTCAGCGGACTGGGCGATATTATGTATCGTCTGGAGCAAAGTTGGGTGGATAAATTCAATCCTGTTCTCGAACGAACGGTTCCGGAAGATGAGAATTGGAATGTTTTGAAAAATCCCCCCTACCAGGCGTATACACCCAGGACATTGCCCCAGTATGATCCCAAGCCGCCCGAGCCATACGAAACATGGGATGATTCAATTTCATACTTAAAATAATTAATGGGTATGCCCATAAGAGTGACAAGTAATATAATTGTTGTCAACCCATAATAATTTCAGACTTGTGATGCCGCAAAGAATGCGCTGCTCATGACTTTTTGAACGTCTCCGCCTTCGTCGCTGCGTTCACCGGTAACAAAAAACCTGGGCGACGAGTCGTAAAGCTTCAGCGCCTCATCATTCCTGGATATCTGGAATAGCGGGTTGAGATTTTTTTTCCGGATTAGTAATGACCCATATAACGCTGATCAAGAAGTAAATCCCCATCAGCGTTACCATTATCCCCAGCATTGCAGTTAATGATGTTATGCCTGTTACAGCAGTAATAACCGCTTCATGAAATCCGGCCAAAAACGAACTGAGCAGAATCGACATCGATACAATCGACATAACCTGGGCCTTGTTGGTAGCGCCCGCATACATGGATGCCTTTGTAAGCAGAAACGGGACCCATATCCCCATCCCGGTTCCGAACAGGAACATGGCTATGCAGATCGAAATCGGACTATTCGCCTTCATTATTAAAAAATACCCTATAAAGAAGAATAAAACGGCAATTGTACCGGTATATCTTTTGAATAATTTGTATATCTGTGAAAATATTAATGAGCAGACTATGTTTGCTGCCGACATCAATGACATTGCCAACGAGGTTACTGTTGCGTCCCCGATATTCCTGTCCATAATTAAAATAGGCAGTTTGATCATTATAAAAAACGCGGTCAGCATCAGTATGAGGCTGCAGAATGTAAGCATCCATACAGACCCGCTGATTTTTTCTCTTTGCCCGTTTGCCATGTTTTCAGGCTTATTGACTCTTTCCGGCGGGGTTTTCGGTATAGCAAATAATTCCAGTATAAATATCGGTATAAAGACTGAATAGGCGAGAAATGTGTATTCCCATTTAACCATGCATAAAAAACCTGCTGTCATGGTTAAGGCAATGGTAATAAGGCTTGCCCCTCCGTTGGCATATCCCATCATCGCAACCCTTTCATCGCCTTCCCATAGTTCAGTAATGTAGGCCCCGCATAAAGGCACTACAAGACCGCCGCCAAATCCGACGATCGCCCTTAATACCAGTATCTGGAAGATGCTGCCGTTGATAAATGCCCCACCCACGCCTCCAAAAATAAAAATGACAAGTCCTATCAGCAGGATATTTTTTTTACTGAAATAATAGGATAATCTTCCGCTGATTAAATTTGCCATAATTACAAAAATCATAGGAAGACTCAGGATCATATTTATCGATGTCGGGCTTGCTTCCGGAAATGCCTTTTGAATATAGGCAAGAGCACTTGCTACCAGGCCGACGTCCAGCTGAACTAAATAAATAAGCGCCACAGCAATCTTTACAGTCAATCCGTATTTTTTAGCCATATCCATTTATCCCCGTTTTAAATTTTTAGAATCTTCTCCAAATTACTTGATAATCCACCTCGCTTGGCAGTGCCGGCCGGGACCCCATTTTTTTTAAAGAAGTGGGCGGCATGCTGAGATGTCGGCGCTAAGCCTATAACCGCGGGAGGCGAGGCATCTCAGAAACCGGCAGGCGCTATATTCCTGCGAGACAGGTTAGTTCCTCTCCGTCCGCTTTATGACGTCTTATGCCGGATAATTGCATGAAAGCCGCTTCATTTTAAAAATAGGGTCCCCGCCGGCACTGCCGGCTTTACAGCTAATGTAATCCCGGCCTCTTTTTACATCAGATCATAGATGCGATGCTGAACGCGCTTCGCATTGACTTTTGCACATTGCCCACCTTCTTGCAGTCTCCGATCATATAGAAAATGTTCCCGGCGGCGGAGAGTTCCATCGCCTTGTCAATCCTTGATTTCATCCCCACGGCGATAACCGCGCTGCCGGCCTTGATTTCATGCCCTGATCCGCCCTTGTCTATGTAATTGACCTTATTGCCGTCAATGCCTGTGCACCTGGCGTTCAGAACATACTTGAGATTTTTATGCTTATTCACCGCCTCCATAAACATACTGTAATAATGAACCGGGGTAGCTTCCGGCGCCAGCCTCCCCTGCATTTCCAGCAGGGTAACCTTATGCCCCTTCTCGGTCAGATGCATCCCTGTTTCCACTCCGATCTCCCCGCCTCCTATTATTACAATATCACCGGCAAGGGAATCTTCCTTCCCGTAAACGTCAACGGCATATACCACATTCTTATTATCCGCACCGGGAATGGGAGGGATTATCGGATCAGCCCCTAATGCCGCAAGAACAACGTTATAACCCTCCCCGTTAAGCATTTCAACAGTCGCATCTGTGTTAAGACGGACCTTGACAGGTGATTTTTTTATCTGCCGGATAAGATAATTCTTGAAATCTCTCAAAGGCCATTTAAAACCGACAACATCCGTATGATTAAGCTGTCCTCCCAGGCTGCCGTTTTTTTCGTACAGCGTGACGTTGTGTCCCCTTCCTGCGGCTACTAGCGCAGCTTCCATCCCGGCCGGGCCCCCTCCGATAACGGCGATGTTCATCTTCTTTACAGGAGGCGCAACCATTTTTTCAATCCTGTGTTCAAGCCCCCATGTGGGATTAACAGAGCAGACGCTGACCCATGGGTCCGCGAAACTGCTTTTATGACATTTGTTGCACCTTATGCAGGGCACCACATCCTCGCCTCTGCCCTCATATGCCTTGCGCCCGTATTCCGGATCGCAGATAAAGCTTCTGGCCATGGCAATCAGATCCGCTTTGCCTGATGCAATGACATTCTCACAGAGATCCAGGTCCTGGAAACCCGCTATGGCAACAACCGCGATCTTTGCCCTGCTTTCTTTAACGGCCTCTGCCATATAGAGGAACGGGGTGCGCTCCGGATTAAATCCCGTTGGATGGTTCGGGTCTATCTCAGCCGCGCGCAGCTGGAGCAGGTCTATGCGACCCTCGGCCAGTTTCGCGAACCTTACTGTGTCCTCCAGCGTCCAGCCGTCCGGGCTCGGATCAACTCCGCTTATGGCTGCCTCAATGAGGAAATCCTCGCCGCAGGCCTTTTTTATGCGGTCGCATATCATAAGGGGAAACCGGGCGCGGTTCGTAAGATTTCCGCCGTACTCATCAGTCCTCTTATTGGTCAAGGGGGAGAGGAATCTGGCGGGCAGCATGCCCCTGTAGGACATATGCAGGAATGCCATGTCAAATCCCATCTCTCTTTTTGCGACAAGGGCCTGGCGGGCATAATCGTCCGCGATCTTATCCAGCATATCGCCGGGTATTTCCTTGCCGGTTACACTGACGCTGCCGTCACCCGCTACGGCCACAGAAGGGATTCCGCTGCTTACATCATAACCCCTTGGAAATTCCGGCACGACAAACAGCGATGCTATGCTGCCGTAGAAATGAATAGCTTCAACCATCTGCGCGATATAATGCTGGCATTGGCCGTTATAGAGGTCAAGGATCTGGTCGTGGCTGTGGTCAGGCATGGGCATCGGGCTGAAACCATTGCATGTAACCAGGGAGGCGCCGTTTTTTGCCTTTTTGGCATAGTGGCTTATCAGGCCGTCCGAGGGATATTGCTCAGGCCCCTGAATAAAATGAGGCCGGCTGGGAGACGCGGTCATCCTGTTCTTTAAAACCGTATTGCCCACCTTAAGCGGGGATAAAAGATTCGGGTATTTGTTATTCATGAAAGCCCCTCCTATTTGAACTTTATTTGTTTTTACATGCTTATTATCGTTTTAATAGTGCGTGTGCTCTCCGTCGGACGACTAAGATGATTTAGTGACTGGTTGGCGCTATGTTGCCCTTGCAGGCGCCGGCAGCTAACGGCTTTTTAACGCTGTTAAAGGTCATGGTGTAGCCTTCGGGAGCGCTGATCTTAGCGCCATCGGCTGTTTATTACTTTGCTGCATCATCACGATTCCGCAGGATTGTGTCAAGCATAATTTTAGTTCCTTTGGCAATATGCTTTGAAGATGTGAAAATTTGAGATTAATAAAAAAGGCAGGTTATTTTATGGTCTATTTTTTAAGGTGAATATCAGTCTTTGTTTTAGGTTGTCTCACAAATAAAAAGGGCTGCGGACTTTCCGCAAAGGGAGGCGTATCCTTTTTATCTTTCTACTACCACTTGACCGTTAAGGTAGCTCCATAGGTTCTGGGATCGGTGATCGTCATACGGTAAGGCGGCATAACCGTTGTCTTCTGATTATCATTTCCGATATTATTTATCCATGCATTTACCAGCCAAACATCGGTTGACGGCGCATAGGATATATTCGCATCGCTGCTTTGTAACCCCTCCTGCCATGCGTTTTCCAGGTTTTTTTCAATTGTTGACGCTGACCAGGACCCTGCTGAAATTATTGACTGGCCCCGGACGGTTATCATTCCACCGTTGGGCAGGCCAAACATATGCTGATACCCTAATGTTCCGGACCATTCCGAGGCGTTTGCCGCCTGGGTGTCGGTAAGAACAAACGGTGCGCCTGCCGAGGGAGTGGAATCGGAAGATGCATTAACAGCCAGCGCCAGCTTTTCGTATCTTGCGCGCTGGTAGGCAAGGGTAGCATCCACCTGATCATTAGAGGTGATCGATGCCTTGAACTCGATATCGGCGCCGTAGGTTTTAACGCTTTCGGCATCTGCAATGTATTGTTGAAAGTTTGTTGCGCCGCCATCGGAAGTAATATTTACTTGGTAGGACCCCTGAAGTGGAAATTGCACCTGGTAATCTTTGTAGTTGTACAGATATCCTTCCGCATTTATCTGCACGCGGTTATCCCATAACCGGTTTTTGATGCCGGCTTCATAGGCCAGCAGCTTTTCCGGTTTATATGTTTTGGACGGAGAGGCGGTTGTGTTGTTCCCGTTTGCCTTGTAACTGGCAGCTATCCGGGCATACAGCGTTGAATCCTTTTTAAGGTCATACTCCACTCCGGCCTTATAGGTTGTTGTGAAATAGGAATTTTTATAGGTTGTGAGCCAGTTATCATAGCCCGGGCTGTAAATACTCCGAACCCCGTAATCGTCAGATATTTTATCCATGATGTAGTGTAATCCGCCGGTCACACGAAAGAGATCGGTAATGGGAAAGGCAGCATGGCCGAACACCCCAAGGGAAGATGCAGGTTGTTTGTTTGTCTCATATGTTTTTCCCGCTATGGCTGTCGTAGAAGGCTGGTTTTTAGGGGGCAGGAAAAAGGCGCCGGCAGACCATTTTATGGGGGAATCCTCCTTGGATGCCAACCGCGATTTAGCCGTGTATTGATCTTCAATCATTGTGTTTTTCATGTTTGAAGACCGGATCGTGAGCGGGGCATTATGGGGATCGTCAAATGGACCGGTAAATAGGCTTGTGTCCATATAACGGCTGCTGTCGGCATAGGCCGGAACAAAGGGCGTCGTGGTCCAATTGAAGTTGTTATCCACCTTGCCGGATTCCTGGGTATATCCGGGATGCCTGTCTCCAAGGATTAAAGCCGACACTAGAAGGGTATTGAAAAATACTAAATAAACCTTTTTCATAGCTTAATCCTCACATTGAAAATATTTAAATACAGACACATTCAAGGAACGGAAAAAAATATACTCTGTGTTTAGAAATCAATCCAATAATAATTATCTGATTTTGCGGGCTATTATATCTTTTATTTTTATTATTTACAACCTTTATGTATTGATCGATCCGGCCATCAGCAATCAGCTTTCTTAAAGGTCTTTAAATCTTTAAAGCTGACCTCTGAAAGCTGATCGCTGATGGCTTAAAATAGTTGTGAAATCTGACTACTTCTTTGCATCAGAACCTGCTTTATCTTCCTTTGACACCAGGATGACCGTTGCGATAGCCGACTGACATATAAGCCCGTCGATAGTCTCATCCCATACAACCAGATCGATCCTGTGCGTGCCGTCATCTGCAATGTACTTCTTGGTGACATATGCTTTGCCTATAAGGCAGTCGCTGACCTGGCCGTGGCCTGTTACGTTCTTGCCCTTTAAATAGGGAACCTGAGAGATGATCTCATCGGTCGCCAGACTGCCGTTCCGCCAGCTCAACTTCCTCAGCCAGCCGTCGTCTCCTATATAATTCGTTACGACACGGGCCAGGGTTGTCTTCAGACCGTAGGCCATATAAAAAGAAGGGGTTCCGCCGGTGCGACCCATGTCTCCCCAATGTATCTCCTCCATTACATGGGGTATATTATACTGGTCTCTTGAAAGACCGGCATATCGATCCGGATTCTCTATGATCTCTCTCATCAAGGGCGTGTTTTCCATCTGGTCGCCGAAACGTCTTACCATCTCCGTGATAGTCGTGGGACCCGTAGTGACCCAGGGCGGCTCATCTCCGACCTTTACATCTTCCCAGTATAGAATCTCGGAGCCTCTAATCTTTTCCTCTTTCCAAATCTTTTTGATCAATGCCCAATCCGCATCCGTATAGGTATGCCTTGTGGAGGGCATGCCTCCGCCGGGTGCACCGGACGGACCGGCCGCACCCTGGGGACCGCCAGCGCCTTGTTGAGCGCCGCCGGCGCTGCTGCCGGGGGGCGCCCCCCCACCGAAGCCCCTGCCTGAAGATTCACCCTGTGAGAAGGTGTTTCTCCCGTACATTGTGCCTGTTATAACCATTTCGCCTTTCTGGTTGTAGAGGCTTCCGGAACCCACGAGACTGAATCCGCGGGTTGTGCTTCCTTCTTTCGGGGTTATATCCGTAAAGGTCTGTTTCCCTGATTTCATAGTGAATGTGTCACCGGGACGGATCGGCAGGAAGAACTCTATGTCGCCGCCATCGTTGGCCGGCCCGAAGTTTCCGAGACCCTTTAAATTCCCCATGGAAGGGAACATCGCGCCGGCTTCCTTAAAAAAAGGCACTGCGATGATGCTGCCATACCTGGTTTTTTTTGCGTATTCTTCATCATTATATAAAGGGTTCCATGGATCAAAGTTGTTGGCATATTTTTTCATGGCCTTCAGGTCGGCTGTCATTTGCATGAAGGTGTCAGTGGACAATTGTGCCTTGCCTGCGCCACCCGGGGCTGTCCCGACCATAATTCCTCCTTGCCCTCCACCAGGAGCGCCGCCCTGGGCTCCTCCCGGTCCGCCCCCAGGTCCTCCGCCTTCCAGGCTCTTTTTAAAATCATCCAGGATCTTTTGCTCTTCAGGGGTGTAAATACCGGGATAAACCTTTTTAACGGAACTGGCATCTTTTGATTCAGCAGACATTGAAGTATATGCGGTGAGAATAAAGAGTAATGCAACAGCAGCTAAAAATGAAATAATAGAAAACCTCTTTTCCATAGCTTACCTCCTTTTTGATTGTATAAAACCGATTATGACAAATTGCGAACATTATATGGCATTCTACATTCTTGTCAAACTGGAACTGGGGAGAAATGTTTTTATCAAGGGGAAATGATAAGGCATGTTTTTAGCGGAATTTCTCATCGATATTTTATTAGGAAATTCCGCTAAAGTATGTTCCCGGACTTCGCAAACGGCATCCGTGTTAATAACAGAATTTATAATTTTAAAAGCTTCTCGGTATTCAGGTGAAAGATCTTCTCTTTATCTTCATCGCTTATTGCCAATGATTCAATCGCTTTCACCGCCAGGCTGCTCGATTCGGCGGGGTAGTCTACGGCAAACAATACGCGGTCAGGCCCCATCGCCGAGTGGAGAAATTGCAATACCGGAGCCCAGAACATCCCGCTTGTGCTCACGTAAAAATTGTCTTTGACATAATCGCCCGGCTGTTTTTTAAGATTAATCCGGTCTGACCCGGGCGGTGCGGAGGAACCGCTTCCTTTACCTCCTGAAGGTTGACCGCTTTCGCTGCCTTCACCGGACATCCCCATTCGCCACATCAATGCCGGCAGGCCTTCGCCTCCGTGCCCGAGTATTATCCTCAAGTTGGGATATTTATCAAAGAGGCCGCTGGCAATCAGACGCATGGCATGGAGACCTGCCTCGGCAGCATAACCCCATATCTTTCCGGCCAGGGCAGGGTAGGTTGAATATGGCTTGATCATATCGGGCGAAGGCTCCTTTGGATGAAGATATATAGGCACGCCAAGCCTTTCCGCTGTCTCGAATATAATCCAGAACTTCTTGGCATCAAGGTATTCTCCCTGAATATGGGAGTAAATCATTGCGCCTTTCAGCCCCAGCTCTTTTACTGCACGCTCAAGCTCTTTAGCCGCTGCATCCGGGTCCTGGCATGCAAGCCCGGCGAAACCGGCAAATCTTTTCGGATATTTTTTTATTATCTCATAAAGCTCATCGTTGGTAATCCTGGCCAGGGCTGTGGCTTCCGAGGGGTCGACAAGGCCGTCCTGGAAGCAGACCGGAGAAATCACCTGCATATCGATACCGGCATCATCCATATCCTTCAGTCTCTTATCGCCGATAAATGACTGGGCATGGTCGCTTACATTGTATGTGATAGGCATATTGAACTTGGCGCCTGCCTTCACCCTTGCGGCCAGATGGTTTAATATCTTTTCCGTAGTGAAGTGCTCTTCAACGGGTATCTTCTTTATGCTTGAAACAACGCCGTCCTTGCCGTGCGCCACTGAAGGCCCCAGCTTTATAATGCCGGCTTTTTCTGTTCCCATGCCTTTATCTTTTCCGAATGAATAAATAGAACCGACGCCAAAGGCCAGCGAGGAGAAAAGATATTTTAAAAATTGTCTTCGTTCTTTTTCATTTTTCATATTTATCAGACCTCCATTTTATATTTTATTAGACAGACAGGCATTTTGAATTAATAGAAGATGGCGAAATTATTAAGTTTGAGGAATTCCCTGAATAAACATGATTTTCCTCCAGTGTGAGAATTGAACGATTGTTAAACTTTATAAACAGAATTATCAAGTTTATCAATATATTTCATTATGTTTTTTCAGGTTTTATTAAGTAATACCCTTTTCCAGAGAGTTATATTCGTGTTTGCCGGAATATCCCGCAATAAATTGATAAGAAGACAATTTTATTGGGAAAATTATATCAGGCAAAGCTGAATTCTGCCTTGTATAAAATTGCCATGGAATGATTGTCCCCGACGCCCGAAGAGGACGCCGGGGACAGATATATAATTTTCTTAATATTTGAAGGAAACGGTCACACCTGATGTCCTGGTGGCAGTAACCATCCTCATGTAGAGTGGAGTGACATAGGTCGCTGATGTGACGTCCTGATTATAGTGAAGGAGCCCTGAGTCAAGTACCGGAGGGCCTATAAAGTAATAGCGATAATCCTCCGTCTTCATATAATAGGCGCCGACCACCCATATAAAATCCGACTCAGCCGGGGATGAGAGCCTAAGTTCTCCGGTAGTTTGTTTCCTTGAGTTTATCTGTCCGTCGCCCAGGGCATCTACAGAATTCGGGGAAGTGCTATGGGAAATGCCGGCAAGGTGGGAGTCAACGTTATGGTTGTAAGATTCGCTGTATGACGGCAGGAAAGTCAGAGAGCCCCAGCCGAAGTCCCATTTTACGTACATTGAATAGGTCGTGCGCTTGACATAGAGAAGACCGCCCGGATGTGCCATATGTCATTGGTCCAGGCATCGGCACCGGCAGGCAGGATCCAGCCCGTATCGATAATATCAACTATGCCGTTGGATTCATATATAAAACTCCCCGGATTATCCGGGTCCGGGGAAAGAACATCATCGCCGACACCATCGCCGTCCTCATCCGGGACCGTAACTGGGCCGGGACCGCCGCCTTTTAGGTTTCCTGCCGACCCTGGAACCGGGACTGTATTGGAACCCATGCTTCTTTCCCGAATATTATCACCATTGATGGCAGTCACGGAAAGCGCGGTTTTTTGTACGTCCGCCGCGCGCTTTTCAGCCGTTACAGTGATCTCTTTAAGGGTAAATTCATCACTTGCGTTTTCCTGGGCATATACTACAGGAAAACTTGAAAGGATGATAAACGGCGCTAGAATCATGATAATTAAGATTGTGAAGGGAAAAATGTGGATGGAATAAGTAGAAAATATGATACGCAGAGGATAAATAAAGTGAAAGAATGACTAGTGAAACAGAACCATCCTAAATTATTCCGGTCTTTTTTCTGGACAGGACATCTATATAAACTGCAATAATCAGCACCAGCCCTTTAATAATATATTGCCAGAAGATATCCATATTCATAACGCTCATGCCGTTCTCAAGACTTGCCATTATGAGAGAGCCGATAATGGCCCCGAATATCGTTCCCGCCCCTCCCATCGTACTGGTGCCGCCGATAATGCATGCGGCTATGGTCGACAACTCGTAGTTGGTACCCCCGCCGATGGTCCCGGCGGCTACGTATCCTGTTAAGACAATGCCCGATACGCCGCACAACAGGCCCATCAGGATAAATACAATGAAGATATTTTTTTTAATATCTACACCGGATAACCTGGTCGCCTCCTTGTTACCGCCGATCGCATAGCAGTATCTGCCGAACCTGGTGCTGGTGGAGATATAGGAAAAAATCACCGCGACAACGGCCATCAATAGGACCGGGTTTTGTATCCCGCGATAACCGTTTGCGATATACAATACATATATAAGGACCAGGATGGAAAAGAATCCGGCTTTTGCCGTATCCAGATATGCCGGCCTTAATTCAAATCCATAGGATTTTTTCTGTCTCCTGTTCCAGAATGTCATGGAAAAGATTGCCAGTATAACCAGAATAGCAATAATAATCCCGGTTATCCTTCCCTGGTAGCCCTGGGCGATATATACCAGTGAATCCTCTATGGGGACAATCGTCTTGCCCTGGGTAATCCCCAGGACGCCTCCGCGGAATATCAGCATTCCCCCAAGGGTCACTATGAAGGCCGGGATGCCCAGATAGGCGGTTAAATACCCCTGCCACAGGCCGATTGCCAGTCCCACCATCAGGCAGGCAATGACGGTTATTACTGTTGATGCAATTCCTATCGAGGTTGACGGCAACATCGGTAAAAGATCCGGGAGGATCTTCGGAAGTAAGATAGCTTGAAGATACGCCCCGACAGCGCTTACAAGCCCTACTGCCGATCCTACGGAGAGGTCGATGTTGCCTGTAACAAGTATAAGAACCATGCCGAAGGCCAGAAAAGAGATGATTGTCATCTGGCGAAAGAGGTTTGACAGATTTTGCGGGGCAAGAAAAACACCGTTTGTCATGACGGCAAATAACGCCCAGATGAGCAGCAGTGCAAAGATCATGGCAAAGGATTTCATATTCAGCTGTATTATCCCGCTTATTTTCCTGATTATCTGATTGTCAGTCATTATGTACTCCATTCATGCCTGTTGCCAGGGTCATTATTATCTCCTGGGTGGCATCCTTTTTCTCCAGGATGCCTTTGCATTCACCTTCGCACATTACAAGTATCCTGTCGCTCATCCCCAGTATCTCGGGGAGTTCCGAGGATATCATTATTATGGCCATCCCCTGTTCGGCCAGTTCATTCATAAACTTATATATCTCGTATTTTGCGCCTACATCTATGCCCCTCGTCGGCTCGTCAAGGATCAGCACCCTGGGCCTTGTCATAAGCCACTTTGATATCACAACCTTCTGCTGATTTCCGCCGCTCAGGGAATTTATATTCGCAAGCAATGACCGGCATTTAACGGACATGTCCTTTGCCAGTCTTTCACATTCCTGGAGTTCCTTATGCTTATCTATCCTGAAGATGCTTGAAAATCTGTGGATGTTAGGCAGTGAGATATTCTCAAGTATTGACTGGGTAGTTATGAGGCCCAGGCCTTTTCTGTCCTCCGGTACGAGATGTATCCCATTGTCTATCGCATCTCTGGCAGACGTTACGGTTATCTTTTCCCCATTGATGATTATATCCCCTGATATCCTTGTCCCGAATTCTCCGAATATCGTTGTCGCAAGTTCCGTCCTTCCCGCGCCCATCAGGCCTGCTATACCGAGTATCTCACCTTTCCGTACGGTGAAGGAGATATCTTTAATGACCTTTTTATCACGGGAGGCCTGATCATATGCCGTGAGATTCCTGACCTCCATGATGACCTTTTTCGGGTTTCTCTTTCCTTCGGGGAATCTTTCGGTCATCTCTCTCCCGACCATCATGGCAATCAGGGCCTCTGTATCAGCGCCGGCTGTATCAATCGTATCTACAACCATGCCGTCTCTTAATACGGTAACCGTATCGGTTATCCTGAAAAATTCCTCCAGCTTATGGCTGATATAGATGCACGTGACGCCCTTTTCCCTTAAGGTGTTCAATATCCTCATCAATGCATTAATCTCTGTATCGGTGAGGGCGGAGGTAGGTTCATCCAGGATCAATATCCTCGCATCCTCTGACAGCGCCTTTGCAATCTCCACCATCTGCTGTCTGCCTACTCCGAGGCTTGAGATCTTTGCTGAAAAAGGTATATCAAGGTCGTATTTTTTAAGGATCTCCTTTGTGTCCGCATATAATTTATGCCGGTTTATGATCCCGTGACTTACAGGCTCTCTTCCTAGGTATATATTCTCTCCGACAGTCATATAAGGGATAAGGGCCAGTTCCTGATGGACTATAGCTATACCATTTTTCAGGGCATCTCCTATGTATGAGTTCCTGAGGGGCGTGGAATTGAGCAGGATCTCCCCGTCATAGGCCCCGTGGGGATAGACGCCTGCCAGTATCTTCATGAGGGTTGATTTGCCGGCGCCGTTTTCTCCGCACAGACCATGTATCCCGCCGCGCCTGATGTTTATTGAGACATCCGAAAGCGCCTTGATACCAGGGAACTGCTTGGAGACATTTTTTATTTCCAGGATATAATCATTCAATGATGTGTTGCTCCTTAATTACGGCTTCGGCGGTCTCTGTTCAGCAGGTATGTCTTTATAGACATCCTCCCATTTCTGGAAACCGCTCTTTATAATAACATCATAGACATTATCCTTATCGACCTGGACAACCTGGAGAAATTTACACGGGACATCGCCCTTCAGGTTTTTATCTCCAGTGAGATCTGATAGTTTATTATTGGTCAGACCCTCTATAGTCTGCTTGTTTGCAAGCTTCAAGGCCATATCGATAGCCATGGGGGCAAGCTGTTTAACATCTTTAAAAACCGTCATTGTCAGTTCACCCTCGACTATGGACTTGCAGCCTGCCGCCGTGGCGTCCTGTCCTGAAATCGGGACTGTCCCTGCAAGACCCTGGGCCTTAAGTGCCTGCAATGCCCCAAGTGCGTTCCCGTCATTCGATGCAATAACCGCATCAATCTTGTTGCTCTGGGCGGTCAGGATATTTTCCATAATCTTCAGGGCAGTAGCATCATCCCAGTTCTCCACCCATTGATCGGCAACAATCTCTATGTCGCCCTTTTCAATCAATGGTTTCAGACCTTCTTCCTGACCTTTTCTAAAGAGGACGGCATTGTTATCAGCAGGGCTTCCGCCCAGAAGGACAAACCTGCCTTTATCCTTAACCTTTAATATGCCTTGGGCCTGCTGTCTGCCTACCTCAACGTTGTCGAAGGATATATAGGCAGAGAGTTTGTCCGACTTGATCAGCCTGTCATAGGCTATGCATGGAACGCCTGCCTCGGCAGCCTGTGCAACGGCAGTAGCGCAGGAAGCGCCGTCTTCCGCAACAATAATAATTGCATCAACCCCCTGCAGGATCATGTTTTCAATCTGGTCGTTCTGGAGTTTAGCATCATGATTGGCAACCTGTGAAATCACATCGGCGCCTGCTTCAGTTGCTAGCTTTGTCATCAGTGCCTCCTCGACAGGCCATCGTTCTGTGGCGAAATCACAAAAGGAAAGTCCGATCTTCAGCTTGTCGCTCTTTTTACCGCATCCGCCTGCAGCAAGGGTCAAAATACCTAACGCTAAAAGAAATAAAATAACTATTACAGCTTTTCTCATATTACCCTCCTGTACCGTGTTATTATATCCATGATTTTATTAAAGAAGACTAAGACCACAGTCACATGCTTTAGTTCAATAGTTTTGTCTTTTCAACCTTTGTCCATCTTTCAGGCGCCTTGTAAGAGGCGTTGCCATTATCTGTTATACCGTAATATTTTGCAAAGGATTTTGTCCTCATCCCTACAGTAAGGAGATCTATTGCGCACTGTTCCATTTCAGCGCGTGTAAGAGTACTGTCCTTGAGTTTCGCATAAACATATTTGATCTGTCCGGGAAAGCCCGGCATCAGAAGTGCATTCCTTGCCTTAATAGCCTCTACAGAGTATATACCTTCTCCTTCCCAATCGCTTACCACATAACCTGTAAAACCCCATTCATTCCGCAGGACGTTAACGCTCAGGTCCTTTCTTGCTGCTGTATAGCTTCCGTTGATGGAGTTATAGGAGGTCATGATTGACCAGGGGGCTGAAGTTTTTACAGCTATCTCAAATCCTTTAAGATAGATTTCCCTGAGGGTCCTTTCCGGCACCACTGTGTCGATGCCGTCAAATCTGTTGGACTCCTGGTTGTTTGCCGCAAAATGCTTGAAGGTGACACCCACTCCGTTGGATTGAACGCCACGCGCCACAGCTGCGGCCATTGTGCCGGAGATCAGGGGGTCCTCGGAATAATACTCAAAGTTCCTTCCGCAAAGAGGGTTTCTGTGGATATTAAGCCCGGGGGCCAGCCACATGTCAATCCCGTTTGCAGCCGCCTCTTTGCCGATGGCCTGTCCCATCTCCTCAGCCAGTTCCTCATTCCATGTCGATCCGACAAGGGTCCCTACAGGGAAGGCAGTGCAGGACTCGGTGATGCGTATCCCTGCAGGACCGTCGGACAGGATAATCGTAGGGATGCCGAGTCTTTCTAGGGTAACGGTCTGTCCCGCCGCTCCGCTGACTGTTGTGGAGAATCCTCCAAAGATGGAATTGGCGGCGCCCATGCCAGGACCTACAACAAGGGCAGTCAGTTCCATATCGGTAAGTTGTTTAACAAATTCCTTCATTGAGGCCTTGCCGTCATAGACATCCTTGAGCTTTATCTTTGCCTCGCCGGATGTCTCCGTATCGGCAATTGCCTCTGCTTGACTGCCGGGACCGGGCGGTGAGCCTGCAACCTGCTCCGCCTTCATGGCCGGCGGTGTCGGAAATGTGGCCTTGGCGTCTTTTTTAGAGAGTAAGGTCAGCTTTACATCATCGGCTAACCCCATCTGATTGGTGAGTTGTTCTGTGATCTTTTCCGAAGACACCTTGTATGATCCAGCCTCTCTGACATTTTTTATAGAGTTGCCTGCGAGTATCTTGTAATTGCCTGGTTCAAGGATATAGGCCGACCTTTTTTCATCATATGAGGACATGTCATCGGTCTTATAGCTGATAGTCAGGGTCTGGCTCTGGCCGGACTGGAGCAGGTCTGTCTTGGCATAGCCTGCAAGCTCTTTAGCAGGTTTCTCCAACTTCTCATCCGGGGCGGAAAAATAGACCTGGACAACCTCTTTCCCTGCAACCCTGCCGGTGTTCTTTACCGTAGCTGAGACGGTGATCAGTTTGTCTGCCGCCTTGATCGATGTATTTGAGATCTCGAAGGTGGTATAGGAAAGGCCATACCCGAAGGGGTATTTAACCTCCTTGTTGAAGGTCTCGAAATAACGGTACCCCACATAGATCCCTTCTTCATATTCAACAAAATAGCGGTTATTGACAGGCCGCCTGTACTGCGTGCCTTTTGCAGGGGTCTTGTGATTGGGGACCATGCCCCAGTACTGGATCTCTGTTCCGTCCGCCGTAACGGTCTCGTAGCCGTCCACAAATCCGCCGAAGTTATGGGAGGAAGGGTAGTCCATATAGTCTTTTGCAAAGGTATCAGCAAGTTTTCCAGAGGGATTAACATCGCCTGATATAATGTCGGCCATGGCATTTCCGCCTTCCATGCCTGCCAGCCATGCTACAAGGACTGCATCAGGTTTGAACTTATCGACCCAGTTCAAATCCATAACGCCTGTGATGTTCAGGACAACAACGACTTTGTCGAAGTGCTTCCTCAATTTGGCAAGGATATCTTCTTCCTGATCAGTGAGATAATAATCCCCTTTTGTCGCGGTGCGGTCAGATCCCTCTCCGGAGAGACGTGCGATGGCGATTATGGCTGTCTTTGATTTCTTTGCAGCTGCAGAGACCATTGCATTATCAAGGGGCATCTCAGTGACTGTTACCGAAGGAACTCCTGGTCCACCGCCGCCTCCTGGTCCTCCTGCGTCGCTTTTAGGCGCATTCAGGACTGACTGTTTATATTTTTCATAGATCCCTGCAAGTTCTTCATTTACCTTAATGTCTTTGTTGTTCCGAAGACCGGTTAAAAGATCTATGGAATATTCAGAGTTTACAGAGCCTGAGCCAGTTCCGACCTTGTAATACTGGATCTGCCCGATGCCGAAGACAGAGACCGTTTCGTCTTTTTTCACAGGCAGGGCGCCGTTATTCTCTAAAAGGACCATTCCTTCGCATGCCACTTTTCTTGCAAGCGCTGTACTGCCTTCAGCGGATTTAGCTGAACATATTGCCGGCAATATTATTACTGAAAATATTGTAAAAATAACAATTGCAATTCCATATTTAAATTTGCACATAATCATCCTCCTCACAATACGCATTGCAATATATGGGGCTAATGTTAATCCTTCTTTTAATCGGAAGTTGTAACTGAATAACCGTGAACTGTGAACCTTGAACTCTATTCTATTTCCCTGATTTTTTATATTTTGTGGTCCTTGCATCACTTATCACGCCGGACCAGTTCATCCCGAATCCGAAATCATAGGCGTTGCCTGCTGAATCCACATGGCACTTCATGTCATGGGGGACATCCTCATACTGCTCTTCAACCGTCTTCATATCCAAGGGCATCTGCATGGGCAGGAGACCTGACGGCTCGGCTGCGCCTGAAAGGATATCCAGGAGCGCCTGGTCCTGAACGCCATAGCCGGCTATTATCGCATTCACATCCTTTTCAAATTCCGAAAAGACCATGGGCGTTGTAAGGGCGACAGATACTATGACAGGTTTGCCTTTCATGAGTTTTCTTGTATTGAGGACAAGATCCAGTTCCGAGGAATTGGATGACGTAACTGTCTTTCCCTTGAATGTGCGGTTGGTGAAGTTCTCCAGGGGATCGCCGCCGGCAATGCTGGGATCGCGGGCGTATTCGGCAGTATATTTTTTGTACTGCAGGCTTATGGGCACATATCCGGTGCCGCCTTTCTTTACATCCTCGGTGCTGTAGCCGCTGCCTCCGCTCGGGCCGGAGATAAAGACGATGGCGCAATCCGCTTCATCGGGATTATCGGTGACAGTAAAATATTTACTGAGGAGATCAATTGAGACAGGATAATCAGGTTTTGCCTCTGCGACACCTGGGCCTCCTGCGCCGCCGGAGCCCCCGAAACCTCCAAATCCGCCAAAGCCTCCCGGGCTCTGCTTAATTTTCTTAGGGATATACACCCTGGTCTCCTTTTTCAAGGGAAGGACACTGCCCTGGTTCTTCAGCATTATGACGGATTTGCGCTGGGCGTCATATCCTGCAGCCATGAACTCAGCATTGCCCACAACCTTCTTGCTGTTTTCGGGATCAAGATAGGGATTTTCAAAGAGCCCCACCCTGAATATATTCTTTAATAGTCTTACTGCGGACAATTCGAATCGTGCTCTTATGAACGCCTCGCCCTTTTCAGCCGCTCCCTTCTTGTAGGCCTCTATTACTGGACCAGCGTCATCCACGCCCCCGAACTGATCCACCCCGGACATTATGATCCTGTAGTGTCGCTCCACCTCATTAAGATTTTCAACTCCGAAACACTTCCCTGTCCGCATATCATCAACAGCAGTTTCAGCCTTTGAGACATCCCAGTCAGTGCAGACTACCCCATCAAATCCGTATTGCTCCCTGAGAAGGTCGTCTATGATGTACTTGCTATAACTGTTGGCGACGTTTTCATGATATTTCTGGTCTATGCCGTAGGAAATAGTATAGAAGGACATAACGGCTGATGCGGATTTTGTCTTGCCGTCAAGATTGAAAGCGCCTTCAGTGAAGGGCTTAATCTGTTCTGCAAAATCGTTGCCTGGATATACCGCGAATTTGCCGTATACATGATGTGGGTCCCTGCCGCCCTCTGTTGGGCCGCCGCTGGGCCAGTGTTTGGCCATTGCATTGATACTTTTATAACCCCAGCCGTCCTGTATCTCCTTATCGCCTTCGGATGTCTGGAAGCCGTCAATATAGGCCTTTGCCATATCAGATGAAAGTTTAGGGTCTTCACCAAAGGTTCCTGCGACCCTTCCCCAGCGTGGTTCCGTGGCCAGGTCAATCTGGGGGGACAACGCTGTAGCAATCCCCAGCGCCCGATACTCCTGTGAGGCAATCTCTCCGAATTTTTTCACTATCGCAGGATCAAAGGTTGCAGCCATGCCAAGTGACCCGGGCCACATGGAGATCTTTCCACCTGAGCCAGCATTATATATGGCGCTTGAGCTCGTCTCATGGCGCGGGTCAGAACTGGTATTGACCGGTATGCCCAGGTCAAGGCCTTCTACCAGGGCCTGCATGTTATTGTTCCATTGCGCAGCCGCCTCGGGGGATTCAACGGTTGTTATCAGTACATGCCTGAGATGTTGCTCTTTTAGAAATTTAACCTGGTTGTCGCTCAGGTCAGAGGCCTTGGCCCCGCTCTCTGAAAAGGCTTTCCCATTGTATGTGACTATCCCGGTGGCAGGCCCGACCCCTGATATTGAAGGTATGGACTGATGTGAGCTGTACAGCATAAGCCCTGCAATCTGCTCCACGGTCATCTTAGAGGCCAGGTCCTTTGCACGTTCGTCCGTGGTCCTGCGCCAGTCTTCATAAATATCAAGCCTGTTGTTTTTGTTAAGGTCCTTGAAGGCGTAACCATCGCTGGTTATCAGCTTGATCCCTGAGGTTGTCGAATATCCCAGTGTTTGTCCGCCTTCATTTATTACTTTCCTGATTGTGCCGTTTTCAGTCTCGCTCCATTTTTTTTGACAGCCGGTCAAAGATAGAAATCCGACAATCAGACATATAAGACATGAAATAAATATTTTGCTTTTCATAATAACCTCTTATTGGTAACAGTTTAATGTTTTATAGCAGGCGATTTATATATCTCCTGCAGGACAAGCGTCCCCGCACCTTTTGCAAATGCCTCATCTGTTGAGGGCTTAATCAAGATATCTGTCTGATACCTGCTGAGCTTATCCGAGAGATTCCTTTTTATGGATTCAAACATCGGTTTAAAAAGAAGGTCCTCTGCCTGGGCACCTGTGCCGGTTAAGATTATCTTTTCAGGATTTAGAAGTATTACCAGTTGAGAGATGCCGAAGCCCAGCATGTTGCCGGCATTATCAAAGATTTTTATTAACTCCGGATTATCGTCCCTGGCTTTAATGATAACATCTGAAAAAAGCATGTCCTTTTTAACCGGTCTTTTCCCCATCCGATTTCTTATTACCTCCTGGGCATCCTTGACTATCGTATATATTCCGGCATAGGCCTCAACGCATCCCCGCTTGCCGCACCTGCACAGGGGGCCATCCTGATTGATGCTCATGTGCCCGAATTCGCCGGCCATCCCGAAATTGCCCCGCATTATCCGGCCGTTTAGGACGTACCCTGCGCCAATCCCGTTCTCAAGAACGATAACCATAAAGTTATCGGATCCTTTGCCGCTCCCGAACCAGTGCTCTGCAATGGTAATGATGTTTGCATCGTTATCAATAAAGACGGGATGTTTAGTCTTATCCTGAAGCAATTCCCGAAGGTTTACATCCATCCACCCGTAATTGGGCATATACCTGATGATGCCTGAACTCGAATCGACCAGGCCCGGTATGCTTATGCCTATCCCGGATATCCTTTTATCCGGGAAACCTGATTTTGAGATGCATGTGCCGATTGCATCCATAATCTTTTTAGTGAGTTCTTCAGGGGAATATATGCCTTTTTCGAGAGGCATTGCATAAGAGGTTTTGATTTCCGCCTGGAAGTTGATGATCACAACCTCAATCTGTTTCATTGAAATGCTTACACCTACTGCGTGGGCGCCGTCAGGATTTATGGCAAGGAGGATAGGGCGCCTTCCCACCTGATAGGCCCCTGCCTCCTTCTCAAAGATAAGACCTTCATTTATAAGATCTGCCGTAATACTTGTTAATGATGCCTTGGCAAGGTCGAGGCTTCTGGCAATATCGATACGCGATATCATGCCGGCAGTACGGATGGAATTTAGGATATTGTACCTGTTAAAAGATCGCTCGAATGTTCTTCCCGGTTTTGACATTTTGACCGCCTTATTAAAATTTAATTAGTCCATAATTTGAACCAAATAAGATTTTAGACGTGGAATGTCAAGAATATTTGATGTGTCCGAGGGAGATTTTATCGTTTGAGTTCCATTGGGCATAAAAAATACCCGGCTGAAAACAACCGGGTATTTCCGTTGGTTGATATAATCAGAAGGAGTTATGCAACGGATTTTGCATAGGCTGCTGCCGATTCGCCGGCCATCCTGCCTGAGTTAAGCGCCCATCCCATGGTGTTGCCGGGGAGTATAAAGGGATAACTGTCGCCGTAAAGGGTATTGGCGTCGGTCCCTGCTCCATAGAGTCCGGGGATCGGATTCCATTCCTTGTCAAGGACCTCCAGCTTGTAGTTGACCTTGATTCCGCCAAGGCTGCCGTAGGCACCGGGAAGGAATTTCATGGCATAGTATTTCGGCGATGTCAGGGGTTTTAACGACTTATTTCGTTTGTGGAATACGGGATCATTACCCTTGTCGCAGAATGAGTTGTACTCTTCTATGCCTGCCTTCAGGCCGGCTGCATTGATGCCTGTCTGAGCTGCAAGGTCTTCAAGTGTGTCTGCAACATATATGAATTTATAACCTGCATCCTTGGATTTTTTTATCAGCTCGTCAAATTTTTCAAGTTTCAGGTAAGGAAATACATAATGCACCTCTTCGTATCTCTCTTCCATGGCATGTCTGATGCTCTCATCAAAGACATTAAAGGCGCATTTACCCTTCTGTGCATTAATTGCGTTTCCTGTGTATGTCGAATTGGGGATCATCGATTCATCCATGAAACGTTCGCCGTTAATGTTGCTGAAATAATTGGGCTGACGGAATGCCTCCATGAGTTCAGGATCAACGGGATTGATGTTGTCTGTTGTGCCTCCTGAAGGGGGGAGGAATATCATCTCCATCTTCATCTCGGTCTGGTATGCGCCTACTTCCCATGCCATTTTAAGACCTTCTCCGGCAAGACCGGGTATCCTGAAGGATTGCATGTTGACGCCCCAGTCATAACCTGTGAATTTCTTAATCAGTTGCGGATTGTCGCCGAAACCGCCGGTGGCTACAATAACAGTCTTGCTTGCAATCTCTATCTTTTCACCGTTCCGGTCCTCAGCCAAAACGCCTGTGATCTTGCCGCCCTGTTTGATAATCTTTTTCGCAGGGGTTTGAAGGAGGATCTCAACACCCTTTTCCTTGGCCCTTTCAGTTAATATCCGATACATATTTCTGGCGCAACCTTCACCGCCAGGGGCAACGATGTGCCAGGTAGGCCAGCCACCCGGGAAATAGGGGAGGGCGTCCCAGAATTCGACGCCCATATTTTGAAGCCATTCAATGGTGGTTGTGGCCTTGTCAAAGTAGGTGCTGATCAGCTTGGCGTCCACCTGATAATGGTTGTAATGCATCATTTCCTTGAATGCCTGTTCCTTGGTCGGCCCCATCTGTTTTAGCCGTTGAATAGGGCTCTCAATGCCGAAAGGCCCCATGCCCATATTGCCTGTGCCGCCGGTTACTGAGGCCTTTTCAACGGCAATGACCTTTGCTCCTTTTTCTGCAGCGGCGTTGCATGCTGAAAGACCTGATGCTCCTGCCGCAATTATTACTATATCAGTTTCTAGTTTTTTCATTTTAATATCCTTTCTAAAATATTTGATCCTATATTATTAAAGAAGGGAAAGTCTTTGATCGGCTTAAAGACGTCATAAAGACATCTTTGGCCTTTGTTCCTTTTCTTTACTTTATTTATTATCGCTTTTCCCTCTATTAATTTCAAGATACATAAAATCTTCATGATAACTTTTAAATACATCATTTTATACAGGGATAAATCTCCCCGACTTGAAAGATCTTTTCTGATTAAAGCATTTTTTTATATCTATACATGCATGAAACAACGGATAATGCGCATTCTGTTTGAAAAGGCCGAGATGCCGTTTCTTATTGTCCTGTGATCCTGCTTAAACAGGATCATAGGCCCTGTCAGCTATAAAGTCTGCATTCTACGGGCAACCCATCGCCCATGCTCAGGGCCCTAGACTTATTGAACGGGCAGCAAAAAGGTTGCGGCGCAATGAAATATTGCGCAGGATAGAAACTTTAAGAAAATAACCGTCTTTATTCAGGCTTGGCTTCTCCCGGCCCTCTTTCCTTTCCCAAAGAGGTGCCCTCAAAGGTTGCCATCTCCTCCTTGGTGAGCTTACCGTCCTTGTTCATGTCAACGGCCTCAGGCAGTTTGCACTCCGCCATCTCTTTTTTACTTATCTTTTTATCCCCGTTGGGATCGCAGAAGGGAGGAGTTAAAAACATTCTGTCGGTCAGGCCCGCTGCCTTGAACTCCTCAACAGTCATTAAGCCGTCCTTATCCGTATCTACACCGGCAACGAAGGCATCAACATTGAATGACTTTGTCTGGGGCATGGCTGCGCCGCCTTCAGCGCCGCCCTGGGGAGCAGCGCCCTGGGGATTCTGGGCGAAAACAGGTGAAGACAATAAACTGCAAAAACAGACTATGGCTAAAATTCTTGGAATAGACATAAATACCTCCGAATGTGTTAAATTGTTTATCATAGATTTAAGTTAAGCCGGTAATTCCCCAATAATCTATAAAGGATAAACATTATTATCTCATTTGGGAAATTATTGAAAAAGCCTCGCCTTCAAGCGATGCCCTCAATAAATCTATTAACTACCGTTCATCCATAGGTCTGCAATTTCAGGATGGAGATTTCAGTCCTGCAAGGCAGGGTGATCGAATTAATGTACAAGTTATGGATCTTAAACAAATTTTTATAGGATGATATCAACAATTTGTATATGATAATTCATGAATATTTTATGGCATTTGACGCCATTATTTTTTTAATGAAGGGCAATCACGGATAGGATGTGAGATGAAAGAGCCAGCAGAGGAATTCCCCATCCGTTAGGGATGGGAAATTCCGTATTACAGGGGGAATATTATTCTTCAGCGTAGCTAAAGGTGTCACTGAAGGTGCAATAGGGCTCCGGCGGTCTTGGGCTCTTGAATTGATTCGGCACCTTGGTTATGCTGTATGGCTCGCCAAACACCGTTGGTTTGTATGCGTTGGCGAATTCCTGCCTCATAGGGGCCGCTTCCATCTTTTGAGTATTTTTCGATTGCTCAATGGCATACTGGGCAAGGTCTTTTCCCATTGGTATCTCCCAGTCATTATAGACATGGAAGTGCCAGATCCTCCATTCGCCGTTTTCTTTTACAAAATCGATTCCGTATTTTTCATAGGTCCATATGGCATTGCCGCTGTTGCCCTGGATGTTGGCCTGGAAGCCGGGGGTATACCAGTATGCCTTTGCCGTCTTGCCGTCGCCTGCTACATAGATAATGGGCGTGGTAAGCATGCGGAAGCTTATGTTGCCTGCGCCTGTTTGCATCATAGGCTGCTGGCCGCTTTGTTCCGTCTGGGGGCTGTTTTGAAGGCTTTTGCCGGAACCATAATATTTTCTCATTACATCAATGCCGAAATATACGCCGACGTTATGGGCGAAGCTTACACCGGGGGTCTTCTGCGCCCAGTATTTTTCAAGCTCCATATCGTGGTCCCCGCCCGGCGAACCAAGGAGCTGGTGCATGCCCATCACGTTCTGAATCTCTTGAAGATCCAATGCCCGTTCGGCCATCTCGGCGGCTGTCATCTCCTTGCCGCAGGAGTTTTTCTTTGCGAGTGCGGAAGTAGTTGAAAATCCTATCATGATAAAACATG
>Ga0153915_10000569_pt1 | contig 34412 bp, 31 predicted proteins | sample Opewatmetagenome_2_FD_107003 | JGI IMG/M metagenome (GOLD analysis project Ga0153915, IMG submission 107003) | Freshwater wetland microbial communities from Ohio, USA - Open water 3 Core 3 Depth 3 metaG | ecosystem: Environmental > Aquatic > Freshwater > Wetlands | place: USA: Ohio, Lake Erie... | reverse complement strand
TCAATCCCAGGAAAAAATCGCATTTTCAGCCGCCGACCTGGAATTAATTGGCACGCAAACCGCCGCCGCGGCGTCAAACCAGGGCAAGTTCCTCGATAAAAACCTGTTTATTTTGTCGACAGTCGTGACATTAGGCCCGTTTATGGGGCTCCTGGGCACAGTTTGGGGCATTCTTCTCACTTTTTCCCAACTATCGCATGGTTTTTCCAGCAGCAATGCGGCGATGCTGACAGGTTTGTCGATGGCTTTGGCAACGACAGTGATCGGCCTTGTCATTGCAATTCCAGCATTGGTCGGATACAATTTTTTGAAAAACGCCAGCCGGGAGTATAAAAAGGATCTGGAACACTTCGTTCATTTTTTGCTCGCAGCTGTCGAAATGCAACACCGCAAAGAAGGGTGATGCATGGCACGCTCCCTGTTCCCTGAAGAAGAACAATTCGATGAACCACTCATCAACCTTACGCCGCTGATCGACGTGGTATTCGTCGTTCTCATTAGTTTTATGATCATTGCGCCTGTAATCGATACCGATCATGTCCAGCTTGCACCCGGCCTGGCAAATCGGCCCAAAGATTCCAGCGCAACGCAATCGGGGGCATTGACTATTGTCGTTCGAGCGGATAACTCCATTTGGGTTGACCATCGGCCAATTGCACTGTCCGGCCTCGATAAATGGCTGCAGGCGGAAAAGAAAATCCATCCGCACGCTATCCCCAAACTGATTCATGACAGCAGGGCTCAATTCGGCACCTATCAATCGGTTAAAAACAGGATCGAAGCATGCGGTTTCGAAGAGATGGATGTCATTTTGCAACCGCAATGAAATTGTGGTTCTGCTCGCTTAAAAAAAATAACCAGATCGCAATCCTGGTTTTACTTGCCCATATCGGCGCGATCCTTTGGATGAGCATCGATTACTGTTTCTCCGACCATCCCAAAATCCGCCGGCCTGTCGTGGTGCGAACGATCCGGCCGCAAGCAGCTCCGATTTATATTGCCCCTTCGCAAAATACTCCCGCCGCCGCTCCGAAACGGCCCGTCAGCCAGCCAACAATTGCCGCAACGCCGAAAACATCGAATGCAAGCTCGGCGACACCTACGCCTTCTTCATCTTCCAAAACGAACAAGAAAAAAACGGTTACAATCAGCTCCGCGAAAAAACCGGCGAAAGCCGCCGCCAAACCAAAAATCCCCGCCGGAGCGCTGCATGAAATCGAAGAGGGATTTAATGCTATCGAAACAAAGCCGTTCGCATCTAAAACATCGGCGCCCGAAATCAAACTTCCGGCTGTCATACAATCTCAATCGGCTCAAAGCATATCGATCGACAGCAACATTACCCAATCAAGCGTTCCTTCGACCTACCATCTATGTCTCATCGAACAACTCCAAACATCGTTGCAATTACCGGAGATCGGGGATGTAAAAATTAAAATCATGCTCGCAGCTCCAGGCACGATCAGTTCTATCCAGATCCTCGATGCCAAAAGCAAAAAAAATGCCGAATGGCTGAAAAATCAATTGCCTCTTCTTTCATTGCCATGTTTTAATGATTTCGGCATTGTCGATGCCATTCTTGAATTTACCATTACGTTCCGCAATGTTGAAAATAGTTAAAGTTTTTTTTCTCTTCGCAGCGATCGTCCTCCATGCTCAACAAGAGCTGGAAGTAAGGCTGGAGACGAAAGTCCCTCTCAAGCCAATTTATCTCAGCCAAGTGAACGGCCCTGCTGATATTGACAAACGTTATGCCGAAGAAATGCGCTCTATTCTGGCATTTGATCTGGCGAATAACGGCTACAGCTCGATTGTTCCCATCCGTGAAGATGCAGAGCAAAAAATCTGGGCCGATCCGCGTGCGCACGCCGACGCCGCATTCTGGAAACGCGAGCATATTCCCGTCTTCCTGGTTGTCGAAGCGAAAGCAAATGCGATTGCCGTAACACTGAACAATATTGAAAAATCGTCCACCAAGCGCTATCCGGAAATTGCTTTGGCTGGCCAGAGCCAGATTGACCGATCGGCGATCCACAAACTGGCGGACGCCGTCCAAAAAGATCTTTTCGGAACGCAAGGCATTGCTTCATCGCGAATTATTTTTTCCCAGCGCATCAAAAACAGCACTATCGCCGGCAATCAATGGGTTTCGGAGATCTGGACAGCGGATTGGGACGGCGCAAATGCGAAACGCCACTCCTTCGGCAACGGCTATTGCATGAGTCCCGGCTTTTTGCCTTCCTCGATCGCAAAACAGGGATACTTTTTTGCCGCCTCCGACCGCGGCCAGTCGAAAATCTACCGCGGTTCATTGCTCGATAACCAAACACAGGAGTGGATCCATCTGCGCGGCAGCCAGCTCTTGCCTGCGATCTCAAAAGACGGCTCGAAAATCGCCTTCATCAGCGATGCCGCAGGACGCCCGGATCTCTTCATGCAATTTATTACGAACGGCAAAGAAGCGGGCAAACCATTCCAGCTCTTTTCTGCTCCCGATGCAACACAGGCGTCGCCAACCTTCAGCCCCGATGGCCGCAAAATCGCCTTCGTATCTGATAAAGGCGGCTCGCCCAGAATCTATGTCATGGATATCCGCGATCCGCGCAGCGCGAACCGCCGAGATCTCACTCTCATTTCAAAAAAAAACCGAGAAAACACTTCTCCGGCGTGGTCGCCCGACGGCAGTAAAATCGCATATAGCGCGCGCACTGAAGGCGTCCGCCAAATCTGGATCTATGATTTTGCCTCGCAGGAAGAATGGCAGTTGACTTTCGGCGACGAGAACAAGGAAAACCCATCTTGGGCGCCTGACAATTTGCATCTGATCTACAACACCGAAACCAAAGACGTTTCAGAGCTTTATCTGATCAATCTTCACCAGCAAGAGCCAGTGAAAATTAATCTGGGGTTCGGTCAAAAGCGATTTGCCTCGTGGGAGTTAAAATAGAGAGCAAAGAAATCTATCATCCGCTAAATTTATGCACAGATGGAGGAAGCCATGAAAGCGAGAATTCTTTTGTGGGCCGCAGTTGCAATATTGTCAGTTAGCTGCAGCCGCAACAGCAGCCAAACCTGGGAAGACGTCAAAACAGCTGGCCGCTACATGCAGCGAGGCGTCGATTCACTGTGGGGAAAAGACCGCGAATCGCGAATGTTGGCCTCCGACGAAGAATTCATTGGCCCTTACGATGAGTTCATACCTTTGAATGATTCCGACCTGAGGTGTCTTGCGAAAAATTCCGACATGGCGCTCCCTCAGCCGCGTGGGATCCCCGGAATGAATGGCATCCCAGCACTTGATCAATTTTATGCACCTCCGGACGTAATTGGTTTTCAATTTGTCCATTTCGAAACGGACGAGCATGTCTTGCGCGAAAAAGCAGATATCCAGATGATTCACACGATTGCCGCTTATCTCAAAAGCCATCCGGCCGATCTGTTATTGATCGAAGGCCATACCGATGAGCGAGCATCGGCAAGCTACAATATGGCGCTTGGCATACGGCGCGCTAACCACATCCGCCAACTGCTCGTCAAAAACGGCGTCGACCTCAACCGCATCTACACTGTCTCGCGAGGCAAAGAACAACCCCTCGTCTTGGGACACTCTCCAGCAGACTGGAAGCAAAACCGTCGCGGTGTGTTCAAAATTTTTGAAAGATGAAAAAAGTTTTTTTTTGCTGGCTCGGGATCATTCCCGTAGCATGTTCTCCGCTTAAGTCGTCTCCGAACGATGAAAAACACCAGCTCGAATTAACGCTGCATGAATTGCAGACCAATCTCGACGATGTCCGCCATGATTTAAACTGCTTTCAAACGGAAATGCAGATTCTCGACGGCCGCATCAAATATTATGAAAACGCGTTGAGCGGCTTGAAAGAGCAGGATCTGGATAAACAGCAAAGCAAGATCGATTTGCTGGCGCAGCAAGTGGCGGCGCTCGAGAAAAAAATTTCTGTTGTTGAACGACTCAATGATTCGGGTTCCCGCGATTTGCAGCAATTGACTTCCCATGCAAACGAGACCACCGCAGCATTATCTCAATTCAAAAGCAGGATCACGGAACTCGAACAGGAAATCCAATCGCAAAACCAGCGATTCGAACAAGTCGCCAAGCTAAAAGGCCACTTTGAGGGGCTAGCTAAACATCTGTCCAATGCCAGCGACAAAAAGATTTATAAAGTCCGCCCAGGCGACACCTTGGATAAGATCGCCCGTTTCCATCAAACTACCGCTGAACGAATCAAGAAAGCCAACGATCTCAATCAAGACCTGATTGTTGTCGGCCAGGAACTCGTTATTCCCGATGAACCGAACTCACGCTAACCGCCCAATCGGTATTTTTGATTCCGGTATCGGCGGGCTCACTGTTTTGCGCGAAATAGCTCGTCTATTGCCGCGCGAAGATCTTATCTATCTCGGAGATACGGCAAGATTTCCTTACGGAAGCAAATCATCGCATGCCATCATTCAATGTGCGCTGGAATGCGCCCGCTTTCTCATGGAACAACAGATCAAGATGTTGATCATCGCCTGCAATACGGCATCCGCTCATGCGCTCGAAATGTTGCAGGAAACGCTTCCCGTACCCGTTGTCGGGATTATCCAGCCTGGATTCAAAGTCTTAATGGAAACAACGCGGTCGCAGCGCGTCGCCATCCTTGCAACACAAGGCACCATTGCATCGAATGTGTATCAAAATCTCATCCGCCAGCATTATCCGATGGCATGCGTTTTTCCCATTGCATGCCCCCTATTTGCTCCATTAGCGGAAGAGCATTTGTTTGATCATCCTGCGGCCGATTTGATCGCCGCTCATTATTTACAGAGCTTGAATACAGCCAATATCGATGCCGTGCTTTTGGCTTGCACACACTACCCGCTTTTACGCAATGCAATCCAAAAAGCGCTGCCGCCATCTGTCAAAATCGTGGAGCCGGCTCAAAGCTGCGCCGAGCAAGTCCGCTCTTGGCTAACAGCATCAGAAATGCAAAATTTACAGGAACAGGGGCGCCACCAATTCCTGGCGACTGATCATACCGAGCGTTTCGCCGCTCTCGCCAAAACATTCCTCGGCCGCGAAATCGATTTGCATCGGATTGTATTGCAAACTTGAAGAAAAACTAATTTGCTGAAATAATTTCCATTAATCCGGGTGAACCCATGACGCAAAAGAAACGAATCATTTTAGTCGAAGATGAAGAAGATATAGCCGCTCTGATCAAATTACAGGCGGAAATCACAGGCTACAAACTGCATGTTGAAGTCGATGGAATTAATGGATACCGCGCCGTCGAGCGGGAAAAACCAGACCTGGTAATCCTGGATATCATGCTTCCCGGAGAGAACGGCCTCGATGTCTGCCGAAAGATCAAGAGCAATCCAGAACTAAAAAACATTCCCATCATTATTCTCTCTGCCAAAGGAGAAGAACTCGACGTCGTTCTCGGCCTTGAACTCGGCGCAGACGATTATATCTCCAAACCATTCTCACCAAAGGTTCTTTTCTCTCGAATTAAAGCGGTACTCCGCCGCGGGAAAGAAAGCGAAAAAAACTCCAAAACACTCAAATTTGGCGATTTCATTTTGGAAGTCGATCGCTATATCCTGCGCAAGCAAGACAAGGTGATCCCCCTGACCCTTTCCGAATTTGGCATTTTACGGCGTCTTGTGACAAATGTCGGAAAAGTCCTAACCCGCAACCAGCTGCTCGATGATATCAACAATGACGACGCGTTCATTGTTGATCGCAATATCGATGTCCACATCGCATCCCTCCGTAAAAAATTGGGAGATACATTTAATTCAATTGAGACCGTACGCGGAGTTGGATATCGCTTTAAAGAAGAACAATCTTCGATTTAATAAATATTTATTAGACTTTATTTCCTTTCACCTATAATTAGTAAATTATATTCGCGCTGCTGCAAATTTGGAATTTGGACGGCGCCTCCGCGATTTCGCAAGGAATTGCGATGCTTGTCCAAATTCCCAATATGCGGCGGGGCGCATTGAGCCTCTTCTTGGGAGATACTATGAAAAAATGGATCGCATTGGGCGCAGTTGCGCTCGTCATTTTTACAAGCTGTGAAACGAAAACTGGTACTGGTATTTTGGCTGGCGGCAGCGTTGGCGCAATCGCCGGAGGCGCTGCAGGAGGGGGCCAGGGAGCCCTGATCGGCGGAGCAGTTGGAGCTGTTGCCGGGGGCTTGGTCGGCGCCGTCCTCGATGAGCAAGATCGCAAAGTGATGCAGCGCACATCGCCGCGCACCGTCGATCGGATGGATCGCGGAGAACCTCTCACCGTCAATGATGTGATCAAATTATCCCAAGGCGGTGTCAGCGACGAATCAATCATCCGTTATCTGCAGCAAACAGGCAGCACATACAATCTCAGCCAAGCTCAGATCCGCCGCTTGCAGGATGCCGGCGTGAGCCAAAGAGTCATCAATTACATGGTTGATTCCAGCCGATAGATGCCTCAGTCGTTAACAAAAATTCTTGAGGCAATTTCTAGCGTGAAAGCTCCGTAGAATCGACGACCGGAGGCTTCGCAAGTTGATCCGTATTAATGCAATATGAATCAGCTCGCGATCATCAATTGTACGGGCTTTGACGCTATCCCAAGAACCCTTGTTAAGGACGACTACATCCACAATGTTACGCAACATCGCTTGACTCCAAATCTTTTCCATGTTAAGTGATGATCTTTAAAAGGCGAGGAGATCATCCATGAGAGTCAGCGTTCCATTATTTTGCGCACCGTTTCTTTCTCTCGGATGCCTTCATGCCGACTGGTCCCCAGTAAATTATATCGAAAACAGCGTAACGACGAATAATCAGGCATTGGTGTTCACCTGCTATGATCTTAGCCACAACACCCTGGTAGCAACGTATGGAACCCAAACTACCGGAGCTTACGCGTCCATTTCCCCGGATCATGGCAACACTTGGACTTCCCCTGTTTTAATTACCGACGCCACTCATCCTAATAATGCAGTCTTTCCCATTTACGACCCCGCCAATCAAAGTTTGGTCGCAACATGGGTCGATGCAGACTCTACCATCCCTTATTCAGCTATTTCTACAAATGGGGGAACTTCTTGGAGTACTAATCAAATTTCTTCAGACCCTTCCTCTAATATAAATATATCCACAGCATATGACTCCGCCGACTCAAAACTCATCACAATATGGACAACATCATTGACGAGCGGCGAATCAGAATATTCAACATCTTCCGATGGAAGCACCTGGGGCGCAGCTACCTCAATTGACAATGTTGGGGCAGGCGACACTTTTCTTTCATATGATCCAAGCAACGGAACAATTGCGGGGGCATTTGGGTCGAGCACCAACAACAATACGCAAGCTTTTGTTTCTTCAAATAACGGCGGAACATGGGATCTTCGCACAATTAGCAGCGAATACCCATACAGTAATGTTTTTCTGACGTATCTCCCGAATGGAACCTTGGTAGCTTCCTGGAGCAGCGACTCGGATCAGATACCGAAAGTTGCTCTCTCCACAGACGGTGGAAATACTTGGGGTTCTGCCATTACTATCAGTAATACAAACGTTAACGGAAATGTAGTAACAGCCTACAACCCTTCTCTCGACCTGCTCGTTGCTACGTGGACCGATAATAGATCCAGCGCCCCATATTACTCTCTTTCGACAGATGGCGGCCAGACTTGGAAGTCGCCTCGAGCAATTACTTCGGATCAAGTAACATTGGATACATCGGTTTCATACGATCCAGTCAGCGGCTCATTCATCGCGACATGGGTCGAATACAACGGACATATAAATCTTCCTTATTACTCACTCTTCAGCCCAATCTCCACATTTGCGCTTAGCGGCAACAATCTCAAGCTCGCAAATTATCTGATTGCCAATGCGCCGCTATCAATAATTCGACTTCTTGCGCTATTGACAAACGACGAGCTCAATCTTGCGCTGCAAAGCATGGCGCCCACCCGAAATGCTTTTCTGACGTTCAGCGCGCAAACCGCGCAAATCTCTCTTAGCCGGCTTCTCAACGACCATTTTGGCCAACAGCGATTGCGCCATCATAAAATTGTCCCGGCAACAACGATCGCTTCGCGCATCGCTTCCGATGAGCTAGTCGCTCAAAGCGATGAAATAACCGTTCATCAGAAACCTTCATCTGCCCCCAGATGTCTGGCGAAAAAGCCTTATTCTTTCTGGATGGGAGCATTTGGCGAATTCGCCCATGACAAACCCGAGCATCAAACACCGGTGTTCAATACTGGTTCAGGCGGCGCAATAGCTGCGTTCGATTACAGCGATGACAATTACAATCTCTTTGGATCGGGAATTACTTATGCGCATACCCATATCTATGAAAAAGAAGGCGCAGGGCACGGCAATGTCGATCAGGGCGCGCTTTTCGTTTACGGAGCTTTTTCCCATGCAAACTGGTATTTCGATACCGCTTTGTGGGGCGGCTATTATCATGCTAAAAATGTGCGAAACATATCGTTTCCCGGTTTTTCCGGGCAAACCGATTGCAAAACACATGGATGGCAGTTTACACCTCATCTCGAAGTGGGATACAGCCATTGGATCAACTGGCTATGCATCGAACCGTTCGCAATGGCTGACTATGTCAGCTGCTGGGAAGACCATGCTCATGAAACTGGAGCCTATCCCCTGAATTTCGGCCAAAAAGGCAAATATTGCTCGCTTTTGCGCGGAGAAGGAGGAGTGCGGTTCGAACAAATTTTGACCTATTGCTGGGGAACTGTAACGTTTGTAGAAAAAGGAAGCTACGCCTATCAAAAAGCATTCCATACAGGCAGAATCAATGCATTTTTAATCGGTTATCCCGGCTCCTTTACGGTCACAACGCTTACAACTGCACAAAATATGGGCGTCGGCGAACTGGAAATCCTCTTTGCTCCTGCACATACTTGCTACTCCGAGATCAGTTTCAGTTACCATACTGAATTGGGAACTCGATACCAAACTCACCAAGCGATGGCTAAAATTGGCTGGGATTTTTAATCTGAAACGAATCAACTATTTACTTGATTTTTGGACGACCGCTGGTATTTTAAAAACTAAAAAGCTGGTTAATAAAACTCGCTTTACAGCGAATTGATGCAACTGGCGCTAAAGAAAGAAGGTTTTTATGGCTCTATCGCAAAAAATTTGGCGCTGCTTGGATATTTGTTCGATCGCCTTGGCGAGTTCGAGTTCTATGACAGCTTTTGCGCAAGAGCCGATCGGCTTGATCGGAGGAACCGGCACACTCTCGGGCCCCTATGCTGCGTTCGTCGCTCATGACGGTTCATTAACGCCTCTAAGCTTTGGTTTTGACGGAGCCATCAACAGTGTGGCAATCAACAGCCAACCCATTGGACTGATCGGAGGAACTAATTCTTCTGCGGGTTATGCGGCTTTTGCAACGCCGAATGGAGCGCTGATACCCCTTGCAACCGGCCTTGCAAGCGGAGAGATATTTAGCGTAGCAATCAATAGCCAGGGGTATGGAGTCATCGGCGGGGTTAATAATTCTTCAAGCACCGATTACGCAGCGCTGGTATCGCCGAATGGCTTTGTCACAGTGCTGGATCTCAATCAAACCGGCACCGGAATCTATAGCGTGGCGATTAACCACTCAGGGAATGCACTAATCGGCGGAGATTCAAACTCTGGAGATGGATACTTTGCGCATGTTTCGCCCGATGGAACATTTAGTGCCCACACTGGTTTAACCGGCACAATCTTCAGCGTCGCAATCAATCAAAAAAATGCCGGCATTGTTGGAGGCGCTAATGCGACCGCTTACTTTGTCCAGGCAAATGACAACAGCATTGCGATTAGCATCGACAACACATCAACAATCGAAAGCGTAGCCATCAACAACTATGGCATCGGCCTTCTCGGCGGCGAACTCGATATCGGGAGCCAAGGTGCAGCATATGCCGCTATCGCTTCCTCACAAAATCTCACCGTTCTCAATACCGGCCTTACTAGCGGAATCATCAAGAGTGTAGCGATCAATGACCTGGGAGGCGGGCTTATCGGCGGCGAAGATTTGACTGCGGCAAGCGCCTACGCTGCATTAATGGCGCCGGATGGGACGCTGACGCCTCTCGATGTCAATGCTACGCTCATCAATAGCGTCGCGCTCAATAATGAAGGCGTTGGCCTGATCGGCGGCGGCAACGGATTAGCAGCTTATGCAGCTCTCGTCGCACCGAACGGCGCTCTTACTGAGCTTTCCACAAACCTCAACAATGCGCAGATCTATAGTGTGTCCATCATTGATGCCGCCGTACCAAAATCGATTGGCCCCTATTCCAGCGCGATCAATGCTCAACTTGCAGCAAGCAATACTCTGGAAACACGCTTGACTTCTCAAAACCGCCTATGGAAGCATGAAAAATCAAGCGAAATCAGTTTGACAGCTGATACGAAAGATAAGCCGCCAGTATGTCCGCGATCGCCGAAAAAATATAATCTTTGGGCAGCCCCCTTCGGTAATTATGTAAATGCGCAATCTCAGCGGAATGTCCCGAAATTTACTAATGAAATTGCAGGCGCCCTCGCTGCGTTCGACTATCATGCTCACGATTTCTTGATTGGCTGCGGTCTTGGATATGCATTCAACTACATCCATTACTCAAGAGGCCAAGGACATGGAAAGATCCAGGAAGAAACGGCTTGCATTTACAGTTCCTACAAACCGGGCCGAGCTTGGTTCAATGCCGCTTTATGGGGTGGATTCTATCAATTCCACAATGAGCGGCATACTCTCTCATTTATTACATCAAAAGCCCATACTCATGGATGGATCCTCTCTCCGCACATGGAAGTTGCTATTCCGTACGCGATTAATTGCGACCATTCATGCACCGTCGAGCCATTCTTGATGTTCGACTGGGTAAATGCATGGCAGCGCCATTATACGGAAAGAGGAGAATCCGGATTCAATCTCGTAGTGCATGGCCAATATGCCTCTCTATTGCAGAGCGAGGCAGGTCTCAGGTTTTATGAGATGCTCCATTACTGCTGGGGGCGATGCCTCTTAGAAGAAAAGCTATGTTATGCAAACCAGGCGCCTTTTCATTTTAATGACATTAATACCGCCTTTATTGGGTACTCTCCGGCTTTCCCCGTTGCGACAGGAAGCAAAAAAGTCCAGAATCTGGGCGGCATCAAAATCTGCGTTACTTTCCTGCCGAAAAATTTTGGATTTTACAGTGCCATCGACCTCGAAGGGCTGTTTAACAAATCATATCAGTCGGTTTTTGCCAGCATTTATTTCGGCGAAAACTTCTAAAGAACATCCGCTTTCCTTTTGCACAGAAGGGACTAACCGGATATGCTGAAAAACCTGCATATAACTTCGGTTTTGTATGTCGACGGAGCAATTATTCGATCGCAAATTCGACGCCGCAGATGACTCTTACTTTCAGCAAAGCCTGCCCCAGGTCTACCGGGCTGTCCTCCAGCAATTTCGCAGAGCAAGCGCCTCGTTTGTTCTTTTCAACCTGCTCTACGCGGCCGTCTTCGCTGCGGAGCTCTTTTTCTTTCTCCTGTTCCTGCCGTTTTTGATTCAATCGGCCTGGCTTGCCATATCTCTGAGCGGCCTGTTTTTGACGATTTTTTCCTACTTCGTCCTGCAGTTTTATTTTTCAGCCAAAAAAATCGAACAGCTCATCCAGCTCAAAGACCAGTTTATCGCCTCCTGCCATCAGTTGACAGGCGGCCCCGGCAAAGGCGGCTTATCGATAGCGGCGGCGCTCATCAAATTGTCCTCGTATCTCGAAGAATTCGAGTGGCAGTTTTACCGCATTCCGCGCTTTTTGCAATCTTTTCAGCGGCCGCTTTCTTCTTTTTCCGCCTTCTGCCATTGGCAGGACGTCTTTCGATTCAAGCAGCTTTTGCTCTATGCGGCGATTGATGAGCACATGAGTCAGATCCGCATCGCACCGACAGATTTGGAAGTCCACGCTTCGCTGGCCAATACTTATCTCGCTCTTTCAAAACTTTTTACCGAACCCAAGCGATCTCCGAACCCCAGTGCGTTCCGCAGGAAAAAAGCAGCCTTCGACGCCAATTTCCGCATCGCTGCGCAACTGGCTGTCGATGAGTTTCACATTCTCAATCACTACGCGCCGAATGACCCCTGGGTTCATGAACAGCTTTCATATGGCTACCGCGATCTTTCCATGCCGCAGGATGAAATCCGGGAAATGGAAATATTATTGCAGCTCCAGCCGCAAAACATGGATCTGCTGCTGCGTTTAGGAAAGATTTATTTCGAGCAAGGATCGAACGCGAAAGGCCTACAAATTTACGAACAACTTAAACAAGCGAACCATCCCCAAGCAGAGGAACTGATTTCCATTTATGGCAAACTTGCGGCTTTTCTACCTCCGATCACTCCCGGTGCAAGGGAATAAATTATACTCCGCTCCGTCAGAAATTGTGAATTTGGGCCGCGTCAAAGCCCCTATAATCGGCGATCGCAAATGGGTACGTATTGCATTAATACGCACCCGTTTGAGAAGCCTGCGGTCGTCGATTCTAGGGAGCTTTCACGCTGGCACAAACTCACAATTTCTGACGGCGCGAAGTATACACATTCCCCGTCGCTCATACCGATGCAGCCCAATGTTTCTCATCGGATGCTTTCTTGCATGGACTCATCTTCTCTTCGCCAGTCATGAGACGGAAATTCGAGAACTGTTCAACAAAAAATTCTCGGAAAACTCCATTGAGATCCAAACAGTTGGAGTGGGACTCACCAACCGCAATTTTCACGTCGATGCCAACGGCCGGAATTTCTTTGTCAGAATGGGAACCTCTCATTTTCCCGAACTCTATATCTCGCGCGAACTCGAAAAACACTTTTATACGATGGTCCAGGATCTCAATCTCGCACCCAATCTTCTCTATTGCGATCCGACACATGGCATTTTGATCACTCCCTTCATCTTCAATGCAAACAACTATGGAAAAATTGCCGGAAAATGGACCGGCGCCCCCCAGGAGGTAATTGCTCGCTGCGTTCAGGCCATGAAACGCATCCATTCTTTTCGGGGATTTCCCTCAAAAGAAGCTCCCTATCCATTTCGCGTCATGGATCACTATTACCGCGTCGGCATCAAGATGCAGGCAGAATTCCCGCCCAATTTAACCCGGGCGATTGCCTTGGCCAAAAGCCTCGATATCTCATTTGGCCCGAAAGTCCTTTGCCACCACGATTTCTATTGGGGCAATTTACTCTTCGACGGTAACAAATTATGGGTTATTGATTGGGAATATGCCGATTGGGACGATCCTCTCTTCGATTTGGCCGGGTTTTGCACTGAACAGGAATTAGATGACGAAGAGAAAAACATAGCATTGCAGGAATATTTGCCTGGCTACCAAGCGAAAGACAAAATCAAACTTGAGAAGATGTGCATGCTCTATGCACTAAAAACGGCCATGTGGTGCTGGATCCAGATGAAGCTGGAACCAGATCTGCGCTCCGACATCGAGCCAATAGCAACGAAGCATATGGCCACATTCTGGCGGCTGGCGGACAAACTGTAATACCAATCCCAGCAAATAAATTCTTATTTGAGCGCGTGAAAGCTCGCTCAAATAAGAATTTATTTGCTGGGATTGGTATAACTTTCACCCTCTTGGAATCGATGGTCCGAGTCCACCCGCCCCAAAATGACAGGGCCGGATCAAAAGATCATGCTTTTTTTCAAATTCAAAAAATTCAGTCAATTTCACTTGTTGTTGATAGAGTCCTTGCTCAGAAATTTTAGACGACAATGATCGTGGCTGAACAGTGGATAAAAATACCACTCTGGGATAAAATTTTATAGTTTTTATAAAGCCAATTTTAAGACCCGACAGACAGAAAAATTCTAATACACTGAGGCTAAAGAATGAGCATTAACTTGAAATCCGAAGTAGGCCCCTCTCGCGACGTCATTAATAAAGTTGACGCGGCGGTTCAAACAACTAATGAGAATTCAAAAAGTATAATGCCAAAGGTCGTAACAGCTCTTGCATTAGCCGCAATAACAGGAGTTGCGTCTTATTTTCTTGGAAATTTATGTTCCGCATCCTTAAATGAAATGATTCGTCTAGGGTGTGGAAATGAAAATAGATCTTGGATCATTTGCACTCCTTTACTGGCTAAAACAAGCGGTCAATGTTTTAGCGCGGGATTAACTTCCGTAGGATCCGGCGCATTTCTGGTAGACAACACAAACATCCAAAATACTATCAGTCTTACAAATTTAGTTATGAAATTTTTTAAATTTGGGGGATAAAAATGGCAGTTTCTTTAAGGCAAACTCATCAAGCAAACTTACCAATGCCAATTACTTTACAATCAAGGGCAAGCAAGGCTTCGGATTCGCTATTAGCCACTATTTGCGCTGCAGGTTTTGTCTGTTCAGGAATCTTAACCTATTATTCATGGATTAATGTAAGTCTTTTTTCGATTGCAAGCACTAACTGGCCAATCTCTGTATTAGGTGTTGTTCGAAATACAGGTTTAGTTGGAGGAAACCTATTAACGGGCTTGGCGGCAATAAATACAGTAAGCACGCTTATCCTCAAAAACATTTCGCCAAAACTTGCTAAAAATTCAATTATCATTCCCCGAGGTAATGCGGTTCCGCCCAAACGACCGATACATTACGCCACCGATGCCTTGCAAATCAAACGATCCCAGCCATTTGGTGTTAACACCCCAGTTAAATGTCAGGGAGGATCATTCTCAATTTAGCAAAAACTAATGCCCACTTTTATACCACGCGCGGCCTGAAACTTGGAATTTTCGCGCAGCTCAAAATCCAAGTTTCAGGCCGCGCGTGGTATACGTTGATTAAAGAACTCCTCGCAGAAAGGAGGAGATTCTTCCGCCGCACAAGGCGGCGGGGCAGCTTCGTTGCTTCCCGCGTTAGGCTCAGTGCTTCTGGTAGAGCCTTCTGAAGTTTCCGATGAAGGTAACATAGCTTCACGACACTGGACGATCAATGCAATTTCAAGATTAAATCTTGAAATTGCATTACAACATCTTCATCGTCTTGAAAATCAATTAACTATAAAGCTAGTTACAAAACTCCACCGCAGCGAAAAAAACACGGTGACTTGCCCAATAGGGCGTTTTTACGCGCGGAAGAGTTTTACAACTGGCTCGATACCCCACAATTATTGCCTCAATGCCAGCCTAACGCGGCAAAAAGCGCTTTCCAGTCGATCGTCCCGATGAGAAGGCCGAAGGCGCATACCTGGCACGCCTTCCAATTCACTTGCTCCTGATAGAGTTTTTGCCCCCAGAAATTGCAGATGACAATGATCGCGACTGAAAAAATGGGAAAGATCACGATATTTTCCAAAGAAGTCGCGCTTTCTGTCGCCCAAATCAAAAAGAAAGTGCTGATGCTATTGGCAGCGCCGCCGATAAAGCCATAAAAACATTCAGCGGTCTTCGGAATCCTCTTTTCCGACGCGATGTACACGAAAAATTGAAACAAAGCGGCGGCAAAATAAATGAATGGCATGAACCATTGGCTAGCCATCTGCTTGGCATTGAAAAGAGATCCGAGATCTTGAGGATTCGGCCAATTCAACACCAGCGCCCGCCATTGCATGACAACCAGAAAAATCAGATGGCATGAAAACGTCAGCGTGGCAAAGAGAAGCCATGAACGTTTATCTTTCAGACCTTCCAGGCCGCGCCCTGCCCAAAAAAGACCCGCCAGAACCAAAATCGAGCCGATCGCATGCCACGGAGTGTAGATATAGCCAAATGCGGCTCCGAAAAGTGTCGCCATCACGACAGCTGGCATTACAGTCGATGCGTTCAGGATTGCGAATGTCAGCCCGGGAGGGCCATTTTCGAGTGCGCGCCCGAGAGTCAAGAACATAAACCCGAAAATCAATCCAGCTGCGATGCCAAGAATTGCAATGCCGCCGTTGATCGAAAATTCCTGCGTCCGAATCGGTCCAATCAATACAGCAACAACGGTCGCAAATGCCAATTGAATCATAAGGTACGCTTTGCTGGTTCCTCCGCTGTCGATGCTCCTTCGCATGCAAAAATTCGAAAGCGATGTAAAACAGCTCGCAACCAAGACCAATAAAATCCCCATGCTTCCCTCCAAAAATAGCAGCAGCGCGGTGCGCGCGCTTTTTTAAAAAAGATTGACACCACGGACCATTTTAAGGAAAGCCAGAATCGGTTTCTCTAGAGGCATCAAAAAAAACAAAAACTTAAGCTGTTTAATTTGAAAATAAAACATCATGAAACAACGAACTGGTATGTTGATTAATCCTCCTCTCGTATAATCGCAACATGTGAGGTAGACTTATGCGGTGGCTTTTACACGTCTTGCAAGCTAATTGTAAAATTCGAACACGTGACAAAACAGCTCAACATCGTCGTTTTTTCCGCATGTTCGAATTTTGCAATTGGCTCATGCCATTGTTTTTTTTCTTTCCCATTGCCGATGCAAAAGATTGGGATGCTCAAAACGAGGAAGAGGCTCTTTTCATCCGAAGAATCGCAGATTTTTGGCAGGAAGGCGAATATCAAATCGTCAAAAAGCAGATCGAAGATTTTTTAAAAACCTATCCAGATAGCTCATTTGCCCAATCATTAAGCGCTACGCTGGGAGATCTCTACATCAGGGAAAAAAATTTTAAGGGCGCCCTCGAACAATATTCGCGCATTACGGATGCGCAAATCGCTGAAAACACATTTTTAAACCGGATGCAATGCCTGCTCGAGCTGCAATGGTTTGCTACTCTGGCTGATGAATGCGAGCATTTTTTGCAAAAAGAAAACCTTGTGCCGGAAGCCAAGCTCCGAACCACCTACTTGCTGGCAATCGCCCTTTATCAGCAATGCATCAATGCTCCCGATGATTCTGAAGATCTCCAACGCATGGCTGAGCGTGCGCGGCCTCATTTTCAGCTGCTGTTGAATAGCGAACTCTCCCGCGAGGTTGCTCAGGCATTCGCCCATCTGTGCTGCATCTTGAAAGACTTCGCCTCGGCATCACAAGTCTATCTCAACCTCGCCGAGCAAACGGGCTATAACCGTGAAGAAATGCTCTTTCAGGCTGCAATCCTTCAATCCGAGTACGATAAACCCCTTGCGATGAAAACCTTCGAGGAGGTTGTCCGTATCAATGGCCAACGCTCCCACGATGCGCTCTACAACCAGCTGGTGTTGAGCTACGATATTGGACAATATGAAGAGCTGCTTGGCAAAAAAAAGGAGATTTTGGGGAAAATTCCTGCAGAACGGCAAAGCACCGCCCATCTTTTTTTCGGAAGGAGCCATCTCCAGCTTCGTCAATATCCCGAAGCCTTGCAAGAGTTGTTAAAATACGCGGATCAAGCATCTTCTTCAGAAGCCCTCAGGGCCGCTCTGATCGATATTCTCGAGACCGCTTATCAGCTCGGCGACGAAGATAGCGTAAATATTGCCTTGGGCCGTCTATCTAAACAATTTCCTGATGACCCGCAGATTCCAAAAGGAATGCTTGCGCAGGCTCTTCTGCTTAAAAAAAATAGCCGTCTGAATGAGGCAAATGAGGTAATCGAAGCTCTTTGCACACGCTTTTCAGCTTCTCCCGAGGCTGAAGCGGCCCGCTTCGAGCAAATCCACATCGATTTTTTGGTGGGGAATTGGATCCAATGCCAAGCTCATTCTCGCGCATATTTGGAGCGTTTTCCCAAAAGCGCTTTTTCGGCGCATGTCTGGCGTTATCTGGCGACCGCCGGATTCCATTTGTCAGCAGAATCTTCCGACCTCTCGCAAAAAGAAGAGTTTGCCCGCAATCTCGAGACATTCCTTGCCCAAGAAAAATCGCTCGATGCAATAGAACGCAGCGATTGGAGTTTTCTCTTGGCAAAGACAAACTATGAACTCAAGCGCTATGAGCCTGCTATCAAGATCTTGCAGGAGCTGGCCGCTAACGAGGGTTTTTCCCAGCGCGGTAACGCCATGCTGCTCTTAGCTCTCTCTCTGCGCGATGGCAGGAATGCTGTCGAAGAATTCTGCGCCAAGGCGGAAGATGCCCTTGCCGCCCATGCCGATCTTCTCGATGAAGCAGCCACCCACATCGCGCTATTCAACGGCTACCTAGCCCTAAAATCCATCGATCTTGCAGCCAATCACTTGTATCTCGCATCGCAAAAAGCCGACATCGAATTGGACAATTTGCGCTGGCTTGCAGATTATTATTTCGCCAAGAATGCTGCCGTTGATCTCCAGAGGGCGTTTGATGCCACGAACCGTTATTTGGCGCAGGCGAAAGTGAATATGCGGGAATTGACTGAAGAAACGCTTTTCTATGAAAGCGCCGTCATCCGTCTTGCAAATCTTCAAGGCCGACTCGGCAAAACCGCCGAGCAGCTGGAGCTGCTGCAATGTTTGAAAGGACAATATGCGGCTCATCCCGCCTGGACTTGGCAACATGAAAGCGAAGCCGACCTGCTTTTGGGAACTCATTTCTCCCAAGCCGGACAAACGGAGAGCGCCTTGGAGCTCTTCGACAAGATTCTGGCAAAAAGCCCCACCGTTCGAACGCATGTCAGCGCTCAAGCATCATTGCAATCCGCGCAAATCCGTATGCAGCGTTTGAGCCAAAAAAATCTTTCTCCTGACGATCCAGACGTTTTGAAAATTCTCGCCCAGCTGAAAACACTCGTTCTGCAAAAAAATCTGGCAAACGAACCGATCCACCTCGATGCGGCCATCGAATATATCGACTTTCAGACAGGATTGGAAATTCCCGAAAAGCGGGACGAAAAACGCCTCGCTCTCCTTCTCAAAACAAAAGCCCAATTCGAGGCATCGGATGATTTACTTTCCGCCGATTATCAAAACAGCCGAAAGAGCCTGCCGGAAAAAGATTGCCTGGTTGCCGCCTATCTCAACTTTTTCGATGCTGAAATTCATTTTTGCCAATCGAAGCTTGCACAAGAAGCCCGAGATCGCTTTCAATATGCACTAGAGGCGAAGACGTCATTTCAAGCCATCGCATCAAAGCCGGCCACAGACTTCCTCGCCGCCCGTACGAAAAAACAACTGGAGCAGTTGGACGGCAAATAAATATGCAAACCTCCTTGAACAAGCGCTTGCTCGTTTCTTGCATTTTTGCTTCTATCTTTTTGCATGCTCTTTTTCTCTTGATGGTTCAGCATCATTCGATATGGCTGATTGCATCGATTGATGCGAAGTCCACTCACGGCCTTCAATCGATGCAAAAAGAACAGATTCTCAAAGAAGCCTTCCAGACTCTTTCGAAAATCGAAACAGTCAAAATACCCGAGCCAAAAAAAATCAAATCCGCAGAACCTTTTGCCTATTCGATTCCTTCGATCCAATCTAATGCACCGGAAATATTTTCACCGAAGCCCATGGCGCTACCTGCCAATCATCTGGTCGTTCGTCCCGACCTATATCTGGCCGCTCCGCTCCCGCCATCTCGCAAGATCGAACCCAATCTCGAAAAGTTCAGCGTGACCGTTCAACCCAACCCGCCGCAGCCAAAACAAAGTACGTCCTCCCCTCAAAAACACCCGGAGTGGCCTTTGGCCTTAGCCAAGCTCATGCCGCCGAATGTCGAAATGCTGCATACTCCGATGATTGCCTATCAGTCGCGCCCGCTCGACACCCCGGAAATGATGGATCAAAGCACAGCCCGCCGTGCACTCCTGGCGATTCCTACCCCTCCGCTGCCCTCTTTCCCTACTTTAGACGAACTGGATACAGGCTCCTATTCGGATTTTTTTGATCTGGATCTCGTCTGCCTGTCGAAACAAGGCGAGGGCTTTCTGTTTGCGATTACGATCATTCCCCGCAGCGATCTGCAATTGCCCAAGCTTCATCAGCACTATAATTTTTTAATCGACCGCGCCAACTGCATCCAGCGCGATCGGCTTCTCGCGACCAAAAACGCCGTGCTCAAAGCGCTGAACGAACTTCCTCCCGACGATACGTTCAACATCATTGCGTTCGATAACAAAGTCGAAAAGCTTTTCCCAACAGCGCACCCTCCCGATGCCGTTGCTATTGCCCAGGCAAAAGCGTTTTTAGATAAAATCAATCTCGGAAGTTTTTTCTCCCCCTCCGACCTATACAATCCTTTGCTCTTAACACTGCCCGAACAAATCCAAGATGACGAATTGTATACAGCCGTCCTCATGTCCGACGGCGACAACTTCGCAAAAAAAAGCGCCTTGCATTCAGTATTGCAAAAATGGAGCTGGCAAAACTCTGGCAAAGTGGCGCTGTTTACGATCAGCTTGAATGACGATCGCCAGCTTTCCAATCTCGAAGCTGCATCGACGCTCAACAAAGACCGGCTCTACATCGCACCGACCAAAAGCGGGATCAAACGCAAACTTCTCAAGCTGATGAAAAACATTCAATCGCCAATCGCCAAAAATATTTCCTGCCACGCTATCAGCCAATTGAACAACCGCACCATCGAACTCTATCCAGGCGCGCAGGAACTGCCCCACATGTATCTCGACCAGCCCTTCGTCATCATGGGCAGCACCGAGTCGTTGGAGGACTTCATTTTATTTGTCCAAGGACGCCTGAAAGACCGCTGGATGAACATCAAAAAGACCATTTCCTTCGTCAATGCACAGAAAGGGAATCAATCATTGAAAGAAGAATGGGCCCGCCATCAGGCGCAACGCTGCTACAAACGCTATGCGTTTGATGCCAACCCTTCGCATCTGGCCGAAGCGCGCGATTGGCTTCAACCCTTTGACATCCAGCCTGCATTCCAATGACGCTACGCATTCTCAGTGGTAAGTTCAAAGGCCGCAACCTCAAATCGCCCCAATCCAGCCCCACACGCCCCACGCAAGGCATCTTGCGCCAGGCTGTCTTCAATATCTGCCAACATCAAATCCAAGATGTCCGTTTTCTCGATCTCTTTGCCGGCAGCGGCGCGATGGGGCTGGAAGCGCTGAGCCGCGGCGCCAAATACTCCTGTTTTGTCGAACAAAACCGATCAGCAGCCCACATCATCCGCGAAAACATTCAAATTCTCGACGTAACGGAATACTCCGAGTTACTGGCGATGGATGCATTGAGAGCATTGAAAATCCTGGCCAGGCGCAAAGAGACATTTGACATCATCTATATCGATCCACCCTATGGCCAGCCAGAACTGATCCGGTCGGTTCTAGAAGAAATTGAAAAAAATAATCTTATTTCTTTGAGCGGAGTTGTTTTTTTCGAAGACTCCGCCCAAGATCCGGAACTCGATTACAACTCAGGCCGCTTGAAAAAAGTCAGCTCGCGAAAATTTGGAATCGCGCGGCTTTATCAGTTAGAGCCGATCGATCATTCTTAATACCAATCCCAGCAAATAAATTCATATTTGAGCGCGTGGTATATAAGCCCCCTCAAGCTATTCTTCGCCCCGTTAGAAATTGTGAATTTTTTCAGTCGGGATCGATTGAAGTGTAAGGGGTATATTCAACTGGAATCTGAAAAAGCCTGGAAGTTTTTATTTTAATTTTCCTCTAGTCTTTTTGCACTCAAAAGATATGCGGCTGAGATCGATATATTATAAAAAATTTTGTTGATTAAGTGCGTACAAAACATTTTTTAGCAAAACCAATAATACCCACCTTTATTTACCACATAATACACTTTTTGTTTACATCAATTAAAAAATGCAATAAAATATACTAAATTAATAATAATAAAGAGGAAACAATGGCATTTAATGTTAATGTTGATATTCTAAGAATGACGCAAGCCTTCACAAACTCTACTTCTACTTCCCGTGCAGTCATTTCTGTTACTGAGCAATTGTCTGATGCAATTATGCGCGCATCCGCGCTTCAAGGAGTTGCAGTCTCCGCAGAAGCAATTAGAGATGCCACAGCTGAATATGTCGTTCAAATTTTTTCACAGATAGCAGCTTCGATGACGCAAGCTTCCATTGACCAAGCCGGAATGGCCATTCGAAGCGTCGACTACATTAATTTATCGCAAAATACAGCTCGGTTTTTAGCTGTCCAAGGTCCGGAATTCATTCGAACAATAAACATGACAGCAATCAGTGAAATACTTGGAAGCGAATTTTCAAGAGCGGTCGTAGAATTTGTTCAAACAGTAGATGTTTCGTCCATTGTAAATCAGATCGTGTTGCAAATCAACGCAGCAGCTCTCAATGCAAGTGAGACGCTCAATCTGACCGCGCCAGCGCAGGCTTTGAGTTTGGAAGTTCGAGATGCCTTATTGCAAATGGAGCCCGTCAAAGATGCCATTGTGCAATTAGTCGGCGGGTTATCACAAGGCATCTGGGCGCAAACAACGCCTTATTTGCTGCTTACTGTTGGCGCCCTATTAGGCATTGGATTCAGCATATTGTATTTATATCGAAGGACTGTGCATAACATTGGCCGTCCGAATTTGGCCGTAAAAATTAAAAGAAAACGTTTTTCATTGGTTGCATCGTTGATTCCTACGCGTGTTTTCAGCTATTTCCACAAACCGTCCCCGCAGCATCTCGAACCTGTATTTAATCCTGCTATTATGCGCAGAATTCAAGTATTTTCGGCCGGCGTTAGACATCTCCATAGCCGTGGAAGAGCTTTTCAAAACCTTTTATTATACGGTCCTGGCGGTACAGGCAAAACAATGATTGCTGAAAAAATCGCTGAAGAATCCGGCTTAAGTTATGTGATGATGTCAGGAGGCGATTTACCTCAATATATAAAGCGCGGCGAACACGTCACGGAATTAAACCGTCTATTATCAAGCATGGAAGGCTCTCCGACGATTCTTTTTATTGACGAATTCGAGGGGATTGCAAAGAGAAGAGATGCGCGAGGGGTTAGTCAAGGACATATTGAGCTGCTGAACAGACTTTTGCATGTGACAGGCACAGCCAGCAAAACGCTCTGTCTCATTGGCGCAACCAACCGTCCAGAAGATATCGACCCAGCGATGCTCACACGAATGGATCACAAAATATTCATCGGCCCCCCTGAAGAAGAACAAAGAAGATTGATTATCTTGCAAAACCTTGAACAAAACTTTACAGCTCAAGACATTGAGCAATTTTTCGACGAGGAGCAATTAACTGCGATCGTTGAACAAACGCAGGGATTCACGGGAAGAATGTTGCAAAAACTTGTGAATGAGATCGCACTACGTAAAGATTTGTCTGATGACGGTCTTCTGACCAAGGAAATAATCGATCAAACGGTCCGGGATTATGTTGAGCAAGAAGCTAGAATGCGAGAAATTGAACTTGCTTCCGATCGATCAACGCCAGCTTCAGTAGATAGCGATCGTGTGACTAGAAGAGAGCATTCTTTAGAAGAACGGTTCATCGATGATAATTCTTGATAACGGAACAGAAGAAGAATCGAATTTTTCTTCGATCGGGCCTTCGTATCTCGTTTATACCCAAAGAACCTGAAAAATCGGTTTTTCGGTTTGAGCAAAAGCTCCCTAGAAGCGACGACCGCAGGCTTTGCAAAGTTTTGCAATACGTACCCATTTGCAAGAGAGGCGTTCGCGGTGTGCCTCTCGGTTCGCTCACTGCAGCTCGTCTTGCAATCGGCTTGTTCCATAACAGCCCCATTACCAAACCACAGGAATAGAGAATTTATTGGGGGCGGTTGGACTCAGTGCTTTTCGCCTGTTCGTCGCAGAGTTTCTCACTTCAAGTTCACATAGGCCAAACTATCGGCCCGCTCGCCAAAAAAGTCCGCGAAATGCGGGACTATTTTGGAGGCGGAGAGACGCGCTCAAAACATTCGATCCGAATGCATTTACAAATTCTAAGAAAATATTACACTGATCCCAAAGTCAGGTATAGCGGCGCCCCCGACCACTCTTGATTTATAATTAGCTTCTTCTTTGTAGTAGCAGTATCCGGGGCTGCAAACAAAACCGCAAACATTTATTCGGACATCAGGTTCATCTGATTCATCGATAACAATATCGTTTTCAGTGGGAGGAGATTTCGTACGATCCCCCTTTTGAACGGGGAAAGGATATATAGGGATACTTATGGTAGGAAAATAATAAATCGGATGCTTCGATTTTTTCTCCCTGTATTCAGCAAACGAATCTGGTGGGTATCCAAGAAGATACTTCGTTTTTACTTCTTTAGTAAATGGAATAAAACGAGTATTGATTGATGGTTTTTGGCTTATTCTATAAATCTCTTGCTTGTGTTTGTATTGATCTTGTGTGGGGTAAAAATGTAGATAGTTATTTACTTTGATAATTTCTGGGTCAGTGAACGGTCCAAGATCTTGGTATCTAATGGTTAGATGAAAATCCTTTCCATTCGAAGGGAAGTGATAATGAACTTCAGAGTCAAGCGGGATTTCGAGCTCTTTGCATAAGAGGGCTGACCATGCTTGAGTTTGGATGGTTTGCGTTTTAAGAATAGATCTAATCGAATAGATTTTTTTTAACTGTCCATCAAAAGACTTTAAAAACACGCGGCATTGGATCATTTCAGGTTATTTTATGCAAATAGAACCTTCAAGAAAAGCTGTGAAAGCCGTTCCTTTAGGGGCGGATTGGACACATGCGGAACTTTTAACTGGAAGTTATTTAATAGCCACCACTTCTTTAAGAGGTTTAATCTCGTCCCAAAGCCCTAGCTCGAGGCTTGAATCGCAAAGTTTATTGGCTGAGATGTTTAAATATCCATGTGCAGCCAGAAATAGCTGTGCTCCGAGTAAAGAAGGAAAGGCGATTATTCCGTCCTTGGCTACAGACGGATATCGCCGCTTAATAAAATCTTTTCCTCCATACATATACCCTTTGCCTATCAAATTTCGAGTAGCTAAACCCGGAAGAGCATGTTCAAGGATTGGGTTGATATCTTCACCCTGTTCAATAATAAATGAATCGATGAATGGGCCCATTGGGAAAAACAGTCCGTATTTATTCGACTGATCTTCCTCAGAAACATTAAACTTATCGAAACTTAAAAAAGTTTCACGGACAGTACTATAGAGAATGTAATGCAATCGTATTTCGTAATTTGACATGCTAGATAAGAGTTTTAAGATAGTTAAGGCACGATCGTCACGTGAACGATCAGATTTTGATGCCGCAAGAACCCCTGAAAAATACTCGGCAGCAAGATCATTGTCGACATAGCTTCCATCATCTAAAATGTGTTTGAGAACTCTTGGGGGCACTGCACCCGTTGATATCTTTTGTTTATCAAGTTTTTCAGAAGCGCGGTTGAGTATTCTTTTTAGGTTTTGAACTCGTTTTTCAGTAAATGCTTTTACCCCCTCCCCTATATAATCAGCGGTTGGGCCAAGTACTTTAATAATTAAAGGGTTTGTTGAACAGATGGTTAAAGTTAAGGCAGTACCCAGACCTATCATTTCGTAAATCTCCGTAAAAATTGCATAACGATAGATCTAAATAGAAATTATTTCAACTTCATTGTAGGCATGTTGTACTTGGGATCAGAATTTCCTGCTATAACCTTGGTCTTAGTTTGTTTAATACGTAGGGCCTGCCTGCTAGAGAGCGAAACATCAAAGCCGAGCTTTAGGGTAAACAGCACGTCAACCATTAGATAAGATCCTGAGCCAAGCAGCTGGCATTCTTCACCTACTAAAATAGCAAAAAACCGCGAAAGCGGTTTTTTATTTTTGGGAGAGATTGGACAACCAAAGTTTGAAGCGAGAATTCATTCCAAAAAGAATAGCGATCAAGCCCAGAGCTTAATCAGGTCTTCGCAACGTCCCTTCTGATGTTTCAGTGATCGCAAAAAGTTCTGGAAAGCTCCAGCTGACGGATTGATGCGATCCGATAATCTCCAGCACACCTTTCGGCTCGACTTTCCCCGTGGCAGTGAACAGGAATGCTATTTTTTCGATGGGCTCCCGGTTCCATTGAATGCGGCTGAGAGCTTTCCAATGCATGGTGATCGATTGCGCAACTTCCGGACATGAGCGATGCAAAATAAAGGAATCGTTCGTTTTTTCAAGCACAATGCTGTAGTCCGCTTGCATATTCAACGCTAGCCGCCGCGAAGCCTCCAATTCCGCATGCAGCCGGTCGGCCGCGGTGCGAAATTGCTTTTCATCAAGCGCTTTTCCCAAGCGGATCCCGATGATCGTGCCGGCGCTCGCCAAAAGAACTATGGCAACCATGATTTCGAGAAGAGTGAAACATCGTTTCTTCAATCTTCATCCTCGGAAGCAATGCTCGAAGCATCTGCATGACCCAATTTATGAGAGCGGTTGTAACTTTCCAGCCGTTCGGAATGAATGGTAAAATCACCTTTATTCTTCGTAGTCTTGATTTCAAAGGGAACGCCCCAACCGTCTTTTAAGAGTTCCTTGGGATTTTTAGCCAATCCGGTGGAAGAAATCGACGATTCGACATTTTTTAAAATCTGGTCGGCATCCCTGGTTTCTGCATAGCAGTAAAGAAGCAAATCATGGAGCTGTTCCATAGCGCGCTCGGTCCGAAAGGCTTTGCCTTTTTCCAGCGTTCCTTTCATGTTATATCCGATCGCACCGGTAATAATCGTAATGAGCAGAATCACGATCATAATTTCCAGCAAAGTAAAAGCTCTTTTCATTGGATTTCCTTTCATATTTTATTTTCTTACAGATCCTAGGTTGAAAATGAACCGACATCGGTCAAGGGAAGAAGCACCGACAGAAGAACAAATCCTACCATTCCTCCAAGCACAAGAAGCAGAATCGGCTGAATCATTGACGTGATCCGGCTAATCGTCTTTTCCAAATCGTCTTCATAGATGGAAGCGATCTGATGCATTACGGAAGATAGCTTGCCCCCTTCCAAGGCAATTCCGAGCATGCGCGGAACGAGAGGAGGAATGTACGCTCGATTGAGCAATGCATTTTGCAAGGTCTCTCCCTGGGATAGAGAAACAAATGCCTCTTTCATTGAGTTTTCCAGCATAGGATGGCGCAATGTCGCGTTGGCCTGCTCTAAAGCAAACAACGCCGGCAAACCGCCATCGATTAAAGTGGCGGTCGCGCGGAAGAATCTCGAAAGCGCGGCTTTGGCCAAAAGATCGGAAATAAATGGCATTTTGAGTACGGCTTTTCTGGCAAACTCTTGCCCTTTCGCTGAAAATAAGGACCAAAGTACCATAGCCAACAATAGAATGAATAATAAGACGAGCAGCCATTTTGCTTTCAAAGCGAAGCGGCTGCAGGCGAATACAAAACAGGTGAAGGGATGAAGGGTTCGCCCCTCAAAGAGATCGAAGAGGGATGGAATGACAAAAAAAAGCAAGACCGAAAGCACAATGAGGCAAAACCCCCCTAATAAAGAGGGATAGAGCAAAGCTCCGGTAATCGCTTTGCGCACATGCTGCTGCCGTTCGATCAACCGCGCTAATTCTTGAAGAGCTTGTGTCAAATGTCCGCCCCGTTCAGCATTTGCGATCATCGAGCAGTAGAGGATATCGAAACAGGCAGGATGGGATTCCAGAGCTTTCGAAAACGGCTGCCCCGCTCGGATTTTATCGCATAAATCGAGCAAAAGTTCATGAGCATTTGCGTTGCGGTATTTCTCTTCCAAAACGCTCAATGCTTCAAATAGCGGCAACCCGGCATCTAATAGACGCGCCAGCTCCCGCGTCAGCATGAGAATTTCACTTTTTTTCAAACGGCAGCCGGATTGGCTTTTTGGCGCCGCTTCGACTTTCGTCACGAGAATCTGCCGGCGGATTAATTTTTGTTTGGCCTCTAAAAGAGATTCGGCGTCGATGATGCCGTTCGCCTTTCTCCCCTTTTCATTGAGGGCCTCGTATCGAAATAAAGCCATATTTATTCTCTCAGCACTTTGCCTCAGGCTCGTCGCCGGCGCGCGTTACGCGCAATACCTCTGCGCTCGTCGTCAATCCGTGGGTCGCAAGCTTTCGTCCGTGTTCAAATAGAGAAGCCATCTGATAAGAACGGGCCGTCTTTCGAAGTTCTTGGGCATCGGCGCTTTTCATCACTTGCGATTTAATTTTAGCATGCATGGGCATCAATTCATAAATTCCATGGCGCCCTCTGTAGCCCGACCCAAAACAGCTACTGCACCCATCGCCTCGAAAAAGCTTGCCATCCGACAGCTCTTCTTTTTGAAGCCCCAGCTCCGCCAGTTCGTCGGAAGAAGGAGTATAGCTTGTCCGGCAATTAGGGCAGATGCAGCGCACCAATCGCTGCGCCAGCACTCCTAAAATCGAGGAAGAGAGAAGATAGGGTTCGATCCCCATATCTGCCAGGCGCGTCAATGCCGATGGCGCATCGTTTGTATGCAAAGTACTTAATACAAGGTGGCCCGTCAGCGACGCCTGGATAGCGATTTCTGCCGTTTCGCGGTCGCGGATTTCTCCGATCATGATTACATCGGGATCCTGCCGCAGAAAATGCCGCAAGCCCTTGGCAAAATCGAGCTCGATCCGGGGATTGACATTCATCTGGGAGATGCCTTGCAGCTTGTATTCTACCGGATCTTCAATGGTCAGGATGTTCACGTCGGGGCTATTAATCTCGGAGATGGCGCTATAAAGCGTAGTTGTTTTCCCGCTGCCCGTCGGCCCCGTTACGAGTACGATCCCCTCTGGAGCATGAACGAGCCGCCGGAAAGCTTTGAGCGTTTTCTCATCCATGCCGATCTTGTCGAGGCCCAAAATAACATTCCCACGGTCCAGGATCCTCAAAACGATTCGCTCTCCATGGACCGTGGGAATAGTACTCACGCGGAAATCGATCTCGCGGCCGCCGTGGTTCAACTTAATCCGTCCATCCTGAGGCAATCGATGTTCTGCAATGTCCATCTTGGACATTACTTTAATCCGGGTGCAAATCGATGCGGCCGCTTCCCGCGGCGGGGTATCGCGGCCAAGCAACGCGCCATCAATGCGGAAACGTACGCTAAGCCCATTTTCAGACGGCTCAAGGTGAATGTCGGAAGCTCCTTGCTGAAGAGCCTGGAGAATAATTGTATTCACCATCCGAATGACAGGATTCTGATCGTTTTGTTCTAAAAGATCGTATCCCTCAAGCGTTTCCTCTTTTTGTGCAGTGCTTTCGGGATTAGAAAGATCGGAAAAAAGACGCTTGGCTTCGCCCTCTTTTTGACGATAGCACAGTTCGATAGCGACCTCGATCGCCTCCTTGCTGCAATAAACAGGAGAAAGCGGTTGTTGCAGATAAAGGCGAAGTTCCTCGAGAGCCTCTAAATCGAGCGGATCGCTTGTCGCTACAACGATCCCTTTTTCATTCTGTTCGAGGGGAAGCATTCCTTTCTGCTTGGCGAAGGAATAAGAAATCAACTGCACTTTATCGCGGACAAGGGGAAAATTATTGATGTCTTCGCAAATGCGCATGCCGAATCGCCGTGCAAGCGCTTTATTATCTTCGATGGATGGACTCTGCGGCATATTAAAACCGGTCGAAAAGCATCTTCAAACTATTGGAAAATAGAGCATTTCTCTCTTTTTCCTTCGCCTCATCAAGCCGGGCGAGAAATTCGGGAATTTCGCCAGCACGCTTGCAATATTCTTCTTGGCGCAACCGTCTCAGATCGTCAATGGGGTCGTGAATGATGTGCGGAGTGATAAAAATATACATTTCAGTGCTTGTTTCGGTAGCTCGATCAGCCCCGAAGAGCTTGCCAATGCCCGGTATATCGCCCAAAAAGGGGATCTTCTCTCGCTGATCTTCTTCTGTCTTTCGGCGCAACCCGCCCAAAATTACCGTTTCTCCGTCAGCAATCTGCACATCATTTGTCACGTGGCGGCGGACGACGGGAGGACGATCATCCAGACATAAGGGCGGCGTATCGAATGTGACATCGGTATGAAGGGTTACGAATCCCGAATATTCGGGATTTTCATCGGGATCGGGCAGATGGATTGTCGGCAGCATAAGGATCGTCGTGCCGTACTGGGTCCGCGTATACGATTTTTCTGTCGAATTCGTGATACTGCTGGTGACAATCGCTCCATTGTTAATGGAAATTTCATCAACGATCGAAATCTGCGCAGGCGTTTGATTGATCGCCAGAATTGTCGGGTTGGCATTGACGCGAAGATCTTCTTGGGCCAAAAGAAAATTAAAAGTCAGATCAACTCCGGGAAATTTTCCCGCAGGACGTTTAAAGAGAAATTGCAGTAGCCCTTTGGTTGGCATATCCTTTTCCGGCTTTTGAAACGAGACGCCAGTTTCGTGGGGCACATCCAAATTGCTGTTGATGTTGAGTAAATTGATTCCAACCTGCCTGCGATCCGTCATCCTCTTTTCGACCAAAAGCACGTCGATTTGCACCATTCGTTTTGGAACATCGAGCTTTTTCAAAAGAGTTTTGATTTTCGCCAGCTCTTCGCGGCGAACGACCATCAAAATCGACGAAGTCTTGGCATCAACCACGAAATTCCCGAACATCGATTTTTTCTGCTGATCAATGATCCCTGGCTGGATAAATCCGGGGTTTACAGGATTGACAGTATTATAGATGGAATTCGGGCATGGAAAAATCGGCGCCGGACAAGGCTCTTGCAAAGGAGTGCTGGGAGGCGGCGATGATATGATTGGATTGGAAGGCGTAGGGGCTTCCTTTTTTTCAAACGATACCCCGATCAGCGAATCATAGACTTGAGTCAGGACTGCCGCGATATCTTCCGGATTCGAGTGCTTGCACGAGTACCAATAAACAACCTTTTCGCTTGGATCCTGCATTTGCTCTTCCAAGTCGGCCATGATCTTTTCGCCGCGCGAAACGGCTTCAGCGTCTCCTGCTAAAACAAGTCCTTGCGGCAGAGTCAATATGCAGAGGTCATCGAATCCGCCATACGGCCCTTTGACTTTATTCGAAACATCGCCGAAAACGGCTTTCAAGACTTTTTCCGCTTCGGCGGGAGCGATCTTCAAGAGATTGATCAATCGCACCGTCTTGCCGCGATCCTGCTCCCATACCGCATGATAGAGGCCGATCAACTTTTCTATAGTTTCCCGAGTAGAAACCAATACGATTTTGGATGCGATGGATTGCACGGTCGTTTGCCGCGGATCTGAAAAACGCTCAAAAAATCCTTGAATTGATTTGATCTGCTCGGTCTTGGGAGAAAAAACATAAAACACTCGAGCATGCGGATCGATCAGCGACAAATCCTCTTCGCGGCAAACAACGCCTTCGATTGCGGAAGGATCGAGCTTGAGAATGTAAAGCTGCTTGACCCATGAATTTAACTTTTTGACACCCACGCCGTTATGAACTAAAATCATTTCCATCATCTCGCCCCACGATTCACGCGGCAATGGAATGCTGGAAAAGAGACTGATCTTCATGGCGCTCAGCTCAGGCGGAATAATATAGAGATAATCGCTAGCACCGTATTCCATAATCAATTGAGACAGGGTCGTCTCTCCCATGTCCCACAGCGCATAATTATCGTCGCCGCCGCCCGCATCATCGGCAAAGGATTTTCGCCATTTTTCTTGAATGTCCTCTTTTTCTTTTTTGAGAGACTTTAATTCTTCGATCAACGAAAGATAAGCCGACTCATTCGCCCCATCGCGGACGAGTTTCGACGCCTCATTGTAAATGCTCTGAAAACGCTCTTTCAGCTGTGCGGCTTTTTGATTGTATTGCTGCACAATTGCAGACTCAGGAGCTTCCTGCCCAGAATCCGACCAACCGACAGCGGCCGTTAACAAAGAAGCGCAAAGGAGCATCGTCTTATTCATGGAGTTTTTTCCTTGCGCTGTCGGTGGTTTGCCTGTGAAGGCAGCCGTTTCTTTTCATGCTTTGGATTTGACGCAACAGCTTCGATGGTAACGCTTTGCGTGCGGTTGGCCAAAAAGAGCTTTCCCTTGATATTTTTCTGCTTGTTATCGATTTTTTCCAAGATGAAAAGATCGCCGGTACGTTTTCCCTCAACAAACTGCTGCCTGTCATCAGATTTGCGAAGAATCCTCCAATGGCCGTTTTCTTTTAATACCCAATCACCTAAGCGAAGAATAAAACTCTGTTTTTCAATGATGCAGCTCACCTGTTTTTCCGAGCGGATCCGAAGGGAGCTCATCCATTCTTCTACCTTGAAATGAACCGGGGGCGGCGCTTGCAAAGCAATAGCAAGCCTTGTATGAACATCATCCCAAACATCCCATTCCAGCATCTGAGAAGATATCGATCGAATACGGGCTGTGATCAGATCCCGATCGGCGGCGGGATCGGCTTTTATCCATTTTCCATTCGACCAACAGATCCAATCGGTTTCCCCGAGATCCAAAAAAGAAGATCCGATTTCCAGTCGCTGCTTGAGAAGCGAAGAATTCAGATTAGCCACTATATCTGCGCCCAGCCAATGAGTTTCGGCCAAGACACGCAATGGAGATCCGGGAGAAAATTCTTCCGCCTTTTGCAACGGCGGCTGATCGGCCTTACGCGAAAAAAACGCCTGCTGAATTTCTTCGTTGCCGACGACAACCATTACCTTCGCAATCAGATTATCCTTTTCTTCCAGCGAAAGGTCTATCCAAAAAGGTCCCGCTTCATCCTGGAAGCATAAAACTCCTTGATCATTGAAACATAAGTAGATTCGGCTCGGCAATACCACGCGGCGGGATTGCTGCGCCGTCTTCAGGCGAATGTGAGTAACTGGTTTCGGCAAATCAATGCCGGGGCGGGGCGGACTCAGCGAAATGAGCATTTCATCTTGAAGAGAAGGCATTTCCCATAATTCTCCCCGATCGCGTTTGCCGAGTTCAATGGATGGCAAAGACTGGCTGGCGCCTGCGCACTTTGTCTTACGTGGAGGCAAAGGAAAATCTGGCTGATCAATGACAGGAAGAAGCAAAGACCCCGAGCCAAACGCCAAGAGACAGAGGATTCCCCCTCCTACCCATAAAAGCCTTGAGGGATAATGAGTAAAGTATTCCTGCAATAACATTTGCCCATGAACGCATCGCTTGCCGCAATCCCGGCCCCTTCAGGGGCGAATTAAGACAAGCTATTTAACAAGCGCAAGCAGCTTACATCTGCTTCGATTCCTTGAGCGGCGGAAGAATCTCCTCTTTTCAAGGAGGAGTTCTTCAATCTGCATTCAAGAATTATGCAGTTTAAGAAAAAACACAAAAAAACACAAACCCCGATCGTTGAAGAGCGCGAATCAATTTTGAAATCACGAAATATTGCAATTAATTAAAATTAATTATTAAATGAAGAAAGAGGTTAACCAGTATAGAGAGGAGCGGTAAGGCGATGGGCAAAAATAAATTCTCCGAAAAATTAAAAGAAGGCATATCAGTTCGAGAAATCGAGGAGTTCGCTCGCCACCACACAATCGAGGCCTTTTCCATTTTGGCTATCATTATCGCTACCATCACCAGCTGCTGGGATTACTTTACAGGACCCAGGCTATCTATCTTCTTTGCAGCTTTAGGCGCAATCGTCACAATCCTATTTCCTGTACCAATCGAACGGTACTTAAAGCAGCTCTACAGCTTTACGCTCAAGCAGGAAAAATCGACACAGATGATTATAGGCGTGGTTAAAATCATCGTTGCAATCTTCATTCCTTTTGTTCTTTTCGGCCTAATCGGACTTTTGGCTGGCAGCTCGTACCATTATTACATCCGCCACGCGCAAATCATGTCCGAAAACAAGCCCTCTCAATCAGAGCGTAACGAATCGGGCAGCGAACACGATTGAACATGCGGCAAAATATACCACGCGCGGCCTGAAACTTGGAATTTTCGCGCAGCTCAAAATCCAAGTTTCAGGCCGCGCGTGGTATAGTTTAAAAGAGCGTTTTTGCCACGTGTTTGAATTTTGCAATTGATTCCTTATGTCGATCTGGATCGGGACATCCGGTTGGTGCTATCAACATTGGAAAGGTTCTTTTTATCCCGAACGACTGGCTGAAAGCCATTTTCTATCCTATTACATGGAACATTTTCAAACTGTTGAGATCAACCGTACATTTTATAGTTTGCCGGATCGCACAGTATTTGAAAGATACGCCAAGAGCTGCCCGCCTTCATTTATTTTTTCTATCAAAGCAAGCCGTTTCATCACTCACACTAAACGACTAAAAGATCCTAAACCTGCATTAGCCAAAATGATGCGGCGGATCGGCAAACTCGGAAAACATCTGGGGCCGATTCTTTTTCAGTTGCCGCCGAAATGGAAAGTCAATCCCGAAAGACTTTCGGCATTTTGCCGGTCTCTCCCAAAGGGATTGCGGTATGCGTTCGAAATGCGCGACCCTAGTAGATCGATTCCAAAATACCATGCCTTTGGAGTTGCGTGAAAGCTCCGTAGAATCGACGACCGACAGGCTTCGCAAGTCGATCCGTATTAATCCAATACGAATCAACTTGCGATCGTCGATTATACGGGCTTTGAC
>Ga0153915_10000568_pt1 | contig 34412 bp, 25 predicted proteins | sample Opewatmetagenome_2_FD_107003 | JGI IMG/M metagenome (GOLD analysis project Ga0153915, IMG submission 107003) | Freshwater wetland microbial communities from Ohio, USA - Open water 3 Core 3 Depth 3 metaG | ecosystem: Environmental > Aquatic > Freshwater > Wetlands | place: USA: Ohio, Lake Erie... | reverse complement strand
GCGCTAACGGGGTGTAAATTACGCTGCCGACCTCACCCGTCCCGATAAATCGCGACACCCTCTCCTTGCCAGGGAGAGGTATAAAAGTTTGATTGATTTATGATACGAATAAAGGTAATTTATAGACGGCTAATATTTATCCGTTCCTTTCTTTACCCTCAATCCATTGTTTTTTACATTGTAATTCTTTCCTTTAATTCATAAAATTGTTTCTATTAAACATAAAATATTGTAAAAAATGAGAAAACCTTTAGTCCTTGCTGTTTTTTTCCTTCTTTTTGCCTCCCTCTCCGCACAAAATAAGCTCATAAAGGGGGAAAAAGATTATTATCTTTCAAACACAATAGTAATAAAGTTAAAAGAAGCCCCTTCGGCAGTAAGCGGGGGAAGCGTAACCCTCCCCTCCTCCGTAAGCAAAGTCCTTGCCGCATATAAGGTATCTTCGGCAGTGCAGAAATTTCCCTCGCAGGGAGTTACGCTTTATAAAAGCGGGCAGGAGCTTTCTAAAATAGTTACGGTTACTTATTCTTCGGGTGAAGACCCCCTTTATTTATCGAAAAAAATTGCAAAGACAAGCGGCATTGAATGGGCTGAGCCCCGGTATGCAAGGCATGTAACATATGATGTAAACGACCCCGCTTCCGATTCGCTTACGCAGTATGCACTTTACAAAATAAAAGCAAAACAGGCATGGGATATAACCCGCGGGGACAGCACAATAATTATTGCAATAATAGATACCGGCGTTTTCTGGGACCACCCCGACCTTGAGGCAAACATATACCAGAACCTTAACGAGGATGCCGATAATGACGGGCATACAATTGAATGGGACGGCTCCGCATGGATTCTTGATCCGGGGGATTTAAATGGAATTGATGATGACGGCAACGGATATGCCGACGATCTTATCGGATGGGATTTCGGCGGATCCGACGGAACTGCAGACGGCAATCCCGTTGAAGACCCCGCCACCCACGGCACCCTTGTTGCCGGAACGGCAAGCGCAGTAACCAATAACGGAATCGGCATAGCGTCCATCGGTTTTAACTGCTCTTTAATGCCTGTTAAATGCACCAGGAAAGATCTGGGAAGCGATTATATAATTTACGTTGCCGAAGGAATTAAATATGCCGCCGATAACGGAGCAAAAATAATAAATTGCAGTTTTTCGGGTTACGGCTACTCGCAAGCCGAAAAAGAAGCTATTGACTATGCAATTGCAAAAGGAGCTCTTGTTGTTGCAGCCGCAGGCAATGAATATACCGATGCGCCTGAATATCCCGCAGCTTACGATGGCGTTATGTCTGTTGCTGCAACCAATTCATCCGATAAAATGTGGTCTGCTTCAAATTACGGCGCCACAATAGATGTCTCCGCTCCGGGACAGCAGATTTATACAACATGGCTTAGTTCAAGCTATTCAATTGTAAGCGGCACTTCCCTTTCGACTCCTCTTGTTTCGGGGCTTGCGGGGCTCGTAAAAAGCCGTTTCCCGAATTATACTCCCTTACAGATTGCGGAACAAATAAGAGTTACCACAGATGATATTTCGGGCAATCTTGCAGATTCTCTTAAATACAGAGCGGGAAGCGGAAGAATAAATGCTTACAAGGCTTTAACTACAACAGGCGCAATTTCGGTAAGGGCTGTTAATATATCTTTTAATGACGAGGGGAATAATAACGGAATAATCCAAAGCGGCGAAATGGCTTCGATAAGAATGACATTCTTAAACTATCTTTCCGCAGTATCGGGGCTCCGCGTTTCTCTTTCAACCGAAAGCCCTTATATCTCAATTCAAAATTCATCTTTTAGTGCGGGCTCAATTGCATCCCTCGACTCTGTAAAAAACAATTACAATAAATTCTATTTTACCGTTAATGATAATGCGCCTGCCAACCAAACCGTATCTTTCCTCCTTACATATACCGCAAACAGCTATACCGATTATCAGTGGATATCGGTAATAGTAAACAGAACTTACGGTATTTTGAATGTGAACAACCTTTCTCTTACCATTACGAGCGCGGGCAACCTTGGCTACGATGATTTTCCCGATAACAGCTTGGGCGCCGGGCTACAGTATCTCGGAAGCAACAACCTCCTTTATGAGGGGGCTTTTATGTACGGCCGCTCCTCTTCTTTGCTTGTGGATGCCGCTCATGCGAACAGTACAACGCAGAATAAAGAGTTTTATACAATAACTCCTTTTACAAAACAAAGTTCAAGCCTTTACGCCGATGCCGCCGCCTCTGCCGTGTTTAATGACGACAATGCTTCCTCCAATAAGCTCGGCATTGAAACAAAATTAATTTCCTACGCTTATACAAGTTCATCTTACAACAATTTTATTATTCTCAGGGCGGCGCTTACCAACAAATCGGGCGCCGATATCAATAATCTTTATGCAGGATGGTATCTTGACCTTGACCTTGATGAAACCGATTATGAAGACAATATTGCCGTTTACGATTCCATAAACAAATTTATCTATGCGTACAATTCGGATATTTCCACTTTTCAATATTATGTGGGAGCCGCTCTTCTTTCAAATCAGAATTTAGGAGTATATGCAATTGACAACCTCTCTTCCAATAACGGAATAAATATGCCAGTCTCCTTTACAAAAGCCGCTAAATGGAAAACTCTTTCAAGCGGAATAGGTTCTGTTTCGGCGGGGCCCTCCGATATATCAATTGTTGTTTCTTCCGGCCCGTTTAATATTAAAGCTGATAGCTGTGAAAATGTCGCTTTTGTTATTGCCGCCGGAGAATCGCCGGATGATTTGAAAACAATAATCGAAAACAGCCGTATTAAATATTCAACCATTCCCGATGACAACGGAACCGAAACCGCGGCTTCGCCGGGAAGCTACTATTTAAGCCAGAATTTCCCCAATCCTTTTGTTGCTTTTACAAAAATACGCTACGATCTTCCTCAGGCCGATTACGTTAAAATTAAAATATTCGATTCTATAGGAAGGGAACTTGCCGTTTTAACCAACGGGTATATTGAAGCCGGGGAACATTTCGTCCTTTTTAACGGGAACCTTTACCCGAGCGGAGTGTATATTTACCAGATAGAGACTTCCTCTTTCAGACAAGCAAAGAAAATGGCGCTTGTTAAATAGAAAATTGGTTTGTAAAAGTAATATCAGCCAATTTTTGATTATGAAAAAATATTCATTTTGCCGATTAGCTTAATTTATATATTTTTCAAGATTCTTATTAACGCTCAATTTGCAGAGGACAATCTTGAGGCTTAAAACATTAATTCCAAAATCAGAAGCCCGCAAACTTGCGATTCAAAGAAAAAATGAAATCAGCCCCGAAGAATTAAGAAGACAATCCAATAAGATTATTGAGCGTTTTTCTACAACGGACGATTTCGTTCATGCAAAAACAATTCACTGTTATCTTCCGAGCAGGCCGGGCGAATTTGATACCCGCCGTTTGATCGACCTTATGGAAGGATGCGGCAAAACAATCGTCATCCCCAAATTAAATCCTATCAGTAAAATTCTTCAGCGCTCTTATTTTACCGGATGGGATAATATCATTAAAAATAACGAAGGTTTTCTTGAACCCCGTTCCGCAATTAACGAAGACAATAATGATATAGACCTTTTTATTGTTCCCGCTCTTGCGGTTTCATCCGTAGGGCACCGGATAGGATACGGCGGCGGATTCTACGATAAATTGCTCAAAAATATTTATGCTCCTAAAATTGTTCCCGCTTTTGAATTTCAGCTTTTCGATTATATTGAGTACTCGCCGCAGGATATAAGAGTTGATAAAATAGTTACCGAGCGGAGAATTATTTTTACCAGGGAACGGTTTGCAGGAGAGTGATTATGAATGAGCCTGAAAATGATATGTATGGAGAAGAAAACAGCCCTGTTGGTTTTCAAGGAGGCCGGCAGCCGCGACGCCTGAAAAAATCGGCGTTAGATAAAATAGTTTTCGGAGTCTGCGGAGGCCTCGGGGACTATTTTTCAATCAATTCTCTTTTCTTCCGGCTTTTATTCCTTTTCGGATTATTTATAGGCGGATGGGGAATTATTATTTATCTTGCAGCCTCTCTGCTTATGCCTTCAAGCCCTGCCCCGCAGGCAACTGAAGAAGATAAAATTGACGCAATAAGAAAAACAAACAATGTAACTTTAATTGCAGGATTAATTCTTCTCGGCGGCGTTTACATAATGCTGAATGATTTCGGCTATTTTGATTTCTTATCCCTTATCGGAGTGCCTTCCGGCTTAATACCCGCGCTTGTTTTTATAACGGTTTTGTTCTTTCTTCTTTTTTTCGGCTCTTCAAAAGAAACCGGTAAATTGCCGTCGCCCGAATTTAGAAGAAGCGCAAATAAAGCTTTTTACGGAGGAGTATGCGGCGGCTTTGCCGATTATCTCGGCATTTCTGTTTTTTCAGTGCGTCTGGCTGCTGTCTGCCTTTCTCTTTTTACACTCGGAATACCGGTTCTTATATATATTTTCTTTCTTCTAAAAATTCCTAAAGAGGAGGTTTCCTGAACGTCGGGAAAAACATATATTCAATAATTCTTTTTACCGCGGCATCCCTTCTTGCGGCGGCTCAGGCATTTAAAATCATCTCGGCCGACCTTGGAATTATCTGCGGCGCGGCATTTATACTTTATTCGCTTCCCGCATTATACCGGGCAATGGAAACCGGACAAAGAAAACAGATAATATCATCGGTGTTCTTCTTTTTTACCGGAACAATTCTTCTCCTGCTCCGTTATTTCGAAATACTTAATCCGGGCAAAATTATTCTGCCTTCGCTTGTGTTTGTTACCGGAATTATCTTTTTATTTCTTTATCTCGAGAACAAAAAAGAAACGGCGTTTTTATATGCGGGAATTTTCGTTTCGCTAAGCGGGCTTGCAATAGTGTTCCTTCATGAAAAATTATCCATTTTTTATTTTTCAGACAGGATAATTCAATTCTTTTCTGGTTATTGGCATTTCTTATTAATCGCGGCAGGGACGCTTCTTCTGGTAAACCGCATAAAAAAATAATCAGCGTTTTCTTGCGGGTTTCGCCGCGGCCTTATTTCCCTGGCTGGAAGCATAAGTAATTCCGGTAGGAAGCGCCGAACCTCCTCGCGGCTCGCCTGTTATTTTGAACTGCATTACTTCATCTTTTACAATATCTGGAATGTTGGTAAGCTTAACAAACCGGCTTCCCGGCTCAACAAAAAAACTTCCTATTGAAACAGTTCGCCCTTTTATATCAGCCCAGAGCTGATAAGCTGTTTCAGGAGTCTGGCTCGGGAGATTGTTTACCTGAAGCAGCGCTTCTTTTTCTGAAAGGGCTATAAAAAGCTTGCCCGATATTTTAAGAGAAGGATCGGATCCTTCTATCTGAACGATCCAAACATTTTCATTATTAAAAAATTCTATCAGCGCGGCATTTCTGTTTATAAATTCGTTCGCGCCTCTTAATTCGCTTTTTACTACGGCTAAATTATTCTCTGTCTTGGCTGTTGTTTCCTTCATCTCTTTGAAATTCGTAAATGTATAATATGCCAAACCGCAAAGAGCAAAAAAGAGAATTGTTACAACAATCCATAACGGAACTTGCGAACGGCTTTCGGTTTGGACTGCCATATTGTCGGGGAATAATTTATTATTCTGAAGAGAGTAACCGTTGCCGGTTTGTTTTTTATCTGTTTTTTCTGCCGCCATATAATCTTCTTTTGATGTCTGATTTCCGCCGCCGCTCTGAACTCTTTCCGAAGAGCCGGACATTTCCAGCGTCTTTTGTTTTTCAATTTTAATTTTTTCTTTTATTTCGTCCTGCATCGAGATAAGATTCCGCGCAAGTTTGTTCTTTAAAGCAGGCGGCGGAGTCTCCTGTTCCAATATTGCAGGAAGCATTGAGGTTAAGGTCTGAAGTTTTCCAAGTCCTTTGTATGGAAGCTCCCCTTTGCTTTTTACATATTTATGGAAATGGAGAAAATTTTCTTTATCCATGCATCCGGCGGCAAATGCGCTGATCATTTCATTTATTGCCTGATCTGCCATTAAAGTTCCGCCTCAAAATTATCGTTTAATGTTTTAAGCGACGTATAAATTTTCGTTCTTACCGTTTCTTTGGGAATACCGAGCTTCTCCGATATCTCGTTTATATTATAACCTTCATAATATGCAAGATGAATTACATATTTCTGAGCATCGGTTAGTTTATCGAGAGCGTTCTCAATCCTTCTCCTGTTTTTTTGAACTTGTTTGATATCATAATTTTCAATTTCAGGAGAAATAAATGGAATAATAAAAGTTTCCTCATATTCATTGTCATAGTAATCAAGAGTCGCCTCGGGCGAACGGCTTCGTTTAAGAAGGTCGATTGCCCTGTTTCTTGTAAGAGTGATAATCCATGTATAAACGCTGCTTCCTGAAAAATTAATTTCGCCCGCTTTTTTCCATAAAATTGAGAAAACATCAATTACTATATCTTCCGCAGTTTTTTCGTCGGGCGCAATTTTTTTGGCAATTGTATAAACGGCTGAAGAATACCGGTCGTATAATTCTTCCAATGCGCGGGATTTAAACCGCGCAATCTCTTCCGTTAACTGGATATCCGCCATTTCATTATATTCTGCCAAGCCTGCTTACTCATTTGTTTATCATAATTACAGTATAAAGGTAAAATATCGACCTCTAAAAATCAATTCTTCAATAAAACTATTTTTTAATTCATTATTCTGCATTTTTACTTAACGCCGGAAACCGGATGCTTTATTCTCTCTTACTTGGGAAAAAATTAACGACTATCCGCCTGACTTTTTTCGTTTCCACTTCTTCAAAAACCATATAGAAATTTCCGGCAAATGACAATTATTACAAAAGTGCATATCTTTATATTGAGGAATAAAAACAATTTTTAAATAGCTAAAACTCCTTTGCACTGGAGAAAGCATATAAACTAAATTAACCGGCTTTATAACTAAATGGCTAATCTATGGCGCACAAATATTTTTACATTTTTTTTATTATTGTAACCTGCGGGTTACAACTTTCCGCACAGGAAATTACGAGAGACCAAATCTTTGATACAGGCTGGAAATTTTACCGTGGAAAAGCCGAGGGCGCTGAAAAACAGGATTTTGACGACAGCGCCTGGCGCTCTGTAGATCTGCCTCACGACTGGAGCATTGAAGATTTGCCTAATCAAGGCGTTACTCAACTGCCCAATGGAAAAAAACGCATTATAAGCGGTCCGTTCGATTCAGAAGCGGCATACGGTTCCGAAACCGGATATACCGTGGGAGGAACCGGCTGGTACCGGAAACATTTTAAACTGCCTGAAAACCATGCAGATAAAGTGATCACCATACTATTCGACGGCGTGTATATGAATTCGGATGTCTGGATAAACGGACGCCATCTGGGAAACCACCCTTACGGATACACTGCTTTTTGTTACGATCTTACTAAATATTTAAATTTCGGGAATAAAGAAAATGTTATTGCAGTCGAAGTAAAAAATGAAGGATGCAATTCAAGGTGGTATGCCGGTTCGGGCATCTACAGGCATGTTAATCTTGAAATAACTAATAAACTTCATATTGCTCCATGGGGCATATTTATAAGGACAATCTCTGCCGATTCTTTGAATGCCGGAATTGAAGCAAAAGTAACGGTAAATAATTTCACTTCGCAAAATACCGGCTTTACTTTAATTTGCCGTATTTTAAATGCTAATTCGGAAATTGTTTCCGAAAAGAAATTAATTACACATTCTCTGAAAAATGTTCCATCCATAATCACAATACCTATGGACATTCCTAAGCCTGAATTGTGGTCCACCGAAGCTCCGGCAATGTACAAAGCCGTTTGTGAAATTACTGCTAATGATCTGATAACCGACCGGACTGAAACAAGATTCGGTATCCGTACCTTACGTTTCGATCCGGATAAGGGTTTCTTCTTAAATGGGAAGCGCATTAAATTGAAAGGCGGAGCTTTACATGCCAACAATGGGCAATTGGGAGCGGTCGCCAACGACAGAGCCGAAGAAAGAAGAGTTGAATTAATGAAAGAGGCCGGCTTTAACGCTATCCGCTGCAGTCATAACCCTCCGTCGTCAGTCTTCCTTGATGCATGCGACAGGCTCGGAATGCTGGTTATTGATGAATTTTTTGATGTCTGGACTAAAGGATGGCTTGATGATGATTATCACCGATATTTTAATGACTGGTGGCAAAAAGATGTTTCAAGCATAGTTATTCGGGACAGGAATCATCCCAGTATTTTTGCATGGGGAATAGGAAACCAGATCCGCGAAAACCGCGATAGCATCGGAGTGAATACCGCATATAAAATTGCAGGGCTCGTCCGTTCGTTAGACCCGTCAAGGGCAGTAACCGCCGATGTTGCCGTATTTGGAAAAAACTGGCGCAACAGCCCGCCGGACGAATGGATAAAATGTGATCCTATCTTTGCGGCGCTTGATATTTGCGGATACAGCTATCAATCGTCACAATACGAGAATGACCATCAACGCCTCCCCAATAGAATTATGTATTCCATTGAAATTGACCCAAGGCATTCGTTCGACAACTGGATGAAAGCTGTAGATTACGATTATGTACTGGGTAATTTCGAGTGGACAGCAATGGATTACATGGGAGAAGTATCGTTGGGCTGGTGGGGTTTTAAGAAAAACAAAGCTGAACTCTTTCCATGGATTGTAACATATAACGGCGATTTTGACGTCTGCGGATTTAAAAGGCCCAGGTCATATTACAGGGATGTTCTCTTCCGTCAGAACAATAAATTATCGGCATTTGTTCTTGCCCCGGTTTCCTCTTTCGAAGGGCCGGGCGATTCCTACTGGGGATGGGACGACTTAAAACAAAGCTGGACGTGGCCCGGGTATGAAGGTAAAAATCTAACTGTGGTCTCTTATTCCGCGTGCGACAGCGTCCGGCTTCTTTTAAATAACAAATTAATCGGCACAAAACCCACATCCAGGGCAACAGAGTTTAAAGCCGTCTGGACAGTTCCTTATGAACCCGGCGCTTTAACATTTATCGGTTATACGGAGAACAAAAAATCAGCCGAATGGCGGCTCGTAACTGCCGGCTCGCCTTCGAATATAAGGCTCTCTGCAGACCGTAACCGGATAAAAGCCGATGGACATGACCTAAGTTATATTACAGTAGAAATTACAGATAATAACGGCATTCTGAATCCGCAATATAATGAACTTATTCAATTCAGTATAGAAGGAGACGGAACTATTGCCGCAGTAGGCAATTCCGACCCGCAAAGTCTCGAAAGTTTCTGTCAACCATTTAGAAAAGCCCATGAAGGGAAATGTCTGGTAATTGTCCGCTCGAATAGCAAACCGGGAAAAATAATTCTAAAGGCTTCGGGCAAAGGTTTATATTCTGAGAAGATACTTATAAATACCGAAACGGCTCTTCCTGCGAAATAATTAATTCTGCTGTCAGTATTTTATTAAAACCCGATGAATCTTATTTATCCGTACGAAATGAAAGAGCATCGGGTTTTAAAGTTTTTACATATAGCGGCGCAGAATTACAGAAGCGGAGTTTAATAATACCCAATTCTATATCCGACAATAATTGTCCGCTTTTGCTGAGATTTTAATTAGATAGGTTTATTTACCGGATACTGGAAACCGGGCGCTTTATTCTCTCTTACTTGAGAAAAATTTAAAGACTATCCGTCTGACGTTTTTCACTTTTCACTTTTGATTTCTTCCGAATTATCTCATAATACTTTTTAATCAGTTCTTCGTAATCTTTTTTATATCCCTCATTAAGGGCTTTCCTCAATTCATCGTTTAATTTATTTTCCCCTTCATCATTAAGATTAAGCTGTCCGGGGGATTTCATTTGAAACTCCTTCCCGCTCGCCGATTCCCTGTTTTTTTCAAAATCTTTTTCATTCATCGAGCGCTGCGAATCGAGCATTCTGGAAAGGATTTTATCCTGTTTTTTAATTACATCATCATTAAGCCTGTTTTCTTTCAGTTCATCGACAACACCCTTCATTTCTTCCAGTGTTTTATCCAGGCTGGCAGCAAGCGATTTAGACCTTCCGCTTTCTTTAGCTTCCCTATTTAACTGATCAAGAGATTTTCTTATTAATTCCTGTTCTTGTGCAAGCCTTTGAAGCTGCGCCTGTTCCTGCCGGCTTAACCCGCCCTGATTCATTTGTCTGGCAAGATTATTAAGCTGCATCTGCTCTCCGCTTAACTGCTGAAGCTGCTGCATTAAAGACATCATCCCGCCCCCTTTGCCACCGCCCGACATTTTTTCCATGCTTGCCTTAAGAAGGGATGCCGCCTGATTTAATCCTTCCATTGCTGCAAGCTGATTTTGAACAGCAGAACTATTTTTGTTAAAAAGGAAATTAATTGCGCCGTTCATACCGGCCATCGCTTGGCCGAGAGCTTTTCCCATTTCAGGGGTTATTCCGAACGTTTTCTGGGATAGATCCGTTATCTGCTGAATAATCTTTGAAAGATTGCTTTTTAAATTGTTCTGTCTGTTTAATTTTTCATTAAACCTGCTTGAATTGTAAGGAAGAGCTTCTGTTTCTTTTCTTAAAACTTCCTGTTCCTTTGAAAGTGCGAGCAGGTTATTAAGCGCTTTCATCATTTCCATTACCAGCTTCATTTGGTTGGTTTTCATAAAACTGGTTTTCATTCCTTTTATCATTTCTCCCAGATGCGACATATTTTTTGAAATCGCCTTTTCGCTCTGCATTCCCTCGTTTTTCTGCATTTTACTTATCGAGTTTTCGGCATTCTTCGATAAATCGTCATTCTTCTGTTTTTTTAATTCATCAATGAGTTTTTTCATTTCCTCTTCGGGCATATCCTGCAGCCCGTTCATCTGCTGAAGTGTTTTATTAAATTCCTCATTTAACCTGTTCAGTTTTTCCGAAACATTTTTCTGCCTTGCCGATAGTTCATCGCCCGTCTCCTTGTTGTTTAGATCCTCCTTTTTCATTCTTTCCGCAAGCTCATCTGTTTTCTCTTTTATTTCCTCAACGCGCTTTTGCAGTTCGTCTATTTTCTGTTCCACCTTAATCCTTTTTAATAAATTCAAGGTTCTTTCAATACTGTTTTTAAGCGCTTCTTCATTAAAGTTTAATTTATCCAGCGACTGTTGGGTTTTATCGCGCATCATAGATTTAAGCGATTCCTGAAGTTCTGCAATAGCTTTTTTCAGCTCGCTGTTATCGAGCTCTTCAAATAATTTTTGCAGTTCGGAATATTTTTTCAATGTCTCTTCCGAAATAAGACCGTTCTTGTCTAAATCTTTTTTTAACTCTGCTATTTTATTCTTTAACTCGTCTATCCGGTCTTCTATATTCTTAAGGGAATTTAGATTCCTTTCAATAGAGCTTTTTTCTTCCCACGTCAGATCTTTTTTGTCTTTTTTAAGTTCATCGGCGCTTTTCTTAAATTGTTCCTGCAGTTTTTTCGATTCATCGAGAAGTTGTTTCATTTCACTTTCAATTCCCGATTCCTGTTTTTCATTCCTTTGAAAAAGCTCGGCAAGCGAAGGTATTTTTATCGTATAAACATCTGATTTTGCGCTTTTTGGACCGCTGACATTATCATTGTCATATACTTCAAAATAGTAATTAATCGCATCCCCTCCCGTAAGATGAAGCCCTGCAAGATTCCAATTATAATATACTTCCTGTTCTTTTTCATTTTTCTTAATCTGCACAGGCAGCGATGTGTATTCATTTGCTGTATGCGAGTATATCGATTCCGACAGACGGTAATTAAGAGTCATTTTTGAAAACCCAAAATCGTCCCCTATTTTTACCCCGGTATTTATAACATCTTTTTCCCCTGTCTCGGAGTATTTTTCGGGAGAAATTATTTGAATTGACGGGTACGCATCGGCAATCGTTTTTATTTCATAATAAGCGGGATTTATATTTTGTATTCCCTTTGAATCCGTTAAGAGAAATCCGTAAGATATATCTCTTGAGACGGATATTTCTCCCGCCGCTTTTAACTCGTTAATATATAATTGAGTTTTTGAAGAATCGCCATATTTTATCTGTGCCGATTTTAATTCATTCGAAGAATAAACCATGAACATAACTTTTGTTCCGGCCAGAGCCGTTATGTTTCCATTATCCGTTTGAATTTCAGCTGGAAGATTTGAATATGCCGGAGGAATAATTTTAACCTCAAACCGGGTAATAACAGGACGGTTTATAACGGTTATGCTGTACATATTACTTTTTACACCGCCTATGCCTGCAAAATAAGAAAAAGTATTTTGCACTTTGGCCACCTTGTAAATAAATACGCCTCCCGATTTGCGAATGCTTTTCTTACTATAACCAGTTTCATCTTCCCCTTTTGTATAAAACTCAATCTCCGCAACATTCTTATCGTCGATTTCAACTATTACTTCTATATTATCCCCTTTTGTAATTACAGCATTGCCCGGTTTTATAATAAAAGTGTACTTAGGCGTAACAGTAAATTCATATCTGTAATTAATAATTCTGAATATAGCAGAACGCATAGAAGGGGCAAGGCTTAATATAACCGCGATTAATACTATAACGACAGCTTTAAAACTGCTTTTTTTTAATGCCGGCTTATATTGAACAATCTGTGTAAAATCGATTTCATTATATTTATCATAAGCCGATTTCAATGCCGCAATTGAAAGCTCTTCTGAAAAACCTTCGTTTTTTTCGTATGCAATCTCGAGCGCATTGCTTAGCTCGTCTTTAATAAACATATAATGTTCTCCCGCCCTGCGCGCCGCTCTTAAATGTTCTTCGCGCGTATGCCTGCTTCTTTTGATTAAAACAGACCACAGAATAAAGCGTATAAATAAAGCCGCCGACAAGGCGATAAACAGGAGAAAACATATTTTACGCCCTGAAGAATTAATATGTGCAATCCATTCCGCCCCCGCCGAAAAGAGAAGAAGGATAGAAAGAGAAAAGAAATAATTAATTATGCTTTTCATAACTAGAATTATATTCTCTTTTTTTTCAACGGGAATCAGTTTGTCTTCAAGCTCCCTTATATATTTTTCCTTTTCCTTCATAGAATCCTTTTACTGCGATAACGCCCATAATACTATGTTTGCGCCGAATTTTAACGCCTCTTCTCTTTTTGCGGGAGGATCATCATAAACCCCGGCGTCAACCCATCCGTCGCTTGGATTGCTTTCGTGCGTATAATAAACAGCCAGCCTTCCGCCGATAAAAATGCCGAATCCCTGCGGAGGCTTGTTATCGTGTTCATGTGTTTTCGGCGGCCCGCTTTTAAAATCGAACAGGCAATGATACAGCCCGTAATTAAAAGGAAGTTCCGTTAATTCTTTGTCGGGGAAAATTTTTTTCATTTCCCTGCGGAATGATTTATCGAGCCCGTAATCATCGTCGGCATATAAAAATCCCCCGAGTTCAAGATATCTTTTCAGCCTCGCGGCTTCGGCTTCTGTAAAGTTTATGTTTCCATGCCCCGTCATAAATACAAATTGATATTGATAAATATCATCCGTAGATAGATCAACATACACATATTCCTCCTTAACCGAAATATTGCTGTTCTGCGCGGTGAATTTAAGCAGATTCACCTCGGCAGAGGGATCATTATACCAATCGCCCCCGCCCGAATATTTCAGCCGGGCAATTTGAAAAGCCTGATTTTGCGCAAAAATCGGCATCCCAATAAACCACAATAAATATACTATCCTTTTTACTTTCATTTAATCCGCCGGTAAAGAACCTTAAATGCTCTCCCCAATATTATAAAATTGCCGGATGTAATGAAATTGTAAAATTGTTCCTTTAAAATATATTCTCCATTTTTAGTAATTTTACATAAACAATTTAACAGGCGCACAATGAAAAGGATATTATCAGCATTATTATTTCTTGCATCGTTTGTTTCAGCTCAGAATATTAATTTCAACTCCTGGTTTTCCGATGAAACGATGAGAATAGATTATTATCATACCGGGGATTCCAAGACAGAACTTGTTACTATAGACGCAATATATAAATACGGCATCTGGGCGGGAAGCGTAAAAAACCTGATTGATAATTTTAACAATGGGGCTTATTATTATAAAATCTATGATGCCGCTTCAAATACTTTAATTTATTCAAAAGGGTTCGACAGCTATTTTAAAGAATATCAGACCGGCGAACAGGCCGCGGGAGGAATCAAAAAAGCCTATCACGAAAGCGCGATTATTCCTTATCCTAAAAACAAAATAAGATTTGTCCTCGAAAAAAGGGACAAACAAAATAATCTTAACGAGGTGTTTTCAACTTCCATTGATCCCGCCGATTTATATATTATTAAAGATGCCGTAAAAGACAAAGATGTAACGGTTTATAAGCCGCATATAAGCGGCAATCCTCATAATAAAGTAGATGTGGCAATACTTGCCGAGGGTTATACTTTTAAAGATAAAAAGAAATTTGAAAAAGACCTGAAACGGTATGCTGATTTGTTTTTAAGTCAGGAACCGTATAAGAAGAATAAAGATAAATTCAACATATACGGCGTATATAAGCCTTCTGAAGAAAGCGGATGTGATGAACCGGGGGGGAATATTTACAAAAACACCGTTTTAAATTCCACTTATTACTCGCTCGGCTCCGAAAGATACCTTCTTACCGAAGACAATAAGACAATGCGCAATCTTGCGGCGAATGTTCCTTATGATGCAATTTATATTATGGTAAATCATTCCCGTTACGGCGGCGGCGGCATTTATAATTTCTATTGCACTTTTATCAGCGATAACCAGTTCAGCGATTATATTTTTCTTCATGAGTTCGGCCATTCGTTCGGCGGGCTTGCCGATGAATACTATACTTCGCAGGTCGCTTACAACGAGTTTTATACCGAAGGCCTTGAACCCGTTGAACCCAATATTACGCGCCTGTTAGACAAAAACAATCTGAAATGGAAAAACCTTGCAACGGCAGGGCTCGAATTTCCCACATCATGGGAAAAAGAAAAATATGACGAGCTTGACCTTGCATGGCAGAAAGACAGAAGAGCTATGAATGAAAAAATTGCAGAGATGAAACGCAATAAAGCTCCGCAGAAAGATATAGACGCCGCGCAGGCAGAATATAATAAAAAAGAAAAAGCGCACAGCAGAATAATCGACAAATACATTTTGAGCTGTAAAAATTTCGGCAAAGTAGGCGCATTTGAAGGCGCGGGCTATTCCTCAAAAGGAATGTACCGCTCTATGCTTGATTGCATTATGTTCTCCAAAGGGAATAAACCATTCTGCGATGTGTGCGGAAATCACCTTGAAAAGGTAATAAAATACTATACCGAATAGGCCAATGTCCGTTTTTTAATAGTTTTTTGGAAACCGCTTTTAAAGCGGTTTCTTTTTTTATCGAATATATTTTTTATTGCATTGCTTTTTCATACTGTTGTTTTTACTTTCCGGTGCAAATTTGAGGAGTGCATGAAAAGAGTTGCCTTTATTCTTATAATATCTTTAATAACATTTTTTCTTTTATCTTTGATCGGACTGTAATTATCTACAGCAGACACAATACAAACATTAAAACCGCAGTTATTCGCAGTGCATAATATTCCCATTGCCGGGGTATAAATTATCCGATAAACCGCGCTGCGTTTTTCAACAGTAATTTTATTAAGGAACTTCATTCCCGCCTTTGGGGTTATAAATTAAAAAGCATATTTATGATAAACAGCCCTCCGAATAAATTGTTAAAAACCGCTTTTGCGCTTTCTATAATTACAATTATTTATAATGTTCTCGAAGGAATAGTTTCCCTTTATTTCGGAGCCGGAGACGAAACTCTTTCATTATCCGGTTTCGGCGCCGATTCTTTTGTGGAAGTTTTTTCCGGAATAGGAATATTCCATCTGCTCATAAGAATTAAATTAAATGGGAATGAGAAAAGGGATAAATTTGAAAAAACCGCTTTAAGAATTACCGGAGCTTCGTTTTACATTTTAGCCATTATGCTTGCTCTGGGAGCAATAATCGGCATTATAACTGGGCACAAACCCGATACAACCCTGCCGGGAATTATAATTGCTTCGGTTTCTCTGCTTACAATGCGGCTTCTAATGCATTTTAAAATGAAAACCGGAACCGTTTTAAATTCCCAAGCAATTCTCGCCGACGCCGCCTGTACTAAAACCTGCCTTTACCTTTCAGCTATTCTTCTTATCTCAAGCCTCGGATTTCAGCTTTTCCATATAGGTTATCTCGATTCAATTGGCGCGGCTGCTATTGCATTATATTCGTTTAAAGAGGGAAAAGAATCATTTGAAAAAGCCCGGTCTGAGAATTTTTCCTGCGGCTGCGAATGCTGATTTTTTTCAGCGGATCAGCGGTAAAATCTTTTTTTATGCGTTTTAAAATATGGAACCAACATAATTCATTTTTAGAGATCAATTTATTCGCGGGCACAAACTGGAAAGATTGGATAAAAATGGGGGGATTTAGCTCCCCCCAAAAAATAAAATCAATTAAACACTGCTTCAACGGCCTGATATTTTGTATGCACCGTTTCAACAGCGGCTTTAACTTTTTCTTTGTTATCCCCTGCTTTTACAACGGCCGCAAATTCCTTAACTGCTTTTTCAAGTTCTGCAACGGCTTTATCATAAGCTTCTTTCTTTGTTTTCTGTTTTTCAGAAAGCTGCGCTTTCTTCATTGCGTCCATTTTTGATGAAAGAGCTGAAGATGATTTCTTTATTTTGCTGAAATCATATTTGTCTACATAATAATGATAAAGCATATATAAGTCCTGATGGAAAGCGTCAACTTCTTTTAAAACAGGGCGGATTGTCCTTACAAGGCCTTCATAATTGGCGTGCAGTTTTTCCGCCGCATCCAGAAGAGGCTGAGCGTCATCTTTTCCGGCTGCTGTTTTATAAGCCTCATAAGATGCTGTAAGTTTTTTCATTCCTTCATCCCATTTTGCCTTTTTTTCTCTTAATATTCCCGGTAGTTTTGCGCCTGAAAGTTCTTTATAACTTTTTTCAACTTCAGGAAGAAGGGATTTAAGCATTTTTACGTCTTTTTCAGGCCAGGCCGTATGCCATATCTGATAAATTACTTCGTGAAATTTTACGAGTTCGGGCACTGCCGAATTTGTTTCGTGTTCTTTTACCTGAGAAAATCCGGCTGTTACAAAAACCAGCGTCATCAATAGGGAAAGAATTAATTTCAACTTCATAAAAGCTCCTTTTTTTTTGACGTTTAAAAATAGGCCTCGCGGAAAGAATATCAAAGGATTAAATTTAAAATAAAAAACCGGAAAGAATGATCTTTCCGGTTATCCCTTTATGCCCGGGTAAAAAGGAGTTATTCTTTTTAAAACCCCGGATACAACTTTTTTACGGCAACGGCTGATATACTATTTTCCTTATCGTATCAAACTGGAGATAAGGATATTCCGCATTCAGTTTTTCAATAGCTTCATTTGCGCTTACTCTGCTTTCTCGCATTTCTTTGAATTTCGACCTTAAATAATAATCCCTGACATATTTCTCATTAACAACTCCCCTTCTGATAAGTTCAACAAACAGCTTGTCGTTGATTATATCTGCAAGAGGATTTAACGGAATGTTATTTTCTGTTGCTTTCATTTTACCCTCCCTAAAAGTAATTATTATTTTTTCTGGTATATATTTACCAAAAGAAACGGGGGGTAACAACTACACATTCGTGTGGTTTTGACTTAAAAATGGTGATTTTTACTGATCTACCCGCATATTTATGCAGGTAGGGGGATTAAATAAGCCCTTTACGGATGGCTTTTGCAACGGCTTCGGACTGCGAGTGTACGTGAAGTTTTTTATAGATATTTCTGATATGATGCCTTACTGTATCTACGCTTATAAATAAACGGTTTGCAATTTCATTATAATTATTTCCATCGGCAAGGGAAACAAGCACTTCTCTTTCTCTTTCGCTTAATTCGCTTTCCTCGTTTTCTTCTTTAAAGCCGGAGGATTGCTGAAACACTGTAATCACCTGCCGCGCAATCTGTGAACTCATCGGCGAACCCCCTTCATAAGCGTCTTTAATTGATTCAAGAAGTCTTAACGGGGGCGTCTTTTTTACTAGATAACCGCATGCTCCGGCGCAAAGGGCTTTAAATACAACCTGGCTTTCTTCATAAATAGTAAGCATTAAAATATTTATGTTAGATTTTATCTGTTTTGCTTTTATAACGCCTTCAATTCCGTTCATTCCCGGCAGCCCAATATCCATAAGCGCAACGTCAACTTTTAAAGTCGGGAGTTTTGAAAGAAACGATTCGCAGTCCCCGAAGGCTCCAACGCATGAATAACCCGCCGTGCCGTTTATCAGAGCCGCTAAACCTTCTCTTATTGTATTATTATCCTCTACTATTACCACATTTATCATTTTAATTCCATTCTTTTTAATAATTAAAATATCGGGCGTTATATTTTTTGAAAAAACAGCCTGATCTTATCAGTTCTTTTTATTTTACCAATAAACTTGATAGTTGTTCCCCCTGTAGAGCTGATTATTTCAATATTTCCCCCTAAGAGCTTTGCTCTGTTATTAATATTAAGAATGCCATTTCCCCTTGCTTTTGCCGAGATATCGAACCCCCTCCCGTCGTCATTAAGAACAAGCTGAACAACATCCCTTGAAATTTCCGCTTCAAGCGAAATCTGCCTGCAATGACTGTGTTTTATTGCGTTGTTGAGGGCTTCTTTGAAAATCAGATACAAATTCTGTTTATAATCCATCGGAAGCTTTATTGAGTTAAATTCTTCAAGATTGTTGGTTTTAAACGCTATTCCCATTGTTAATAAGGTATCGTTATAGGAATCTTTTAACCGCACAATTAAATCATACAATGAATCTCTTTTCGGGTTAACCACCCAAACAATATCGCTCATAGAATCGACCAGAGTTCTCGATTTTTCACTTATTGTATCAAGGTTTTTTACTGAACTTTGCGAACCTCCTTTGATGAGGTTTGAAGTCAGCTCGCTTAAAATAGAAATTTCCGTTAATCCGGCCCCTACATTATCATGAAGATCTGCGGCGATTTTAGTTTTAAGCTTTTCCATTTCGAACAAATTTTTGTAACGCATTGTAAAAAGATAATACAGCGCCCCGATAAAAATAAGAACGGCAAGAATACGGAACCAGGCAGTCTGCCAGTATAAAGGTTTTATTATTAAAGTCACTTCCGCCCCTTTATAATTCCATATATCGTCGCTGTTGGTTCCTCTTACCCTGAATTTATATGTCCCCGGCGCAAGATTAATATAGTTTGCAACCCTTGCTTTCGAATCTGTCATAACCCAATCGTCATCATAACCTTCAAGCATAAAAGAATATTTGTTGTCGGCGGGGCTCGTATAATCGAGCGATGAAAATTCGAAAGAAATAAAATTCTGGTTGTAGGAAAGTTCAATGATATCTGTTTCAGTATTAATCGATTTATTAAAAACCCTTATATTTGAAATCACAATGGGGGGTTCTTCTTTGTTTTCAACAATGTTTTTGGGATAGAAATAATTTATTCCGTTTGTACCGCCGAAGAATATTTCGCCGTCTGCGCTTTTAAAATACGCTCCTCCGTCAAATTCTTTTCCCTGTAAACCGTCATTTATATGGTACTGTGTATATTTCTGAGTAATATAATTGAATCTAAAAAGCCCCTGATCGGAACTCATCCATAAATTATCGTTTCCATCATCAATAACGGCATAAACGGCGGCCATATTTTCGTTGTAATAACGTATAAATTTTTCAGTTTTAGGGTCAAATCTGTTAAGCCCCCCTCCATAAGTGGCAATCCACAAATTCCCTTTTGCGTCTTCGTTTATTGCAAGCACTCTGTTGTCTTCAAGGCTAGATTCATCATCGCTGATATTCTTATAAGCAATAAATCTTCCTGATTTTTTATCATATTTATTTAGTCCGCCGCCGAAAGTGCCTATCCATAAAGTTCCTTTTTTATCCTGATATATGGAATATACTTTATCGCTGCTTAATGAGAAGGGGTTATTCTTATCATATCTGTAATGGCTGAAAGAAAGTATTTCGCCGCTGTATTTATTTTTCAATTGAAATTTGTCCAGCCCGCCCCCGAATGTCCCGATCCAGAAGGTATTCGTTGAATCAATAAATATAGCCTGCACCTGATTATTAGAAAGCGAAGCGGAGTTGTTTTCCTGATTCTGGAAAGATGAAAACTCCCCGGTTGAAGGATTAAAATAATTGAGGCCGCCGCTATAAGTGCCAAGCCATAACCCTCCCCACCTGTCTTCCTTAATAACACGGACGCAGTTGTCGCTTAATGAATTTTGTTTTCCTGAATTTTTAACATAATATGAAAACTTCTCCCTTTTCCTATCGAATTTATTAAGCCCTCCCTTTTCGGTGCCTATCCATAAATTATCCTTCTTATCAAGGAACATAGACCACACTGTTTCATCGTTAAGTGAATTACGCGTGGGGAAATTCTTTTTAATTATGTTAAATTTTACTTGGTTGCTTTCTATTTTGCATATTCCTCCTCCGAGGTTAAATCCCACCCATAATATTCCCATTCTATCTTCAAACAGAGAAAGTACATTATGATAAGAAGGCCGTTTTTCGTTGGAAGTAATATCAATATTATCAATTTCATTCTTGAAAGGATTATATTTTAAAAGCGCGCCGTAAGCGCCGAGCCAAACATACCCTTTTTTGTCTATCAGCATAGTCATGATTTTTTTTGATGCAATGGATGAATTTTTTTTCGCATAATCGAAAACCGAACTCAGACTAATCGTTCCACTGTTCAAGTTCCTTTTTTCGCCGGGAAGTTTGAAAAACCCCCCGTCAAAAGTCCCTACATATATATTTTTGTTTTTATCTTCGGCAAGAGAAGATGCCTGTATGTATTTTCCATTCATCAGGTTATACTTAACAAACCGGATGCCGTTGCTTTGAGGATTATACGTTATTTTTTTCAGCCCATCAAGCATGCTTGCAACCCAGATATTCCCGTCGGAATCAATCAGGAGCGACTTTATGTTGTTTTTTCTTACGTCGAGAGTATATTTTTTTCCCCCATCTTCAATATACCGGCGTGGTTTTAAGGCGCTTTTGTCAAACCGTATAATTCCTGCACCCCAAGTTCCTATCCATAATGCGCCTTTATTATCCTCTTTTATAGATGTAATCGAATTTAAATCGGAGCGGGATAAAGGAACCGGAAATTTTGTAATGTTTGGATCAGTTATTACCGTATATCTGTCCGAAAGGCGGAGATCGAATCTTTTAAACTCTCCTGTTTTCCTGTCGTACCTATTTAATATTCCATCTATTGTGCCTATCCAGAAAATGCCCTCTCTATCCTCGCATATTGCAACAACCCCGTTATCGGAAATCGAATTGGAATCTTTTGAATTTTTATTTAATGCATTAAAATCATATCCGTCATATCTGTTCAGGCCATTCGAAGTTCCGAACCAGAGATATCCTGTTTTATCCTGATAAATAGTATTAACCGTACTGTTGGAGGAACCTGATTCGAGAGCAATTTTGTTTACCAGATAAGGAGCGGTTTGGGCATTAATTTCCGCAAGGCCTATGATAAAAATAATCGTAATAATTCTTTTAAAATCCGTTAGAGCCATATATAAACTGAATTACCGCATATTGAAAAAAATCTTCGATATATTCTAAAAAATAATGTAAACTTATTCCACATTTTTTACACTTTTAATTGGAAATGTTTCGTTTTTATGGAAAAACATAAGATTATTTTAACGGCGGCAACCGGATTCTATATATTTTTTTTCCTTTCTCTTTTTTTTCTGCAGGTTTCAGGAATTTCCTTCACACAGGATGACCAGTATATTTCCCTCCGGTATGCAAAAAATCTGGAAACCGGAAATGGATTGGTGTTTAATTCAAACGACTTTACGGAAGGCTATACAAGTTATTTGTGGGTAATTCTTCTCGCCTGTGCATTAAAATTAAACCTGAATCCCGAGCAATTCAGCTCTTTTATGTCTGCCGCAGCCGGCGCGGGAGTAATGATGCTTTCTTACATACTCTGCCGGCTAATATTACGTAGAATTTACTGCCGGGCAGGAGACAAAAGAAACTATCCGGCAGAATTGTTTCCCCTGCTTGTATTCCCTTTTTTCGCATTTAATGCGGCGTTTGTATATTGGTCTGCAAGCGGTATGGAGGAAACTCTTTTTATTTTCATTCTTTTAGCCTCCTTTTTTCTTTACTTTAAATACCTCGATGAAAACAGATTTCACTTCCATTTTATTGCAGTATCATTCATTGCATGCCTTACGCGTCCTGAAGGTTTCATACTGGTCTCATTTATTGTCGCAGCAAAAATATTTTATATAAAAAAGCGCCTCTCATTATCTCTTAAACCATTTATTCCCGAATTATCTGTTTTTATGGCGGTTTTCTTAATCATTCTTTTTCACCGGCTCGCTTATTACGGTTATATACTGCCAAATACCATCTATGCCAAAGCGGGTTTCACTTCATTTCACCTGAAGAGAGGATTTTTCTATCTAACTTCCTTCATTAATACAAATCTGCTTTACGGAAGTTTTTTATTAATTCCTTTAGTCTGGGCAATCATAAGAAAGGAAAAGTTTCTTCTGATAACCTGCCTATATGTTTTAATTTTTTGTTTTATTGTGACCATTGTGGGGGGCGATGTTCTCCCTCTGCACCGTCTTCTCCTGCCTATGCTGCCGCTTATATATATCTCATTTATTATTTTTCTAATTCTCTCGGCGCGCACTATCATCAACAAAATAGTTTACTATCTTCTCCTTTCGGGTTTTATCGTTTCCCTGTTTTTCTTTTCTTATCTGCCTGAAAAAACGCATGCTTTAGAGTGCCGGAATTACGAAACCGGGCTCGTAGCCAAAATGAAAGAATATGCTCTTTACATAAAGCAAAAACCGGGGGCTTCGGGAAAAGTCCCTACTGTTGCGCTTTCAACCATCGGGGCGTTTTCTTTTTATTCCGACGTTAAGGTTATTGATCTTGCCGGACTTACGGATAAATACACGGCGCATAATCCCAAGGCAACGCCCGGAATTACCGATAACTTTCCTGTTTTTTGGAAGGAACGGACATATAACGCAGAATATGTAATAAAACAGAACCCGGACTATATAATTTTCCCCGCGGGATCAAAACCAAGCGCTTTTCCTGAATGCGCTCTCTTTGTTCAGCCTGAATTTTTTACAAACTACTATACCGAAATTATTTATTCGGAACGGCTTAATGAGTATCTTCCGATATTTTCAAAACGGCCGGAAAAATTAAAAACAAATTCTTCTTTAAAATGGGATAACAGCTTTGCGGCAAACTATATAAACGCAATCAACTTGTTTTTAACTCTTACAAAAACAGGCAATGCCGGCTTATTAACAAAAATTGAAAGCGAAATAGATACAATGCTTAAGAAATGTCCGCAGAGAAAAAGCGAAGCGACCACAATTCTCGGTTATGCAAATTATCATTTAAAGAAATATGACAACGCCGAAAAATTATTTAAAGAAGCCCTGAAAGACGATGATAGAAATTCATCGGCTTTGCTTTATTTGAAAAACATTGCATTATTAAAAAAAGATACTTCTGCGGCAATAAATTATCTTGTGCGGCTTAAGCGGGTTTCCCCTGCTGCATTGCCCTATTTGGAAAATTAGGCTTTTGGAATTGTAAAATAAAACCGGCTTCCTATTCCCGGAACGCTTTCAACCCAGAGATTGCCCCCATGCTTTTGGACAAATTCTTTGCACAATATTAATCCAAGCCCGGTGCCCGGTTCTTTTTCTGTCCCCTGCATTACAAAGTGGGTTTCAATGCGGAACATTTTGGGAATATCTTCTTCGTTTATACCGACGCCTGTATCTTCAATGCACATTTCAACATAATTTTTCTTTGCTTCGGCTTTTACAACGACCGTTCCGCCTGTGGGGGTAAACTTTATGCCGTTCGAAATTAAATTTCTCAGCACTGTCTGAATCATATTTTCATCGGCTCTTATATATATATTTTCATCAACCATATTTTTAAGAGTAATATTCTTGTTTATCGCCTGAATTTTCTGCGATATAACCGCGGTCAGAGCTTCTTCGTAAAGCGATAGTTTTTTCGGCACAAACTCTTTGCGGCCAGACTGAACTCTCGACCATTCAAGCAGGTTCTCTATAAGGGCAAAAATATTCTTAGCCGATTCGCCGATGTTATGAATAATAAATTTACTTTCCTCTTTATTCAGATTTTCATATTCCGAGCTGATAAGATTGCAGAACCCGAGCAGCCCCTGAAACGGGCTTCTTAAATCGTGCGCAATAATAGAAAAAAACTTATCTTTATTTGCATTCAGTTCTTTTAATTCTTCGGCATATTTTTTTACCGCTTCGTGAGCGGCAAGAACTTCCTCTTCCGCCTTTTTGCTTTCGCTTATATCGCGGTAGTAGAAAGAAATATAAATTAATTCCCCCTTGGCATTTTTGATTGGCGAAATTGTTATGCTGACGGGGATTATTTTACCCGATTTTGCTTTTCTTACTGTTCTATATCCTGAAATGCCAGTTCCTTTGCGGCATATTTGAACCCAATCTTCAAAAGATTCCTCTTCGTTCCCCACAAGCCCGGGGAACGGTTTGCCAATAACCTCTTCTATTGAGTAACCGAATACTCTGGTCATTGCGGGATTAGCGAAGCGGCAAATATCGTTAAGATCGACAAGGATCATCGGATCGTGCGAGCCTTCAAAAAGAGCCGTTCGTATTTCAAGATTTTCGAGAAGTTCTCTTTCGGCTTTTTTACTTTCAGAAATATCGTAGGCATAAATCTGAACAAGGTTTTTCTTTTTTAATTCAAGGTAACCGCCGTATAAATTAACCGGTATTTCCTCCCCTTTTTTTCCCACCCAAAGGGTTTCAACCGAAAATCTTCCTTTTCTAATGAGCTGCATTTCAATTTCAATGCGGGTCTTATCGTACACCTCTTTAGCGTAAAGATTTCCCAGTTTATTTTTTTTCATTTCTTTAGCGCCGTAACCGAGGAGATTTAACGCCGCCAGATTCCAGTCGATTATATGCCTTGTCTGAAGATCCACAATAATAATAGGCGATGGGGAAAGATCGAAAAGCGCCCGGTATTTCTTTTCAGATTCGGTTCTTTCAAGCTGTTCCTTCTTTGCTTTTGTAATATCGGACACAATAAAAGCGCATTCCTGCATTTTCTTTTTATCGCCATAAACCGGAAAACAGCGCGACACCGAGCATATCTCTTTATTGCCTTTTCCTAAAAAGCATATTTCAATATCTTTGTGGGATTTTCCATTTATTGCAGAGGAAATAATAGTTTTTACATTTTCGGCATTTTCATTAACACTTAAGATTTTTTCAACTGATTTGCCGATGATTTTATCGTCGAGCCCGAATAATTTTTTAAAAGCTTTATTTACAAACTTAATAGCGCCATGCTCATTAACAATAAAGACGGCATTCGGAGTGTTTTCAACAAGATATTCATAACGGAAAATATTCTTTTCCTTTTCTGATCTTTCGGCCGTTTTTTTAACGTCTGTGCCCGATTTGGATGATTTTTTTTCTTTCACTTTATTATCTTGTTAAGTGCCTGTATTTAATTCTGTGCGGCTGATCCGCATCGGCGCCCAGTCTTTCTTTTTTGTTTTCGATATATTCCGAAAAGTTTCCTTCGAACCAGTAAGCCTTGCTTTCCCCTTCAAATGCAAGAATATGGGTTGCTATTCTATCGAGGAACCACCTGTCGTGGCTTATTACTACGGCGCACCCTGCAAAATTTTCAAGCCCTTCTTCAAGCGCTCTCATTGTATTAACGTCGAGATCGTTTGTGGGTTCATCAAGAAGAAGAACATTTGCCCCTTCCTTAAGCATCATTGCAAGGTTAACCCTGTTCCTTTCTCCTCCCGATAAAAGCCCCACCTTCTTCTGCTGATCGGAACCGGTGAAGTTGAACTGTCCGACATAAGCGCGGGAGTTAATTTCTTTATTTCCCATATGTATAATATCATCTCCCCCTGAAATTACTTCCCATATTGTTTTTTCGGGGGTGAGTTTTGAACGCATTTGATCTATATATGTAATTTTAACCGTATCGCCTATTTTTATTGTTCCGCTGTCCGGTTCTTCCTGTCCTGAAATTATTTTAAATAATGTTGTTTTTCCTGCTCCGTTAGGGCCAATAACTCCTACAATTCCGCCCGGAGGGAGTTTAAAGTTCATATCTTCAAATATGATCCTATCGTCGAAAGATTTGCTTAAGCCTTCCGATTCTATAACAACATTACCGAGCCTTGGGCCGGCTGGAATAAATATTTCTATTTCTTTTCCTCTTTTTTCAGTCTCTTCATTCAACAGTTTTTCATAAGAAGTTATTCTTGCCTTCGATTTAGCATGTCTTCCTTTGGGAGACATTTTAATCCATTCCAATTCTCTTTCCAATGTCTTCTGCCGCTGGCTTTCTGTCTTCTCTTCCTGTTTCAATCTGTTCTGTTTCTGTTCAAGCCATGAAGAATAATTCCCCTTCCATGGAATTCCTTCCCCTTTATCAAGTTCAAGAATCCATCCTGCAACATTATCAAGAAAATACCTGTCGTGAGTAACGGCAATAACCGTTCCGGCGTATCTTTGAAGATGCTGTTCGAGCCATGCTACGGTTTCTGCGTCGAGATGGTTGGTCGGTTCGTCAAGCAGAAGAATATCGGGAGCTTTTAGAAGAAGGCGGCACAGGGCAACTCTTCTTTTTTCCCCGCCCGATAAATATTTAATTTTTGAGTCTCCCGGAGGGCATCTTAAAGCATCCATTGCCATTTCAAGCCGGGAATCGAGGTCCCAAGCATTTAATGCTTCTATTTTATCCTGAACCGTCCCCTGTTTTTCAATAAGGGCGGTCATTTCGTCATCGCCCATCGGTTCGGCAAATTTAGCGTTTATCTCATCATATTCTCTTAACAGGTTAACAATTTCCTGAACTCCTTCTTCAACAATTTCCTTAACGGTTTTATCGTCATCAAGCTGCGGTTCCTGTTCAAGATAACCTATTGTATATCCGGGAGAAACCGCCGTTTCTCCGTTAAAATCTTTATCGACCCCTGCAAGAATTTTTAACAGCGTACTTTTACCGGCGCCATTTAAACCGAGCACGCCTATTTTAGCTCCATAAAAATAGGAAAGGTATATATCTTTAAGAATCGGCTTTTTATCATAGTACTTGCTTACGCCGATCATCGAATAAATTATCTTGTTTGGTTCAACGCCCATATATTTCCCTTAAATAATCCGATAAAGATATGAATTTTGGCTGTAAACATAAAACCGGAATGAAAAATATATTTAATTCCATCATATTGTTTTTTTTAACCATTACCGGGATGTATTTGAAACTTTAAGCGTTTGTTTTTGTCTGCCCCGGTGAAATTTTAGTTTTCGAGAAACCCGCCATTTATTGAAGGATAACCCATCAGAATATCAGCGTCATTAAGGGGCAAAAAAATATTTTCTTCAAATTTGTAGTAACATTTGAATTCTCTATTTAAATATCTATTTTAGTAAAAATAACCGGGAAGCTGATGAAACCACCCCAAGAGAAGAAAACTGAATTAGTGCGCAGTTTGAGTCTTACTGCCGCCGTTATGATTGTTGCAGGCTCAATGATAGGATCCGGAATTTTCAGAAAACCCTCTGTAATGGCGCAGCAGCTCGGAAGCCCCGAATTGCTGATTATAGTATGGATTGCGGCCGGATTAATTACCTTTGTCGGCGCTCTTGTTAATGCCGAAGTTGCCGGAATGATTGACGCAACGGGAGGACAATATATATATTTTAGAAAAATGTACGGCGATTTTACCGCTTATCTGTACGGCTGGTCGGTATTCTCGGTTATTCAAACCGGAAGCCAGGCGGCTATTGCCTATGTGTTTGCAGAGTACCTCGGTTATTTTATTAAGTATCCCCAGCTCCCGCAGAATATTCAAGATTTTGCTTTTTACATTCCGCTTGTGGGGAACATACATCCGTTCGTCGATTTCGGCACAAAAGCCGTTGCAATACTATGCACTATATTTTTAACAGGGGTTAATTATATAGGCGTTTTCTTCGGCGGAATCGTCCAGACAATAATCACTTATATAAAGATAGTTTCCATTATTGCTCTTTCGACCCTTCTTTTTGTTTTCGGCAGCGGAAGCATGAGCAATGTTTATAATAATTTTCAAATACCTCCTGCAACGCAGGCGGGGTTTTTCAGCTTAATAGGACTTGCCCTTGCGGGGGCATTCTGGGCTTACGACGGATGGAACAATGTTACTTTTGTTTCGGGGGAAATAAAGAATCCGCAGCGTAATGTGCCTAAAGCCTTATTATACGGAACATTTATAACGATGATTGTATATGTTTTAATTAATATTGCCTACTTATATGTACTGCCTATAGATGAAATTGCAAAATCGCCTCTTGTTGCGGCTACGGCGGTTGAAAAGATTTTCGGGCAGAGCGGCGGGGCAATAATCTCAATTGCGGTAATTATTTCGACATTCGGAGCTTTAAACGGAAGCATTCTATCAACGGCGCGCGTTCAGTTTGCAATGGCGCGGGATAATATGTTCTTCAAAAGCCTCGGTAAAATACATCCGCGTTTCGGAACTCCGCATACATCCTTAATTGTGCAGGGAATATGGTCGTGTATTCTTGTGCTTTCCGGTTCATTCGATACAATTACCGATTATGTAATGTTTGCCGCATGGTTATTTTATGCAATGGGCGCCGCAGGAGTTTTCATTCTGCGTAAAAAAATGCCTAATACTCCCCGGCCGTATAAAGTATGGGGATACCCTGTTGTACCGGCATTGTTTGTAATATTCTCACTTTTCTTCCTTATAAATACAGTAATATCCGATACTCAAAACGCGATGATGGGGCTTATCCTCATTCTTATAGGCGTTCCGTTCTATATTTATTGGAAAATAATGGATAAAAAGTTCGGACAGGCATCATAAAAAACATATTGTTTTGTTTTTCTGAAGGTTATATTTGCAGAGTTATTAACTGAAATATTCAATTATTTTCAGAAGAGAAAGAAATGCAGCAAATAGTAACTTTTTTATTGATCGGCCTTGCTGCCGGCCTGATGAGCGGACTGCTCGGTATAGGCGGCGGAATAATCATAGTTCCTATGCTTGTCGGTTTTCTCGGATTTTCGCAGCAGGCGGCGCAGGGTACATCTCTAGGGCTTCTGCTCCCTCCGCTCGGCCTTCTTGCAGTTATGAATTATTATAAAGCCGGGCTTGTAGATATAAGAGCAATTGTCTTTATGAGCATCACTTTTGTAGCGGGCAGCTATATATCATCCAAATTTGCGGTTAATATTTCCGAAGTTCTGCTGAAAAAGATATTTGCCGTTTTTCTCCTTTTTTATTCAATTAAATTGTTTTTAAACAAATAGACGATGCTTTTTATTTGGGTTTCACAATTTCACTTAATTTGATATATTTCGGGGTATTAATTACTGCGGTTATAAATGGAATTTAAATCAGAAAAAATATTAGACGTAACAATTGTACATGTTTACATAACAAGGGCTACTCTTACAAAGGCTGTCAGTTTCAAAGATTTTTTAACTGTTTTGATTGATGAAGGCGCAAGAAAATTTATTATTGACCTTGCTTCGTGCGAATATATCGACTCCACTTTTCTTGGCGCCATTGTTTCGGTGCTTAAAAAGCTTCTTGCAATGCAGGGGGACTTAAGGCTTGTTTACAATAAAGACGTTCCTTCACTTATCTTTATGCTTACAAGAATGGATAAAGTATTTAAAATTTATGATTCGCTTGATCTGGCAATAGAAAGTTTTAATCCTTCGGAATAGTAATATTATTTTTTCCTTTCGATTATTTTATATATGTGATCCCTTTCTCTTACAAGTTCATTGCAGCCAAAAGTAATTTTATCTCCTTTAACCGCTTTATCGGCGGGGGTTTCGTCTTTAAAGAAGCTGTTTAATTCAACTTGTACGGCTCCGGTGGTTTCGCCCATAATGTAAATAGAATCCCCAGTTTTAAGCTCTTCTGCTTCAACTTTTATGTATGCAATTTTGCTTTTCTTATAATAATTAAGCACCCGCCCTATGAACACTTTCTCTGTCGAAGCGCGGCTTCCGTAAATCTGCGCGTATTCTTCGGCGCCGGGAACATCAAAATAAAAGCCCGCAGAAAACCCACGATTGTAAACTTTTTCAAGTTCTTCCAGATATTCTTTCTTCGCTTCCGGCGTAAGCGTTCCATCATAATAAGAATCGATTACATGTCTGTATGCAGAAACAACTTTTAAGATATATTCTGGACTTCTCTTTCTCCCTTCAATCTTAAATGAATCTATTCCCGCTTCAATCAGCTCATCAATAAATTCAATCATGCAGAGGTCTTTAGGGGAAAGCACATAATCGGCGCCTAATACCATCGATTTGTTTTCCTCTTCATTATCGGTAATTGTATATTCCCGACGGCATGGCTGAAGGCATTCTCCTTTGTTTGCGCTCCTTCCGAAAAGGTGGTGGCTCATAAAACATCTGCCGCTTACCGCAATACACATTGCGCCATGGACAAATGTTTCTATTTCAATATCAACTTTCGCCTTAATATCTTTAATCATTTCAAGCGTACACTCCCGGGCAAGTACAATTCTTTTTGCGCCGAGGCTTTTATAAAATGCCGCCGCTTCGGAGTTTGAAACCGACGCCTGAGTGCTTATACAGAAAGGCATTTCATATTCCTGGCATTTTTGAATAACCGCCGTATCCCAGCAGATTATCATTTCAACCCCGGCGTTTTTTGCGCCCCTTATAACCGCGTCTATATCTTTAAGCTCGTTTTCAAGCACTATTGAATTTACCGTTAAATGCGCTTTAACCCCCGATTCGCGGCACTCGGCTACAACATCCGAAAGATTATCGAGATTGAAATTTCTTGCAAGGGCGCGGAGATTCAATTTATCTATTCCGAAATAGACTGCATCGGCTCCGCATTTTATTGCGGTTCTTAACATTGTTATATTGCCCGCGGGCGCAAGCAGTTCGGGTTTATTCAATTTATTCATATTCTCTTTTTTTTATCAGGCAAATATAATGTAGGGATATTTTTCCACAAGTTTCTTTTTCATCTGCTCAAGGTCATTTAAAAAATTTATTGCCTGCGGAGAGTTAATATCCTTTATCCGGTGTTCTTTTCCGCGTGAATATGGTTCAATCTCTTTTATGGCGGCAAGGCATTTTTCCGAAAAGAAACTTCCTGAAAATTTTTCCCATATATATTCAACCGCAATTTTATTGGGATGAAGAAGATCTTTTTCGTAAAAACGGTAACCGCGGAGGTCGTCCATCATAATCTCATAAGAAGGAAAATAGAAACAGCTTTCATTTTCTTTTATTATTTCATTCACTGCAACAATAAGAGATGATTTACTCAGTTGGTTTTCTGCAAAGCCGTCTTTTATATGCCTTACGGGGCTTACTGTAAGAATTATCTTTACTGCCGGATTATTTTTTTTAAGCAGCCCAACCGTCCCGGAGAGATATTTTTTTGTTTCTTCAACGGAAAGGAATGCCCTTTCAAATTTATCCGCCGGTATTTTATGGCAGTTCGAGACAACAATATCTTTTTCTTTATGTTTATAGATGAAAGATGTGCCGAGAGAGATTATAACCCATCCGCATTCCTTAAGATAATTCTTAACTTCTTTTGTGCGGCTGTTTATTCTGTTCAGGCATTCATCATCGTTATAGTGCGAAAAATCGGAGTGATGGTAAAAGCTGTGCCATTCATTCTGGCTTGCAATAAGATCATTACGTGTAAATGCCCGCTCTTCATCGGTTAGTTTTATAGCATTATAAACAGAGGCGGGATTATACAATACGCCGAACGGGTTCTCGAAAACATTAAAAAGATAAAACCGGAACTGTTCGGCTATATTCTCGGCAAAACAGGAGCCGATAGTAAGTATTTTGCCGCTATGTTCTATTTTTACCCGGTTTTCCGGTATCTTTATTTCCGTCCTGAAATTCATATACCCCGTTTTTTGTTCCGGTTAAATATATGAATTTCCACGGTATTTTTAACACGCGCAGAATATTATAGTCCTATTCTTTCAAATGATAAAGCGTTGAAATAATACGCATATTCATTCTATCTATCACTTTGATCTTCCCCTCGAAAAGTAGACAAAAAGATAAGCCAAAATATTAAATTTGTCTAAGACGAAACGGAGGAAGAAAATGGAAGGTCAAAGAAGAATGTTCGATAAAGAATTTAAGCAGCGAACAGTAGAACTAATTCTTAGCGGTGAAAAGAAAGCCATAAAGGCAACGGAAGAATTAGGCATAGACAACGGGAATGTATACCGTTGGATAAAAGAATATAAGCAAGACCGGAGGGACACATTTCCGGGAAACGGGAAATTAAAACCGGAAGATGAAGAACTGAGAAAGTTTAAGCGGCAGTTAGCCGACGTAACATATGTTTCTGAGGTAGTGCGGGAAATGTTAGACGAGAACGGTATTACACAAAGTATGAGCCGCAAGGGAAATTATTATGACAATGCTCCTGCAGAATTTTTTTTCACACACTTAAAATCGAATTAGTTTATAATTGTGATTTCACAACAAGTTGAGTGGCTCAAAACTACATATTTGATTATATTGAAACATTATACAGCCGACGGAAGATGCCTTTTTATTTGGATTATTTACCCCCTGTTGAATTTCGGAGATTTAACATTAACTTAGCGCCTTAAATATCCCAACGCTCTTTGGGGGAAAGATCAAAATTTTACCAGATAGCTTTTAGAAAAAAAGTTTATAATACACTTGAAGATTTACAAAACGATCTCGATCTTTGGCTTAAAAGTTACAACGAGGAAAGACTACATAGCTGAAGATACTGTGATGGAATAATGCATCTGGAGGCGTTTTTACAAACGAAACCTATCGAAGAGAACAAAATGTTTGGTTACAATCAGGCAGTTAATAATTAACTAAAAATGGGAGTTGTCAGATTAAGTTTTGACTACTACGGTTAATATTATATTATTGTTCTCTTTCCCCGCGGATGAATCTACAGTTTGCTTTTCTTCTTTCCAGATAAAATGTTTTATATAATTTCGCATATTCTCTACTTCCGGGGATTTGAATGCTCGGCATTCTTCTTGCCGGACATTTGAAACCGGATACTTTATTCTCTCATTCCAGCGCATTCAAACATTGAACATTTCGTCTCCCGTTTGACGTTTTTCGCTTCAATATCAATCCAGCTTTTTCTTGAACCTTAAGATGCTGAAAGAGAGGATTGCCGTTCCCATAAGGAAAAGTACAAGAAGTTCAGGCCATAATTCTGCAAAACCGACCCCCTTTAGAATTACCCCCCTTATAATTACCATAAAATAACGGAGAGGTATTGCGTAAGTGATATACTGAATAATAACCGGCATATTTTCTATAGGGAAAGCAAATCCCGAAAGAAATACCATAGGCATCATAACCACAAATATGGCAAGCATTAATGCCTGCTGCTGTGTTTTTGAAATTGTAGAGACAAGCAGCCCGAGCCCCAGGCTTGATAAAACATAAATGAACGTCGAAGCAAATAGAAATACAATGCTTCCTTTAACCGGAATACTAAACACAACATTCATTGCAGTCAGCACAATAAAAACGGCGACAAACCCAAGTATGGCAAACGGAGTAAGTTTTCCAATAATCATCTGGTACGGTTTTATGGGAGTAACAATTAATTGTTCGAGAGTTCCAATTTCTTTTTCCTTAACAACGGCAAGCGACGTGAGTATTAATGTAACCACCATCAGCAGAAGGCCGACAATGCCGGGAATCATATAATTTCTTGTTTTAAGTTCGGGATTGAACCACACGCGCGTTTCGGCAACAACAGGATTGACGATTGATATTTTACTTCCTTTTTTTTCGAGAAACTCCAAATTAATTCTTTTCGAAAACAGAGCCGCGGCGCCTGCCATGTACCCGGCTGAGATAGACGAGGTATTTCCGTCGGAAGCATCCAGGACAGCCTGAACTTTTCCCGGTTCATTACGGTAGATATGTTTATCAAAGTCCCTTTCAATTACAACGCCGAGAATTACCTTCCCTCTGTCAACAAGCCGGGTTAATTCTTCATAGTCCGCCGGAAAATATTCTAAAGCAAAATAACCGGAGCTTTCAAGCGATTCTACAAAAGTCCTGCTCATTTCGGTTTTATTATAATCCAGCACTGCCGTGTGCACTGTTTTAACATCGAAATTGACCGCATAGCCG
>Ga0153915_10000567_pt1 | contig 34438 bp, 39 predicted proteins | sample Opewatmetagenome_2_FD_107003 | JGI IMG/M metagenome (GOLD analysis project Ga0153915, IMG submission 107003) | Freshwater wetland microbial communities from Ohio, USA - Open water 3 Core 3 Depth 3 metaG | ecosystem: Environmental > Aquatic > Freshwater > Wetlands | place: USA: Ohio, Lake Erie... | reverse complement strand
GGGAATGCTTACACTGAACTCCATAATTTTAAGAGCGCTATTGAAGATTATAACAAAGTCATCCAGCTGAGACCCGATAGTATCAGTACTTACAACAACAGGGGGATTTCCTATTTAATGCAGGGCAACAAAAAACTTGGCTGCGGTGATTTTCAAAAAGCGTGTGAATCAGGAGACTGCAAAATGCTGGAAGAAGCCAAAGCAAGAAGGTACTGCCGTTGATCTGGCGGGGGACTCTAAAGCATATTTCAATCCGTAATAACGAATGTGTCTGCCGCAGGATTGCCTTGATAGGAAAATAGGGACAACTTAACCCATTTTCCCTCACTGTTCATGTTTCACGTTTAAAACGCAGTCCGGGTCTTCAGACCGGCAAAACGGGTGGGCCTGAATGCTCGCACTACGTTGTTTCCATTCACTATTCACCCTGAAATTATATCCAAGTCTTCACACATAAATACCTGTTGCATTCCAATTAAATTGGAATATAATAGCCATACTTCAGCAAATTATTCTTATCCACGGTCGAATCATCCACCTGTTTACAATAAGTCGGTCTCCTTACTCTTTATCACTCGAAAGCAACACTGGAAGAGAGTTTTTTCCTGTTCAAATGATCTGCCGGCAAATGAACAGAAAGGAGATGATACATGCTGCAATCAAGACATTTTCATATCTATCAGTATTATTGTTTTGCCGTCCTTGTACTTTCATTGTTTTTGCTTTTACGAAATAGGGCGCTGTTGTTCCCATTTAAAGGGCGATATAATTATTTTGGGAGGATTGGTGTTTAGATCCTTGTACGGGGCAGAGACAAACATTTTTATAATACGGGGGTGTTATTATGGGAACAACAGAGCAAAGTTGCAGTCCTGTAAGCAGCGATGAGATAGATGATTACTCGATATTTAGCGAGGGAGATGTTGTGCCTTCACTTAAAAAAAAGATTAAATATCTTATCGCCGGAGATCATGATTTTATAGTTTTTCTTGGGGATGACCTGATAACGCACTGGGCGTGCGTTGATTCCTGCGCCGACAAGTTGCCGCAAGGGTATGGCAAAATTCTTAACAGAGTCGGCATTCTGGAAACACAATCCAGCATCGTGATAAAAGATCTGGACCAGTTGATATTATTCCGGCGATTATTAGGCGAAAGCCTTGCAAGACTGTTGGAAAAGCAAAGCCTGGATGTATCTGAAGAAATATTGGACAATACACAAAAGAATCTGACGGAAATGGGTAATAATGACGCAAGAAGATGGTATCTGTGTTCATCGCTGATAACGTCTTCGGTTGCGATAGTTATGATCTTGATTGTGGGAATTTTCAGGTCTGAAATTGAACCTGCATTTGGAAAGGATTTCTATGATGTTCTGCTTGGAAGTCTCTTTGGCGCTCCCGGAGCGCTTGTCTCTGTTATTTCCCGAACTACAAAAATCGATACAGAATTCTTTCTTGGAAAATCTATTCATTATCTGGAAGGGGCTCTCAGGATTATCGTAGCCGTTATCGGCGCATTAATTGTTGCTTTAAGTATAAAGGCAAACATCGTTGGCGGTTTTACAAATAACATGAGTAATCCAACGGCATTTTTAATACTCTTTTGTATAGCCTCGGGAGCCAGTGAACGGCTCTTGCCCAGCATAATCAGCAAAATTGAATCCTCCGTGACAAAAGTACCGTAACGAAATCCGGATAAATGGGGACAACATCGTCCTCATTTATCACTGCTTTAAATTGACTGTTGCGGGTTGGCAAATAAACAACTCTGAGAATATTTTTTTAAAAGCAAACGGAGATATTTTATGAAAAAAAGCGCGTACTGCCGTCTTATTGTGTTCCTGGCGGTCTGCCCGTTATTCACAGGATGCTACACCTGCATCGCCGCCAATAATTATGCTTTACGACCCAGCATGGACCAAGAATACTTTGAAAATTTAATTGATACCGGCGCAAACACACTGGAAAAAACGTCTTCGTTCAGAACGGCGGAAGACAGTGAACTCAGCGTCAAGCGCATTAATTCCCCGTTTATAAAGGAAATAGGAGAGCCTCTATAAAACAGGAAATGACAAAGGGAGGGATAGATTTTTCACCCGCGTAATTATTTTATTTTCCCCTTCACGCCGCAGGATTGACTTGACACACATGAGAAGATTTCTTATAATATCCTTTCAATAATCTTTATAAAAAAAATAAAAAAAGGGGAGGGATAAGTAATGAAAAAAATTATAGTCAGCATGTTCATGATTCTTTCTTTTATGGTTGTCAACGTCGGGATAGTCGCGGCGGCTGATGTGGCAAAGAAAGGACCGTCACCGGCGCAGCTGGCACAGCAGGAAAAGATGAAATCATGCAACAAGGAAGCAACGGACAAGGCGCTGAAAGGCGAAGCCCGCAAGGCATTTATGAAAACCTGTCTGTCAGGCAAACCGGCAGTAGCCGCAACGGTAGTGCCTGCCGCCAAACCGGCAACGCAGCAGGAAAAGATGAAATTCTGCAACAAGGAAGCAGGAACAAAGAAGCTAAAGGGCGACGAACGCAAGAAGTTCATGAGCGATTGTCTTAAAAAGTAAAAACAATTTTACATTTCATTTAAAAAGGCAGGATCAGTAATGACCCTGCCTTTTAATTTATGTTTGGTTTTAAAATCAGTCTTTGATTTAATGGTACTTGAAAAGATCAAGAACGGTCTCTTCAAGCCTGCCGTTGATTGATTTAATCATGCCGTATACTTTTTCCCTTTCGTTTTTATCTCCTTTTAGTTCAGCGATATCGCCATGAATGCCTTCAACCGTGGAAACCACATTGCCAATACCTTTAAAAACCTTTCCGGCTATTAATTCTTTATTTCTCATAACTCCTCCTTTAATGAATCGCACCGTATCTGGTGTCTTACGGTTACAGTATATATATAGCACATTGCTTTGTCAATAAAAAAAGCAAATATTTTTGCTTTTTTTATTGACAAACGAAAAAGACATGTGTATATTCAAATCAAACAACAGGCCAAAGGAGGTAATATTGACATGGCTATTTTAAAAAGAGATCAAAAACAACAATTCAAAAACGTGCTGCTAAGGGTAAGCGTACCCGCGTCGGTCAAGGCCGAGCTGAAAAAGACCAAAAAGTTATGTGATGAGAGCGGTTACTATTTTGACATCAAGCCCGACGTCATCTACGCCATTGAAAACGCGGTTGCCGAGGCAAGGCAGCGCGTGGCTGACGAAAAGAAAACACCCGATGCCGTAGCGACAGTTGAAAACTAGTGTAGTGTTTCAAAAAAACTTAAATTTGAAGGAGGATAATTATGGCTACTGGAAAAGAGAAAATAGGTTTCGGCTATCATCTTACCGCCTATCTGGCGATAAACGCGATTCTGGTATGGATCAACATGGATATGTATCCGCAATATATGTGGGCTCAATGGCCGATTATCGGCTGGGGCATCGGTCTGGCCTTCCACGGACTCAGCCTTGCGTCATCGTCTCAAAAGAAAAATCAGGGACTATTTTATCATCTGGCCGCCTATATTATTGTTAACGCGTTTTTAATCTATGCCAATCTCGCTCTTACACCTGAATTGCTGTGGTTTAAATATCCGCTCGTCGCCTGGACCTGTTTGATTATTTTCCACGGATGGCGGGTTGTCTTCCAAAAAAGCAGGAGAACAAACGCAGGATTAAAAACAGAAAACAGTTAGTCTTGTTTTCCTGGGCCGGTTCAATCGAATGAACCGGAATCTTTTGGACGCAGGGATCGTTCCCCGAACGATCCGCGTATTTGCAATAACACAATTATAGTCCGGTTCTTTAGACCGGCGTGTTCGGGGAACCCGCCCTACTTAAATCTTAAAACTTTCCCCCCTTCGCTCTTCGACAAGCTCAGGGACCGCCCTTCGACAAGCTCAGGGACCGCCCTTCGACAAGCTCAGGGACCGCCCTTCGACAGGCTCAGGGACCGGATAAAATAGACCGGTGGCTGAGCTTGTCGAAGCCCAGGGACCGCGTTGTACATAGAACCTTGAACATTGAATAATCTTTCCCATCTTTTTAATTTTATGCTTCTATGTTATAAGCTAAAATAAACAAACGCAGAGGTAAAAGATTGAAGGTTCTTGGCATCCACTCAAGCCCGGTTAAAAACGGCAATATGGCTTATCTTCTCAACTATGCCCTTGAAGAAGCGTCAAAGGCCGAAGGGGTGTCAACGGAGTCTATTGCCGTTGCCGATCTCTCCATTGCGGATTGCCGCCACTGCAACTGGTGCATGACAAAACAGACAGCGGACAAGCTCTGCTCCATAACGGATGATGCCTCGCCGATACTTCAAAAAATTCTCGACTGCGATATTCTCATCCTGGGCTCTCCGGTCTATTTCTCGCGTCTGTCGGGAACAATGGCCTGTCTCATCGACCGCACCCGCTGCTTCACTTTCGGGAAGAACGGGCATCTGGCCCTTAAAGGCAAAGTGGGGGTTGCGCTGGCAGTCGGCTGGTGCAGGAATCTGGGGATTGAGACGACTTTGGCCAGTCTGCACGGCGCTTTTCTTGTCCATGAAATGCTGACGCCTTCGTGCCATGAAGCGGGAGCGCTTTACGGCGCGGGTGCGGTATCGGGACAGAGGGATGAGGACTTTGCCTGTAAGCGCGAAAAGCCCGGTGTGAAAAACGATCACGAGGGCTTGCGCTCCGCCAGACTGCTTATACGCGAGGCCATGCACATGGCAAGGAAGATGAAAGGCGTCAGGTAACATCATTCCTGCGGCGTGAAATATAGTGGATAGTGAATGGTGAATAAAACAGGGAACAGTTTGAAACCGTTCCCTGTTATTGCAAGTTCACGACAGTGAACGTGGCAATCTCATGAATCCTGCAAACACGGGATTGCTCAAAGCTTCGCTCATCGTAATGACATGCCGGCTGATTCCCTATTTCATTAACACGTAACACGTAACACCTAACACTTTTCCCTTTAAAACTTATCAAAGGACACCTCAACATGTTGAGGCGCCGTCATATATTGAGGCCAAACGGGTCATTCCATGCTTCTTTGCCATTTGCTGCTGTTACCCTAAACACATGTTGTTATACGGTTAATCAGAAATTATGACGCTCATTCAGTTGTTGGTATGCTAATTGCTCCTGTTATGAGCATGTAACAACACGAGCTTGTTATAAGTAGTAACAGTAATATTAAAATGAAAATTAATTTAACAGGGAGGATTTTTTAGATGAAACGTTTAGGATTATTTATAGTCGCATTGGTTTTTGTATTTTCTACTTCGGTAATGGCCGCGTCTGATGCGGAGAAAAAGGAAAAGGCCGCTGTAAAGGCTGAAAACGCCGAAATGAAAGCGGATACAAAGGTTGACAAGGCTGCAATGAAAGCCGACACAAAACTTGGAAACGCCGAAATGAAAGCGGATACAAAGCTTGACAAGGCTGATAAGAAAGCCCAGGCCAAGAAACTCAAAGCGGAACAGAAGAAACTAAAAGCGGAAAAGAAAGCCGAGCAGAAAAAACTCAAAGCAGAGAGAAAAGCGGAAAATAAGAGAATCAAAGCAGAAAGAAAAGCAGCAGATAAAGTCGAAGACGCAAAATAAACTCCTGGTTTATAATTTGTGTGCTTAAAGAGGCGCGAGGGACTTCATCCCCCCGCGCCTCTTTTTTTTCTTTCAAGTGACCAATACTTTGGATTGACAGGTGATGTCAACAACTCCGCCGGTCCGGAAATTATTTCTCACTTCCAGTTGAGCTTATCCCAGTATTTATATTCGTGGGGCCACTCATCTTTATTGCGCTTTACCAGTTCCTGAAAATACTTCCTGCCGTCTTTGAACCGTTTGCTTTGTTTTACATAATTCTTCTTTTTACCGATGTCATCCGTAAGAGTCTCTCCAAGCCGGAAGGCCTTTGCCCCGGCGTTTACGAAGCCTTTAATTCCCTGGCTGGCTGACGCGCCCGCGCTGCCGGTGATGAAGGAACCGAAGTTGAGCATAATATCATCCAGGTAATCAAGCGCCTGTTTTTCATGTCCGGGTCCTCCCGCCGTGGCGATATTAACCGTGTATTTGCCGGTTAACAGCTGACAGTGAACGGCATCGGCCATGCGGTCGAAAAGGGTTTTCATCTGAGCAGTGACCGAGTGGAAATAGTTGGGTGAACCCATAACCAGGCCATCGGCTGATAATATCTTTTTGTAAAGCGTTTGCAGATCATCCTTTTTTACGCATTTGCCGGTCGCGTAACAGACTGCGCAGGCATTGCAGTATTCCATCTTCAATCTGCAAAGATCGACCAGTTCGACAGTTGCGCCTTTTGAGCCTGCTCCGTCAAGAACCGCCTTGACCAGTTTCCGCGTTTGACTTTGAGAACCTCTGGGGCTGGCATTTATACCGAGTATCTTCATGTCTATTACCTCCTGAACTTGATTTATAATAACACATTAAAATATTTTTGTCACCATGCAGGAACCGGAATACGTAGTTTCAGGGAGCTGTTTTTCTCCGCATGTTCCCCTTTGGAGGGGGTGTCGCACGACGGGAGAGGATGCAGGGAACGGTTTGAAACCGTTCCCTGTCATTGCGAGTTCACGACAGTGAACGTGGCAATCTCATAGAATCTTGCAAACATGGGATTGCCACGTCGCGCAAGGCGCTCCTCGCAATGATAAAAAGTTTTATGTTTTAAGTTTTACGTTTTAAGTTAAACCTCAACACGTAACACGTAACACCTAAAACTTTTTCCCATTCACCCTTCGACCCTTCGACAGGCTCAGGGACCGGATGAAATAGACCGGTGGCTGAGCTTGTCGAAGCCCAGGGACCGCCCTTCGACAGGCTCAGGGACCGCGTTGTACATTGAACATAGAACAATCTTTTCCATCCACTATCCACTATTCACTATTCACATTCCCCTTCACTATACACCCCGGCAGGCGCTTTTCCCGGGTAATCTTTATTTTTCAAATTTCCGGTTTTATGCTAAGTTGCAGGCGGAGATAAAACCATGAACAAGCCGATAACGTATAAAGGCTATACCGCAAAGATTAAATACAGTGACGAAGACAAATGCCTTATCGGACGAGTTTCCGACATTCGTCACATCATAACTTTCAAGGGTGATTCCGTGAAGGAAATTGAGCAGGCCTTTGGGGAAGCCGTTGACTTTTATCTTAACAGCTGCGCCGAAAAAAAAGAAGAGCCGGAAAAGCCTTTAACCGGCCGCTCGGTTGTACGCGTCAGTTCAGCGCTTCATCGCATGATAGCTTTAGCCGCAAAGAACGAAAATAAAAGTGTCAACGAATGGATTGCCGAGGTCCGCAAAAAACCGGGCGACACAGAAGATTAAGTTTTAAAGATGAAACATTATAAAAAATGCTTTCTTTCAAACCGTAAGAAAAAAATGAAAATTTCCTTGTTTCTTACACATTTGTCCTGTATAAAATAATCTGCTGATTATTGAAGTAACTTTGGGGAAATACCCGTTTCCCTGAAGCGGTAATTACTGACTGTTTTATTAAGGATGGAATGATGAAGAAATCATGGTTGGTTTTGTTGTCACTGGGGCTGGTCATGGCCTTCAGCGTATCGGCCTTCGCGGTCGATGTCAAAGTCAGCGGAGAATATTATGCCGCTGGAATGTATTTAAATAAAGTTAATTTAAAGGATTATGACGGCTCTACTAATCCCAGCACCGCTTTCTTTTTCCAGAGACTGCGCGTAGGGACGGATTTTATCGTATCCCCAAGCCTGAAACTGGTTACCCGGTTTGACGCCATGGAAAGAATCTGGGGCGGTACGAGAAGCACCGGAACATATTTAGCTGATAATTCAGCCGGTACATTGGCGGAAAATCAGAATATCGCCTTCGATCTGGCATACGTTCAATATGCCTCCCCGATCGGCGCCTTTGCCGTAGGTTACCAGGATGACGGAAAATGGGGAACGGTATTCGGCGACAGTTCAATACCCAGAGGGGCAATAAACTGGTCATTGAAGCAGGGTTCACTGACGTATCTGGCGCAAATTGTTAAAATAGATGATGAGAGCGCATCAGCAGTCAACACCGGCGTCAGCACGACAGACCTTGATGCCGACAAGTACGCAGCCGGTATTATCTATAACTGGAAGGATGGCGAAGCCGGAGCACGCCTGATTTTTCTTCGCAATGCAAATTATAAAAACGAAAGTTATCCGGATGCCTCTTTGATCAATGCTTACCATTTACAGCCCTATGTCAAAACCAAGATCGGTCCCGTCGCGATTCAGGCGGAACTGAATTACACCTGGGGTGACGAAAAAGGCGAAGACGGAGGCACTAAATATAATGCAAAATATGAAGCCATCAACTTATTTGTTGATGCCGCCGCCAGTTTCAACATGTTTTATGTTGGAGGTACTTTTGCCTACCTTTCCGGCGATGATCCGGCCACGACAGATAAAATAGAGGGCGGCGGTTATGTTAATTATTACAGCGATGCATATGGCGGCGGAACGGACTGGAATCCCTGCCTGATTATGTTCAATTATGATGTGCTTTATCGCTGGGCAGGCGGTATTTATGGCTACAACTACGACGCAGCCGACTCTTGGATGAACAATGCCCTGTTCTTTCAGGGCAGAGTCGGTATGAAACCCACGCCTCAATGGGATGTCATGCTGTCACTTTCTTACGCGCAGGCCGACAGGAAACCGCAAGGCAACGCCAACGGCGCCTACGGCACGGAAGTTGATGTTACCGGCACTTACAAAATCACCAATAACCTGTCCTATATGCTGGGCTTCGGTTATCTCTTCACCGGTGATTTCTTCAAAGGTGCGGATACTGATTCAAGCTACAAGGTTAACGATGATTTCCTGGTCATCAACAAGCTGACTCTCAGCTTCTAAAAGCAGAGGTTCCATTGATCAACTGCTGATTTTAACCCCGGGAGGATGGGCAAAACCTCCCGGGGTTAAAATCAGTTCCATAAATCCTCAAGGTATTTTCCTCTTTAAAAAAAAATAAATAGTGCTATTGTGATATTTAACTTATCGGAAAAAGCGAAGTCCGGATATTGATTGTTATATGAAAGAGGGTAAGCTCAATGAGAGATGCAGGCAGGACAATCGGAAATATGATCGACAAGGCAAGTGTTTCCATTATAAGTTCTGTTGATGAAGACGGTTTCCCTAATTTAAAGGCTATGCTTCCGCCAAGAAAAAGGGAAGGTATAAAGCATATCTTTTTCACGACTAATACATCCTCAATGAGAGTAAGGCAATATCTCAATAACCCGAAAGCCTGCATATATTTTTTTGATAAAAGATTTTTTAAGGGTGTCATGCTTAAGGGTACCATGGAAGTCCTGCAGGATAATGTATCAAAGGAAATGATCTGGCGGGAAGGCGATGAAATGTATTATCCCGAAGGGGTAACTGATTCCGATTACTGCGTTCTCCGGTTTACCGCTCAAAACGGAAGGTATTACAGCAATTTTAAATCTGTGAATTTTGAAGTTGCGTAAACAATGAAACAATCACACAATATAGAACCAAATATGCAAACAAAAAGGAGATATACCAAGTGAAAGAAATTAAATCAGATTCCAAACTGGTAGCATATTGTGGATTGTACTGCGGAGCCTGTAAACGATATCTTCAGGACAAATGCCGGGGTTGCCATGAAAACAGTAAAGCGACCTGGTGCAAGATTCGCTCTTGTTGCATCAATAATCAATATTCGTCATGTGCTGAATGCAAAGAATTTTCAGATCCAAATGATTGCAGGATGTTCAACAATTTTATATCAAAAGCTTTTGCTCTTATCTTTCGGTCAAACAGGGCAGCATGTATAAAACAAATCAGAGATATTGGCATTCAGGGTCACGCGGAAATGATGGCTGAGCATAAATTTCAATCACTAAAGAGATAATGGCATGCCCGACCACCGCATTAAGGCCGACGCCGGTAAATGCGACGCCATGTGGCAAAGGCATTGGCCGTGCCACTGAAAATTAGCGTCTGGTTTCAAACCGTTCCCTGTCATTGCGGGTTCACGTGAGTGAGTGGCAATCTCATAGAATCTTGCAAACATGGGATTGCCACGTCGCGCAAGGCGCTTCTCGCAATGACGTGCCGGCTGATTCACCATTTACCTATTCCCTTAATTACTTAAATCTTAAAACTTTTTCCTATTCACTATCCACTATTCCCCATTCACCGTTTCTTGAATCATCAATATTCAAATTTCCGGTTTTATGCTAAGTTGCAGACGGTACCAGTAATTCCTGATATTCAGAAAAGGAGCAGGCCATGCCTAATGTCAAAGCTAATGGAATCCAGATGGAGTATGATACTTTCGGCGATAGTTCTTCCCCGGCAATATTATTAATCGCGGGAAACGGCGCTCAGATTTATTTCTGGGATGCCGGATTCTGCGGGTTACTGGTAAAAAAGGGTTACTTTGTAATCCGTTTTGACAACCGCGATTCAGGTCTTTCGACAAAATTTGATAAAGCGGGAATCCCCGACTTTATGGCCGCGGTCAAAGCGGCGATGGCAGGCATGCCTGTGGAATCGGCATATACTCTTGAAGATATGGCGGATGACGCCGTTGGTTTGCTCGATGCTCTGGGCATCCCGAAGGCGCATATCTGCGGCGCTTCCATGGGCGGCATGATAGCGCAGGTTATCGCCTGCCGCCATCCGGAACGGGTTTTGAGCCTCACTTCAATAATGTCAACCACGGGAAATCCCGAACTTCCGCAGGGGAAACCGGAGGCGCTTGCCGCTGTTCTCGCGCCTGCGCCGGATGAACGCAAAGATTATGTTGAACACATGATGAATGTATGGCGCAAAATCTGGAGTCCCGGTTTTCCGTTTGAGGAGGAAAGAGCCAGGACATTTATAGAGAAAAGCTTTGACCGTTCATACTACCCGCAGGGGGCGGTGCGTCAAAACATAGCTCTTATTGCCAATGGCGATAGAAGAAAGTCGCTTTCAACAATCGCCGTTCCGGCGCTTGTGATTCACGGGGCTGACGATCCGCTGATACCGTGCGAGGCGGGAAAAGACACAGCCATGGTGATACCGGGGGCAAAATTATTTATAATCAGCGGAATGGGGCATGACATGCCCAAAGAGGTATGGGGCCAAATGGTTGAAGCTATTTCTGAGAATGCTACGCAAGCACTCGTTTAATAAGGCGAATTTTATATTATGATGACCGAGGCAATATTATTTTAAGCACAGGAGGATTAAAGATATGACAAAAGAGAAAATCGGCAACAATGTTTTTATTCCCATGCCGGTATCCATTGTCGGCGCGATATGCGACGGCAGGGAAAATTATATGACAGTCGGCTGGATCACACGGGCAAACGCCAACCCTCCGATGATTGCCGTCGGTATAGGAAATACACACCACACATGGAAAGGCATAGTGGAGAATGGGGAATTCAGTGTAAATTTTCCCGCCGCTAAAGATTTATTGAAGACCGATTATATCGGCATAATATCCGGCGCGAAAGAAGACAAGTCTCATCTTTATACCGCGCGTTATGGAACTCTCAAAAAAGCGCCTCTTATTGAAGAATGCCCTTTATCTCTCGAATGCAGGCTGATTCAGGAAATGGATTTTCCGACAAACACGCTTTTTGTCGGTGAAATTATCGGAGCCTATGCCGAGAAGGAATACATGGATAAAAACAGTTTCAATTACGAGAAGGCAGGCGCGTTTTTACTCACCATGATGGACAACAGCTATTGGAGCTTTGGAGCGAAAATCGGCAATGCATGGAAGGATGGAAAGGGTTTTAAATAGATTTTGAAAAGTACGAACCTGAAAAAAATCCAGCCGGAAGCGATGCTCCGGCTCAGCTTTTTGTTTGGTAACAAGTTATGACGAAATTGAGTGATCTGGGTTTTGATCCCTGGTTTGAAGCACATGTTAATGACATGCGCCGGGAGGATCAAAGCATCGCACGCATTTCAGCAGTTGACCGCAACTCGTACATTATCAGGAATGAGATCGGAGAAATTCCCGCTGAACTTGCAGGAAAGTTCTATTTTCATGTTGAGTCTCCGGCTGAACTGCCCTGTGTCGGCGATTGGGTCACCGTGACGTATCACAATGATGACACCTTTGCGATCATCCACGGAGTTTTTCCGCGAAGAACGTTTTTACGCCGCAAGCGTGCCGGTGTGGAAGTGGACTACCAGTTGATTGCCGCCAACATTGACATGGCTTTCATTGTCCAGTCATGTCACTTTGACTTTAATCTGCCCAGACTGAATCGGTATTTAGTAATGGCGGCTGACGGCCATGTGGAGCCTGTTATCATTCTTGCCAAGACGGACCTGATCTCCCGCGATGAACTGCAAGAGAAGATTGCCGCTGTCAGACAGGCCGGCATCACAGCCGGAGTTATTTCGCTCAGTAACATAACCGGCTTCGGATTTGACGAATTCCATCAGGTATTAATGTCCGGGCGAACCTATTGCCTGCTTGGATCATCCGGCGTAGGCAAGTCAACGCTGATCAACCGTCTGATTGGCCGGGATGCCCTTGACACAAAAGCTGTCAGTGGAACGGGAGAAGGCACCCACACAACATCGCGCCGGCAGCTCATTGTTCTTGATAAAGGCATGATGTTCATTGATACACCCGGAATGAGAGAACTGGGAATTCTGGGCGCCGTTGACGGGATAAACAAAGGGTTTGAAGATATCATCGAACTTTCCACGGCTTGCCGCTATGCCGATTGCAGCCATACCCGGGAGTCAGGCTGCGCAGTGCTTACTGCGATTACACAGGGCGGGTTGAGTCAAGAGCGCTATTCCAGTTATATGAAACTCAGGAAAGAGTCTGAGCACTATGAGATGTCGTACCTGGAGAAACGTAAAAAGGACAGGGCATTCGGACGTTTTGTTAAGACAGTAAAGAAGAATATGAAAAAATGAATAATGATAAAAAGTTTTATGTTTTAAGTTTTACGTTTTAAGTTAAACCTCAACATCTAACACGTAACACGTAAAACGTAACACCTGAAACTTTTTCCCCTTCACCCTTCGACAGGCTCAGGGACCGGATAAGGCTCAGGGACCGGATAAAATAGACCGGTGGCTGAGCTTGTCGAAGCCCAGGGACCGCGTTGAACCTTGAACAATTCTTCCCCTTCAGAAGATATACGAATCATAAAGTATCCATGCTTCATTGACGGATATGTGCATGATTTTGTCGCGATTCAGACTGTAGAGGATGTGAATGATTCCATCGGACCCCTGAACCGCAAAAGGGTAACTGTACGTGTCTGCGCCGTCCTTCAGGACTTTTCTATAAGGCCAGGTGCGTCCCTCATCCGCCGAAAGCGCAATCGAAAGAGGTCTGCGAATTGTGGCGCTGTCGTTATAAATCAACACCAGATGCCCGTTTGCCAGACGGATTATCTGCGTGGCGCTCGCCGGATTCAAGAAACCGCTGTCTCTCGGCGCCGCCCATGACGCTCCATTATCGTCCGAAGCCGTTACCCACAGATATCCCTGTCCTTCATTGCGCATAACGCTGATTAACCGGCCCGTGCTTAATTGAACGAATGCCGGCTCGGTATTTCCGGGATTGCTCGCAACCGTTGATCGCTTGCTCCAGTTTGTTCCGTCCGTGGATGAATAGTAAATGGATTCGCTGGTAAGCTCGTCGTATGCGGGCAGGAGCAGGGTCCCGTCACTCAGGCGTACAGGCGCGTATTTGACATCCGGTCCCAGTAACGCTCCCAAAGTGACCGGACTGGTCCAGCTTGCTCCCCTGTCGGCGGATTGCTGAAATTCAATATGCGACGTATCCCAGCCGCCGATAACCACTGCCTGAAAATACCAGACATGATCGCCTTCGCTGTAAAGCACCGGATTGCCTTCGCCGGAGGATCGGTCACTGTGAACCACGGGAGTTCCCCATGACCCGCCGGGCATTTTCCGCGACAGGTAAATCGCCGTGCCGGACAGTTCATGCTCTCCGCTGTAGGAAACCCATGAGGCCAGCATTTCACCGTCGGAAAAAATGGTCAGCGAAGCGGAATGATGTCCGGCCATGCCGGAAATCGATTCAAAAACCGCTTCCTCTTCCATGAAAGGTTCATCACTTGATGAAGCTGTAGTGGGTGAATCGGTGACATTGAACTCATAAGACACGGAGCTTGAACTGCTATCCGACGAGCCGGATTTTCCGCAGCCGTTTATTGCTCCCGTAAGAAAAACAATACTCAAAGCCAGCAGAACCACGCCTGCTTTTTTATTACTCAGATTATTCATAGTTTTAACCGCCGGATTAATATTTAATTGATTAATAAGAAAATCCCTTTTCGGGCGTGGAGTATAAGAGACGCCGTTTTGTGTGTCAAGGTAATCCTGCGGGCAGAAAGAGAATGTGAATAGTGGATAGTGAATAGGAAAAAGTTTTAAGATTTAAGTAATTAAGTAATTAAGAAAAAGTTTCAGGTGTTACGTTTTACGTGTTACGTGAATCAACCGACGCGTCATTGCGGGGAGCGCCTTGCGCGACGTGGCAATCCCGTGTTTGTAAAATTCTGTAGGGGCAGACCTGCGTGTCTGCCCGAAAACGATATTGAACGAATAAAACGGAATGATCGGGCGAACACGCAGGTTCGCCCCTACATTAATTGAACCAGCCTGAAAGTTCTCAATATTTAAATTTTGCGGTTTTATGCTAGTGTTTCAATGAAGCCTTGTCATATCGACCAACGGGAGATATCTTGTATTTATATGATAATTAAGATTTCTCGCTTCGCTTCGATATGACATAAACAAACCCATGGAAAATTGTATATAATATCTGATAAAGGATATCGTTATGAGAAGAATATTTCCGGTATTGATTGCAACCCTTTTATTTGTCCTGGGGTGTGCCTGCGCCATCGCTGCACAATCCGATACCGTAGAATATTTATCAAATGCTGAATTTCTTAAAGCAGCAGAAGAAGGAAAATATCATGATGTTGAGGCAGCGCTTGCCGCGGGAACTGATGTAAATGCAAAAGACAGCCATGGCGCAACAGCCTTGATAAAGGCATCTCAGATGGGCCGCACGGATGTAGTCAGGCTCCTTCTGGATAAAGGGGCCGATGTAAATATAAAAACCACTTATGAAAATGTTGAATATACTGCTCTGGCGATAGCAAAAAAGAACGGCTGGAAAAACATTGTGCAAATGCTGGAGAAAGCCGGTGCAAAATAAGTAAATGCGGGTAACTTTCAAAAAGGCGGCAGGCCAGGGAAGCCTGGATAAAATAAATATACTGTCATAAGGATTTCTGCAGAGCAGTATTATATAAATTTATCTTTTGCCTATCGGGCAGACAGACACACATACTCCGCATAAACTAATATCCTTATGGATATATTTCAGCGACCTGCTCCTGCATGTTTCTCTGCATTTATCGGCATCGAAAAATTCATTACGGTCGATAGAGGTATTCCAGAGCATTCCACTGGCCGCCTGTCCGGGGCACTTTTCGACGCATATTGTGCATTTGCCGCATTTGCTTTTCTTTACGGGAGTACCCAGCCTTTCAAATTTATAATTTGTCAGGACGCTTGCCAGACGGAGTCTCGGCCCGAATTTTTCTGAAATCAGCAAATCTGTTTTCCCTATCCAGCCTATGCCGGAGCGGGTCGCGGCCATTTTGTGGGAATATTTGTACCTTAGCGTTTTGATGAATTCTTCATCAAGTTCTTTATCCTCGAGAGTTGCGGGAACCGCCCTGTTTTCGATATTGCGTGACGTCAGATAATTTGAAATTTCAACAGCCAGTTCATTCAGTTTTGCATTGGTGTTATGATAGTGCTCGAAGTAATCAATGGTAGGTACAATTTCAATATCGTCAATTATGTGATCGTTAAGTTTCGCGCCGAATACGATTGCATACTTATAGGCGAATCCGCCGCTTAGCAGGCCGTCCATATCGGCAAAGCCGATTACATAATCGTTCGGGTTCGGCAGCAGATTTATTATTTCATTCTGCATTACATTATCCTTTATTTCAGTTGGGTAGTTCGGAACCGTTTTAAACTGTTTCCTTCCAGACCGTTCATATGCGCGTCATATCTATCTTGAGCCGGGTCACAACGTCCTTTAGACCGGCGCGTTCGGGGAACACGCCCTACAGTTGCAGGGGAAGACCCGTGTCTTCCCGATATCTGGCAAACATACAGGTTCGCCCCTATGGGCAATGATTCAATCTTGCAGATTGAATTCGGTAGCGAGCGCATTCCCCGTAGCTTGCTGCGGGGTAAGCGAGCGAATACAGAATCATAATTTTCCTTAAGAATCGAAGATTCTCCGTGGCTTGCCGCGGAGAGCTTCAATCAGGATTTATTTTAAAAGTTGCCGTACATCGCCAGCAGTACTATTATTGATATAAAAATAAAAATTGCGAGCGCGTAATGGTAAGGTTTAATGGCATTTATATCTTTCCGGCCTTCTAAAATCGATTCTGTCATGCTGTCAAAACCGGCCTGCGGCACTCTGGCTTTGATGGCGTTTAGAATCGCCGTGTAATCTTCAAAAAGATTTGATTCGAACGAAACAAGATATTTGGATTTATAGGGAGTATCCCGGGGAACCATGAGAACGGTTGTGGCGTAATCAATTCTGGTTTTTTGGTAGGTGCGGACGGATTTTATCCACTCCCACCGGCATTCCGAGTCGGGCCGCAGAAGTATTGACATCCAGCCCTTCACATTATTAAGTCTTTTTATGCCCGATTCGTCTATTTCAATTGTCGGAGGCGGCAATAAACCGATGATTAACGCGCAGAAGATGGAAAAAAAAGGAAAATAATATACGCTCTGTTCGCCGAAAGGCACCAGTGAGGCATCAGGTTTGAACCATGCCAGAGTCGCGCCTGCTATAAGCAATACGCTCAAAAGTCTGAAGGGATAAGAATTTCCCGTGAAGATTTGTTTTTCCATATTATGTTTTTATATTAAATCGGGGCCTGGCCCCAAAAGGAAGACACCGTACCGGTTTTAAAAATTATATTTGAAGCTCTCCCGGGTTTTCCGCGGAGAGTCTTCGATTCCTAAGGTAAATTCTGATTCCGTATTCGCTCGTTACCTGCTTCAATATCTGCTTCCGCTTTTTCCACCGGCTCCGTGCTGAGGTGAAGGTCCTTTAAATCTTTCAATGCCCGTGTTTCATCCATTTCGCGGAACCGGTTATTGAACTTGGGACGGTCTATAATATTCATCAACGGACTGCCGGCAAATTTTATTTCATATTTCACATAAGCATTTTTGCCTTTTACCGCGTCGACCATTATCATCATCTGCGGCTGGTCAATACCCTCCGACTTGCCCGATATGATCTCGTGAGTTCCCGGCGTTAACCGGATTTTCGCGTAGGTTCCGTTTTCGAGGCTGACATGTTTCTCTTTATCTATCAGGAATTCCCATTTGGCGTCTTTCAGATAGAGGGATTCGGGACGGTAAATGTAGAGGCAGGGGTCCGAGTCGGCAAGCGGGGGCTCGTGAACAAAAAGGGGGCCGCTTACGCAGGAAAACAGCGGCAAAAGCAACACAAGAAGTATTCCTGTTCTGAAGATCTTTACCATTAGTTCTCCTTAAATAATAACGACTATATTTATATATACCACAAATCCGCATTTTTTAAAACAGAGGAATTAAAATAATTTATGGTGAATAGTGAAGGGTGAAGGATGAAAAGTGAATGGTGAAACAGTTTGAAACCATTCCGAACTATCCGACCGGATTTGCTGAAAAAGGCAGGGGTGATATAAACCCCTGCCTTTTTAAATGCCTGAAATGGAATGCTGTTGCAAAAAATTTATTACGGCCAGTATCTTACAACGGCAATGTCAAAATTAGAGCCGTTACTTGATACCCCTGCCGCTACAATCCTTCCGTCCGCCTGGATGGCAACGCTGTGTACAGAGTCAACCTTTGTTCCGATTGCGGTTGTAACTATGCCGCCTGTGCCGAAGGTTGAATCAAGCGTGCCGCCGGTATTGTAACGCGCCAGGGCAAAGTAAGATTTGGTGCCGTTATATGAAGTCCCCGCAGTAACAATCTTTCCGTCCGCCTGAATGGCAAGGCCGGAGACAGTATCATTACCGGTTCCGATTGCGGTTGTAACTATGCCGCCTGTGCCGAATGTTGTATCCAGCGAGCCGCCTGCAATATATCTGACCAGGGCAAAGTCTTCGTTTGAACCGTTATAAGAATACCCTGCCGCAATAATTTTACCGTCCGTCAGGACCGCAACAGTATAGGGAGTATCATTACCTGACACGATTGCTGTCACAACCACGCCGCCTGTGCCGAAGGTTGTATCGAGCAAGCCGTCTGCAGTATATCTGACCAGGGCAAAGTCGGAGTTGTATGAGCTGTTACTTGATGCCCCTGCCAGAATAATTTTGCCGTCCGGCTGAATGGCAACACTATTGGCAATATCACTGGTTGATCCTACAGAGGTTGCAACAACGCCGTTTGTACCGAAGGTTGTGTCGAGCGAGCCGTTGGCAGTATACCTCGCAACGGCAAAGTCAAGTTTCGAACCGTCATTACATGACCCTGCCAAAACAATTTTACCGTCCGCCTGAACAGCAATGCCACTGGCGTTGGAATAACCTGATACGATTGTGTTTGTGACTATGCCGCCTGTGCCGAAGGTTGTATCGAGCGAGCCGTTGGCATTATACCTTATAAGAGCAAATGAAGTAAGAGAACCGTTATTTGAATATCCTGCCGCAACAATCTTTCCATCAGACTGGATGGCGACAGCATTAGCCTTATCACCGATTGATATTGAGGTTGTAACTATGCCGCCTGTGCCGAAGGTTGTATCGAGCGATCCGTCGGTGTTGTACCTCGCAACGGCAAAGTCGGAGTTTGAGCCGATCCCGAAAGTCGAACCTGCCACAACAATCTTTCCATCCGTCTGCATGGCAATGTCCTCGCCCCAATCATTACTCGTTCCGATTGAAGTTGTAATGATTCCTCCCGTGCCGAAGGTTGCATCAAGCGATCCCGGAGTGCCGCATTGGACGGCGACATTTGTGACGTTCGCGCCGCTGATCGTTCCGCTGGGGTTGGTTAAGACGCATGTCTGCCCCGAGGGCTGGGTGCCGACGGTGACGGCGTAGGTGTTTCCATCCGCAATCTTTGAAGCGAAGGTAAAGGAGCCGTCGGCGGCAATGCTCAGATCGTCTCCCCCGTTGTTCTTCAATACCAGTCCGCTGCCGGTGAGGCCGCTGACCGTGCCGCCGACAGTATAGATACTCGTGCAGGTAATTTCCACATTGGTGACACTCGCGCCGCTTATCGTGCCGCTTCCATTGGTGACAGTGCAGGTCTGCAGGGGATTGTCCGGATACGCGCCGATGGTTACGGCGTAATCTTTTCCGTTGGTCAGCTTTGTGGCAAAAGTAAATGTGCCGTTTGCGGAAACGCTCAGATCGTCTCCGCTGTTGTTGAGCAGTACAAATCCGCTGCCGATAAGGCCGCTTACCGTGCCGCCGACGGTGTAGGTCGGGGTTGTTTCATCTTTTCCCCCGGAGCAGGCCCCCAGAGCAACTATCAGGGCAAGAATAAATACCGCCTTTAATAATACTGATAACAGGTTTGATGTGTTTTTCCTGAAGTCTTCCGAAATACGCCGCATGATGCTTTTCCCCCTCAGATAGTATTCGAACAACAGTTTCTGCCGCAAAAATGCCTGTGTAAAAACAAAACAGCCTGAAATTGTGAAACTTATTGTATTGTGATGCTGAAATCTGGCTGAAATCAGATAGATGCGTCACATTCAACAATGAAACATCTTCATACATGAAATACATAGAATTGAAATAAAGTCAAGCCCTCAAAAAAAATAAAAAATAAAAAACGGTTCTATTTATTGATTGTCATTATTATTCTTTTATTCTTTGGAATTAAATAGAACCGTCCCCTTTATTCACATAGATGGGACGGGGAGAAGGTAGTGGAAAGACTCGACCGCAACCGGGGGCTTTGCGCTTAAATCAGCGGTATTCGCTTTTGAATATCTGTAGATTGGTTCCGTCAGATTGATTCCATGCTATAATGGCATTGCCGTTATTGTCCATCGCCACCTGTTGATGACGCACCCATGAACCGTCAGGGCTGATGTTGTCGGTGATGCTTGCCGGATGCTTCCATGCACGGTTAACAGTTATGGTAACGGTATAGGTAACTGTTGAGCCATCCGCCGCAGTTACCGTGTAGACGAGCGGAACTATAAAATTGTTTGTTGTTACTCCGCTTTCCTGTGTTGTCGAGCCTGCTCTAACACTGGCGCCTGTTGTTGTGAACGTTGCTACAAGAGCAGTAACATCTGTCAGGGAAGGCATGATAACTGCAATTGTTTTATCCGTTTCATTGATCGTTCCAGCGACACCGTTTACAGAATACGCGGTAATAGATTTTTCGGACGATAACGGAGTGGCGCTATCGCTTTTGCCGCCGCATCCGTTAATAAAACTCAGCGCGAATATGAGAATGATAAATAATGATACAGAAATCCTTTTAGCCTGCATTGTCAGTTCCCCCACTGTTTTGAATAAACGCAATAACGGCAAAAATAATTAATAAAAATGTGAAAATATCAATCCCTCAAAGGAGGAATATTTATAAAAATATTTTAAGTGATGCTGCACTCTAGCACAAAACTGCATTTATGGAAATGAAGATTTCTCCGTCTGCCTCCATCTATCCGCTTGACATAAAAAAGCGTTATCCGTATAGTTCAGCGTCAAAAAATAACAGCTGCATTGGAGCGAATAAATATTACGGATCGAGAGGAAAAGATAAAGCACCTGGCTGGTTCAATGATCGGGCGAACACGCAGGTTCACCCCTGCGGGCAATTGAACCGGAATATATTTTTTAGTAAGAAAATAAAATTACCGCAGTTCAAAATCACGAGGGGGGTGAATGCAATGAAAGTAATAATTTTAACTCTGTGTTTCTTTATCGCCTTATTAAACTTTGCCAATGCGGAAGCACTGTACAACTGTATTGACCGTGACGGCAATTCAATCGTTACGGATAGTCCGCAGGATGGAATGAAAAATTGTGTGTTAAAGGAATCTGAAAGCGTACCGTCATCGGAAGAACCGGAAAATGAAAAGGTAAAAACTGTTGCAGGAAAAGGGATTGACGTTGTGGAAAAAAAGGACAACACCGAAGAGCGTAATAAAAAAATAAAGAAATGTTTTGACTGCTGCAACGAAAAAAATTATTCCTGTTATAATTATACGGCAAAAGGCAGGGCTTGTTATGATGAAGGCATGAAGTGTGTTGAAACCTGCAAATCGGAAGGCGCCACTCCTTCATCATGGAGTGAATGCTGGTCTAATGCCAACTAGGAATTAAATATGAACCGGAATATTTATAGATGCAGGGGTCGTTCCCCGAACGATCCGCGGAATTAAACAGGAATTAAATAGAACCGTCCCCTTTATTTCCGTAAATATCCCGTAAATTTTATATTTTTTAAGAGGAACAGATGAAGCTACCCAGGCAGATTATTGAGCTCGTAAAACTACATTACCGCATAATCAGGCACAGAATCAAACACGGTCCCAGCGATGTCAATCCGTTTGCCGCGATAATCCAGATGCTGAAATACAGGGTAACATGGAGAAAGCATGATTCCGGTTATGTGCCGGAAAATCTGCCCAAAGTGTTCATGTCCGCCTCAGAGGCGGTCAAACTTATTCCCGACGGCGCGACTGTCATATCAACCGGGATAGGCGGCAACAGCAGATGCTCCATCTATTACTGGGCGGTGCGGGAAATGTTCGAAAGAACCGGCAAACCTTCCGGACTGACCTGGATGGCAGTCGCCGCCGTAGGCGGCAGGGGCGCGGCTCCCGGCACTCTCGAAGAGGTGGCGCTGCCGGGCCTGCTGAAATGCCACATAGCGGGGCATGTGGAAACCCACAAAGCCCTGCTCAGGCTTGGCGACGAAGGAAAGCTTGACGTTCATACCATGCCGCAGGGCGTGATGACGCGTCTGATAGAAGGGCAGGCCAAAGGCATTAAGGAAGTCGTAAGCACTGTGGGAGTGGGGACGTTTCTTGATCCGAGAACCGGCACAGGCACGAGTCTGCTGAGGAAAAAAGAAGATAGTCTTGTCCGGGCCGAAGGCGACACTCTTGTTTATACCCTTCCCCAGATAAACGTGGCGATATTATCCGCGCCTTACGCGGACAGGGAAGGCAACATTTATTTCAGAAACGCGGCGACGATTACCGAAAATATCGAGGCGGCTTATGCCGCCAGGGCAAACGGCGGGGTTGTGCTGGTGACGGTCAGCGATGTTATCGAATCAAGCCCGGAGGAAATATCGGTCCCGGCTTCCATGATTGACGCGATAGTGGTCAATCCGAGAAACGAACAGACCGGAGGCGTTATTCAGAGACAATATTTTCCGATGTTCACCGAAGGAGCCCGGACAGATATTATCAACGCGTGTTATCTTGTCAAACTGGCCAATACATTTACCGGCATAACGCCGATGAGGGACGCGGTGGATAACGCCGTATCCCGGATGGCCGCTTCGCTTTTTGTCAGCGAAACAACCCCCGGTTCGCTGATCAATTTCGGCGTCGGACTTCCCGAGGAAGTCAGCCATATTTTATTTCAAAGCGGATTATACAGGCAGTTGACCTTCACCACGGAAAGCGGAGTTTACGGCGGCATGCCCGTTTCGGGGATGTATTTCGGCGCGTCCGTTAATCCCCAAAAGCTCATCAGCTCGGCGAGGATGTTCCACCTTTATGAAAAATATCTTGATATCGCCGTGCTCGGATGTCTGGAAGTGGATTCCGCGGGCAATAATAATGTATCGAGAAGGGGCGATCTGGTCTTCAATTGCGTGGGTCCGGGCGGTTTCCCGGATATTGTGAACGCGGCGAAGACGATTATATTTGTCGGCAAATGGACAGAAGGAGGAAAGTATTCGATTGAAGACGGCAAACTGTTTGTCGAAAAGCACGGCAAGCCGAAGTTTGTCGAAAAGATCCGCGAAATAACTTTCAACGCGCAAAGAGCGTTCGCCAGAGGCGCCAGGGTTTATTACGTGAATACAGTCGGAATATTTCAGCTGACAGCGGCGGGACCGGAGCTGATAAAAGTCATGCCCGGCGTCGATATCGAAAAAGATATCGTAAAAGTCAGCGGCGCGAAAATAATTATTCCCAAAGAAGTGCCGGTTGTGAGCTATGACATTGTCACGGGCAAAGGCTTCTCGCTGAAGTTCGAACACATCGAAGACGAAGCCCGCATGGCCCGAAAGGCAAAAGAAAGAGAAGCGGAAGTGTTTCAGCGGTAAATTAAATTCTGGTGATTGTCCAAGTAGATAATAAGGAAATTTTAACAATGAAAACGGAAAAGTTATTATATGTGACAATAGTCTGTTCAATTGCAGTCATCATGTTATATTTATCCGAAGAAAAAATTAATGCCATGGATAGCACGGGTATTATGCTAAGCATTATGGCGATAATTATATCGATCATCATGTTAATTAAGATCAAAAGAAAAAATAAGACATAATAAATGAAAAAGTTGCAGGGAACGGTTTTAAACCGTTTTGCACCACCTGTCCCTCTTTGGAGGGGGTGTCGCGCAGCGACGGGGGAGGAAACACAGTCGTCGCTTGAACCGGAATATTTTAGACGCAGGGATCGTTCCCCGAACGATCCGCGGAATTAAATAAAACCGTCCTTTATTCTTGAACCCTGGACATTTTTACCGGCAGTCTCCCTTGCTTCTGGCAGCTTCCAGTACATTGCATTTTCCGAATGCACAGGCTTTTTGCGCATCGGTGCAGCCGTATACATTTTTGCCGTGATTTAAATAAATGGCCGCCCGGTCCGAGTAGGCCGGGGCATAATAAGGATTCAGACGGAGGGCTTGATTAAAGTCTTCCAATGCACGCTGATCCTGATTAAGTCTGGCATAAACAGTTCCCCTGTAGTAGTAGGACTCCGCAAAATCAGGCATAAGGCTGATGGCTTTATTAAAATCTTCCATGGCCGGCTGATACTTGTTCAATTTCGAGTATGCTATTGCCCTGTTGTGGTATGCAATGTAATAATCGGGTTTTATACGGATTGCCTCATTGTAATGATAAACAGCCTCATCGATTTTTCCCCTGCCGGAGAAGGCATAACCTGAATTGTTATGAGCGAGGTAGTTATTCTCTGTTACATTTAGAGCATGAGTCCACAGCTTTGCGCTGTTCCTCCAGTATTTGCATTGCGGCCATGCCAGCCAGCATGGCCGCCGCGGCGGGGAATAAAATCTTTTTGCGCATGTCTTCGCTTTTAAACAGAGACTCAATGCCCCAGGCCGTCATAACGGCAATGCCGATGGAAGTCAGGTAATGGTAGCGGTCGGCCATCGAGTACTGCGCGTTTGACGAGATCTGAATTATCCCGGTAACCGGGGCAATGGTCACCGCGTACCAGAGCCATCCGGCAAAAAGATACGGCAGGCGTTTTGACTCCGCGATTACGGCGGCGCTGATAACTCCTATCAAAAACACGGCTCCCCAAACCTTCCAGACGGGAATTTGATCTGAAAAAGGATAGAAGGCAGCCAGATCATACGGCCAGAATGTTTTGACCAGATAAGCAACAAAAACAACAGGCGCGTTGGCTATCCGTAAAGCGGGAGAAATAACTTTAGATGATGCTTCGTGTATATTCGGAGTATAAAGCGTGACGATGATAATAATTGCCGATAAGATGAAAAAGGGTAATTTTTCCTTCAACTGCCATGAAAGAATATTTTCCTTTTGCGACTCAAACCGATTGAGCGGTCAGTAATCCAGAAGAATCATAATCAGGGGCAAAGTTACAACCATGGGCTTGCTCATAAGAGCGCAGACAAAAGAAAACACAACAAGCAGGTATCTTCTTGTAACCGGTTTTTCCGTGTAATAAACATAAAGGCACAGGGTAAGCATCCAGAAAAAAGCGCTCAGGACATCTTTTCGTTCGGATATCCAGGCGACCGATTCCACATGAAGCGGATGAAGCGCGAATAAAGCCGCGACAAAGGCGCTCTTCCATATGGCGCCGGTCATGCGGTTGAAAAGCAGGAACAGCAGCAAAGCGCTCAATATATGCAGAATAAGGTTTGTAAGATGATAGCCTCCGGGATTCAGGCCGTAAAGCTGATAATCGAACATGAAGGAGAGCCATACCAGCGGATTCCATAAATCCAGATACCGTGTATTGAAAGCCCATAGGAATCCGTCCAGCGTTATTCCCGAACGGATATAAATGTTCCGGGCGGCATAACCGTAATCATCGAAATTGACGAAGTCAAATTGATTCACCTGCCAGTAGACGGCAAGTGCAGCCAACGTCAAAACGATATAAACTATAAATTTCTGCCTGCGGTAACCGGTATTCAGTTTATTCAACATGCTTCGGGTATTCTTATAGTTGATTGATACAGACTAATAATAAAGATAGATTCAAAAAGCAACATAATAAAAGTCATGCCCGGCGTTGATATGGAAAAAGATATCGTAAAAGTCAGCGGCGCGAAAATAAAAGGGTTGTAAATAAAAATGAACCCTTTACGCTCTTTATTCTGTGTCCCATTAACCTTTGATTAAAAAACAAGATATATTAGCAATAAATAGCAATAATTAACATTATTTTGTATGATAATGCTTGACACAGACTAAAATAATGTTATTTATAATAATAAGTAACAAAATATTGTGTGGAGGCTTGAAATGATCCGCGAAATTACCGTTAAGAATTTTTATTCTTTTAAAGAAAAGAATAAAATTAGTTTTATGGTAAACAAAAAAACGCCATGCACAGATGCCTATGTGGATTCGACAAATAAAGAGCGACTAACTAAAATACTGGCTTGTTTTGGACCTAATGCGTCTGGAAAGACTAATCTGTTAAAAATTATTCCGTTCATTAGTTGGTTCATTAATGACTCTTTCAATTTAAAACCTGACGAGAAGATTCCTTTTAGTAAATTCTTATTTGAGAAAAAAAATAAAGAACCTGCTGAGATTTCAATTTGTTTTGATCATCTGAATAAAATTTACCGATATTCAATCAGCATGAATGAATTCCAGGTCCTTAATGAATCTTTGCATGTTTATGAGTCTAAAAGTTTTAAATATCTGTTCAAACGCGCCTGGAGCGAATCCAGGAATCAATATAGCTTTTTAGCTCAAAATTACGGACAAACAAAGTCATTTGCTGAACCGGTTAAAAAACGAAAAAATGCGTCGGCATTATCTATCGCTTTGCAATATGAACATGAAGAAAGCAAAAGTATTACTGCATATTTTTCAAATATAAGTACAAATGTTCGGAAAAATGATAAACCAGATACTCAAGATGAAGTACATTTCCTGCAATTGTTTACTTCTGCAAAATATTTTAATGAAAATCCTGATCATATGAATCAGGCTCAAAAATTATTGACTAAATTTGATCTGGGGCTCACTGCTGTAAAAACAGAAGAGATAGGTAAAAAAACTGATGTCAAGCCTCTCGACACATCTGAAAACTCTGATAACTCTAAAGTGTATTTTCCTTTTGGAGTTCATATTGGTAAAGATAAAAGTAAGCACAAATTAGCTTTTTTTCTTGAATCGCATGGAACGCAGCATCTTTATGTTCTCTTGCGTAAAATACTACCTGTGCTGAATAATGGAGGCATTGCTATTATTGATGAACTGGAAGATGACCTTCATCCTCACATAATACGCTCTATAATTGATTTGTTCATTTCTCGTAAGTCAAATCCTAAAAATGCACAATTATTATTTAGTTCACATTCTATTGAAATAATGAAATATCTTGATAAATATCAAGTTTTACTTGTGGAAAAAGATGAATACGGATGTAGCAGGATGCTTCGGCTTGACGAAATCAAGGGCGTCCGCAGCGACGATAATATTTATGCAAAATATGATTCCGGCGCGTATGGCGCCATACCAAACATTTGAGGAGTAAAGATTGTCTCGATCCAATCCATTCGCAAAAAAACCACGTAGACCTAACCTGACCGTTCTTGCCGTAGGCGAAGGGGAAACAGAGGAAGCCTTTCTTAAATTTCTAAAGGCATTATATAACAAAAGAGACAATGGCATATCTATTAAAGTTAAGTATGCAGGGGGCGGCGGTCCAGAATGTGTTATTGATCACACTATAAGAATGAATCCTGAAAATTATGATAGAACTTTTGTATTAATTGATAAGGATAAACCATGCAGCCAAAAGCATATAGATAAAGCAACAAAACTCAATATTAAAATTATTTGGGCTGATCCTTGCGTGGAAGGGTTTTTTCTAAAAATAAGAGGAATGAGAATAAATACAAATGTTCACAATTCAGCACATTACAAGAAAATCTTTGAAGACAAATATTTAAATAGTAATGATAAATTAATTCCTGAAAAATATGATCAAATATTTTCGTTAGCGTTGCTTGAGAAAAGCCGCAAACTAGTAGATGAGTTAGATCAGATTATTTGCTTAATGACATAAAATTGCTTTACTATTGTTTGTTTCGTGAATGCCGGTAATACAAAAAGAACCCGGCAAAAAATCCGATGATAAACGCCGTCAGGGCAGGATAAGAGGAAATAGGGCTGTCCCCTGTTTCCCGAGCCAGGTCAAAACTGCCTGTTGCCCCGACGGGATGGCAGGTTTTTATGCTAAATAAAATAAATATCAGCGCCGGCAGACAGAAACTGATTGTTTATCTCGTTCTTGCTTTTGCAATCCCGGCTGTTTTCTGGCAGGTGAATCAATACGGCTTCATTAATTTTGACGATGATATTTATGTCACAAACAACAGCGCTATTCAGTCCGGAATCACGCTGAACGGATTTCTCTGGGCATTCAGCACAAGATATGCAAACTTATGGAACCCGCTGGTATGGCTTTCCTTCATGTTCGATTATCAACTCCACGGTTTGAATCCGGGCGGTTATCATCTTACCAATGTCATCCTGCATGTAATGAGTGTTCTGCTGCTTTTCCGGCTGTTCAACCGCATGACAGGTGCTATATGGAAGAGCGCCTTTGTCGCGGCTCTTTTCGCGCTTCATCCGCTTCATGTGGAATCGGTCGCCTGGATTGCCGAACGCAAGGATGTCCTGAGCGCTTTTTTCTGGATGCTTACCTTATGCCTTTATGTCTATTACACGGAAAAACCGGTCATTAGAAGATACCTGCTCGTTTTATTTTCTTTTGTGCTGGCTCTTATGAGCAAGCCGATGGTTGTTACTCTGCCTGTCGTCATGATTCTTCTGGATTACTGGCCGCTGAACCGTCTTCAATCGCGGAAAATCGTGACAAGTATGCCGAAAGTTGTATCCGTTTCCGCAAATAAAGAAAAAAAGAAAAACAAATTAAAAAAAGAAGCTCAAAAGAAAACTATACCTGCATCCGATAACCGGAAATTACCGGAAACTAAAATTGCGGGAATAATTCCATTATGGCAGTTGCGGGAAAAAATGCCTTTTTTTATTTTGTCGGCGGTTATTGCCGCCCTCACACTTTATTCTCCGTATGATTTATCATCTAAACTTATCCCCGTGAGTTCCCGAATCGCCAACGCGCCGGTTTCTTTTGTTACTTATCTTATAAAAACATTCTGGCCTCATGATATGGCGGTTTTCTATCCTTTTCCTTATCAAATTCCCCTTTGGCGGGTTTTGGCGGCATCGCTGCTGATTATTGTTATTACCGCTTTTGTCATTGTAATGATGAAACGCCTGCCGTATCTGTTTGCCGGATGGATGTGGTACGTTGTAACCATTGCCCCGGTTACCGGAATCATTCAGGTATCAATAGTAACACCATACGCAATGGCCGACCGCTATCATTATTTGCCCTCTATCGGTCTTGCGGTTATGATGGCCTGGGGAATGCCGCTTTTTATTAAAAGTGAAGACCTGCGAAAAAAGATTTTATTTCCGGCGGGACTGGCTGTTATTATTATTCTGGCGGTTTTGACGCGGCAGCAATCCGGTTACTGGAAAAACAGCATCGAGCTTTTTAATCATGCTTCGAAAGTTACAGATTCCAACTGGCTTGCCTATAACAACGGGGGAAATGCGTATGCGGACATCGGCAATTACAATCAGGCGATTGAAGATTATGACAAGGTGATCGTAATCAAACCGGATTTTGCGGAGGCTTATTACAACAGGGGTAATGCCTATGAAAGCCTGGGCAATCACAGGCAGGCGATTGAAGATTTTAACAGAGCGATCGGAATCAAACCGGATTATGCAGAGGCCTACAGCAACAGGGGTAATGCCTATAACGTCTTTGGCAATTACGAGCAGGCGATTGAAGATTTTAACAGAGCGATCGGAATCAAACCGGATTATACAGAGGCCTATAGCAACAGGAGTTGTATTTATCTAAATCATGGCGATAATATGTCCGGCTGCCGCGATGCTCAAAAAGCATGTGAATTGGGAAATTGTCAAGTGTTGGAAACAGCTGAAGCCAGGGGAGACTGCCATCGATTTCAGAATAACTGAACCCGCCGCGGGGATGCAGGGATCGTTCCCCGAACGATCCGCGGAATTAAATCAATTCTATTTGTTTCGTGAATGCCGGTAATACAAAAAGAACCCGGCAAAAAATCCGATGATAAACGCCGTCAGGGCAGGGTAGGCATGAAAGCCGGGATTTTCACTTACCAGCCTCAGAACCGCTTCCGTCACTATGCCCAGGATTACTCCGCACAGCACTCCGGCGTTCACCGCCGGTGTGATAAAAGAATTTCTTTTGCCGGTCACGCCGTTCTTTTTCTTTAATTCCCGCGCGGCGATACTTTTTATGAACTCCGTTCTCCATGATTCCCATTCGCCGCGTGTCTTTACAGTTTCGGGAGGATTGACAAACCGGAAGTAGTCCGGATCATCGACAGCAAGTTCAGCCAGCAGTTGCTTGAAAATATCCTCATTTATTTGAAAAGGTTCCCACTTGCATCCGCCGCTCATGCCTTCCGAATCAATGCCTGTTGCCAGTATTTCATTTATTATTTTCAGGGGAGGAATAACGCCGGTCCCTTTTACGCGCCTTTTTGGGGGTATGTGAGCGTTGAGCAGATAAGGTATGGAGAGCAGGAGGTCTTTTACCGTTCCTTCCTTCAGGCGAAGAGACCCGCCGGTTGCCGGTATTTTGTAATAAGTTATTTTTTCCATTGCGCGTCAGCCGTATGTATAAACGGCGTTTCCTTTCAAGTTATTTTTTAAAGAGACTTAAATTCTCGATATATTCTTTGATGATCGGATAATTTAATATGACACGGTGCATTTGCAGGTCGTTGTGGTTGTCTCCCACATTGATTTTGCCCAAAGTTATTTGATCGGTAAGCCGGAGTTCACGCTCTGCGTTTATATAAGTTAAGCTGTTAATATTATCCTCAATCACCCTGGTTTGCTTTTTGTTTAAGACTGCCATTGCCCAAAACCATATGTCATCGGAATAAGGGCAGAGCTTCCCAAATGATTTTTCATCAAAAACTTCCGCATTAAATGTGTCCGGCGGATATAAAACGCCGCCGCCGCTTGTCGGAAAATTTAAAAACGATGGAGCGGCATCCTGAATATTATAATCCCAGAATTTATACGGCAATATATTTTTTTTCTCATTGAATTTTATTTTGTGAGCCCTGTGTGCGTGAATATAATCAGGTTCCTTAAGATAAGATTCATATAAAAGCTCCAGCCAGTTCGGAGGATAAAAAAGATCGTCATCGGCTGTAACAATAATATCCCGGGGATATTCTTTCAATGCCGGAATAAGTTTTTTATAAGACTTGATGTCATTGCACCATTTGATAGTCAATCCGTTTTTCCGCAAATTTAAAACCGCTTGAGGAATGTCGTTTGTTGCGCCTGGAAAATTTTCCGTCGCCAGCCAGAGGATAATCTCATCAGCCTTGATTGTTTGATTCAGCAGGGAATATAACGTGAATTGCACTTCATTTATACGTTCGGGAAAAGATGTGAGTGAAATTATAATTTCAGGATTTCTTTTCTTCCGGTTTATTCCACAGGCGGAAAAAGTTTTTAATTCAGCATCCAGCTTTTTATGATTTATTTCTTTTAATTTCGTTTTTAAATTTCTTTTTATGTATATTTTATTTCCTAAAATAACGATTACCCTGTGGGTTTTTGTGTTCTTGACGGCAAATATTTTTTCTAACGGCTTTAAATTGACGGAGTTATCGTCCCGCGGATTGTTGTGATCGCGGATTAAGTAATTTACCCTGTCAATTCTTGCATTAGGAATAATTATGCCGGAAATATTGATATTGTTTTTGTATAGAACATAAGAAAGCGATATCTGGTCGCGTTTTGAATAGTTTTCCAGAAAATACCACCACTCGTTCATCATTTTGATGATATTGCGGTCATTATGCCGGCGATAAATTATGTTTGTTTCGTTTAAGCCGTAATTCTCAGGCATATTATTCTTTAAAAGAAATTCTCTTTGATTATAGATTAAATCATAATCATCGAGCCTTAATACTGCAACACGCGCAATTTCCCGGTAGATACAGTTTCTTAAGCTATGTTCGGGAATCAGTAAACTTTTACCGGAGTTCAGATTAATTAAATCAAACAAATACGGAGTGAGTATATCTATATTAGCGTCTATCCAGATACTTTGCGCATAATTTTGCAGAAACTCATGAGGATGAAGTTTGCCGTATCTTGAATTGCGGATTTTATCTGATTTTGAATAAACCAGCGGCCGTGTTTCCCAAATTGAATCTGGATTATAGTTTCCCAAATCCTGATCATCTGTATAGCAAATATAGTCCCATTCTTTGTCGAAATATGAGTGATTCAGCAAAGAATCATGGCTGCCCGTCAAACAGGTGTATACACAGCCTTTTGCTTTTCTGTGTTGTTTATATGAATGATAATTCCGTACTGCTTCCAAGCGTGATCCCTTCGGACTCAGGCAGATATATTTTGATTCCTCTAACACGCTTTATTTTATATCAAAAATATTGAATGTTACAAACACTTTGTTAATATTCTGTGCGTTCGATTCCTCAAGGGCTGCTGCCGGACCACTCATCTCCAATACCTGATTGACAGGGAAATCTTAATTTATTATAGCTTGATCATGAATAAGAAATGCCCTGTCAATGATAATTCATATGCGAAAATAAGCATTTTGATTTTAACGCATAATGCGCCGGAATATGTGAAAGAAACGCTGGAGACATTAGCCTTAACGCGGAAGATGCCTGATATCCTGGATTATGAGACTATAGTATTCGATAACAATTCCGATTCCGGGACCAAAGATTTATTAGTTAAAATGAAAGAAAGCGGTTACATTGATAAACTTTATTTATCAGAAAAAAATAATTTATTTGCCCGGGGAAATAATCTGGCGTCAAAATTATGTTCAAAGGATTCAAATTACATTTTGCTGCTGAATTCCGATATTCAGATAAGGAAAGGGATCTGGCTGCAAAAATTAATTGATGAGAAAAACCGTGGAGGATATGCTGTCGCAGCATATGGATGTTGCGATCAAAGGGCGGACGGTTATTGTTTTTTAATAGACAGATATTTATATGATAAATATCTGTTGGATGAAAAATATGCCTGGTTTTGGGGGATAGCAAAATTACAGGCGAAATTGATCCGGGACGGATTTAAAATACTGGCAATAAAAAATCATGATAAGTTTTTGCATCATTATAGTCAAAAGTCGGGGGAAGCGCCTCCCGGCGCTTCAGGCATGAATACGGATGTGAATGAAGTGCGGGCGTGGTTCAGAAAAGATAAAAATAAATATATCCGGGAAAAAGACCTGGCGCCCTTCTATTCTTTTTATAAAGAGAAAAAGATATTCGTAAAAAGAAGAATTATTAAAATGTTTTTCAGGTGCGGCAAATTAAAAGAACCGGGTAAGTAAACTGAACTGCATCGGTTATATTCTCTTGAGCCATATTTTAATCCCTGTAATCATGAAAAAGATCAAAGCGGCCCAGTAGCTGTAAGTATAAGCGGCAGTCCCTTTGATGCTGTTGGTATAGGCGAAGATGCCGGGAGAAATAAATAATATAAGAGAAACGATCATGACGCCTAAAAAAAGACTGACAATCACATCGCTCGGGTAATGGACGCCCAGATGGGGACGCAGGTATATCATGGCGGGAATCATCCAGCCGATCAGAAGCACAAATAACGGGCCGAACTGGAAACAGATAAGGCTGACGGATACGGTTGTCCATAAGGCATGGCCCGAAGGAAAACTTTCGTTTTCCTTTGAAGCGTAAAAGGCGTCGCGGTTCTCAATCTTCATATTCAGATCATGCTGAAGTTGCTCGTTCGCGTAGGGTCGTCTGCGCTTGACATAGACTTTACCCAGAAGAAATATAACGACGCCGACAAGCGATGCCAGCATAAGCTGAATTCCCAGATGTTTCAGCGGTTCGCTGTCGAGCAGCTGCCCCGCCGCCGCGATAAGGAATAAAACCGTCATCCAGAACATGGCGTCTCCGGTAAATATCAGCATTTTTACGAGAAGAGAATTATTATAAGGCCTTTGATACGCCCATTTAAGCAGTTTTCTGTCCAGTTCATTCAGAGATTGCATATATACATTTAACCCCGACATTTTATTATCAAGATTGCCTTGACACGCAAATACGTTTCCGGTAATCCTTATCACAAAATTGAATTATTTATCAATTGAATACCTCGCGGGCTTTCCCGGGAAAAATAATGAACAGGAAAAATCATCCGGTTAACTTTATATGGCTCATGGTCTTGAGTATTCTTCTCATGCCTTCGGTTATTTACGCGGGAGATATTTATCAATGCCGCGACAATAACGGAAATGAAGCTATAATGGATTATCCGGTTGACGGCATGAATTGCAAAATAATAGAGTCATCCGAAGAAGATACGGTTGTAAAAAAAGAAAATAAAGCCGCCGCTCCGGCGAATAACAATATTACAGCGGTTTCCGTCAGCAGGAATCAGGTGCTGGTTCCCGTGACTCTTGTTTATGACGGTACGGAAGTCAAAGCCGCTTTGCTGATGGATACCGGCGCGTCGGCAACAGTTATTCATACCAGCGTGGCCGACCGGCTCTATATAAAAATGTCAAAAACAAGAAAAGTAAAGGGCGGAGTTGTCGGGGGCGGCATTGTCGATATCCATGTTGTCAGGATGGATATGATAAAAATCGGTCCTTATGAAATTCATGACAAGAACATCGGCATTGTTGATCATGAAGGTTATCAGGTCAATTTTGACGGACTGCTGGGCATGGATATACTGAGCGGTTTTAGTTACCATCTTGATCTGGCAAAACAGCAGATAATCTGGAAATAGAAAAGCAG
>Ga0153915_10000566_pt1 | contig 34452 bp, 33 predicted proteins | sample Opewatmetagenome_2_FD_107003 | JGI IMG/M metagenome (GOLD analysis project Ga0153915, IMG submission 107003) | Freshwater wetland microbial communities from Ohio, USA - Open water 3 Core 3 Depth 3 metaG | ecosystem: Environmental > Aquatic > Freshwater > Wetlands | place: USA: Ohio, Lake Erie... | reverse complement strand
TCATCCGCCTTCTCCGGTACATCAAGATCAAGCGGCGTTTCGACTACGTGCCGTTCTCCCGCGCGAACATCTATGCGCGCGACGACCACACGTGCCAGTACTGCGGCGACGGGTTCCCGACCTCCGAATTGACTTTCGATCATGTGGTGCCGGTCGCCCAAGGCGGCCGAAAGGACTGGGAAAACATCGTCACGTGCTGTGTCATGTGCAACCGGCGCAAGGGCGGCAGGACTCCGGTCGAGGCCGCGATGCATCTGCTGCGTCCGCCCAAGCGGCCCGATTCGGCGCCGGCCATCCGCATCACCGTCGGCCTCCGGCACGCGCCGGAGAGCTGGCGCGACTATCTCTACTGGAACGTCGAACTCGACGACACTTAGCGCATGGCCCCGCGCGTCACCGCCGTCCACCCGACGTGGGCGATCGAAGGCGGTCGCATCGTCATCGAAGGCGCCGATTTCCCGCTCGATCGGCCGCGTCTGCCCGACGTGCAGATCGGCGGCATCCCCGCGCGTGTCGTCCAGGCCTCCTCGTCTTCGCTGGCGGTCATTGTACCAAGCGGGCTCGACGGCGGATCGACGCCGATTCGCATCGAGGGCGTGTCGGGCGAGACGCTGTTCGTCGAGATCGCCGCGCAGTTCGCGACAGGACTCCACCAGGTCGACAACCCGGTCTTCGATCGCGAAGGCAATCTGTATGTGACCTACAGCGGCACCCGCGGGCAGCAGGTGCCGGTCTCGATTTTCAAAGTGCGGCCGAACGGCACGCGCGAGACGTTCTCGTCGGGCATCGTCAACGCGACGTCGATGGCGATGGATCCCGAGGGGCGGCTGTATGTGTCGAGCCGCTTCGAAGGCACCGTCTATCGCGTGGCTGCCGACGGGACGTTCGAGACGTTTGCGACCGACCTCGGCGTCGCGTGCGGGCTGGCGTTTTCGCAGGACGGAACGCTGTTTGTCGGGGACCGATCGGGCACGATCTTCCGGGTCAATCGATCAGGGAAAGCGGAAGCGTTCGCGTCGATCCCGGCGAGTGTCGCCGCGTTTCATCTCGCGATCGCGCCGGACGGCTTCGTGTGGGTGACGGCGCCGACCCTGTCGACGTACGACCCTATATATAAGGTTGCGCCGGACGGGACGGTGAGTACGGTTGACGTGAGATTCGGCCGGCCGCAGGGCATCGCGTTCGATCCGAAGGGACACGCGTTTGTCGTCGAAGCACTCGCCGGCGCCAGCGGTCTCTACCGGCTGCCGCCGGACGGCGGGCCGGAACTTGTGCTGGCCGGTCCGAATCTGATCGGCGTCGCGTTCGATTCGTTCGGCAGCATGGTCGTCTGCTCGAACGAAACCGCCTACCGGCTCAAGTCACGTTGATCTGGTGCGCGTCCTTCGCCACTTCCGCGGCCGCGCCCGCCTTGCTCAGGCTCTGAGCAACGGCCCAGTAGAACACCACCAGCGAGAAGACGAGCACCACGGCGATGTCCACCCAGTTCGGCAGGATGTTTCGTCCGCCGCCGTAGCGGCCGATCGCGCCGAGAATCACATGGCCTCCGAGCCATGGTCCCATCCAGATCGAGTTTCTGATGAAGCGCTGCGCGCCGGTGCGCTGGCCCACGGCGCCAATGGCGAACCACACGAGTCCGACGAGCATGGCGACCGTCAGCTTCCACGTCGTGTCGAATCCGCCCCAGTACATGATCAGGTTCGCGCAGCAGAACGCGGCAGGCAGCACGATCCCCGGCATCGGCACCCGGTAGGAGCGCGGACGCGCGGCGTCAACTCGATGCAGCGCGGCCAGCGCCACCGGCGCCAGGCCGTACATGATGGCCGTCGCCGCCGTCACGACGCCGACGAGTGCATTCCAGCTCTTGAACGGTCCGAACGCGAGTGTTCCGACGACAGCCGCCGTGAGAATGGACACCACGGGCACGCCCTTCTTGTTCGTCGTCGCCAGCGCGGTCGGCATTTCGCGCTCTTCGCCGAGCGCGTACGAGAGCCGCGCCGATGTCGCGACGTAGACAACGCCGGTGCCTGCCGGCGAAATCACGGCGTCGACGAGCAGGATCTTGGCGAGCCATCCCGCGCCCAATGCGAGAGCGAGGGTGTACCACGCGCCATAGTCGGACGGATCCGTGCCGAGCGGCATCGCCCAGCCGTGCGCGATGTTCACCGGTTCGAGCGCGCCAATCATCACGAACTGCAGCAGCGCGTAAAGCACGGCCCCGATGGCCATCGCGGTCAGAATCGCGCGAGACAGATCACGCTTCGGATCGCGGGCTTCGCCCGCGAGCTGCACCGCCTGTTCGAAGCCCTGTAGCGCAAACACGACGCCGCCGGTCAGTGCCGCGAAGACGCCATGGAAGCCGAACGGCAGGAAGCCGCCGCCAGCGTGAAAGTTGGCCGCATTGAACTGCAGCACGGCGACGACGCCGACGGCAAGAAACGGCACAGCCGTCTTCCAGATGACGACGATGACGTTGCTGTCGGACAGAAACTTCGCGCCGGCAAGGTTCATCGCCGTGAAGACGACCATCAGGACGATGGCGACAGCCAGCCCCGTGCCGTTGAGCAGTCCCGCGCTGGGGCCGTCCTTGGCGATCATGTTGAAGTGCTGATTCACCCACCCGACGCTGTTGACGTACGTAATCGCCGCGAGCACTTCAATCGGCGCGATGAACACCGCCTGCAGCCACGACGCCCATCCGGCGGTAAAGCCCACAATCGGACCGTGTGAGTAGTAAGGAAACCGCCCGCCGCCGCCGGCGACCGGATATGTCGCGCCAAGTTCGGCGTAGACCAGCGCGAGCAATGACAGCATGCCCGCCGCAAGAATCCACGACAGGACCGACGCCGGTCCCGCGGCTTCGGCGGCGTTGAGAGCGCCAAGGAGCCAGCCCGACCCGATGATCGAGCCGAGCGACACGAACATCAGCCCGTAGAAGCCGACGGACCGTTTGAGGTGACCTGCTCTTGGTGTGCTCATCCGGCGCGAACGATACCACGGCGCGGGTGTATGATGATTGTTTCAGCGCTTCGCCAGAAAGCGGACATAGAGATGGCGCACGACTGGATAGCCGTACGCGGCGTACGCGTCCATAACCTCAAGAATATCGACGTCGACATCCCGCGCCACAAGCTGGTCGTGATTACCGGCTTGTCGGGGTCGGGCAAGTCCTCGCTCGCTTTCGACACGATCTACGCCGAGGGCCAGCGCCGGTACGTCGAGTCGCTCTCCGCGTATGCCCGGCAGTTCCTCGAACAGATGGAAAAGCCGGACGTCGACCTCATCGACGGCCTCTCTCCGGCCATCTCGATCGAGCAGAAGACGACGGGGTCGAACCCGCGGTCGACGGTAGGGACGGTCACCGAGATCTACGACTACCTGCGGCTGCTCTTCGCGAACATCGGCGTACCGCACTGCTCGAACTGCGGCAAGGAGATCACGTCGCAGTCGCTCGAGCGCATCGCGGACATGGTGATGCTCTACCCGCAGGACGCGCGCATCAACGTGCTCGCGCCGCTCGTGCGCGGCCGCAAGGGCGAGTTCAAGAAAGAGCTGGCCGCGCTGCGGACGCGCGGGTTCACGAAGGCGCGCATCGACGGACAGTTCCGGTCGCTCGAAGAAGACATCAAGCTCGATCGCCGGCGCAACCACACGATTGACGTGCTGGTTGATCGCATCATCGTCCGCGGCGGCGTCGAGCGCCGGCTGCTCGAGTCGCTCGAGACCGCGCTGAATCTCGCCGACGACATCGTCGTCATCAATTCATTCGACAGCGGCGACCGGCTGTTTTCGCGGCGCCTGGCGTGCGTCGACTGCGGGCTCAGCATGCCGGAGATGACGCCGCGGGCGTTCTCGTTCAACTCGCCGCATGGCGCCTGCCCGTCGTGCCAGGGCCTGGGCGCGACCGTCGACTTCGATCCGCTGCGGGTCGTCCCGGACGAGTCGAAGTCGCTCGCCGACGGCGCCATCGCTCCGTGGGCCCGCGGCGACAAGAAGCTGATTCGCGAAACGCTGCAGGCGCTCGGCCGCGCGCACGGGATCGATCTGACCGTGCCGTTTGGGAAGTTGCCGAGGAAAGCGCGTGAGCTGCTGCTCTTCGGATCGCCTGCCGGGACGAAGAGCGGCTTCGAAGGGTTGCTGCCGAATCTGCGCCGGCGGTACGAGGAAGGAAGCTGGGCGGAGCAGGAGGAGCTCGAGCCGTACCGCTCGCTGCGTCCGTGCCCGGCGTGTCACGGTCATCGGCTGAAGCCGCAGAGCCTGTCGGTCAGGGTCAAGGCGCGATCGATGTCCGAGTACGTCGATCTGCCGATTGCCGAGGCGCTGCGTGTCTTCGAAACCCTGCAGCTCACGGATCGCGAGACGCTCATCGCCGAGCGGATCCTGCGCGAGATCCAGGAGCGGCTGCGCTTCCTGAACGACGTCGGCGTCGGCTATCTGACGCTCGGCCGCAGCGCGGCGACGCTGTCGGGCGGCGAAGGACAGCGCATTCGTCTCGCCACGCAGATCGGCGCGAATCTCACGGGCGTGCTGTACGTGCTCGACGAGCCGTCCATCGGCCTGCATCAGCGCGACAATCGCAAGCTGCTGGGGACGCTGTCGCGTCTGCGCGATCTCGGCAACACCGTCATCGTCGTCGAACACGACGAGGAGACGATCCGGACGGCCGACTACGTCATCGACCTTGGCCCGGGCGCCGGCGAGCACGGCGGCGAGGTGATCTTCCAGGGCACGCCCAAAGCGCTGATGGAGCAGGCCGAGACGTCGATGACGGGCGCGTATCTCACGGGTCTGCGCGCGATCAGCGCGCCGCGCAGCCGCCGGCCCGAGCTGAAAGGCGACATCGTCATCCGCGGTGCGCGCGAGAACAACCTGAAGAACATCGACGTCAGGATTCCACTCGGGCTGTTCACGACGGTCACGGGCGTCAGCGGGTCGGGAAAATCCACTCTGGTGAACGACATCCTTTACAAGTCGCTGGCGCGGACGCTGTACAAGGCGAGCGACGAGCCGGGCGCGCACGATCGGATTGACGGCGTCGACCTGATCGACAAGGTCATCGAAATCGACCAGTCGCCAATCGGCCGGACGCCGCGATCGAATCCGGCGACCTACACCGGCCTCTTCACGTTCATCCGCGATCTGTTCGCGATGATGCCGGACGCGAAAGCGCGCGGTTTCCGCGCGGGACGTTTCTCCTTCAACGTCAAGGGCGGACGCTGCGAAGCGTGCCAGGGCGACGGCGTCATCGCCATCGAGATGCACTTCCTGCCGGATGTGTACGTCACCTGCGAGCAGTGCAAGGGCCGCCGCTACAATCGCGAGACGCTCGAGATCAAATATCGCGGCAAGTCCATCGCCGACGTGCTCGAGCTCACGGTGGATCAGGCGCTGCCCCTGCTCGAGAACTTCCCGGCGATCGCCAACAAACTCCGCACGCTCCAGGATGTCGGCCTCGGCTACATCGAGCTCGGCCAGTCGGCGACGACGCTCAGCGGCGGGGAAGCGCAGCGTGTGAAGCTGTCAAAAGAGCTGTCAAAGCGCGGCACCGGCCGCACGCTGTACATCCTCGATGAGCCTACAACGGGGCTGCATTTCGAGGACACGCGAAAGCTGCTCGACGTGTTGAACAAGCTCGTCGATCAGGGCAACACGATCGTCGTCATCGAGCACAACCTGGATGTGATCAAGTCGGCCGATTTTGTGATCGATCTCGGGCCGGAAGGCGGGGCCGGCGGGGGCCGGATCGTCGCCTCGGGCACCCCGGAAGAAGTGGCCCATCACGAGCAGTCGGCGACCGGGCGATTCCTTGCCGGGCTTTTGACCAATAACGGGCAACCTATTCGATCTGCTACGGGTTAGTGGATGAGCTTGCGGTGGATGAGCTTGTGGTAGTATTGCCACACATTGGGCCGTTACAATTGTGGTGAGCTAACCACAAGACGACACAAGTCGACGACAATTTCAGACACGATTATGAGACATAAGTCATTACGAGGTAATGGCTTAACTCACAACGATGCTCACCTGTCCAGGTGGGCATTTTCTTTGCTTCCTCCCCATACGCTCGCCCCCACTGGTCCAAGAGGCTAATGGAAGCACAGCGTACCCTTCGTCGCCCCATCTCCTGCGTCGGAATCGGTCTGCATTCCGGCTGCAAGGTGAATCTTTCGCTGAAGCCGGCCGCGCCGGATCACGGCATTCGTTTCCGCCGGACCGACCTTGGCAATTTCGAGGTGCCGGCGACAGTCAGCAACCTCGCGGGTATTCAGCTTGCGACGGGGCTGTCGCGCGATCAGGTGTCGGTCGAGACGGTCGAGCACCTGCTGTCGGCGCTCGTCAGCATGGGCATCGACAACGTCATCGTCGAATTGAACTCGCCGGAAGTGCCGATCATGGACGGCAGCGCGGCGCCCTTCATCTACCTGATTCAGGAAGCGGGCGTGAAGCGGCAGCAGAAGAACAGGAAGTTCCTGAAGATCGTCCGGCCCATCGCGCTGTCGCGCGGCGACAAGCGCATCGCGATTTATCCGTCCGATCACTTCAAGGTCACCTACAGCGTCAGCTACGACCATCCGCTGCTGCGGCATCAGTCGCGCACGCTGCGCATCACCGAAGAGTCGTTCATCGAGGAAATCGCGCCGGCCCGCACGTTCACGTTTCTCAAGGACGTCGAGATGCTGCGCCAGAACGGCCTGGCGCTCGGCGGGTCGCTCGAGAACGCGGTCGTTCTCGGCGAAACGGGCGTCCTCAACAACGCGCTGCGCTTCGAGGACGAGTTCGTCCGCCACAAGATTCTCGACGCGGTCGGCGATCTCGCGCTCGTGGGGTATCCGGTGATCGGCCACCTGGTGGCGCATCGGGCGGGACATGCGCTCCACACGGAGTTCGCGGCCAAGATTCTTGAAGAGTCGCAGGCGTGGCGGCTCATCGAGGAGCCGTCGGACCTGGCGTCGATGGCGGGCACGGTGGCTGTGGCCGCGGCCAAGGGCGTCGCGTCCGTCTAGAAGGTCCGCCTGAGGGGCGGACACTACTTCTTCGTCAACTTCCTCATATACGCTTCGAGCTTGTCGTTCTCGTACTTCACGGTATTGAGAAACAGGCTCTCCGCCAGGTACGTCCGCCGCTCGTTCTCGTCCATCTGCTCGATCAGGTGCTGAATCTCCCGCACCATGTCCTCGAACGATCGCTCGAACTCCCGCTTCGCCGTGACTTCCTTGTAGAGCGCTTCCATGACGGCGAGCAGATCGCCGTCGAGCGTAATGGGCGCGCCGGTCGTGGTCTTGATGGTACGCATGGCTACGCTCCGAAGCTCTTGACGGCGCTCGGCTCGTCGGCATGGATTTCGATGAAGTTCTGCGCGCCCGTCATCGTCAGCATCGTCTCGACGCGCTTCTGGACGCCCGAGAGCTTCAGCCGCCCGCCGGCGGCGTGGACCTGGCGATACAGGTCCATGAGGCAGCCGATCGTCGCGCTGTCGACGTACGTCACCGGCGTGAGGTCGATGACGATGTCGTTTCTGCCGGCGGAGACGAGCGATGTCACCGCGGACGAGAAGTCGGACAGGATCGGATACATCAGCCGCGGTTCGCCAACGCGCACGATCGAGACGCGGCCGTTCTGTTCGGTTGTGACATTCATCAGTGCACTCCACTCACTCCACGGGTTCCACTCGGGCTGAAATTCTCGCCGCGCAGCTTTCGAATCTGCCGCGCGAGCTCGTTGCGTCCGCGATTGATCCGCGACTTCACCGTGCCTTCCGGCAGGCGCAGCTTGTCCGCGATCTCGTGGTAGGACAGCTCCTGGATGTCGCGCATGAGGACCGCGGTGCGCAAAGTCTTCGGCAGCGCGTTCATCGCTTCGCGCAGCAGCTCGACGCGGTCGCGCTGTTCCATCATCGCCAGCTGGCCCTGCGTCTTGGACACGGGCATGAGCTCGGACGCGTCGACGTCGCGGTCGATGGTCTCGCGCTCCTTGCGGACGCTGCGATAGTGATCGATGCAGAGATTGCGGCTGACGCTGATCAGCCACGTCTGGAAGTTCGCGCGGCTGTCGAACGTATTCAGCGACTTGAAGATCTTGAGGAAGATGTCCTGCGTCAGGTCTTCGGCTTCGTCGTGGCGGCCGACGAACTTGTACGCGACGTTGAACACCTTGCGGCGGTACTGACGGACGATGGCTTCCCACGCCAGCTGATCGCCCTTGAGGCAGCGCCGGATCAGCGCTTCGATGCTGTCCTCGGCCCCGGGTGATTCGGTGTCTCGGTCGGCAGACATGTGCGTCTCGGGTGGGTTAGTATAGCTCGACACCCGATCGTGATCGGCTTCTCACACACATCCGAAGATCTTGCCTGCGACGGCGTCTCGCTCTCCGCGATTGCGGCGGCTGCAGGCACGCCCGTCTACGTCTACAGCGCCGAGACTCTGCGTCAGCGGTACCGCGATCTCGACGCGGCGTTCGGCGACTACCCGCACGCCATCCATTACGCGTTCAAGGCGAACTCCACGCGCGCCCTCGTGGCCGAGCTCAGGGCGCTCGGCAGCGCGGTCGACGCCGTGTCGATGTGGGAAGTGGACGTCGCGCGCGCAGTGGGCTTCACGCCGCGGCAGATCGTGTTCGACGGCGTCGGCAAATCCGACGCCGAGCTCGAGAGCGCGGTCGCGCTCGATCTGAAAGCCATCAACGTCGAGTCCGCGGGTGAGCTGGCGCGCGTGGAGGCGATTGCCGCGCGCACGGGCGTGGTCGCCCGCATCGCGATTCGCGTGAACCCCGACATCGACGCCAAAAGCCATCCGCACATCTCGACGGGGCTGAGGATCAACAAGTTCGGCATTCCGGCAGACGACGTGCAGGCGCTGCTGCCGACGCTAAGAGACCGGAGGGCCATCAGGCTCGTCGCCGTCCACGTGCATGTCGGATCGCAGATCACGAGCATGGATCCGATCCGCGGCGCGGCCGTGCGCCTAGCCGAGCTGGCGCGCAGCGCGCAGCGCGCCGGCGTGACGCTCGAGTATGTCGACGCCGGCGGCGGGCTCGGCATTTCCTACGACGGCGGGGCCGTGCCGTCGTTTCGCGATTACGCGTCCGCGTTCATCGACGAAATCCGCGCGCTGCACCTGCCGATCGTCGTCGAGCCAGGCCGATCGATCATCGGGCCGGCCGGCGTGCTCGTCGCGCGCGTGCTCGATCTGAAGCCGCGCACGGGGTTCTCGGAATTTGCCGTCATCGACGCCGGCATGACGGAGCTGATGCGGCCGGCGCTTTACAACGCGTTTCATCTGATCGAACCGATCCGTGCGCGCGTCGGCGGCCTGAAGCAGTACGAGGTCGTCGGTCCGGTCTGCGAAAGCGGCGACGTCGTCGGCCGCGACCGGATGCTGACGCCGCTCGAGGTCGGCGACCTCGTCGCGATTCGCGACGCGGGCGCCTACGGCGTGGTCATGGCGTCCAACTACAACCGGCGCCCCATGCCGGCTGAAGTGCTCGTCGACAACGGCACGTGGCGCGTGATCCGCCGGCGCCAGACGTTGAACGACCTGCTGGCGCTTGAAACCTGAAACGGGAAACGCGAAACGGACAACGGACAACGTGGCGGGATTACTCATCGCGTTCGAAGGGCTGGATCAGAGCGGCAAGCAGACGCAGGCCGGGATGCTGCGCGACCGCCTGCGTCAGGACGGTCATAAGTCGCGGCTCGTGTCGTTTCCCGACTACGCGACGTCGATCGGCGAGGAGATCGCGCGCGCGCTGGCGGGCGAGCGCGAATACGGCGCCGACGTCATGCAGCTCCTCTACATCGCCAACCGCTACGAGCGGAAGGCCGACCTGCAGCGCTGGCTCGACGGCGGCCTCATTCTCGTCAGCGATCGCTACACCGCGTCGAGCATCGCGTACGGCGAGGCGTTCGGGCTCGATGCGCCGTGGCTCATCGACATGCAGAAGTTTCTTCCGCCCGCCGCGCTGACGATCTTCCTCGACATCAATCCGGAGACAGCCGTCCAGCGCAAGGCCACGGGGCGGGATCGGTACGAGCGCGACCTCGCGATGCAGAAGCGGGTGCGGGAGAGCTACAAGAGGCTGGCCGCCGGTCAGGGCTGGGTCGTGCTCGACGGCGAGCGTCCGAAAGACGTGATCGCGGCCGATGTCTTCACGGCTGTAACGTCGCGACTCTCGCTGCCGTAACTGCCCTCACTTCGCGCGCCCCCATTTCCTTCAACACGCGTGCGCACTCGTCGAGCGTCGCGCCCGTCGTACTGACATCGTCCACCAGCACCACTACACGCGCGTCGATGGCACGCGACCGCCATGGCACGCGTGACGGCGCGAAGGCGCCGCGCATGTTCCGATGGCGCCCGGCCGCGGGCAGGCCGATCTGGCTGTCCGTGGCGCGGATGCGCCGGATGGCCCGGCTCACGGGCAGTGTCAGCCCGCGTGCGAGATCGAGCGCCTGGTTGAAGCCGCGCTCGCGCCGCCGGGATGGATGAAGCGGCACCGGCACGGCGAAGTCGGCACCATCGAGAATCGATCCACACCGGTCGCGCATGAGGGTGGCAAGCGGCTTCGCCAGCGACCGGCGTCCCTCGTACTTGAGCGAATGAATGATCGACCGCAGCGGGCCTTCGTACAGCCCGATCGCCTGCGCACGGTCGATGACGTCAGAGATCGCGAAGAGGGGCGGCGTTGGTGCGGCAATCGATCGCCAGCACACGCGGCAGACAGGTCCGCGCGTCGGATGTTCCAGCAGCTCGCCGCACGCGGCGCACGATGCGCCTAGGGCGACGGCGAGAACCGCGTCTAGTCCATCCCGTAGCGCTTGCGTTTTTCCCACAGCGCCTTCCGGCTGATGCCCAGTCGCGCGGCGGCTTCGGTCTGGTTGCCGCCGGCGGCGCGCAGCGTGGCAGCCACGTAACGCCGCTCCATTTCGTCGAGCGTGGGCTGGCGAGCCGGGGCCTGTTCGGCCGGTGCCGGCGTCGCGAGAACTTCATCCGGAAGATCCGTCAGCGTGACGGTGTGCTGGGCGGTCTGACAGGCGACTTCAACGACGTGCCGAAGCTCGCGGACGTTGCCGGGCCACGCGTAATCGCGCAACGCGGCGGCCGCGTCGCGGCTGAACGCCGGCGCGGGCCGCTTGTCCGCGGTCACGGCACGCGTCGCAAAATACCGCGCCAGCGGCAGCACGTCGTCGCGCCGCTCGCGAAGCGGCGGCACGAGCAGAGGGAGCACGCGCAGGCGATGGAACAGATCGTGGCGGAACCTGCCGTCGCGCACGGCATCCTCGATGTCGGCGCCGCTCGAGGCGACGAGCCGCGCGGCGATCGCGACAGACGTCTGGCCGCCGAGCCGCTCGACCCGCTTTTCTTCGACGATGCGCAGGAGCTTGCTCTGGGCGTCCAGCGGCAGCTCGTTCACGGCGTCGAGATAGACCGTGCCTCCGCGCGCGAGCTCGAAGCGGCCGGCGCGCGCCGACACGGCGTCGGTGAACGCGCCGCGTTCGTGGCCGAAGAGCTCCGAGTCGATCAGCGACGAGGAGAGGCTGGGGCAGTCGATGGTGACGAAGGGCTGCTTCGCGCGCTTGCCGCGCAGGTGCAGCTCGCGGGCGACGATGTTCTTGCCGGCGCCCGTCTCGCCCGCGACGAGGACGTTCGAATCGGTGCGCGCGAAGCGCCGGATCTGTTCGGCGAGCGCCCGCATCACCTTGCTCCGCGCGATGAAGCGCTCAGCGGGCATCGATGGTCAGGAGGCCGGCGGGATGTCCACGCGCTCGGCGCTTCCCCAGAGACGTTCGAGCCCGTAGAACGCGCGCGTCTCCGGCGAGAAGATGTGGACGATGAAATCGAAGTAGTCGACGAGCACCCACTCGGATCGATCGTAGCCTTCGGTATGAGCGGGCTTCGACCCGGTGGCCGCCAGTGCCTCGATGACGCTGTCGGCAATCGCGCGGATCTGCCGGGAGTTCGTGCCGGAGCAGATCACGAAATAGTCGGTGAAGCCGTGCGCGTTCCTGAGGTCGAGGACGGTGATGTCCTGCGCTTTCTTGTCTTCCGCCGCGCGAACCGCCAGCTCGATCGATTTCGGGAGGCGCACCGCCTTGCGGCGCCGTTCAGTCTTCGCCATGCATTCTGCCTGTCGTGGCCGCCGATGCTGCATCGCTCGCGCGGCGGCCCGGCGTCTGCGATGTGTACAGCCCGTGCTGCTCGATATGCTGTCGCACGGGATCGGGAACAAGACCGGCGATGGACTCGCCACGGGCGCGCCGATCGCGGATCTGCGTGGCCGACACATTCGAGGTCGGCGAGTCGATCAGCACGATCATGGGATCGAGATGGCTGATCGCGTCGAGCGGAGGTCTGACCATCCGCTCGGCCAGCATCGGCAGGCGGCGCGGCAGGTCGTCCACGGGGAAGCCCGGACGCGCAACGACGGCGAAGTGCGCGTATTCGAGCACGGCGGGGTAGTCCTTCCAGCTCTGAATTTCGGCAAACGCGTCTGCGCCGACGATGAAGAACAGCTCCGCCGGCGCATAACCGCGGTCGTGGAACTTGCGCAGCGTGGCGGCGGTGTACGACTGGGCGTCCAGGCGCAGCTCGAGATCGGACGCGCGCCAGCCGCTGCGGCCGGCGATCGCGAACGCGACCATCGCAAACCGATGGTAACTCGACGCGTGGGGCGTCTCCCGGTGCGGCGGGACATGCGAGGTGACGACGAGCAGCCGCATCAGCTTCAAGGCGGCCTCGGCGGCGAACGCGGCTTCGAGGTGGCCCCAGTGGATCGGGTCGAACGTCCCGCCCATGATCCCGACGCGCCGGACACTCATCGAGTGCTCACCGGGGATGCAGCTCCACGGCGGCGCGCGCGGCCTCGCGCTCGGCGGCCAGATGCTTCCATATCGCTTCGAGCAGCGCGGGAACGCCGTCTCCGCTGACGCCGGAGATTCTGAAGAACGGCAGCTTCAGTTTCTTCGCGCGCTTCTCGAGATTCTTCGCGCGCGTCTCGTCGTCCATCGCGTCGATCTTGTTCGCCGCGACGAGCTGCGGCTTCGCCGCGAATGCCGGATCGAACAGATCGAGCTCGGCCCTCACCGTTTCGAAATCTTCCACCGGATCGCGTCCCGTGCCGCTCGACACGTCGACGAGATGCACGAGCACCTTCGTGCGTTCGAGATGCCGCAGGAACCGATGTCCCAGGCCCAGGCCGCGGTGCGCGCCTTCGATCAGCCCGGGCACGTCGGCGACGACGAAGCTCCGGTCGCCGCTCAGCTGGACGACGCCCAGATTCGGCGTCAGCGTCGTGAAGGGGTAGTCGGCGATTTTCGGCCGCGCGGCCGAGATGCGCGCGATGAGCGTGGATTTGCCGGCGTTGGGGAAGCCGACAAGGCCGACATCCGCGAGCAGCTTCATCTCGAGGCGCAGATCCTTGATCTCGCCGGGTTCGCCCGGCTGCACTTTGCGGGGCGCACGATTGGTCGACGTCGCAAAGCGCGCGTTGCCAAGGCCGCCGCGGCCGCCTTTGGCGACCAGCACGCGCTGGCCCTCCTTGGCAAGATCGACGAGCAGCGAAAGCGGATGCTCGGGATCGCCGGTCTTCTCGTAGACCAGCGTGCCGATCGGCACGGCCAGCTCGAGGTCATGGCCGTTTGCGCCCGTGCGGTTGCTGCCCTGGCCGTGATCGCCGCGCTCGGCGCTGAATTCCGGATGGAAGCGGTAGTTGATGAGGGTGTTGGTGTGCGGGCTGGCGACGACGTAGACCGACCCGCCAAGGCCGCCGTCGCCGCCGCTCGGACCGCCGCGGGGGACGAACTTCTCGCGGCGGAACGCGAGACATCCGCGGCCGCCGCTTCCTGCTTCTACGTGGATGTCTACTTCATCTACGAACATCTGGTAATTGGCTAACCGGGTAACTGAGTAATTGCATCGAGCAATTGCATTTACTCGATCACCCGATTATCAGATTACCCGATTTACTCGGCTGGAATGATGCTGATCACCCGGCCCTGGGCACCGTGGTTTTCGAACCTCACGCGGCCGCCGATCTTCGCGAAGATCGTGTCGTCTTTCCCGAGGCCTGCGTTCAGCCCGGGGCGGAACCTGCGGCCGCGCTGCCGGACGATGATCGTGCCGCCCGTGACGAAGTTGCCGTCGTGCGCCTTGGTTCCCAGCCGCTGAGAGTTCGAATCGCGGCCGTTACGTGAGCTGCCTTGTCCTTTTTTATGAGCCATTGCTGCGATCCCGGCTTACGCCACGATCTCCTTGATTTTGACGCGCGTGAACACGGCGCGGTGACCCTTGGTCCGGCGCATGCCCTTGCGGCGCTTTTTCTTGAACACGCGGATCTTCGGCCCGCGCGTCTCGCCCTCGACCACGGCCACGACGCTGGCGTTGGCGACGAAGGGGGCACCCGCGAGGACCTCGCCGCCGTCTTTTTCGACGAGCAGGACCTGGCCGAGCGTCACTTCCGCGCCGGGCTCGCCGGCCGTACCGTCGAGCGTGGCAAACCCGCCGGGCTGTACCCGCATCTGCCGTCCGCTCGCCTGAATGATTGCGTACATATTTACACCTGTCCGAAACCCTGATCATACTCCGAAACAGGCGTTTCGGGCTACTTCAGCAGGACTCTGGTGCCCTTGATCTTCTGCGTGGAGAGCGTGCCGAGAAAGTCCGGCACAATGCGGTCCATGAGCTCGAAATACGAGGAGAGCGCGGGCGTTTCGTTCTGCGCGTTGTAGAGCACTTCTTCGCGCCGTGACAGGGACGAGATCGTCGCGCCCGTGCGGCCGTCGATGAACACGAACTTCGGCCGAAGCATGAAGCCCTTGCGCTCCATGTAGATACGCGTGGGGACGACGCGGCGGCGGCCGAGGCCGTCGTAGACCTCGGTTTCCCGCGTCACGAGGCCCGACGAGGTGCGCGGCGTGAACAGCACCGAGCCGGTGACGATGAGCGGGTTCTGATATTCCTCGCCGATGCGTTTCCAGTAGGCCGTGTTCGCGAAGAGGCGATCATACGGCTCGAGATCCTTTTCGTCCTTGATCTTCTGCGGCAGCGCGGTGGCGGCGGTGTTGTCCGCGGCTGACGTCGTGCGGACGCTCGGGCCCTCGGCGGGCAGACTGTTGTCGGCGGTGGCCGCCTTGTTCTGCTCCTGCGCCACGTCGACGAGCTGAATCGGATCGGCGTCGATCACGCGCAGTTCGGATTTCGTGCGGAGCTGGCTGCGCAGCAGGCGGACGGTCTCCTGATTCGTGTCGACGTCTTCGGTGCCGCCGGCGACAAATCCGGCCACCAGCACGCGCTGAAACGCGGAGACATCGAGCTTGGCCGGAATCGGCGTCTCGACGGGGACTTCGTACAGCTCCGTGCCGCACGCCGCGCAGAACGCCGCGATGACCGCGGCCACGCCGGCGATCGCGAGCTTACGGTTTGTCTTTCGGCTGAACCGCGCGGTCATTGATTTCCTTGAACAGATCGTAGTTCTGGCGAATCTGGGTATTGTTCGGCTCGAGCGCGATGGCTTTCTCGTAGGCCTTGCGCGCCTTCTCGAGCTGCCCCTCGTGTTCGTAGGCGATGCCGAGGTCGTTGAAGGCGGCGGCGTAGTGCGGATCCAGCTCCACCGCCTTTTCCCAGCGGTAGATGGCTTCGCGCCACAGCCCGCGCTGGGCGACGTTGATCCCGAACTCGACCTGCTCCCGGGCGTCAGACCTGGTGTCGGCCAGGACCGGCGTCGCTGGGAGTGCTGCGACGGCCGCAGCCGCAACAATCAGCGACGCAAGGGAACGTGTGAGGCACAGCTTCATCAGGGGGACTTTGGCCACTATAGCGCACGGAGCAAGCCATGTGCCACGAGTATTCCCTCGAAAACAGGCGTATTTCCCGCGCTTCGGCCGCGGCGATTTACGAAAGGTGGTCGCTGCTGTCCACGTCCGTCGAATTCGCGTCGCTATAATAGATGTCGGGAGGCTGGTCCGGCGCGCAACCTCGGAGCGCCGATGCCTCTGTCTGTCGGTTCGTCTTCCTCCCAACATCTCGACCTGATCGCCCTTTCGCTGACGCCGTTCAGCTGGCGCCGCAATCTCGGCGAAGATCTGCGAGCGGGCGATTCCGCTGCGTGGATCCTGGATCGCCTGCTGCGCAACGGGCGGCTGAAGCAAAACGGCCTCGATCGCCCGACGCTGCTGTCGCGCGCGTCGGCCGCCATGGCCCGCGCGGCCGATCGCGGTCTGCACCTCGTCGCGTGGAGCGATGCGTCTTACCCGGCAGCGCTGTCCGCGATTGCCGACCCGCCGCCCGCGTTGTGGGTGCGGGGCAATCTTTCCGCGCTGACGTCGCGCGCCGTCGCGATCGTCGGATCGCGCGCCGGCTCGCCCTATGCACTCGCCGTCGCCGAACGGCTCGCCGCCGATCTCTCCACTCGGGGCATCGTCGTTGTCAGCGGGCTGGCGCGCGGCGTGGATTCGGCGGCGCATCGCGGCGCGGTCGCGGCCGGAGGCGCGACGCTGGCGGTGCTCGGGTCGGGCGCCGATGTGATCTACCCGGCGGAGCACCGCGATCTCGCGCGCGAGATCGAAACCGGCGGCGCGATCGTCAGCGAGCTCGTGCCGGGGACGCCGCCGCAAAAGCAGTTCTTCCCGCTGCGCAACCGGATCATCAGCGGCCTGTCGCGCGCCGTGCTGATTGTCGAGGCCGGAGAGAAGAGCGGGTCGCTCATCACGGCCCGCTGTGCACTCGACCAGGGGCGGGAGGTGCTGGCGGTGCCGGGCAACGTGCTGAGCGGCCGGAACCGGGGCGGACATGGGCTTTTGAGGGACGGAGCAAAGATTGTCGAGTCTGCGGACGATATCTTGGAGGAGCTGGGCCTGCCGTCGCCGCGGACGCGCCGCGGCAATGAGCCGGAAGACCCGGTGCTTGCAGGACTTCCGGCCGGTGAGTCGTGCGATCTGGACGTGATTGCGGAGCGTACGGGACTCGCATCGTCGCGTCTGCTGCCGCGGCTTTTCGAGCTCGAACTGGCCGGATTGATACGCCGCGTCGGCGGCGGCCGGTTCGCCAGGGTTTGACAAGTCGTGTTAGGGTGAAAAAGAAAGATGGCTAAAGCACTCGTCGTGGTCGAGTCGCCCGCGAAGGCGAAGACCATCAACAAATATCTGGGGCGCGACTACAAAGTGGTCGCGTCGATGGGCCACATCCGCGATCTGCCGAAGAGCAAACTCGGCGTCGACGTCGAGAACGACTTCGAGGAAACGTACGAGTCGATCGAATCGCGCAAGAAGGTCATCAAAGAGCTCAAGGACGCCGCGAAGGACGCGACCGACATCTACGTCGCGACCGACCCTGACCGCGAAGGCGAAGCCATCGGCTGGCATCTCATTCAGGAGCTGAAGGGCAAGAAGAGAAAGATCCATCGCCTGACCTTCAACGAGATCACGAAGAAGGCCGTCCAGGAGGCGCTGAACCATCCGCGCGCCATCGACGAGAAGATGGTGGCGGCGCAGCGCGCCCGCCGCGTGCTCGATCGGCTCGTCGGCTACAAGATCAGCCCGCTGCTGTGGGACAAGGTCCGCCGCGGCCTGAGCGCGGGACGCGTGCAGTCGGTCGCGCTGAAGCTCATTTGCGATCGCGAACGCGAGATCGAGAAGTTCGTGCCGGTCGAGTACTGGCATCTGTTCGCGCGGCTCGCCGGTCCCCAGCCGCCGGAGTTCGAAGCCAAGCTCCACAAGAAGAACGGCGACAACATCGTCCCGGCCAACGAAACGGAATCGAACGCGGTCCTGAAGGATCTCGAGGGCGCGAAGTGGACGGTCTCGTCGGTCACGACGAAAGAGCGCAAGCGCCACGCGGCGCCGCCCTTCATCACGAGCAAGCTGCAGCAGACCGCGCGCTTCCCGGTCAAGAAGACCATGATGCTCGCCCAGCAGTTGTACGAAGGCGGCATCGACATTCCCGGACTGACGGGCGGCCTCATCACCTACATGCGAACCGATTCGGTCCGCGTCGCGGACGAAGCGGTGGTGGCCGTGCGCGAGTACATCGGAACCGCGTTCGGCGCCGATTACCTGCCGGAGAAGCCGAACGTCTATAAGACGAAGTCCGACGCGCAGGACGCGCACGAAGCCATTCGTCCGACGTCGATGCAGCACGATCCGGAGACCGTCAAGCAGTACCTGACGCCGGATCAGTACTCGCTGTACCGGTTGATCTGGAATCGCTTTGTCGCGTCGCAGATGCCGCCGTCCACGTTCGACGAGACGACGGTGGATATCACCGCGGGCAACTATCAGTTCCGCGTCAAGGGCACCGTGCCGAAGTTCGCGGGCTGGATGGCGACGTACGGTCAGGCGCTCGAAGAGACGGAGCCGAAGGAAGCACCGAAGGGCCCCGCCGCCGGTAGCGATGACGATGACGACGCGGTGTCGGGCGTGCTGCCTCCGCTGGCCGAAGGCGACGTGCTGGAATTGAAGCTGCTTCGGCCCGAGCAGAAGTTCACGCAGCCGCCGGCGCGCTTCTCCGAAGCGACGCTCGTGAAGGAGCTCGAAGACAACGGCATCGGCCGGCCGAGCACGTATGCGTCGATCATCGGCGTCCTGCAGGACCGCGAGTACGCGCACAAAGTCGAGGGCCGGTTCAAGCCGTCGGCGCTCGGGATGATGATCACGGAGCTGCTGACGAAGAGCTTCGACGACATCATCGACGTCGAGTACACGCGCAGCCTCGAGGACGACCTCGACAAGATCGAGCAGGGCAAGGGCAACTACGCGAAGATGCTCACGGAGTTCTACAAGAAGTTCAAGAAAGACCTCACGCGCGCCGGCAAGGAGATGATCGATCTCAAGAAGGGCATCGAGATCGGCGAGAAGTGCGACAAGTGCGGCTCCGAGATGCTCAAGCGCGTCGGCAAGTTCGGTCCGTTCATCGCCTGCAGCGGCTATCCCGATTGCACGAACACGCGCGAAGTCGAAGGGCAGGAGCCGGAATCGGAAACCGGCGAGGAAGAAATCGAGCCGTGCGAGAACTGCGGCAAGCCGATGGCCGTCAAGCGCGGCCGCTTCGGCCAGTTCCTCGCGTGCACCGGCTATCCCGAGTGCAAGACCACGCGGAAGCTGATCGCGACCAAGCAGGGCGGGCTCAGGGCCGCCAAGCCCGATCAGATCCTCGAGGAGCTCTGCCCGAAGTGCAATGCGAACCTGGTCATCAAGCAGGGTCGCTACGGCGAGTTCACGGCGTGCACGAAATATCCCGAGTGCAAGTACGTCAAGCACAAGACGACTGGCATGAAGTGCCCGAAGGACGCCGACAAGGGCGGCGAAGTGGTCGAGCGGAAATCGAAGCGCGGCAAGATCTTCTTCGGCTGCTCGAATTATCCGGACTGCGACTTCGTGCTCTGGAATCGTCCCATCCTCGAGAAGTGCCCGAAGTGCGACGCGCCGTTCCTCACCGAGAAGATCACGAAGAAGCACGGCCGGCAGCTCATTTGTAATACCGAAGACTGCGACTACGTCCGCTCCGAGGAGCTTCCAGAAACAGCCGCGTGATCACCATCGTCGGAGGCGGGCTCGCCGGATCGGAGGCGGCCTGGCAGGCTGCGTCGAGCGGTGTGCCCGTCACCATCCACGAAATGCGGCCGGTCCGGCCGACCGCCGTCCACAAAACCGACCGGCTCGCCGAGCTCGTCTGCAGCAACTCGTTCCGCGGCGACAAGCTCGACAACGCCGTCGGCCTCCTGAAGGAAGAAATGCGGCGTCTCGGCTCGCTCGTCATGCGAGCGGCGGAGGAGTGCCGGGTGCCCGCGGGCGCCGCGCTTGCCGTGGATCGAGATCGGTTCGCTCAGGTCGTGACCGACACCCTGGCGCAGCATCCGTTGATTGAAGTCGTTCGCGACGAAGTCACGAAGATTCCGATCTCAAGCGAACGCGAGCCGGTGATTCTTGCCACCGGGCCGCTGACCTCAGATGCGCTGTCCGCGGACCTGCGGCAGCTTGTCGGGCAGGATTACCTGTACTTCTACGACGCCATCAGCCCGATTGTCCTCGCGGAGTCGATCGATCGCGAGAAGGTGTTCAGGCAGTCACGCTGGGATCGCGACGTCCGGCTGAAGCCGGACGCTACGCACGCACGCGCCTCCGATCGTAGCGTCCGCCTTCAGGCAGACGCCGGTTGCGGCATCGACGATGGGCAGGGCGACTACCTGAACTGCCCGATGACGCGTGACGAATACGAACGTTTCTACGATGCCGTGATTCACGCGGAGTCCGCGACGGTGCACGACTTCGACAAGGAGAAATTCTTCGAAGGCTGTCTGCCGATCGAAGTGATGGCGCACCGTGGGGCCGACACGCTGCGCTTCGGACCGATGAAGCCGGTGGGGCTCGTCGATCCGAAAACCGGCCGGCCGCCGTACGCCGTGGTGCAGCTGCGTCAGGACAACATCGCCGGCGACCACTACAGCCTCGTCGGCTTTCAGACGCAGTTGAAGTGGGGAGAGCAGGAGCGCGTGCTCCGCCTCATTCCGGGCCTCGAGCACGCGGAGTTCGTCAGGTTCGGCATGGTCCACCGCAACACGTACGTCAACGGACCGGCCGTGCTCACGGACACGTGGCAGGTGCGGCACCGGCCGGCGCTGTTTCTTGCCGGGCAGATGTCCGGCGTCGAAGGGTACGTCGAGTCGGCGGCGTCCGGACTGCTGGCGGGTCTCAACGCCGCGGCCCTCGCCCGGGGAGAACCGGTCATGGCCGCGCCGAGGACGACGGCGATTGGCGCGCTGGCGTACTATGTGTCGCATGCCAATCCGGCGCATTACGAGCCATCGAACATCACCTTCGGCATCATGCCGGCGCTGGCGGCTGATGCCCTGCCGGGGCGCCAGTCGAAGAACAAGCTCGCGAAGAAGCTCGCTGTTGCCGATAGGGCGCTAGCCGATCTGCAGACCTGGATGCATGGACGCACGTCTCAAAGAATTCCTGCAATACATCCGGCTTAACCGCAATGCGTCCGCGCATACGGCGCGGGCGTACGCGAGCGACCTGTCGCAGTTGCTCGATCACGTCGCCGCCGCGTCCGGCGTTCCGCGATCGAAGCTGAAGGCAGACCATCTGGATCGGCTGGCGCTGCGCGGCTTTCTCGCGGACCTGCACAAGCGCGGGCTGTCGCGCGCGTCAGCGGCCCGCAAGCTCGCGGCGGCGCGGACGTTTCTCCGCTACCTGCGTCGTGAAGGTCTGATCGACGACGACCCGGGCGCGCTGGTGCCGACGCCGAAGCGCGATGTCCGCATGCCCGTGCATTTATCCGAAGAAGAAATGGGCCGGCTGGTCGACGCGCCGTCGCATGACGGCCCGCTCGGCCGCCGCGACTGCGCGATCCTCGAGCTGTTCTACGCGTCCGGTCTCCGGTTGAGCGAGCTCGCAGGCCTCGATCTCGACGACGTGAATCTGAGCGCGCAGATGGTGCGCACGCTGGGGAAGGGCGGCAAGCAGCGGCTGGTGCCATTCAACAAGAGCACGGCCTCGGCGCTTCGCGCCTACCTCAAGGATCGCGAGCTGCTGGTCAGGGCCGGGACGCAGACGCGCGGCCGCCGATCGGATCCGCTGTTTGTCAACTATCGCGGCACGCGGCTGACCGTGCGGAGCGTCGATCGGCTCGTGCGGCGGTACGCGACGGCCAGCGGCGCGCGGCCGGGCGTCAGCCCGCACGCGCTGCGTCATTCGTTCGCGACGCACCTGCTGCAGCGCGGCGCCGACCTCCGGGCCATTCAGGAACTGCTCGGCCATGCCCGCCTGAGCACCACGCAGCGCTACACGCACGTCAACGCGGCGCAGCTCCTCGATGTGTACGCGAAAGCGCATCCGAGGGCGGGAAAGGCCGGACGGGCAGGAAGGGCGGGAGCGTGATCACGGTTTACACGGGACCCATGTTCTCCGGGAAGACCCAGGCGCTGATGGCGCGCCTGCAGTCGAAGCAGCGGGCGCACAAGAACGTGCTCGTCGTGAAGCCCGCGCTCGACGATCGCTACGACTCGGTCGATGAGATTGTCGTCAAGCAGAAGACGGCGCAGCGGTTCGAGAAGCACGCGTCGATGGCGGCGTATCCGATCAAGAGCGCCGCGCAGCTCGGCGCGCTCATCGGGGAAATCGATCCCGACATCATCGGCGTCGACGAGGCGCAGTTCTTCGACGAGGACTTCAGCGTCGCGCTCGACGTCATCGCGCACAAGTCGGGCGGACGCGTCGGCGACATGCCGATCGTCAGAAACCTCGAGATCTATGTGGCGGGGCTCGACCTCGACGCATGGGCGAAGCCGTTCGGCCCGATGCCGCATCTGCTGGCGATCGCGGATCGCGTGGAGAAGTTCATGGCGAACTGCTTTCAGTGCGGGCAGGACGCACGCTTCACGCAGAAGATCGGCGGGTCGGCCGGCCGCATCGAAGTCGGCGCCGATGATCTGTATGAAGCGCGGTGCGGCGCCTGCTGGACGCCGCCGGTTCAGTGATCGCGTTCTAGGACGCCGCGACGGCGGACACGGGCGCCTCGGCGAGCGGTGCGGCCCGGCGTCCGCGCGGAAACTCGATGCCGAGCGTCTTGATCTTGTAGTTCATGACGCGCGGGCTGATCGACAGCAGCTCCGCGGCGTCTTTCTGCACCCAGTTCGACATCTTCAGCGCTTCGACGAGCGCGGCGCGCTCGACGTCCTCGAGGGGAATGCCCGTCGGCGGAATCCTGACCACCGTTGACGGCTGGTCGCGTCCAGACCCGCCCGCCGTGGGCGTCTCCCCAAGACGCAGATCCAGGCCGGCGATCGCGCGCCCTTCGGCGAGCAGCATCGCGCGCTCGATGGTGTTCTCGAGCTCGCGGATGTTGCCCGGCCAGTTGTAGCGCATCAGGAGCTTCTGCGCGTCCGGCTCGAGCCCGTCGATCTTCTTTTTCAGCTCGGCCGAGAACTTGCGGATGAAGGTGTTCGCGAGCGGCACGATGTCGTCCTTTCGCTCGCGCAGCGGCGGCATCTCGATGGAGACGACGTTCAGGCGGTAGTACAGGTCTTCGCGGAACTGGCCCGCGGCCACCATCGCCGGCAGGTCGCGGTTGGTCGCGGCGATGAGCCGCACGTCCACGCGCAGCGTCCGGGTGCCGCCGAGGCGCTCGAACTCGTGCTCCTGCAGGACGCGGAGGATCTTGGCCTGCGTGCTCGCGCTCATGTCGCCGATTTCGTCGAGGAACAGCGTGCCGCCGTCCGCCTGCTCGAAGCGGCCGATGCGCTGCTTGTCGGCGCCGGTGAACGCGCCCTTCTCGTGGCCGAAGAGCTCCGACTCGAGGAGGTTCTCCTGCAGCGCCGCGCAGTTGACCTTCACGAAGTTCCGCGACGTGCGCAGCGAGTTGTGATGGATGGCGCCGGCGATGAGCTCCTTGCCGGTGCCGGTTTCGCCGCGGACGAGCACGGTCGTGTTGCTCTTCGCCACCTTCTTGACGATATCGAGCACGCGCTGGAGCGCGGGGCTCGTCCCGACGATGCGATCGAAGTCGTAGCGATCCTGCTGGGCGTCGCGGAGGTACTCGATCTCGTTCTTCAGGCGCTTCACTTCGAGCGCCTTGTCGATCTTGACCTCCATCTCCTCGATCTCGAACGGCTTCTGCACGTAGTCGAAGGCGCCGATCTTCATCGCTTCGACGGCCGTGTTCACCGTCCCGAACGCCGTCATGAGAATCACGGCGGTCGTCGGGTGCAGCGCGCGCGTCGTGCGCAGCACGTCCATGCCGTCGCTGCCGCCCATCTTCAGGTCGCTCAGCACGACGTCGAAGTAGCCGTCGTGCAGGCGCTCGATGGCCTGGTTGCCGTTGCTGGCCTCTTCCACGTCGTGGCCTGCCTCGGTGAGTCCGCGGACCAGTCCGCGGCGGATGGCGTCGTGATCGTCGGCGATGAGAATTCGGCCCATAACGTCCCCTGGATTTGGTCATTTGGTCATCTCGTCATCTGGTCACTGAATGGGAATGACCACATGACGAGATGCTCAACTGACCAGTTTTATTTAAACGGTGCCGCGGCGCTCGACACCGGCAGCGTCACCCTGAACCGCGTGCCTGTTTCCCGACTGCTGCTCAAATCGATGCGCCCGTCGTGCGCGTCCACGATCTTTCTCACGATGCCCAGGCCGAGTCCGGTGCCCTTGACCTTGGTCGTGAAGAACGGGTCGTAAATGCGATCGCTCAGGTCTGGCGGAACGCCGGGGCCGTTGTCGGCCACGTCCACGACGATCGTGGGCGCGAGCTCCGGCGCGACGCCAAAGACCGGATCGGGCTCGATCGCGCCGCTGGACGCGGTAATCGCGATGGTGCCCTTGCCCTCGAGCGCTTCGAATGCGTTCGCGATCAGGTTCGTGAACACCTGGCAGAGCTGGTGCTGGTCGCCCTCGATCATCGGCAGCCCGTTCGGCACGTCCATCGTCACGGAGACGCCGCCGCGCGGGGCCTTCGACTCCGCGAGCAGCACCGCCTGATGCAGCACGTCGGCAATCGCCGTGTGTTCGACCTGCAGGCGCACGGGCCGGACGAACTCCAGCATCTCGACGACGATCGCGTTGGCCAGCTTCGCTTCGCTGATGATGTCGGCCAGGATCGCCTGCGCGTCCTTCTTGTCCGGCACCTGACGCCGCAGCAGGCCCGCCATCACTTCGATGCCGGCCAGCGGATTCTTCAGTTCGTGCGCGATGCCGGCGGCCATCTCGCCGAGCGACGCCAGCCGATCGCGCAGGCGCTCGCGCTCTTCACGCTGCTCGACCTGCGTGAGGTCCTTGAAGAACATCACCGCCCCGATGACCTTGCCGTTGTCGGGGGCGTCCTTCACCTGCGAAAGGGTGTAGCCAATCACGCGATCGAGATCCTTCAGTCTCAGCTCCAGGCGGTTCGGCAGGTGCGTCAGCTCGAATGCCGCCGTCAATACACGCACGATGTCGGCCCGGGGGCCCAGAACTTCGGCGAACGGCCGGCCGATGTCCTCGGGGTCGGGCGTCAGCGCGAAAATCCGGTACGCCTCCTGATTCATCAGGGCCAGCGTCCCGTCGCGACGCACGGCGAGCACTCCGTTCGCCATGCTGCTGACGATGTGCCGGAAGAAGCGATCCTCCGGCGCTTTGGAGTGGCGCTGGCCGCCACGTGCCTTCAAACGCCTGGTGTGGTCGGCCATTTCGCGCACTACTCGTCCTCTGCCATGTGGATGGAGGGGCAAACCATATGCCTGAGCTTACGGATTGGATCGATGCAACAAGCCACGCGAGGTCAACAAGTTACAGGATTGACCTGTAACGAGATCGCAATGAACTATAACAAGACTGTAATCAGATCACGAATTTGTCAGTGAGGCGTCATCAAGGATTGAAGCTCTTCCCATCGGTGCATCAAATCGCCCACCTCCCACATCAGGGCCTGGTGGCGGTCGATGACCGGCTGCGCGGCGTCGCGATTGTCATAGAAACCGGGCGCCGACATCGTCTGCTCAATCTCGCGGATGGCGTTCTCGCATTCGGCGATTTTCGTTTCGAGCTCTTCGATTTTCGCGAGCCGGGCCTGCGCGGCCTTCTGCTCGCGCCGCGCTTCGGCGTCCGCGCGCTTCTTCTCGGCGTGGTCGATCTTCGGCTTCGCCGGCGGGGCCGCGGCCGCGTGGGTGTGCTTCGCGGCCTGCTTCTTCACATCCTGCGACCCTGCCGTCCTGCCATCCTGCAATTTCTTGGGGGCGCCCTGCGGATGTTCCTTGTGCCAGAGAAATTCCTTGTACGTCCCCGGATACGCCAGGGCGGTGCCGTGTCCGATGTCGATGATCTTCGTCGCGAGCCGTTCGACGAAGTACCGATCGTGCGAGACGAAGATCAGCGTCCCGCCGTAGTCGACGAGGGCATCGAGCAGCACTTCCTTCGAGTCGAGGTCGAGGTGGTTCGTCGGCTCGTCGAGGAGGAGCGTGTTCGACGGCCGCAGCAGCATTCTCGCGACGGCGAGCCGCGTCCGTTCGCCGCCCGAGAGCACGCGCACCTTCTTGTAGACGTCGTCTCCGGAAAAGAGAAATCCGCCGAGGATGTTGCGGATCGCCGGCACCATGTCATTGGGCGATCCCGACGCGAGCGTCTCGTAGACGGTCGGCGCCGGATCCATCCGCGTCGCCTCGTCCTGCGCGAAGTACTGCATCACCAGGTGATGGCCTTCGATGCGCTCGCCGGCGTCCGGCGCTTCCTCGCCCGACAGCATCCGCATCAGCGTCGACTTGCCGACGCCGTTCGGCCCGACGAGCGCGATGCGGTCGCCGCGCTCGATGTGCAGGTTGAGCTTGTCGAAGATGACGAGGTCGCCGTACGCCTTGCGGACATTCTTCAATTCAAGGACGGTCCGGCCGCTCTTCGCGCAGGACGGAAAGTTGAAATGGATCTTCTTGCGCTCCGGCGGCACCTCGATCGGCACGACTTTCTCGAGCATCTTGATGCGGCTCTGCACCTGCGACGCCTTCGTCGCCTGGTAACGGAACCGGTCGATGAACATCTTCACGCGCGCGACCTCTTCGTCCTGCTCGCGCTTGGCCTTGCGCAGCGCCTCGATGCGCGCCTCGTGCTGGACGATGTAGTCGCTGTAGTTGCCGACGTAGTCCGTCAGCGTGCGGAGCGTCAGATCCGCGATGCGCGTGACGACGGCGTCGAGGAAGAAGCGATCGTGCGAGACGAGGATGACGGCGTGCGGGTAGCCGTTGAGATACTCCTCGAGCCAGTTGCGGGCTTCGAGGTCGAGATGGTTCGTCGGTTCGTCGAGCAGCAGCAGGTTGGGCTGGCCGAGCAGCAGCTTGGCGAGCGCGATGCGCATCTGCCAGCCGCCGGAGAAGGTCTCGCACGGTCGCGCGAAGTCGGTGGTTGTGAACCCGAGGCCCTGCAGGACGGTCGCCGTCTTCAGCTCGATCGAGTAGCCGTCGCGATGTCTGAACGTGTCCTGCAGATCGCTGTAGCGCGCGAGCATCTCGTCGTGCTCCGCTTCGGGAATCGACGGATCGCCGAGCCGCTCCTCGACGGCGTGCATGTCGGCCTTGATGGCGAGCAGATCGCCGAACGCGCCCGTCGCTTCGTCGATGAGCGTGCGGCCGCTGTGCGCGAGGCCGTCCTGCGGCAGGTAGCCGACGGTCAGCGTCGACGGCTTGAGGATGGCCCCCGAGTCCGGCTCGTCGAGCCCCGCCATCATGCGGAGCAGCGTCGTCTTGCCGGCGCCGTTGGGGCCGCACAGGCCGACGCGCTCGCGATCGGTGATCTGCCACGTGACGTGGTCGAACAGCACCCGATCGCCGAATGACTTGGTCAGCTCTGAAAGCTGGATCAACGCTTCGGACTATTCGCCGAGGGCTTTGGCGGCGGCGGCGAGCACCTGCGGGACACGGAAGGGTTTGGTGAGATAGCCGGCGACGCCGAGGTTCACGGCTTCAATGGCGCTCGACTCGGTCGAGAACCCGGTGATGATGATGACGGGCAGATCGCTCTTGTAGCGCTTCGCCTCGCGGATGACGGTGAGGCCGTCCATGCCCGGCATCTTGAGATCCGCGATCAGCAGGTCATACGGGTACATGCGCATGCGCTCGAGCGCGGAGCGGCCGTCTGGCGCGACGTCCACGTCGTATTCGGCGAGCGCGAGGGTTTTCGACAGCAGGTCGCGGATGCTGGCTTCATCGTCCACGACGAGGACGCGCGGACGCGCCGTGCCGGCGGCGGGACGCGCCGGCGTCGCAGACACGGGCGCGGCGGCTGCCGCGCGCGATCCCCCGCGCGGACGCTGGCTGTCGAGCCACGCGTCGATGTCGCGCTTGCGGAACCGCCACTGGCGGCCGACGCGGACGGCCGGAATCTTCCCGGCCTTGATCAGCCGGTAGACCGTCCGCAGATTCACCTGGAGGTACTCAAGCACCTCCTCGGTCGTGAGAAACGTCTCGTCCATCATGCGTTAGCTCGCTGGAGCGCCTGGTCGCGTCGGCAGCTCCACCGTGAACATCGCGCCGCCATCAGGGTGATTCGCCGCGAGAATCTGTCCGCCGTGTTCCTGGACGATGCCGTAGGCGATGGCGAGGCCGAGGCCCGTGCCCTTGCCGACCTCCTTCGTCGTGTAGAACGGCTCGAAGATTCGCGACAACGCTTCCTCCGGAATTCCATTGCCCGTATCCCGCACGGTCGTGATGATGCGGCCGTCGGCCTTCGTCGACGTGATTTCAATCCGTCCCGGCCGTCCGGCGGCGCCGATCGCCTGCTCGGCATTCATCATGATGTTGAGGAATACCTGATGAAGCAGCAGTGGATCGCTCTGCACGCGGGGTAGCTTCTGATCATAGTGTCGCACGACTTCGATGTCCGCCGCACGGCAGGCCGGCGATCGTAGTGCAACGACCTTCTGCAGGATGGGCGGCAGTGACACCGCGCGCCGCGCCAGCCGGCGGGATCCGGCGAACACCAGCAGGTTGCGCACAATTTTGGCTGCCCGGTCGGCTTCACGGTAAATCGTCTGCACTTCCTTGCGCAGATGCTTGGGGAAGGCCCCGGTGACGCGGAGCAGTTCGAGGTGGCCGAGGACGCCCTGCAGCGGGTTGTTCAGTTCGTGCGCGATGCCGGCGACGAACTGGCCGAGCGCGGCCAGCTTTTCCGACTGCGTCAGGCGCTTGCGCAGCTCCTCGCGCTCAACCTCGAGATTTGACTGCGGCGTCAGGTCGCGCGCGACGAGGACCATGCCGGTGCGCCGCCGCTCCTGATCGAAGAGATCGGTGACCGTGAACATGAACGGCCCGCTCAGCGCGGAATCATCGATCTCGCACATGGCGGGCGTCGCCGTCTCGGGCCGAAGCTCGCGGCGCTCCTGCTCGGCGAGCCACGCCCCGAGCTCGGGGCCGACGCATTCCGCCAGCGTCTGTCCGACCAGCGCGTCGCGCGATCGTCCGAGGCGGTTGGCGAACGCCTCGTTGACCTGCACGATCTTGCCGAAGCGATCGGAGACGACCACGAGATGCCAGATCGAGTCGAACGCGTTTTCCAGCTCGCGCCGCGATCTGATCACGTCGTCCAGAAGCTGCGTCGTCTCGATGGCGTTCGACAGCTGGCGGCCGAGCTCGTCGGCGCGATCGAGGAGTTCGAGTTCGCCGCCCGCCTCGACCCGCGCGCCGTCGAACACGATCGTGCCGAGCGCGCGGCGGTAGCCGCGCAGCGGGACCGTGACCGTGCACGTCGCCTCTTCGCCGGGGGACAGGAGCTCGGCGCGCGTGCGCCGCATCGCCACGGCGGCGGGCGCAAGCGTATCGTCCGCGCTGACGCGGACGCCGCGTGACACGTGCTCGGGATCGGAGGAGCCCTGGAGGACGAGCTGGCGCCCGCGGCGATCGTGCACCCACACCGATGTGCGATCGGCCCCGAAGAGACGGTTGGCGCCCACGCAGAAGATCTCGAGGCCGGCCGTGAGATTCAGCGTCGCGGAAATGCTCGCCGAGAACTCCTCGATCAGCTCGCGCAGGTCGCGGTGCAGATCGTCGCGCCGGCGGAGGCGCAGCAGCTCGATGGCGGTGACAAACGCATCCGACGTCGCGAGGCTCTCGAGGCCGATGGCCGTGATGTCGGGCGCGTCGGAAAATCCAATCGCCAGCAGGCCGATGCGTTCGTCGCGCTTCGCGAGCGGCAGCAGGAGCGCCGTCGGCGTGCCGATGCGCAGGCCGAGGTCGGGCATCTGCCGCGCCAGATCGGTGACGAGCACCGGCTCACGACGGGCGAATGTCTGTGCCAGCAGCGCGGCTTCGTCCGGCCCGGGCGACCACGGGTCGACGCGAAGTTCGTCGAGGCCGTAGCCCGACGTCGCGTGCAGCGCACCGCTTCGCGGGTTGTTCTCGAAGAGCAGCGAGCACCCCCCTCCGGTCGCCTCGAGCGCGAAGCAGTGAAGATACGGCAGGAGCTCGGTCGCGGGGGATCCGGCGGCGAAGAGCGCCATCAGTGATGGCGCTGCGGTGCCGGTGCCGCCTGATGCGGACGACAAGGGCTGGATAAGCCGCGATGATCGGATCTCGTGGGACATCTATTACTGGGGTCGCATGGAACAGGCCGAACCGCCGCTGCCGTCGCGAATTGTATGCGATTGCATGAGGTCGCGCCAAGTTCACGAGGCCTTTAGTGCAACAGGCTCGAGTCCAGTAAGTCATGTCAGCCGTATAATTTAGGTGGTGACACACGATCCGGGCTGGGACGAACGGCCAGCGGTGCGTCGCCGGAGTCTAAGCTTCCATATAAGGTTCGGGAACACCCGGACAGAAAAGGCCTGCCGCGCTCCGCATGACGTGGTCGGATGAAGAGCTCGTCACCCGATCAATTGGTGGCGATGCCGACAGCTTCAATCAACTGGTGTTGAGGTGGGAACGCCCCATCTACGCGCTCGCGTACCGTGTGATCGGCCGCGAAGAGGACGCACGCGACGTGTGTCAGGAAACCTTCCTGCGCGCGTTCCGCGCCCTCAGCGGATTCCGCGGCCAGGCGAAGTTCTCGTCCTGGCTCTATCGCATCGCGCTGAACCTGTGCCGCGACTGGGTCCGGCGCCAGCGGCGGACGCCGGTGGTGCCGCTGCCGGAAGACGTCGACGTCATGGAGCTTGCCGCGGCGCGCGAGCCGACGGAATCGATCGAAGACGTCATCGCGCGCCACGATCTGACGCGCGTCGTCGAGCACGCGATGGCGAAGCTGCCCGAGGAACAGCGGACGGCGATCGTCTTGAAGGAGTATCACGGGCTGACGTTCCAGGAGATTGCCGATCTGGTGGGATGCCCGCTCAGTACGGTGAAAACACGTCTTTATCAGGGCCTCGCGGTGTTGCGCCGCGAGCTTGGCCAGAGTGATCAATGAGCGAGATTGCCTGCATCTATCCCGATCGTGACGCCGTGCTCGTCGCGTATCTCTACGACGACATCGAGCCGGCCGACCGTGTGGCCTTCGAGACGCACGTCACGGCGTGCCTGCCGTGTCGCAGCGAGCTCGCCCGGCTGCGAAGCGTTCGCACGACGCTCGCGCAGTGGGCTCCTCCCGAACCGGCGCGTACGTCTTTTCTGAGCGTCGAGTCCCGTGAATCCCAGGGCCCGAATCCCGAATCCCGGCGCCCGACCGCCTGGTGGCACAACGTCCCTGTGTGGGCGCAGGTGGCCGCGGCGATGCTGGTGCTCGGCGCGTCGGCGTCCATCGCCAACCTCGACGTGCGCTACAACCGCAGCGGCCTGACCATCAGAACGGGCTGGTCGGCGCCGGGGCCAGCGCCCGCCGTCACGCAGGCCGCGCAGGCAGGCGCGGCGCCCTGGCGCGCGGATCTCGCGGCGCTTCAGAATCAATTGCGGTCCGAAATGCGCGCGCAATCGGCAACCGTCACGGCGGCGTCGGCTGTTCCCGCGGGCGGAACGCTGTCCGATGCGGAATTCCGCCGGCGCGTGCGCGCGCTGCTCGACGAGAGCGAGAAACGGCAGGAGACCGAGCTCGCGCTCCGAATCGCCCAGGTCCAGCGCGACGTCAACGCGCAGCGGCAGGCCGACCTCACCAGGATCAATCAGAATCTCGGGTACATCCAGCGAGACACATACGGCGAGCAGTTGAAGCAGCGCGAAGTCGTGAATTATCTGCTCAAGGTTTCCCAACGGCAGTAGGCAGGGTTACATCATGAAGACACTCGGTTCACTGGCGGCACTTGGCATTGCGGGATCGATTGCGGTGGCCTCATCGGCCGCCGCGCAGACCGGCGCGCGGCCGATCGAGCCACGGCAGACGCACTATCAGATCGGCGTGATGGAGCGCGTGCTCGAGGGCGCCGTCGAGCACGGCGCCGCGATCATCCGCGATCGCCTGCAGGCGATTGCGCCCGACGCGCCGGCGCAGATGCTCATCCTCGACAACCCGCGCGTCCGCGGCTTCCGGCTGGACAGCTACGGCGTGTTCTTCGACGTCGAGGTCCCGTCGCTCAACGGCACGCTGACGTGGAGCCTGCGTACGCTCGATCAGAACGATCTCGGCCTGCAGAGCGCGCTCAACACGCTGCGCGCGCGACTGGATCCCTCGGACGTCGATCTGCAGCAGGCGCTGAAGCGCGTCGAGCTGCAGGTCGGGCCCGCGACGGCCGCCACGCCCGTGTCCGCGCCGTTGCCCGCGCCCGGGACCACGCCTGCGTTGCCGAATCCGCGTCGCGCGACCGGCGCCGCCGCGAGCGCGCCCGATCGCCCCGTGACCGCGACGTCGGTCGCGCCCGCCGCCGCGCAGAGCACCGCGCCGGCCAGGGGACCGCAGGCCGCCGATCGGATTCTCGACAATCCGAACGAGGCCTATCGCGCCGAGGTCGTCCAGGCGCTGGCCGATGCGATGCTCGATTACAGCGGACCGCTCGCGATCGGCGGGGACGAGTGGCTGACGATTGCCGCGCGCGGCATCCAGGACCGTCCGCGTCTCGGTCCGGCCGACAACGACGGGCAGACCGTGATGATTCGTGTCCGTGGCGGGGACCTGACGGCGTTCCGCGCCGGACAGATGTCGCGCGACGAGGTGATCAGGCGGATCGAGCGGCGGGTGTTTTAGAATACGCCGCATGCGCATTCCCAGACTGTTCGTCGGGGCGCCTCTCGCAGGCTTCCTCCTTGTGGCAAGCGCGTGCGGAAAGCCGGTCGATCTCAACAAGAATCTTCAGATTGTCGACGTCTCGACAGGCTGGGCGGATGCCGGTCTGACCGAGGACGGCCAGAACAAGCTCGTGCCCTTCGTGCAGTTCAAGCTGAAGAACGCCTCGGACCAGTCGCTGCCCGTGCTGCAGGTGAACGCGATGTTCCGTCCGCTCAACGAAGAAAAGGAATGGGGCTCCCGCTTCCAGGGCGTGACCGGCTCCGAAGGATTGTCCGCAGGCGCGACGACGCCTGTGATCATGCTTCGATCCGACCACGGACTCACTGGAACCGATCCTCGCGCGGTGATGATGAAGAGCAGCCACTTCGTCGACGCGCGCGTGCAGTTGTCGGCGAAATACGGTTCGGTGCAGTGGGCGAAGGTGGCCGAGTACCCCGTGACCCGCCAGCTGGTCACGAATTAGAGAAACTCGCACTAGACTAGACCCGTGCCCGGCGGCGCGGCTCCCCCTTCTCTCGAACGTCGTCTCGGTCCCTGGGACGCCGCCGCCATCGTCGTCTCCAACGTCATCGGCGTCGGCATTTTCATCACGCCAGGTTTCATCGCCACACTGTTGCCGAATCGTGCCGCGATTCTCGGCGTCTGGGCGATTGGCGGCGCGCTCGCGCTCTTCGGCGCGCTCGCCTACGCGGAGCTCGCCGCGCGTCAGCCTGAAGCCGGCGGCGAGTACGTCTATCTGCGCGAAGCGTTCGGCGGCCTTGCGGCATTCCTGACCGGCTGGACGTCGTTCGTCGCGGGATTCAGCGGCGCCATCGCCGCCGGCGGCGTCGGCGTGGCCGCGTATCTCGATCGGCTGATTCCCGGCGTCGGCAACGCGACGCCGATCGCCGCGTCGCACATCGGCCCGCTGTCGGTCACTCTCTCGATGCGCGCCATCGTCGCGATCGGCATCATCGTCGCCCTTGCGCTGGTGCAGATGCGCGGCGTCGGTCTCGGGCGCGTCCTCCAGAATTCGCTGACGACGCTCAAGGTCGCGGCGCTGCTCGTGTTCGCGGCCGTCGGCTTTCTCGTGACGGGCGTCAGCGCGCAGGCGTCATTCCCGCTCGACGCGCCGGTGCACGCGACGAGCTGGCTCCTCGCGCTCGTGCCCGTGATGTTCAGCTACTCCGGCTGGAACGCCGCCGTCTATGTCGCCGAGGAAATCAGGCAGCCGGTGAGGAACGTGCCGCGGGCGCTGATCATCGGCACCGTCGCCACGGTGGCGCTCTATCTCGCGCTCAACGCCCTGTATCTGCGCGTCGTGCCGCAGGATCAGTTTCTGGGAGGCGTCGCCGTCGGCGAAGTCGCGGCCGAACGCCTCTTTGGATCGGCGGCCGGCGTGCTGTTCGCCGTCGTCGCGGTCGTGATCATTCTCAGCAGCCTGAGCGCCATGACGACCGCCGGCCCTCGCGTGTACTTCGCCATGGCGCGCGACAACGCGTTCGTGCCCGCGGCCGCGCGCGTGCACCCGCGCTTCCGGACGCCGGCGATCGCCATCATCGCGCAGGCGGTGTGGAGCTCGCTGCTTGTGCTGTCAGGCACGTTCGAGCAGCTGCTCACCTACACAGGTTTCGGCGTGATCCTGTTCTCCGCGCTTGCCGTGCTGTCGCTGTTCTTTGTCCGTCGCACGGCGACTGAAGCCGCCGTCTTCCGCGCGTGGGGCTACCCGTGGGCGCCGGCGCTCTTTTGCCTGGTGGGCTTCGCAATCGTCATCAACACGATCGTCGAAGCCCCTGGCGTCGCATCCGCCGGCCTTGCCGTGATGGCGGCAGGGATACCCGTCTATTGGTGGGTGAAGAAGGGCAAAGGGCAAAGGGCTAAGG
>Ga0153915_10000565_pt1 | contig 34484 bp, 19 predicted proteins | sample Opewatmetagenome_2_FD_107003 | JGI IMG/M metagenome (GOLD analysis project Ga0153915, IMG submission 107003) | Freshwater wetland microbial communities from Ohio, USA - Open water 3 Core 3 Depth 3 metaG | ecosystem: Environmental > Aquatic > Freshwater > Wetlands | place: USA: Ohio, Lake Erie... | reverse complement strand
CGGTCTCGGTCCCGCGATCCAGTTCCGTGGCAGCCTCCGCCGTCTGCGTCTCGCCGTTCTCGGCGGCGCGCGGCAGCAGGATCCGGAAGTAGGTGCCCTGCGAAGGCGCGGAACGCACCGTGATGCGCCCACCGCTCTGCGTCACGGTGCCGTAGACCGTGGGGAGCCCCAGGCCCGTGCCCTTGCCGGGCGCCTTGGTAGTGAAGAATGGTTCGAACAGGTGCGCCTTCACCAACGGGTCCATCCCGGTACCGGTATCGGATACCGACAGCTCCACCCATTCGCCGCATCCGCCATCGGGATTGCCGGTCGCGATGGCAAGCGTGCCCCCCTGCGGCATGGCGTCCCGCGCGTTCACCGCCAGATTGATGATGATCTGCTCGATCTGTCCGGGATCCGCCAGGAGGAACGGCGCGCCCGCCTCCAGGCGGAAGGAGAGCGCCACGTTCTCCCCGATCAGCCTCTGGAGCATCATCTCAAGATTGACGATCAGTTCGTGCAGGTCGATGACCCGCGGCTGGAGGACCTGCTTGCGGCTGAAGGCAAGAAGCCTCTTGGTCAGATCCGCGGCCCTTTGCGCCGTCCTCTCGATCTCCCCGATCCCCTTGCGCACGGAATCCGTCAACCCCTCCTCCGTGCGCATCAGGGTGGAGTAGCCCAGGATGGAAGTGAGCAGATTGCTGAAATCATGGGCCACCCCCGCGGCCAGCCTCCCGATGGCCTCCATCTTCTGCGCCTGGAACAGCTGTTCCCTGAGGCGCGACGCCTCTTCCTCGGCCCGGATGCGTTCCGTGATGTCCAGGAACAGGAACAGGCGCTTCGAGGAGATCCAGGTTCCCGCGATCTTCATGACCCGGGCCGTTCCGTCCGCGCAGGTCACGCGGTAGTCGCGCTTCGTGAAATCGGAGCCGTCCCATCTGCCGTCGCGGCCCATTGACTCGCGCCATACGGACAGGACTTCCTCGCGGTAGCGATCGTCCGGATAGGCGCGGCGCCACCAGGCGTCAATGTCGGGCAGGTCTTCCACCGTGTACCCGAAGACGGCGTGGAAGCGGTCATTGAGGAATTGGAAGCGGCCCTTGTCGTCGGTTACCGCCATGGGAATCGGGGACTTCTCTATCAGGCGCCGGAAGATTTCGTCGCCCTCCCGGAAGATGCCATCCTCCGGGAGATGCATCGCTTCAGCCTGTCCCCCGATTGTGCGTCCAGAGGCAGGCAGATCGTCCGCTTTATTCATGATGTCGGATAGATAGTAGCATCATTGTGCAGGGAAATAAAGAGCCGTTTCGGGAGCCGCTTTTTTGAAAGGGACGATCCTTCGGAGGCCGCCGGGTACCGCGCTTGAGGCCGTCGAACATAGATTCTATGAAACAGAAATTGACATTCATCCTCCATGGACCTATCCTGCATTCCTGACGGGAGGCGGGGTTTGAAAAAAAAGGGACCCATTCGGATCGGCGTGGTCGGCGTAGGGCGGGGACAATCGCTTGCAGGCAATATCGGGGACCTTACGGGCACCCGGTTGGTCGCCATCTGCGACACCTGGGAGGAGCGCCTGGACGAAGTCGGCAAGAGGCTGGGAGTCGCCACCTTCACGGACTACGAGAAGTTCCTGTCCTTCGACATGGATGCCGTGATCCTGGCCAACTACTTCCACCAGCACGCCCCCTTCGCCATCAAGGCCCTGGAGGCCGGGTTCCACGTGATGAGCGAAACCTCCGCCTGCAAGACGCTGGCCGAGGGGGTCGCCCTGTGCCGGGCCGTGGAAAAATCGAAGCGGATCTACATGTTCGCTGAAAACTACCCCTACAACGCGGCCAACCAGCAGATGTCCCGTCTCTACCGGGAAGGGGAGATCGGACGCGTGCTGTACGCGGAGGGCGAATACAACCATCCCATGTCCGTCGACAGGTACCTGCGCCTCGCTCCCGGATGCGGGCACTGGCGCAACACCATGCCCTCCACCTACTACTGCACGCACGCCCTGGCGCCGCTGATGACGGCCACCGACGAGATGCCCGTTTCCGTGAACGCCCTGTCGATCCCCGACGAGGAGTACAGGAAGGAGTCCGTCGTGCAGGGCGATCGGGGGTCCGTGATCCTGGTGCGCACCGACGGCGGGGCGGTCTTCCGGCTGTTCCAGACCTTCCTCCCGGGCCACAGCGTCTGGTACCGGATCCACGGCACCCACGGGCTGGTGGAGCACGTCCGCGGTTCCGGCTACTGGGGGCCCGGGCTCCTGCGGGTGGTGCACGAGGAATGGGACAGGAAGCCGGGCGTTGCGACCGAACGCACGTTCGTCGCCGAATTTCCGGAGTTGGCCGACAAGGCCGCCGCCGCCGGGCACGGGGGCGGGGACTTCTTCGTCGCCTGGCACTTCGCGGAGGCCATCCGCTCCGGCAGGCAGCCCTACCTGGACGTCTACCGCGGCGTATCCATGTCCGCCGTGGGGATCCTCGCCTGGAAGTCCGCCCTGGCCGGCGGCGCCCCGTTCTCCATGCCGGACTTCCGCAGGGAGGCGGACCGCAGGAAGCACGCGAAGGACCGCTGGTCCCCGTTCCCCGAGGACGCGGGACCCGGACAACCGCCCAGCTCCGTGCACGGACCGCACCGGCCCACCGCGAAGGCCCTGGCACGCGCGCGCCGGGTCTGGAAGGAAAACGGATACGACGGGGTCTGACGGGCAGGGCGGTCAGGGGGCGGGCGCCGTCGGCTGCAGGGCCTTCCAGCGCCTCTCCGCGTCGGCGTCCCAGCGGACCGCCAGGAATGCCTCGAGGTACCCGCGCGCCTTCGCCGGATCCTTCAGGGGGCCCTCGTAGAGGTCCGCGAGGAAGACGTACACGGAAGCGTCCTTCAAACCGGCGGACAGCATGGCCTCGAGCCCGGAAGCGGCTTCCGCCCAGCGCTCCATCCGGTACCAGCGCACGGCGTTCAGGTACATCAGGACGGGATCCGCGGAATCAAGCTTCCGCGCGCGCGCCAGGAAGGCTTCCGCTTCCTCCCACCGGCGGGCCTCCAGCGCCTCTTCCGCCATGGAGAGAAGCTGCGCGAGGGACGTCAGGCGGAGATACATCACGTCCGTTCGGCTGCGGAACGAAAACGACGCCGTCAGTTCCTCGAATCCCGCCTTGCGGGCCTTCACCTCATGGGCGCCACGGGAAAGGGCCGGGACGAGGAAACGGCCCCTGATGTCCGTGACGGGGCCCTCCACGCCGTCCACGCTGATCCGCACGTCCGGGCAGGGCTGATTGTCCCCGTCGTAGACCATCCCGAAGAGCTGGGCCGAGACGAACCCGGATCCGGAAGCCTCCTCCGTGGTGGCGCAACCGGCGCAAAGGAGCGCCGAAACCGCGAGAGCCGTGACGATCGCCTTCCCCATATCCTACCTCTTCCTGGGAACCGCATACAGCCCGTCGCCGTGGCGGACCACGATGCGCTCCGCCGCGTCCTCCACCAGGATCCAGTCCGACGTATCGTCCCGGGAGACCTTGATGAGCCGGCCGCTGCGGGAGTCCTTGACGTAATAGAACGGTTTCCCGTCCATGCCGCTGAAATGCCCGACGTAGGAAAGCCATGGCGCCTCCAGGGGCTTTGCCGGTTCCGGTTCCGGAGCCGCGGCCGCGGCCGGTTCCACGGGCGCCTGTTCGACGGGCGGCGGCGCCATGTAGAAGAGCCGGACGACGGCATCCGGATCCGCAAGCTCCGCCGGGGAGTCGGCCGTCTTCGCGGCGGCCTGGGCCCGTGATGCCCCGAGGGGACGCGCCGGCCCGGCCGCTTCCCGGGGCGAAGGCACGGCCGCCAGGACAAGCAGGCCGGTTGCGGCCGCTGCGAGCAGCGCTTCCGGCGCGGCCTTAATCCAGGGTTTCATATCCGATCCTGAACACGGCATCCGCGACGCCGGTCCCTTCCCGGACCGTGACCGTCAGGGACGGAATCGAGGAATCCCTGTCCGCCTCCGAGACGTCCTTCAGGAAAAGGACCAGGGAGCGGACGGAACCGGTGACGGAGAACTCCAGGTCCTTCCTTCCCTGGACTTCGACCACCTGGTATCGGACCACCGTCATGCCCAGCGAGGTCAGGCGGTCCTTCACGAGCGTTCCGAAGGAGTAGGGGTTCATCTCCCCGGCCGCGTAGAAGCGCGACCTGAGGGCCGCGAGGTCCCCTTTCAGGACTTCCACGCGCGAGACGGCTTCAGCTTCCGAGGGCAGTTCCTTCCCGAGCCTGGCGAGGCCGGAGCGCAGTTTTTCCGACTGCGATTCCGCGGCTTGAAGGCGTTCCATGCCCAGGTTGACGGCGACGGCCAGGACCGCCAGCGCCGCCGAGGCGGCCAGGACCGCCAGAAGCCGTTTTTCCCTGCTATCTGGCATTGAACGCCCCCGAGAAGGAGAAGCGTTCCCGGCCCGTTCCGTCCTCCGGAACGACCTGGGAAAGCCGCACGTCGCGGAACGCGGGGTTCCGCCCGAACTCCTCCATCAACCGCAGCGAGTCCGGTCCCACCGCCTCGATGCGGAACCCATCGTCGCGCACCGTGAGGCTGCGGATCATGGCCCCGCCGTCTAGGACCGTGGCCAGGTCGGAGAGGAACCGGTAGAGATCCGGAGGCTTCCTGGACCCGATCCGCCGGATCTCCGCCTCCAGGGCGTCGGTTTCCTTCCGCCTTTCCAGGGCGCCCCCCACCTCCTTTTCCACCGCCGCATAACGGATTTTCAGGGCGTCCCGCTCGGCCTCCGCCGCGCCCACGCGCCGGTAGAACGCGAGGAGCGCGAGCAGGGCCACCGCCGCGGAGAGGACGGCCATCCGGAGCCGGCGGGGCGGAAGACGGGGGCCCCGTTTCCGCTGCCCGAAAACCCCGGCCCCGCGGTATCCGGCCGCAAGCTCCGGAAGGCCGCGGAACTCCGTGCCCCGCGGCGCCTCCCGGGATTCGGCTGCGACGACGATGGTTCGAAGGTCGTCTCCCGCCTCCATCCACGCGGACGGATCCGCCTCCCCGTCCAGCCGCCGCATGACATCCGTCACCGGCAGGCCGCCACGGAACTCGATGCGCTCCACCCAGTTTCCCATATGGAACAGGACGCGCAGATCCCCCCGCTTCCGCGCCAGCGGGCGGACCAGCTGATAGGGGAGGAACAGGGGGGCGCCTGCGGAGGCCTCCCTGTACTTATCCAAGGCCTCCCTGCGGACGATGAAAACCACGGCCCTGCGCTCGCCATCCCGGATCTCCAGCAGGAAGTCGAACACCGTCTCCGCGGGATTCCCGGGGTAGAGGCTTCTCAGGCGGAAGCGGATCAGGGCCTCCACGTCCCGATCCGCGACGGGCGGGATCTTGAGGATCCGGACCTGGAAGTCAGGCCGCGCCATGAGAAGGCCGTCGAAACGCCCGCCGTCGCGGGCGGCCGTGTTCCCTCCGATCCCATGGATCCCGACCAGGCCGTCCTCGAGCTGCCCGCACTCCATCCGCTTCACGGAATCCGCCTTTCCTCCACGACCTGGAAGACGGGAGGACCGTCGCCCGGAATCCTGGCCGCGACGGTGACCAGCTCCCTGCCGCCGCGCGCCACGCGGACTCTCCAGAACCACGTGACCGTTCCGAGGTACTGCCAGACGCGGCTGTCCTCCGGAGCGGTCACCAGCCGTTTCAGGTCCTCCGGGCCGATCTCGGAGCTCCCGCGGGCGTCCAGGATGCGGGCAGCCGTGCCCGCCGGTTCCGTGACCTTCCATTCGGGGTAGGCGAGGAGCTCCTTGAGCACGAGCGGATCCAGGTAGTGCACGTTGAACACGGGTTCCGCGTTGACCAGGGGGAAGAGGGCATCCATGCCGGGACCCAGGATCTCCGCCAGATCGCCCGTAGCGGCCAGCTTCCGGTCCGCAAGCAGCCGCTGGACGCGCGCATGGAAGCCCTCCGCGCCCGCCTCGTCCCCCGTGCGCAGGGCGTAGAGCCTGCGCAGCACGAACTCGTCGGTGACATTGACGTTGGCGTATCCCCAGCCGCTGCCGTGGCTCTCCAGGGCCTTCTCCACGAACATGTCCCCATAGCCCGCGAGGATGTCCGCGGCGGGCCCCCTTTCCTCCCGCCTCTGCTGCAGCTCGTCCGCCGTCCTTCCCGGCCGCAGGAGGTCCCCCAGGCCCGTTTTTTCCAGCAGGTTCTTCTGGATCCAATTGGGATTGAATCCCGCCCCCGCGTCGCTGAGGTCCACGGCCGTCCCGTCCGCCGCCGCCTCCCGCACGGCGTCCCACACCGGATCCAGCGGGGAATCGCGGTCGGGGGACGGATCCGCGCAGAGCGCCCGGAGCACCTTTTCCGCGGCCGCCGCCATCGCCCGGTCCTCCTCCTCCCGCGCCGCGCTGCGTCCGGCATAGGAGGAGGAGGCCCGAAGGACCATCGCCCCGCCCGCGGCCGTGGAGGCCAGGAGCACGAGGAGGGCGAGCGCGGCCATGGAGGCCGAACCCCGCGTGCGGCGGGCCGCGGCGTTCATCGGGAAGCCCCCCCGCGCAGCGGAGTTCCGCCAAACCGCCCCGTGACGGCCAGCACCCGGCCGCCGTCGGTCTCCAGCTCCACGGAGACGCCGTAGGGACGGCCGTCCGCGTCGAGCGCGGAGAGGAAGACCGCGCGGCGGAATCCGGCATAGACCGCGGCGCTTTCCCCGTCGCCCAGGGAGAGCCTTCCTTCCCGGAACGACATGAGAAGGCCCTTGTCCGGGTCCCCGTCAAGCCAGGCCACGCGGCACTCCCCGGAATCGAGGCTCATGGCGTGCTCCGCGGTCCAGTAGGGGGTGCGCACCCGGCCGGCCAGGCCGCGGAGACGATCGTCCAACTCCAGCAGGCGCGCCGCCTCCATGGCCCGATCCCGGATGTCGGAGGCCAGGCGCAGGGACACGGCGGCCGCGTTCCATGCCCCCAGGGCGAGCAGGGAGAGGATGGAGAGGGAAACGAGGACCTCGACGAGGGTCCAGCCGTCCTCACGGCGCGCGGTACAGGACCGTCCGTTCCCGCTCATATGCGTTCCTCCGCTCGATGAGGGCCAGGGCCTACTCCTGCCTGCGCGCGGCCGTCCTTCCCGCCAGGCCGATGCAGCCCAGGAAGACCGAGAAGCCGACAAGCACGATGCAGAGCGCCCCCAGGGCGTCCAGCAGCACGTATCCGCCGTCCCCCGCCCCCTTCAGTTTTCCCATGAGGAGACGTCCCTGTCATTGCCTTCCCCGCCTTCCCTGCCGTCGGCGCCCCAGGAGCGCAGGGCGAAGGGCAGCCCGTTGGGGCCGGGCAGCGCGTATTCGTAGGCATTGCCCCACGGATCCTGGCCGATCTTCTTGTCCACGTACGGGCCGTTCCAGCCCGAGGGCACGGGTTCCAGCACGGGCTTGGACCACAGCGCCTCCAGGCCCTGGTCCTTGGTCGGATACCCCCTGCAGTCCAGCGCGTAGGTCTGCAGGGCCATGGAGAATGTCTCGATCTGGCTCCTGGCCGTGACCTGGCGCGCCTTGTCGATGTAGCGGAACGCCATGAAGCCCACGGAACTCGTAAGGATGAGGACGATGGCGATGACGATCAGGACCTCCACGAAGGTCCATCCCTCCTCCCGCCGCGCTACAGGACGTTTCCGAAGAGGGAGAACACGGGGACGATGAACGCCACGACGAAGACCACGATCAGGACGCCCAGGACCACGATCAACGCGGGTTCCACGAGCGCCATCAGCCTGCCAAGCCATTGCTCGACCTCCTCCTGGTAATAGGAACGCAGCTGTCCGAAGACCTTCTCCACGTGGCCCACGCGTTCCCCCACCGCGATCCATCGGCCGATGCGGGCCGGAAAGAGGCGGCTTTCCGAAAAGGCGGCGGACAGCTTCCCGCCCTTCATGACGTCGGATCGGATGCGCAGGATCTCCTCCCGCAGGGCGCCGTTGTGCACCGCACCGGCCCCTTCCCCCAGGGCCTCCTCCACGCCCACGCCCGCCGCGGTCAGCGTCTCCATGGCGAAGGCGAAATTGAGGACCTCCCGCCGCAGGAGGAACGGCGCGGCCAGGGGGATGCGCAGCAGCGCCGCGTCGATGCGCAGGGCCGTGGGGCCGCCGCGACCGCGGGCCTGGACGGCGAACACCAGGAAGGCGGCAAGGGCCAGGGTTCCCGCGCCCAGGACCGCCATGCCGACAGTCAGGGACCCCGTCAGGGCCTCCACCTTGCGCCCCATCTCCGGCCCCAGCTGCGCGAATACCTCCCGCATCCTGGGCAGGAGATAGGCGACGATGAACAGGGAGGCGAGCAGCGCGACGCCAAGCACGAGGGAAGGGTAGAGGGCCGCGGTCCCGAAACGGTCCCGCAGCTTCCTGTCGTCGGTGAGGTAGGAGGAAAGCCTCGAGAAAACCTGGTCCAGGTTCCCGATCCGTTCCCCGATCCGTACGAGGCCCCGGTAGACCGGCGGGAAGCTTTCCCGGGCTTCGTCCAGGGCGTCCGCCAGCGTGCCGCCCTTGCGGATGCGCTCCAGAAGCAGGGCCACGAGCTCATTGTCGTTTCCGCGCGTGGACACCGTCTGTGCGACCTCCAGCGAGTCGCGCAGGGAGAGCCCGGAGGCGAGCATGAGCGCGAGGAGCCCCGTGAGGTCCCCGACGGTCCTGCGGGAAAACCTGCGGACCCGCCTCCTTGGGCCTTCCTTCAGCTCCTCCACGCCGAGCACGCAGGCGTCCCTGGAGAAGAGGTCCCGCAGCAGGGCCTCCTGCGAGGCGGCGTCCCGCAGGACCTCCGCCACCCTGCCCCTGCCGTCCGCCACGCGGCAACGATACACCGGCATCAGACCACCGCCGCCTTCACCACCTCTTCCATCGTGGTCACGCCTTCCACGGCCTTGCGCAGGCCGTCGCGCAACAGGGCGACGAACCCGGTGGATTCCAGGTGCCTTTCCATGGAGGCGGCCGGTTCCCCGGAAAGGATCATGCCCTCCAGCACCGGATCCACGGAGAAGGCCTCCACGATGGACGTGCGCCCGGCGTAGCCCGTGCCCCCGCAGGCGTCGCAGCCCCCGGCGCGCCAGAGGCGGTCCGCGGCCAGGCCCTGCTTCTTCAGCAGTTCCGCCTCCCCGCGGCCCGGAGCCTTCTCCTCCCTGCAGGCGGGACAGAGGCGGCGTACCAGACGCTGCGCCATGGCCCCCCGCAGCACGGCGGCCAGGAGGTAGGGCTCCACGCCGATGTTGCGCAGCCGCGCGATGGCGGAGAGGGCGTCGTTGGTGTGCAGCGTGGAGAGCACCAGGTGGCCCGTCAGGGCGGCCCGCACGGCGAGGTCCGCCGTGGGCGCGTCCCGGATCTCCCCCACCATGATGACGTCGGGGTCCTGGCGCAGCACGCGGCGCAGCAGGCTCTCGAAGGTGAGGCCGATGCGCTCGTTTGTCTGGATCTGGTCCACCCCGTCGATCCGGTACTCCACGGGATCCTCGATGGTGACGATCTTCACCCGCTCCGAGGCGATCTCCCGAAGCAGGGCGTTGAGCGTCGTGGTCTTGCCGCTGCCCGTGGGGCCCGTGGCCAGAAGCAGGCCGTGCGGGGAGGAAGCGAGCGAGCGAAGCAGGGAGACGATCCGCACGTCGATGCCGAGGTCCCCGAGGCCCTGGGGGACGCCCGCCGCATTGAAGATCCTCAGCACGATGGACTCCCCTTCGGCGATGGGCACGATGGAGACACGCATGTCGAAGGCGCCCTCCCCCAGGTGCACGGAGAGCCTGCCGTCCTGCGGCAGCCTGCGCTCCATGATGTTCAGGTTGGCCATGATCTTGATGCGGGAGGCCACGGCGGGGAACTGCGCCTTGCCGATGCTCACGACGGTCCGCAGGACCCCGTCGACGCGGTAGCGCACGCGGGCCTCCTCCGCGAAGGCCTCGATGTGCACGTCCGAGGCGCCCTTGCGGATGGCCTCGATGAGGATGCTGTTCACCAGGTTCACGATGGGCGCGTCGTTTGCCAGGCGGTCCAGCAGGAGGCGTTCCTCGTCGTCCGTGACGGCCGCGGCGCGGTCCTCCTGGGCGGCGAGGCGGCGGCCCAGGTAGGCGGAGAGCTCCGAGCGCTCGATGGAGCGGAAGGACACCGGCCTGCCGTGGAAACCCTCCAGGCAGGAGACCACCGCGGCGTCCACGGGATCACAGACGCCCACCAGCACCCCGGCGGCGTCCTCCCGCAGCTTGATGGCCGAGTTGGCCTCGATGTACTCCAGCGGGTACTGGCCGTCCCCCTCCGGAATGGGGAGGAACTCCGCCAGGGCGGCGCGCGGGAAGGGGCCCGTGCCGGGAAGGCTTTCCGCGCTCATCGCGTGGCGCCTTTCACGTGTTTGTTGTAGAGCTCCTCCATGCGGCGCGAGGCGTCCAAGGCGCCGCCGTCCGGGTATTCCACGTGGGGCACGATGTAGATGACGAGCTCCGTGTCCTGGTCCTCCGTCTCGATGCCCTGGAAAAGCCGGCCGAGGAGGGGGATGTCCCCCAGGAGGGGGATCTTGGAGACGATCTCGCTCGTGTCCTTCTGCATCAGGCCGCCGATGACCACGGGCTTTCCCGAGACGGTGCGCACGTTGGTGCTCACCACCCGTTCCGAGGTGGGCGGGAGGGTGGCCGTGTCCGTGGAGGAGACGGTGCCCCTCTTGGAGACGGTGCTCGACACCTTCATCGTGATCATCCCGTCCCCCGAAACCCATCCGTTCATGGCGATGATGAGGCCCGAGGTGATCTCCCGCGTCACCCCGGTGTAGGTGGTCTCCCCGGTGTCCTCGTCCACCTCTGCCTCCCGGTACCTGTAGGTATCGGTGTTCTGGAACTTGATCTCCTGGCCGGAGAGGCCGTTCACCGTGGTATCCGCGAGCACGGAAGCCTTGTTGTTGCCCATCTCGAGGCTCAGATCCAGGGCGAACAGATATCCGAACGTGGAAACGATGTCGAAGTTCAGCGAGAAAAGCTCCCCGATGCTTCCGAGGAACGAGGAAAGCTGCGTGGCGTCCTCCAGGACGCCGTCGTTCAGCGAAAGGCTCCAGTCGATGCTGTCCCCCCCCTGGTACTGGATGACCAGCAGGTCGTAGCGGATCTGGGGGATCGGCCGGTCCATCGTGGAAAGCTCCCGCAGGAACTGCTTCCGTTTCTCCTCCGAGCCGGTGAAGAAGACAGTGTTGGCGTCCGCCGTCTGCACGACGTCGTCCTTGGTCACCGACGGGGGGAGGTTTTTCAGCAGCGTCTCCGCCTGGATGTACTGCAGGCGGACCGGACGGCCCTCCTGCTTCCGGTCCACCACGGCCAGCCATTCCTCCAACGCCCTCCTGCCGTCCTCCGTGAGCGGGAGCACGAAGGAGTTGCCCTGCGGAAGGGCCACGGGCTTGGCTCCGCCGAAGGAGGCGGGAAGGATGGAGGCCACCTCGCTCACCTTGAGCCAGTTCAGGTCGAAGCGGCAGTACGACCTGCCCTCCAGGGGCCTGTCCAGGGACCGGATGAACTCCTCCACGGGCCCGATCTCCTGCGCGCTTCCCGAAAGGATGACCGTGTTCGAGTTCTTGTCCAGGCGGAACAGGTTCTGCGCCGCCATGTCCTGGGGGAAGAGGTTGGGAAGGTCCTGCACGGAAAGCCAGTTGAGGGGGATCTCCTTCACGGTCTTCAGCTTCTTCATCACGTCCGCGCGCTGGATGTCGAATACGTAGTAGATGCCGTTCTCCACGGCCACGTCCGCGTTGGCCTGCTCCAGGACCAGGCCCAGGGCCTCCCCGAAGCCCTTGCCGGAGAAGTGCAGGTTCTCCAGAATGGCGTCGCTCCTGAGGAAGAGGGAGTACTCCACGCCGGCCAGGCGGAAGAGCTCCACCAGCAGGTCCCGCAGGCGCACCTTGTCCGCCTGGATGGAGTAGAAGCCGTCCTTGAGGGCCACCGGCGGGGCGGGGGGAGCCGCCTTGGCGTCCTGTTTGGCGGCCGACGAGTCCACCCGCTTCACGTAGAGGAAATCCTCCGCCGATTCCACCAGGTACTCCGGGAAGCGCTTCACCAGGGTCTCGAGGATCCTGTCCGGCTTGGCGTTCTCCATGTGGACCGTGATGGTCTCCTTGGGCAGCGCGTCGAAGAGGATGGTCCTTCCCATGGCCTTGGAGAGCGCGCGCAGGATGAGGCGGATCTCCACGTCCTCAGCGTCCACAGTGGCCGTGCCGGCCTCCCTGTTCCAGGCCGCGCGCACGCGGGAGACGTAATACACGTTCCCCTCGCTCCAGGAGTACATCTTGTAGGTGGAGAGGAAGACCTTCAGCGCGGAATCGAAGTCCGTGTCCGTGAAGTAGTACGAGGCGGTGCCCGTCACCGTCTCGTCGGGCACGATGGACCTCCCGGCCATCTCCCCCAGGGCGAGCAGGATGTCCGTGACGGCCTGGTTCTTGAACTCCATCTCCCTGATCCGCTGCGCGGGAAGCGGGCCGGCAATGAGGAGTAGAATGCCGATCCAGACGCGAATGCGTTTCATGCGGGAATCCCCACGGCCATCGCCACGGCCGCGCCCAGCGAGAGGAAAGGCGCGAAGGGAATCCGCGTCCCGCGGTCCGCCCTGCGCATGCCCAGGAGCGCGACGAAAAAGAGGATCCCCGTCACGGAGGCCAGGAACAGGGCGAGGAACCAGGAGCGGAGGCCCGCGGCCACCGCGATGAGCGCCGAGAGCTTGGCGTCTCCCAGGCCCATGCGGCCCTTGGTGAACCGGTTGATGAGCCAGAAAACCGCGAATCCGACCGCGCATTCGACGGCGGCCGCGAGGGGCGCCCCGCCCGGAAGGAGCAGGGCGAGCGACAGGAACGCCGCGATGCCGCCGAGGGACAGGAGGTCCGGGACGCGGAACTCGCGGATATCAAAGATGCAGATGGGCACGGCGAAGAGGAGGAAGAGAGGAAGACGGTAGGAAGGAAGCAAGAGCGACATCCCCCTTTCACCAGCGGTCATCGCCTGCCGGTCCACTGCGCATTCAGCGACCAATAGGCAATGCCAATTATCATCACGATGCTCGCGAAGTCAATAACGCGCGTATTTCAAGATCTTCATGCCCTCCGGAGTGTAGCAGTTCTTGTATACGGACAATCCTTCATCGACGAAGGTCTCAAATCCGGTCCCGGCGGTCCCGTCCGAGATGGCGATCATCCGTTGAGCCAGCAGTTCCCCTTGTGGGAAAAGATGAAAACGGTTTCCCTTCCGCTTCCACGCAGGGACCAGACGCTGCGTCCGTCCGCGGAAACCGAAAGGAGGCCTGTCCGGTCCGGTCCCGGGAAAGCCGAGGCGCCATATTGCGGCAACAGACGCATGTCGGCGAGCCGCAGCGAAAACGGTGCGCCGGCCGGTCCCGCCACCAGGGGCACGGTCCGCTCCCCGGCAGGAAAACCGAAGGAACCGAGCAGGCGTGAGGATGTATATCCGAAGACCAGGGAGACCCGGTCTGACTCCCTGGAGGCAGGTGGGAATACGAAGATGCCGGAATCGGACAGAAAAACGCGGGAAGGAACGGAACCGATCCCGAAAGGGCGCTTCCAGCGCAGGTTGCCGTCGGTTCCGAGGAAATTCAGGTAGTAGCCTTCGAACGTCACGTACCCGGTTCCCTCGAGGTAATGGAACACATTCATGCGCGGCGAAATCCCCCTCGCGGACCGAAAGGGAACGTAGCAGGCGCCCTTCCGGGGAAAAGACGGCAATTCGAACCTTGTAGAAATCCGGAACGTGGCCCGCGCAGGACCGGTCCATGGCGAAGAACAAAGGCTTCCATTCCGCGTCTTCGGAACGTTCGATGCCGATCCGGTCCATGTCATCGCCGGACGGGATCCAGGTGGATTCGGACTCTCTCCAGGCCGCCTGCGCATGCAGGGAGGCAAGAGATGTTAAATGGAGCGGCACGAACGATCCCCGTTTCATCCACCTATTTATATCCCCGATTTCATCCGCCGTCCAGATTTAGGATATAGTATCTTATAGATAAACATGAAAATTAATTTTGAAATTCGAGAGCTATGGATATATGATGCTTGCCAGATACGTGATTCTCATAAGGGTCTTGGAGGAGCCTATATGAAGAGCATGCATCCATGGCATTTGTCGTGCCTTTTCGCGATGGTCATCACCGCCCTGTTCGTATCGGGCTGCATTTCTCCGACGGATCCGGGCGCCGTGGCGTCGAACAATGCCACGCTTTCCGTCATTTCCCTTTCTTCGGGACAGCTGGATCCCACATTCCAGGCCTCCATCTTCGATTATAGATGGCGTCCGGGAAGCCAATTCGGTATCGTCGATGTCCAGTTCTTCGTAGACATAAACGCCGACGGCAGCGTCAACTCCGGCGATTATCATGGATACTACGGCTGTACGGGCATGAATCCACCAAGCTCCAGAAATGTGGTTATTACGGAAGGTCAGACGTTGATGGGGATCGATATATCGGCCGGATTGAAACCATAAGCGCTGAAGAGGAGTCTCCCATGAAAGAACTGGGCACCGCATTTGTCGTTCTTGCTTTTTTTCTACAGCCGTGCGCACATGGTTTTTGCGGAGGAGGAACCGAAGTTGATACATCGAATCCAAACAACCTTCGAATAACGAATATTTCCAATGGATACTGTTCATCAACTATCCATTTTGCATGGGACGCTATGACATCAGCAGTCATGGGATCATGGAATGAATCAACACATGGTGATGGCGATGAGGAAACGACTGTTTCAGAATTGTGTTACCTAGAGGAGTATTCGCTTTCTTACGCTAATTACACAAATCCTTCTTCATGGACCCTATTAGCAACGGTTGATAGCAGTACTACCTCTTGCTCATGCAGCCTGTCGGCGGGTAGTTACTATTTTCGTCTGAGAGGCGAGTACGAAATCGTGGCTGACTATAAGGAAAGTATTTTTTTAACTACAGTCTCTATTGATATAACTGGTCCCACAGCACCCTCGGTATACGCTACACCAACAATCTGGACAAACAATTACGTTGCCTTATCGGCATCGGGAAGTACGGACACGGAGTCGGGGATGGGTTATTATCAGTACAGTTTTGATAATAGTTCATGGCAAAACGGAAATTACTATCCTCTTCGTCAAAATGGAAACATATGGTTTCGTGCAATAGATAACGTAGGAAACTCGAGTGCAAGTACATGTGTTAATGTCAGCAATATCGATAAAGAAGGGCCTTCGGCACCCAGCAACCTTGTTGCAAGTTCCTCATGCGTATACGATTCGGTAACACTTTCCTGGGGATCGGCAGCATATTGGGGAAGTCCCGTAGCATATTATACAGTAAATCTGGGCTCCATTCAGAAAACAACTACATCCTCAACTTGTTCTTTTTCTGGACTCTCGGAAGGTCTGAAAACGGCATCTGTATATGCGGTAGACACTGCGGGGAATGCCGGTTCTGCATCATCACTTTCCATCATTGTGGATCAAACACGGCCTGCAAGCGTAACTCCAAATGTAACCGCCTTTCTTGATAGCAACCGAAACTCATATCTACGGATCACTTGGTCGGAAGCCACGGATTATCCTGTAGCAAGCGCAAGTGGCGTGAAAGCATACCATGTCTTTGATGGTACGACTCAAATATGCAATGTTTCCAAAGGCGGAACCTATGTTTATGACTACCCGGCTTCGCTTAGGGGTTTGAGTCACTCCATTTCCGTGGTCGCTACTGACAATGTTTCTCCAATAGGCAATAGCAGTGAAGCGAAGATTGTTACCGCGTATACAGTCGCTGAAGCCCTGGGGATCGAATCATGCGAAGGGCAACCAACAACCAAGGATGGCAACGACAATCCAGTCTATACGAACAGGCTAAGTTTCCAGCCGGATCAAACATACCTGGATTCCAAAACATGCGGGACGGTATCAGGGTATCAGCTATACCGCTACAGGCCAAATGATGCGACCGGAAGCATCATCGAGACATTCTCCCCGCCACTTGATGGAAACAAGTTTTGCTTCGATGACGTGATGAGCGGGGTTGAATACGCACATGAAAAAATGAGTTATAAGCTCAATACTGTATATACGAACGGAACGAATGAGTTGGGTGGCGACATTATCGATTCCGCAGAGGTATGCAACTATGTGGGCTACGACATTCAGATGGTGAAAAGCGAAGTGCTGATTGTTTCTACGGAGTCGGATACTGACTGGTCAGATGTCCAGGTCGTTACAAACAAGCTCTCCGACTACAAAGTTAAGTTAACCAGCACGACCGATATTGAAGGCGATACAATCCAGGCCTTCCTTGAGGAAACAGGAGGAGCGGAAACGGAGTATTCCGATTCTCTTGGCCTCGACATATTGGTTAGCGAGAATACGCAGAAAATGTTCACCGTAAAGGCCGTGGAATCCCAAACAGGTGCAGATTGGAAAGTGAATTCACAATATGGGACCTTCACTGTCATCTACGACACAATAGCGCCTCAATACACAAGTACACCGGTTCTTGGAACGGAAGACGAAAGTACGACATATGACGGAGAGAACCACACTCCAAAGCAGGATGTTTGGATTCTTGGTCTTCAGGCGCAGGAAGGAGGCAGCGCAGGGCTGTCCGGGATTTCCGCGCTTAATATTTGGAATGAGGGAAATGAGGGTGAAGCAAAGACATATACCTGGGACGGTTCGATAAACAACATAGATTGGAATCTCGAGGAAGGCGATGGAACCAAGATTGTTTCTGTACAAGTAGTGGACAGGGCTGGTAACGCGACGAAGACCTCTCTGAGCACCATTTTGGATACCACGGGGCCCGTCGCAAGCGGCACGGCATTCGGGACGGTGAGCTACGAGAACGGGAAAATACTGATCAGGTGGAACGAAGCCCTGGACAGTTTCAGCGATACGTATACGGATGCTGGATTGCTCACGTATCGGATCTCTGTCGATGGAACCGAAATCGGGACCGAACTGGAAAGGGAGTACAGCTTTGCCCCTGATTCATCTACCGGGAATCGCAAAATTCCCATGAAATTGTGGGCGATCGACTCGGTCGGCAATCCGTCTTCGGTGCAGGAATATGAGAATCTTTACACACCCGCATCGATCGGTTCGATCGCTGCCATTGAAGCGGAAGCGGAGCCGGATCACACGTATCGATTGACGTTCACCAATACCGGATCGGCCAATGCGACGTCGGAGTTTCTCCGCGTCTGGCAGGAGCAGGGAGGGAGCTACTCGGATGTAGATCCGGAGGACGGGAGCGAGCGGTTCCTCGTAACTGACGTCAGCCCACGGGGGACGAGGTGGTATCAGCTTTTCGCAGTGAATGCGTGCGGATTCGAGACGGAGACGGAAGTGGGAAGCTATACCGTGGCGAACGCGATACCGGCAATTCCTTCCGCATTGCTGCCGGATGGACTTTCTACGGCGAACCCGACATTCAGCTGGCAGGGAGAACTCAGCGACGCGGACGGCGATCAGATAACCTACAAGCTGTCCTACAGGCTGGCGGAAGATGGGCAATGGACCGACATTGAGGGGATTGCCAACCTCTATTACGACGCCGATGAAAGCATCCTGCAGATCCTTGCCGACGGCACGGAGATCGAGTGGAAGGTGCTGGCTGCGGATGATTGGGGTGGGGAGGCGGAAAGCGCGGAAACAGCCTTCACCGTAGACGATGTGGCTCCGGAGGCCGTTGTCGAGAAGGTGGGCGACGGGGACCTGTTCACGAACGCGCCAACCATGAAGGTGGCGCTGAAAGATTCGAACGGGATCCAGTACGTGTTGTATACGAGCACGGACGGCTACGCCAGCGGGCTAGAGGCGGTGGTCGTGGATGACGGCGCCGGAGGCTTCACGGCGACAGTCCCTCTGCACGAGAGCCTGCGGGACGGAACCGGCAATGGAATGGCGTACAGGATTTCCTGCGCCGTCTACGATCGGGCTGGAAACCCGACCAATGTGGAATCCACCGACCTCAGGGTGGACTGGACGGCGCCCCTGCTGCCGGACGTGACGCAGAACGCGTCCCTGGTCAACGGGATCATGGCTTCCGCGAGCGGCCGGTTCACCGCGAGCGCGACGGGAAGTGACGATTTCGCGGGGCTCAAGGAGATCGAATACGGATTCGTGAAGGAGCGCGACGGAACGCCGTCGTTCGTCAGAAGCGCGGTATTGAAGCCTGTGGCCAGCCCGGACGGGGACAGAACGAGCGGCACGTACACGGTTCCCGTCACGATGACGGGAACCGACGGCGCCTCCTACTACCTTACCGCGAGGGCGGTGGATCATGCGGGCAATACGTCTCAGACATTCGTGGCGTCCACGGCGGTGCTTCTAGACACGACGGCACCAATGGTCTCGATAGGCATCGCAGGCCTGACGGCCCATGGATCAAGGTTCTACCTGGCAAGCGCGGCTTCGCTTACCGTCGAATCGGACTGCGTGGACGCGGACACGATGGCGTCTCAGGAGTTCGCCATGGCGGCCCAGGGAGACGGAGCAGCGACGCTCACATGGAGGGATTCCATCGAGGCGGCCAAGGCGGATCTGGCGGCGGGAGGCTCCTACGCGGTGGGCATCCGGGGGACGAACTCGGCCGGAGGATCGGCAACCGCATACAGCACGGTATTCACGTACGACCCGAACGCCCCAACGGGACTTTCCATGGATGGGGAGAACATGGAAGGCCTGGTGAAGGGGGAACAGGTCCGATTCCGCGTCGGCGCGGAGGACGGGGAATCCGGAATCCGCATCATCGCGGTGAGCATCGGAAGCATTGCCGGGGGCACGGATCTTTCGGCGCAGGTGCTGGGCAATATTGACGGGCTACTGGTACGGGATGCCGCGGACGGCTGGGCGGATTTCCGGTTCCCATTACCGGATGCCGCTGACGGGGTATACTATCTGAGCATCCGGGCGACAAATGGGGCCGGACTGACGGCCACCGAATCACTGAGCGATCCGATGGTGACGGTTTCCAGCTCCACGGCAAAACTGGTGGTCACGGACCAGGGACCGTACAGCTCGGTAAGCGACAGGCTGCGCGCGAGCTGGTTCTACAACGGGAGCGCTGCTGTCTCCGGATTCCGTTTCCGCGTCATGGGGCCTGACGCGGCGGTACTCGACTGGACCGACACCACGGAGAGCTGCGCGACGGTGGAAGGGCTGTCCCTGGAACATGGCAAGACCTACAGGTTCGAGGTGCAAGCCGCGTTCACGGACGGTACGGTCTCCGCCACGGCATCAAGCGACGGCGTCACGGTGGACCTCACGCCCGCCGTATTCGCCGCCCAGGACGGCTTCACCGTGCCCTCCGCCAGCACGTCGAACGGTCTGCGCATCGGCTGGAACGTAACGGATGCGGAATCCGGCATCTCCTCCCTGCAGGTCATCATCGAGACCTATGGGGCGGACGGAAATACCACGCGCATCGCGGATCCGATCCCCCTGAACGTGGCGGAAGGGGAGACGGAATTCCTGCTTTCCGCGGACGCGGATGGGAGTCCGCTGGATCTCGAGTCGGGAACGAAGGCGTTGGTCACGCTGCGCGCGACCAACGGGGGAGGGGCGACCGTGGACATCACCGGCCCGGCCGTGATGATCGACGACAGCGAACCGCCCGTGCCCGTGGTCACGGACCAGGGCGACGTGATCAACACGATGCAATATCTTGAAGCGAACTGGATCTGGACGGCATCGGACCCGGAGAGCGGTACGAGCGGCTTCGAATGGGCCCTCGTGTCATCCCCGACGGCCGTTGCCGTAGCCACGTGGCACGACGTTGAGGACGGAAGGACCATCGATCTCTCCGTGGTCAGCGACTTGGACGACGCCTCGGTCCGGGCGGACAAGGCGGTGTGGTATTTCGCCGTGAGGGCGCGCAACGCGGCCGGGCTCCAGAGCATCGGGCTGAGCGACGGCATCGTTTATGACGCCACGGCGCCCTTCGTGGCGAAGGTGCGGCTGCTCAATGCGGGAAGCGATCCCCTGACGGCCAGCGAGCTGAATTACGTGACCAGCCTGGAGAACCTGGCGGTCTACATCGACTCCTACGAGGATCTCACGCAGGACATGAACTATCAGGTCGACTCCGGAACGCAATCGGGCGGCGCCTGGGCGCCATCGGCCACCTCCACGACGGTGGTCTCGAACGTACCGCTGATCGCGCTGTCCGAAGTGACCGTGGCGGCGGGGGAAACCACGTCTTTCCGCGGGCTGGTGCTGAACGAGGCGGGCTTGGTTTCCGAATACGGCTATACGCAGGGGGTGATCCTCAGCGCGGACTCGCCGGAAGTGACAGCGGTCCACGGCCGCATGCTCGGATACGACCTGTACTTCGACTGGGACGCGACGGAAGGCGTCACGCCGATCCGCTGTTACTACGCGGCGCTCGTACCCGTGGCGCAGACGAACGGTACGCCGTCCGAATCGCAATGGGCCGCCCTTGGCCTAAGCCGGACGGTTTCTTTCAACAAGGAGACGGATGGCATCGAAGACGGCCAGTACGTGCTGTTCGTGAAGGCGAAAAACGCGGCGGGACTGGAGTCCTCAGCGGTGAAGAGCGCCACTGTGACTTTTGACGACAGCGCCGCGGAGGTGAGCGGGGTCGCGACTCCGAGGTTCGCCTCCACGAAGGTGGCACTCGTGGTGAACGCCGAGGATGGTGAATCCGGGATTTCCGAATACCTCTATGCCGTCGGCACTTTCGAGGAGCCTACCATCTTTTCTTCCGGATGGGTGAGCGCGGCATACCGGGGAACCCGGTATGCCATCGACGTGGCTTTCTCTGGCTTCCCGTCCACGGTGCCTGACGGCGCAATGCTGCGCGTCAGCGTACGGGTACGCAACGGCGCGGGGTTGTGGAGCGCGGATGAGATTGGTGGTGCGATCTACATCGATCAGACGCCAGCCGCCACCCCCACGGTCACGGCAAACGCATATACGGTTTACAAGACGCGCGTAGAGGGGATCGGCTATGCCTCTACAGACGCGCAGAGCGGGATCACGTTGATCAAGATCGCGGCCGTGGACAGCGTGGGTGCAGCCATGCCTTCCGAGGCGGAAGCCGTCGTGGTGGGATCGGATACCAATTTCACTGCGGAAACCGCTGTCACGGACTTCATCCTGTACGGCCTGAATCTGCAGGAGGCCGGCAGCTACCACATAGCCGTACAGGCGAAAAACGGGGCGGGAGACTGGTCCGCAGTGGGATACAGCACCGCGGTCATCGTGGACACCATCGCGCCCACGATCGTATTCGAGGACGGTACCGGCACCAAGACGGTAAACGAAGGACCGACGACCGTAGGGTTCACCCTGAGCGAAGCTGCAGGGGTGAACGTAGGATTCCTGGAGCCGGGAGGGACATCGGCGCAGGGACCGATCTTCGATGCGGCCAAGGGGAGCGGGACCATCGAGTTCCACTACACTGCGGAAGGGACGTACGTCGTTTCCGCCGTCCTCACGGACCTTGCGGGAAACATCGGAAACGTCGAGGAGGACGCGAAGAGCCTGGCGCTGCGCATCAACGCGGCACCAAAAGTCTATCTCGGCGTCCATGAGACAACACCGGGGAGGCCGAGGGTCCTCAGCGCAAACGTTATCGACACCGACGGGGATACTCCGCTGACCTATCTGTGGACCTTCGGAGACGGAAACGGCACCTCGGGTGAAGAGACGCCGACGCACACATATATCCATACCGAAGTCAGGAACCAGACAACGGAGTATACCGTGACCCTGACCGTCACTGACGCGCTGGGCAAGAGCACGACGCAGAACAGCAAGGTCATGGTGGAGAACACCTACAGTGGCATCTTGTACGTAGACGAATACTGGAGCGGGAACAGGGAGATCCGGGGCGACCTCACGATCCCGGCAGGCATCACGCTGACCGTCGAGGCCGGGACTCAGATCATGGCGACAGGGCCGTACGGGCTGAACGTAGAAGGAATACTGACCACCCAGACAGGGACGATGTTCGGCCTCAAGATCACGGCCACATCAGCCTGGAAGGGGATTGGGGTTTCTGGAACCGCCACTTTGACAGGAACGGAGATACGGGAGGCGCAACGGGGGCTGACGACGCTTTCCGGCTCCACGGTGACGGTGACGGACTGCACCTTCCTGGAGAACACGACGGGGGTGCACGCCTACGGATCGAGCCCGCGGCTCAGCGGGTCCTCGTTCCAGGACAGCAAGCGCTACGGGGTGAAAGAGGATGCGGGAGGCAGGCCGCAACTCGATTCCTGTAAGTTTGGCGGTAACCTGTACGATTACTACAGCGAGATGGACGCGGTGATCGAGATGGAAAAGCTCAACGCCATCAATGGCAACTCCGGGAACACGGAAGAGTAGGGGTCGAAATAAATGAAGGCACTCAAGACCACAGGGATCCTCCTTCTCGCGCTCCTCACAGCCGGCGTGGCCGCGTACGGGGTCCCCGGCGCGGCCCTTGAAGTGGAATCGGCGCTCAACTCCGTGACCACGGACGCCGTACGCCCCTGCTCCTACGCCCTGGACGGTGACCCGTCCACGGAATGGGGCCTCGCGGAAAACGCGGCCTACGGGAGACTCGAGATCACATTGAGTACGGAGAACCTCATTTACGGGCTCGTGCTCCATGCGACCGTGACGTCGGATACGCGCCTGGATTTCGAGTTCCAGCAGGACGGCCGCTGGGTGCCCTTCGTCGCAGCGAGCCTATCTGAGGTCAATGCCACCGGACTGTTCGTGGACCTTTCCTACGACCGTGTGGTGAGCGACCGGATCGCCCTCGTGCTGAGCGGCGACGACGCCGACCTTTCCTCCGTACAGGAGGTGGAGGTGAGAGGGGTGGCCCCACAGACGATCCGGCACCGGATACGGCCAACGGGAGTGACGGTTTCCGAGAATGCATCGTATTTCGAGCCGGTGCAGAGCCTGACGGACGGCAATCCCCGGACCTCGTGGTCCGGCGCCTGGAACGGGGATTGGCCGGAAAATGCGGACATCGCGCAAAAAATGCTGAAGGATATCTCCAAGGAGGATAGGCGGTCCCCCCACCACTCGTCTGATGCGGATGCGCAACTGGAGCTGGGGGAAAAGTACAATATCGAAGAGATCCGACTCTACGTGACCGACATGGAACGGGGAAGTATCACCGTGTCCGTCCGCAACGACGGTTCGTGGAGCGTCCTGGGAAGCCTACGGCCGCAGATGCCGGCGGGATGGTACCAGATGGACGCGGGCGGCATCGAAGCGGATGCAGTGGAAGTGTCCATCCCCACGGGTCATTCCAGGGCCTCCCTGGGTGAAGTGGAAATTTGGGGAACGGGATCGAATCCCGGTTCCACATACGAGGACGTGGGCTATGAAACGACACTCTTGGCCGACACGCCGGTGAACTTTCAGTTCACAGTGGAAGAGGGCACGGCAGGGACATTGGAGGTGGCACTCCGCGGAGAGCATTCGGAGAACCTGATGTTGGACCTCAATGGAATCGAGTACCAGATCCAGGAGCCGATACTCGCCAAGGGGCTTTCCATATACAGGCTGGAGCTGGAATCCGACTCGTTCTGGTCCGGGGACAACTACCTCAGGCTACAGCCCTTGAGCGGGGATGCCGAGATCCTGACAGCGCGGTTCCGGCACGAGGAGCTGGACGGGTCCTTCGCGGTCATGGGAGACGAACTCGGCGATGGATTCCTCTTCACGGCGGTCAACGCGACGGAGCGCTCCTACACGTTCGGCAGGAGCCTTTTGCTTTCCGCTCTGGAAGTACATGGGGCGACCGCCGGGACCTATACCCTCAAGGCGTTCCGGAACGGCCGATGGGAGGCGATTAACCCCTCTTCCGTGGAGCAGGACAAGACCGTCTATGAGCCAGGATTCATCACGGACCGGATCCTGTTGGAGACCCGGGGTGCGACTTTGGGGGAGATAAGGGTTCTTGGAAGCCCTACCACGGACCAGGCTCCCAAGGTACGGTTCGTCCAGAGCTGCGAGGAGACGGCGCAATCGGGAATCCTGTATGCGACCGACCAGGGGGTGATCATCGGTTTCGTGGACAATCCCGACGCCGAGGTAAGGGTCAATGAGGTGCGAACCTGGCGTGCGGGGCAGTATTTCTGGACTACGGCCTCCGCCCTGGGCTTCCGCAGTGATGAGCCTCTCACGCTGACCGCCGTGGCGACGGACAACGAAAGACGGACCGGTCAGGCCACGATTCTCTATGCCACCGGACTGGATTCCCTGGCTACTCTGGACCAGACGGACGATACGATCTACTGCCTGACCACGAGCTGCACGATCAGCGGCACGCTGCGGATGCAGTCCGCCACCGTCAAGGTGAACGGAACCACGGCAACGTCCACTAAAAACAGGTTCTCCGCGTCTGTCACCGTAGTGGAAGGGCTGAACATTGTGAGGGTATCCGTGTACCAATGGCGGACCCAACGCCTCCTGGGCACCCTGATCAAGAAGGTGGTCTGTAGCACGAGCCCGCTGCGGCTAATTTTAAAGGAGCCGACCGACGGCGCCTATCTGACCAAATCGACCGTGACATTGCGTGGACTCGTCATGGGAGCAGGGATCGAGTCGGTAACCGTGGGCGGACAGGAAGCCACACGGAACGGCGTGCGCTTCACCTCCCAGCCGGTCACGCTCGCCGAAGGGGCCAACGCGATCGCGATCTCCGCGACGGACCGTTTTAGCCGTACGGCTAACCTCGGCGTCACCCTGCACCTGGACTCCACGGCGCCGACCGTGACGATCGGTCACCCCGTGGACGGCGGCATCCTGGCCACGGCCAACGTCACCATATCCGGAACCGCGACGGACGCCGGTCCGACCTGGGTCTTCGTGAACGGGCGAGCCGCGGAACGCGAAGGGGACGGCTACAGCCTCCAGCTGCCGTTCACGGACGGGCAGAGGTCGGCGAGCGTCTACGCCAAGGACGCGGCCGGTAACAAATCCACGACCTTATCCGTGTCGTTCACCGTGGACACCGTGGCGCCGCAGTCATTGACCGTAGCGGCGGATCCGTCCGGGTGGACCAACAACACGCAGCCCGTGATCAGCTTCTCCGCCACGGACGCCACGAGCGGCATTGACCATTACGAGATGTCGGTGGCTGGCGGAGCCTACTCCGTGGTTGCAAGCCCCCACAAAATGTCCCATCAGGAAGATGGAAGCCATGAGGTCCGGGTGAAGGCAGTGGACCGTGCGGGCTGGACCACGACGGCTTCCACGACAATCTACGTCGACACGACAGCCCCAGCAGCCCCATCGGTCTTCCGCGCCGTGCCCGGAAACGGGGTCATGATCCTGCGGTGGGTGAAGCCTAGCGATGACACGGTGACCTATGACCTGAGCCGGGTCCCCGCCTGGGATACGGGCACGAGGACCTTGAGCGAAGAAGTCTACGAGGACACGGCCGTGAGCAATGGCGGCGAGTACAGTTATGCCATCACGGCCACCGACCACGCAGCCAACACGGGGGAAGCGGCCGGCACCGAAGCGATCGTCGGACTCGCCGTGTCCGGCTACGCGGCATCCGCGGGAGCGGTGGTGGAGTACGAGGACGTGACCCTGTTCGTGTCCCCAGGAAGCCTTCCGGAGGAGGTGGAACAGATCGCGGTTTTCGAGGTACAGAGCGAAGATCTGGAAGAAGCCGCATTCTACCCGATCGTCAGTCCGATCTACGATTTCTGCGCGGTTATTGATAAGAACGGCACGCTCGAGGCGGCCGACGGGGTCAGCTTCGAGAAGCCTTTCCATGCGGTCCTGAACTATGACGTAACCCAGATCCCGGACGATTTCCCGGAACAGAACCTGGGTGCCTATTATTACGACACGATGTGGTCGCGGTGGTTCAAGGTTCCGGACTCCGTGGTGGACATGGAGAATCACAGGATCCTGTTCTCGACCACGCACTTTACAAGCTTCTCCGTGCAGCCGACTGTGCTCGAGGACCTCTCGCCCCAGGAGCTGAAGGACGTAGGGCAATCCCCGTTCCGGACGGACGTGAAACACGGGGGAGTCACGGTGTCTCCGCAGGGGGGAACCGCGATGACGCAGGTCACGGAGCTGACGCTTCCGGGAAAGGCGGGATTCGACTTTGTCCTGAAGCGCACGTACGACACCGCCACGGCGAGGGCCGATGCCGTGGGGCTCAGCCTGAACGCATCGGTGGGGACAAGCTCGATTATAGAACTGATCAGTGGCGGGGCCTTCGATGCGCTGGGATATCTTGCAAGCGCCGGCTGGCAGGTTGGAGCGCAGGTCGAATCGGCCATCAAGAAGGTTTTCCAGAACAGCGGCGATTGGTCCTATTCCATGGGACTCGGCTGGAGGCTGAACCTGCCCTACATGCGCAGCAGCAACAGCACGCTGCTCGTACGGCTTCCCAGCGGTGCGTTCTATTCCATTGAAGGAATGAAGCAGACCGAGGTGGTATCAGAAGAAGACAACAGATCTGTTTCCTTCGAAAACCATGATGGGGAAGACTTCATCCTGCGTGCGGTCCAGGCTAGAACGGATGTGGACATCACAAGCCTCCTGAAAAGTGGGGTGAGTGGATCCGCTGTCGACTCCCTCAAGGATATTCTCGATCGCATGACCCTTCCCGGCTGGGCACTGGTACAGGCCGAGCTGATCATGAAGGATGGAACACGGTACGAGTTCGACGCTTACGGACATGTGACATCTATCACCGATCCTACGGGCTTGAACACCATGGCTTTCCAATATGGAGAGGACACCACAGGATTCCTGCTGTTGAACAGCATCGTAGACAGCATGGGGCGGAAGATCCTGTTCACCTACAACACGGAGTTCCTGCTGCCACAGGTGAAGACCATCAGCGTGGAAAACGATCCGACGGGAAGGTACATAGAGTACACTGCTGGAAGCGCCTTGAGCGAAACAACCCACTGGGTCCTGCCCTTGCTTCAAAAAGCCAGGGACATCGGCGGCAGGGAATGGGAATACAGCTACGACACAAAGTTCCTATTTGGTGGCAACATCGGATTCAGCGTGAACTTCGTCACGCTGGTGGGGGACATCATCGCCGCGGCCGTTTCGGGAGGCAGCGGGTTCGGCGCCGTCAGCAGCATCGTCGGCAAGGACTCGATCTCCGTCAATGGCGCGGTCCAAGCCCAGTTCGTGTTTCCGCTGAACCTTGTCCATGGCCCGGGAACGGGCAGCGTGAGCATCGTCAATTCCGTCAAAGATCTCAGCTATGCGGACAGCGAGTGGACCGACTACATCTGGCTTCCGTTCGTGGGATGGGTACCGACCGGCTTCAGCGCGTCGATGAACCTGACGAACCGTATCCTCACAAGCTCCGTGACGCAGACCGACTATATGTCGTACTCGACTCCGCTCACAACGAACTACACCTACGACTTCGCGTATTACGGGTACGACCAGTTCTACAACAAGGTCACGACGGTCAGCGACGGACGGACAAGCACGAGCATCGACTACGCGGTCGCCGAGAAGACCGTGCTCCGCTGGATAGAGGAAAGCGACGCGGCATCGGAAGGATACATCTTCGTGGCCAATCCCTACACGACCCAGGTCATTCCCTATGAAACCAGGCAGGTCAAGACCGATTCGAACACGGGTTCCGTACTGGAGACCACCGAGACGGAATGGGACACCGCGACGATGCGGATCACGGGGAAGAAGGTTTCGCGGTCCGCGACAAACTATGAGCGTACGGATTACGCCTACGACGACTGGGGGAACGTGATCCATCAGACGAATTACAGGACGACAACCGATGACGACTCCGTGAAGGCGGAGTCAAAGCAGGAGACCTGGGCCTACTACAACTGCACCGAGACCAACCCGTGGCCCGGCTGGGACGTGCCGGACGGATATGCGGCCTCCAGCTTCACAAGGACGATGAAGGACCGGGTCTTGGCCCAGAAGACGGAGGCCTCCGTTCCGAACCTGGATGGCATGGATACCAACACCACAAGAATGTACCGCTACGAGTACAATCCGCTTGGCCAGAAGACCGGTGAGTACAGGAAGGACGGCGGCTCCTGGGCAAAGACCTCCCATGTCTATGACGGAACGACCGGCGAGATCATCAAGACCACGGATCCTGTGGGGCATGTCCGGTCCATCAACTACGACTACGGACAGAGCGGTCAGTACGTCATCAAGGTAGCCGAGGAGGGGGTGAAGGACGCGGATGGCGGATTCAAGGACCTTGTCCACAGCACGGGGTATCAGACAGCCACAGGATTCAAGATCTGGGAAAAGAACGCCCGCGGGTTCGTGACGGCATTCTCCTACGATTCCCTGGGCAGGACCGTGCTGACGGTGAAGTCCGATGAAGACGACGATGCGGCATGGCAGCCGGGAGCGGACTGCGCCGGAGTCAGGCCCGTGAACCCATGCATCCGCGTCGAATATGACGACTCGGCCCTGACGGCCACGGTGACGGGCGCCAGGGGCCAGATGGAGGCGTACGGATACGACAGCCTGGGCCACATGGTACGGATGGAAAAGACGAGCCGCTCGTATGGCGGTGATGGGACCCCGGCGGATGGAGGCAGCGCGGTCCTCGTCAAGACTACCGTGACCTACGATCCGTGGGGACAGATCGTATCCATCGTGAATCCGAGAGGGTACGCAACGGTCTACCAGTACGACGCGATGGGCCGGACGAGCAGAATCACCTACCCGTCGGACGATGAACCCGCAGCCTTCAAGGCTTTTTCCTTCGATTATTCGACAAACACGCAGGTCGTGACCGATGAGAACGGCAACACCGCCGAGGAATCCTATGACCTTGCAGACAAGCTGCTGAGACGCATCCAGGTTGCCGGAAGCGCCACGATCGTGACCCAGTGGTGGTACGACGGTTATGGCAACCTCGTCGCGGAGAGGGACGGCGAAGGGAGAACCACGCTCCACGGCTACAATGAGCTGGGACTGGAGACCAAGAAGACACTACCCCAAGAAACGTTCTACGAGGGAAGGGAAGCCGTCTACAGCCCGAAGCTGACGACGACATACGACCGTGCGGGCCACAAGACGGGCGAACTACTGTCCTTGAGCTCCGGGGATCAGACCGTATCCTATGTGGTCGACGGCATGGGACGCACGATCCGGACCGAGAGGGCGTACACGGACTACTCCGGCCAGACCGCAATTGCCAGCACCGCGGTGGAACTCGCCTTCTACGACGAGAACGGGAACAAGACGGAAATTATCGATGCGAACAACTCCGGGCTGGCAAAAGCGGACCGAAAGAGCAAAGCTTATGCCTACAGCAGCCGCGACAAGATGATGAAAGAAACCGACGAGTCGGGCAACGTCAAGCGGTACGAGTATGACCTCGACGACCACCAAGCCGCCGTCACCGATCCGCGTGGGAACGTGACAGCCTATTCCGGCGACTTCACGATGAAGCAGTACTACGACGACCTGGGGAGGCTCTACCTCGCGGAACTCCCTAAAGACTCGGGCCAGACGGAGAAACCAAGGGTAAGCCTGAGCTATGATCTCCGTGGGAACCTTGTTTCCAGAACCGAGGCCGATGGGGGCATCACGACCTACCAGTACAGCGCCCGCGACAAGGCAATCAATGAGGAGCGTAAGGGAACGACCTCTACGGGATCGACAGTCACGATGACGACCCAACGCACCTATGACAAGGTCGGCAATGAAACGAGCATCACCGACTCCCGGAACCAGACCACCCAAGAGGCCTATGATGCGCTCAATCGCCTGATCCAAGTGACCTACCCCGAGGGAAACACGGAGGAATACGGCTACGACAACGTGGGAAACCGAACCCGGGAGACCAATGGCAACGGCCACTCCATCGTCAGATCCTTCGACTCACGGGGCAAGGAGGTATCCAGCAGGGACGCCTCCGGCTATACCACCCGCACCCTCTACAATGGCCGTGGAGACAGGACCTACCACCGGGATGCCAACGGCAACGTCACCATCTGGACCTACGACGAACGTGGACTTCCGGTGAAGGAGACCGACGCCACCGGAGCGGAGCGAAGGTATTCATACGACGCCGCGGAAAGGCTCACGGACTCCACGGACCCGCGGGGTACCTCGACGAGCATCGCTTACACGGCCACCAACCTCCCGGAGACCTTCACCAGGGTGAACGGCAGCCTGAGCGAGGCCACGACGAACCGTTACGACGAGGCGGGCCAGCTCTACTCCACAAGCCGCGGTGGGGTGACGCTCAGCTACAACATGCCTGGTAGCACCTACACCCCCAATGCCTACGGGAACGTACACGACCTGGGCCGCACGGTCTCCGGTGAGACCTACACCGTGCACTACGATTACGACCAGATGAACCGCGTGACGGCCATCACTTCGCCGGACGGCACCACGGTGCCCTACCTCTACGACACGCTGGGCAGGCTGGAGCGGGTGAGCGGCTATATCGACGGCCAGATCCGCTACGACGCGAACGGCCGCCTGGACGGCTACCGCGCGGTCAACGGTATGAGCGTGAACGCGGCCCACGACGCCAACGGCCGGCTGACGGCGCTTAACTACACCGGCACCACGGAGGCCCTCCAGAGCTTCAGTCTCGGTTACGATGGAGCAAGCAACGTGACCAGCAAGAACGGCTCCAGCTATGCCTATGACGAGCTGGAGCGGTTGATCTCCGCGCGGCAGGAGGGAAGGTTCGCCGTGGACCCGGCGCGGGTGCAGCCTGACATCGGCATGAAGGCTGAGGACTACGGGGAAGGCGGGGTGCTGGACTTCGAAGCGGAAGAACTGACGCTGAGGCTGGACTACGCGGCCATGAGCATCGGAGCGGACCTGGGAGGCAGCTACGAGCTGACGAAGCTTGTGATACGGCCGGAGGCGACCGGGCACAGGATCTCCGTGGACAACATCTCGGTGTCCACCGCGGACTACAACTGGGAAGGCTCCTACGAGAAGCAAACGGACTGGAGCTTCCAGGAGGGCGAGGAAGGGGAGATGCAGATCCTGTTCCGCCAGCCTGTGACCACCCGCTACGTGAAGCTGCACTGCTTCTACGACGACCGGGGCGCGGACAATGAGGCCGTGGACAAGGCGACGGTCCGCAATGACCGCGCGAAGCTGCTTGTCGTCTACTATAATGCGACCATCAGGACCGAAACCTACACTTACGATGCGAAGGGGAACCGGACCACGATGGGGCTGCAGGTGGGGAGTACGATCCTGAACCTCACCTACGGCTACTACACTAACACCGACCGGCTGAAGGCTGACGGGGAGTGGGGCTACGTCTACGACGGGAACGGGAATCTGACAGGCAAAGGCAATGTCTACGTCGACAACGGCAGTACAATAACCCTGAGCACCACGGAAGGGGAGAGCTGGGGCTACGAATACGACCTTGAGAACCGTCTCACGTCGGTGAGGCATGGGACGGCAGGCACGGACAGTCTGGCGCTTGTCACCAGCTACCTTTACGATCCTTTGGGGATGAAGGTGAAGGCCAGCTCGGTGAAGCGCGGGGAGAGCGTCACGATCCACGGTACGGACGGAACCCTGGTCTACGAGAAGACCACGGGAGGGGATAGGAGCTACGTGTACGCCTTGGGCCGGCACATAGCGAAGGTGGAGACGGTTAGCTCCACTTCCACGACGACCTACTACGTTACCGATCACCTTGGCAGCACGGTGATGGAGACGGACGCCACCGGGAGGGTGGTGTGGAGCACGGACTACAGTGCCTTTGGTGAAACTGCCCATGAGGCGGGGTTGGAGGAAGAGGGCGGGAAATACACAGGAAAAGAAAAAGATCCAGAAACACATTTGTATTATTTCAATGCCCGCTGGTACTGTGCGGAGACGGGGCGCTTTATCAGCGAGGACCCGGCAAGGGATGGAAGCAACTGGTTCGTGTACTGTGGTAATAACCCACTAAGTTTCTTTGATCCAATGGGATTAGAGACAAAGCCTCTTCTCGGAAATCACTGGGTTTCAGGAGCTTTCGGGAGTTCGCCTGGAAATATTGCTGGAACAAGCGCGAATGATACACACGCCGGAGTTGATCTAACTTCGTCTACTCGCCAAGTCGTGGCAGCAAAAGCTGGTGCTGTCGAATTTGCAGGAGTTCACCCTGATGGACAAGCCTCCTCAACAGGATGCTTAATCATCGTTAAATATGGCGAAGGAAACTATGGTCTTTTTGGACATATGGATCCAAATGGGCTCAGCGTAGCAGTAGGTGCAACAGTAACAGAAGGTCAACCGCTTGGAACCTACTATAACGGTTCCATTGGTACTTCGAATGGTCCACACCTACACTATGAAGAGTATTCGGGAGTTACTGCACCCGCAGATAGAAATGATCTAGCAAGGTTCTTCAACTGGACAGGTTATTTCTATGACCAGAGTTCAGTCCCTGAAGATAAAAAAACAATAAACTCAAGCGGAACAGAGGTGACTGTAGTAAAACCAATTTGGCAGGAGTATGTCGTAGAATGAAAACTAAAAGAGCAGTTATTCTTTTCTTAATAATAGCATCTCATCTACAGGCTGAGCAGAAAAACTTTGACATCCAATCCAATGGCGTCGGTGTCATTTCGGAATTGCTATGTGCTTCTGGTATTGAAGCTGGGCGTTTTACAGTTGAAAGAAAAGAGTTGTACAATAGGATAGTTTTTCAAGATAATGACACATCAATAATAGTTCTGAGTTTTCCGAAAGAGCGGAAAGAATTATACTACTTGGACACAAAATCGCCGCACTTCTTTGTTTTTGGAGTTTATGTAGGAATGAACGAGGCAATCTTGAAGGAAAAACTTGGCGACCCAGTTCGCTATAAAAAATCTGGTAATAGCGCGGTACTGTACTACTCTGGAAGGCAGTATATGTTGAGTATTGAGATAGCGAACAACGAGGTTGTGAGGATCTATCTCAATCCTTTTGAATAACCGCGCGCTCCGGGCTGCCCTCGCCCCCCCGCCGCTCCCCCTCCCTGGAACCCACCCCCTGGGCTTCCCCCCTGTTAATGTACCCATGGTCGTCCAGGGAGGGGGACGCTCATGGGGGGGCTCGGTTTCCTAACGCTCCTCGCTCGCGGGCATCCGTGCCCGCTCACTCGTCGCTTCGGAAAGCCCTCCGCGACGTTGGCAATCGACTGGAGCATCCGCGGCCGTGAGATCAGGCAGTTGGCGATGAGGCCCCGTCATCAAGTGGCCGCCGCGGCGAACTGCGGCGCTCCCCGTCTCGCCACTCGGTGCACGGAGGCCCGGCATGGAAGTAGACAGAATGGCTTCTGTCTACCCTTCGGGGCGGCGGGACACTGCGGACTGGCAGTACTGCATGACGGCAGCGGGACCCAGGGAGAGGCGGAGCGGGCATGGATGCCCGCTCCGTGGGTGTGATGAGTGCCGCCTCGGAGGGCGCGTGGAGGGCTTGAGTTAGCGCGTACTTCTCGATAATCCACTGGATTATCGGAAGTAGCGCGGTCCCCCAGGAGCCCCGTCAGGGGCGACCCCAAGGAAACTCAAGCCCGGAACCGCTTCCGTGCCGGGTGGGAAGAGACGAAGCAAATCTACAGAAATCAGGCCATGATAAAAGCTCTACCGACTGGAGATTTTCCTGCGGACTCTCACGACCGAGGGCGTGATTCGCGCTCTCTTTGTCGTTTTGGAAGAAGGGGTGCTTTCTAGCTCCTCTCGCAATACACGACGCAAGGTTTGTTCCAGTGGTTCCCTGCTTCTTTGGATATGATCCCGCAAGGTTATATTGATGAGGCTCTGATAATTTCCACCGCCTGCCGCATTGACTTTGGTCCGGAACCAATCAAGAATATCGTCATCAAGACGGATTGTGATCCTCGTCTTTCCCGTTGAGGCGGGAACCACTGGTCCACGCTTGCCCTTGCTGAAATCATATTCTTTTCTCATTTTCCTTTTCCTCCATATTGGCGACGTTCCTGCGGTGTCGCCTTTCGTGCTGAAATAACCCTGATATTTTGTCCACGCCACGCATAAGCCACAACCAGCAAACGGCCGAGAAAATCCGTACCGACCGTGATGAATCGTGATTCCTGGTAACGGTCGTCGCTGATGGTTATTGCGAGTGGATCCTCGAAAACCCCAATGACATCTGCGAAGTCAATCTCATGCTTTGAGAAGTTGACTGTTGCTTTTTGCGGATCCCATTCGAAATCCATCAATTACAATGTATGCACAAATGTGCACCGATGTCAATCGGCAAGTAGATGCAGATGAGGTGTAAATCAGACAAAAGGAGCTGTTTGACGTAAAATGTGTTTCATTAGCCTTTCGTTGATGGTTGAGAATAGTGTTTCGAAATGCGCCGATGTTTTCTCCGTCATGATTGTTTCAGGCTCTGAACCCATCTTCGATAATAGCAGCCGAGAAGGTCTGGTTTTTTGGAATTCCATTCCTATCTCCCGGAAGGCCAATTCAAACCGTTTTATAATTCTGATATGAAGTGACCTGTCAAGTACAACCACCTCTTTTCTCTTATTTTATCCTCCTCTCACTTGGTTGGGGCATTGAGAGCAAAGGTCGAAGCGACTTCAAACGACGGTTGATCACT